>Ga0224504_10000787_pt1 | contig 14258 bp, 10 predicted proteins | sample SF_Oct11_sed_USG_3_FD_170160 | JGI IMG/M metagenome (GOLD analysis project Ga0224504, IMG submission 170160) | Sediment microbial communities from San Francisco Bay, California, United States - SF_Oct11_sed_USGS_24 | ecosystem: Environmental > Aquatic > Marine > Sediment | place: USA... | reverse complement strand
CCGTAAATGACATTCCGGTGAGGATCAACATTAATCTCAACATTTGAGAGACAGCGAAGATTCTCAATCCGGAGCAAGCGAAGACCGGAATCTTCCATTGATCTTATCTGGCTAGTTAAAGACGCATCGGCATAACAACAAATTTTGCCGTTTTATCGCCTGGACTGCGGATCACGCAACTGCTGTTTGCATCAACGAAACCAAGCTCAACATCGTCTGCATCGACAGCACCAATGGCATCGATGAGATAATTAACATTAAAACCGATCTCGATGTTGTCACCTTGATAATCAACTTCCAGCTCGTCTTGAGCTTCTTCTTGATCAGGGTTATTTGCTTGTATTTTCAAGGACTTGGGTGAAAGCTCCATACGAATTCCGCGGTATTTTTCATTGGATAAAATGGCTGCTCGCTGCAATGCACCCCTTAGATATCCTTTGCTGGTGGTTAGTGTGTTTCCATCCGGGTTTGGAATGACGCGATCATAATCAGGAAACCGGCCATCAATAAGTTTTGAGGTAAACCTGATGTTTCCGACGATTGCACGAATGTGGTTACTGCCAATTGAAAGCTCAACCTCATTCTCGTCGCCCATCAGTCGCTGCAATTCCATCACACCTTTTCTAGGAATAATGACCTGCTGACCTCCGCCTGATTTCTTGTCCAACTCGATCTCGCACAAAGCTAATCTATGACCATCAGTAGCGACCGCCCTCACGAACCCGTCACCCGTTTCCAGCAATAATCCGTTTAAATAGTAGCGAACATCCTGTTGAGCCATAGAAAAATGTGTTTTTTCCAAAAGTCGCCCAAAATCTGTCTGATTCAGACTGATCTCCCGGTTGGCCTCTATGTTTTCAACTACAGGAAAATCTGCTGCAGGTAATGTCGATAGCACAAATCGACTTCTGCCTGATTTGATGATGATTCTATCTCCGTCCAGCTTAACGGAAACAGAAGATTCATCCGGTAAAGCTCGACAAATATCCAACAACTTTCTTGCCGGTACTGTGATTTCTCCTGGGTCTTTTACAGCGTCAACATTCGCATGAGCAACCAACTCAACTTCTAGATCAGTAGCAGTAATAGACAACGTATTATCTTTGGCTTCCAATAAAACGTTTGCCAGTATCGGCATAGTTTGACGACGTTCAACGACACCTATCACTGCCTGTAACGGCCTTAGCAATGATTCTCTTGAGGTGGTGAGATCCATTCGAAACCCTCTGTATTAATTAGTTAGGTATATAAAAACTATTATTATTATTAAGCAAGCTATTTTCGGTGCGTAAATATAATAATCTAATAATTATCAATATCTTAAGTGCGTTTTTCCGGTGTGTAATCGCACTCCAAACAGCTGTATCTTCTGTGCATAACTTGTGCGTTAAAAGTGATGTAAATGTTTTCCACAAGTTACTCAACGTTCACTAACAACAAAACCACAAGTTTATATTTTAACCAGTCAGCGTGCGAAAGAGGTTTTGATAATCTTCACGAATCCGGTTTTCAATTTCACGTAATTCTTTAATTTTTCGACAGGCATGCAAAACGGTTGTGTGATCGCGCCCGCCGAAAGCATCTCCAATTTCAGGCAAACTATGGGTGGTTAATTCTTTAGCTAAACTCATCGCAATTTGTCTGGGTCGTGTGATGGATCTTCGTCTGCTTTTAGACAGTAAATCAGCAATACGGATTTTGAAATATTCAGCAACAGTTTTCTGGATATTTTCAATGGTGACCAGTTTTTCCTGAAGCGCGAGCAAATCTTTCAGTGCATCCTTGGCAAAATCGAGCGTTATGGGCTTGCCTGTAAAGGCCGCCGTCGCAATTACCCGTCGAAGTGCGCCTTCCAGTTCTCTGACATTGGAACGAATGCGCTGAGCTATAAAAAAAGCCACTTCTTCAGGTAATTCAATATTTACAGCCGCAGCCTTACTCATCAGGATCGCAACACTGGTTTCGAGCTCAGGAGGTTCAATAGCAACGGTCAAACCCCAGCCAAACCGTGATTTCAGACGCTCTTCCAGGCCATCCACTTCTTTGGGATAGCGGTCACAAGTCAGGATGACCTGTTGTTGCCCTTCAAGTAACGCATTGAATGTATGGAAAAACTCTTCTTGAGAGCGTTCTTTCCGCGCAAAAAACTGAATATCATCGATGAGCAAGGCGTCCAGCGAACGATATGCGCGCTTAAACTCATTAATCGTGTTGTGCTGCAGCGCCTTGACCATGTCACCCACAAATTTTTCTGAGTGAACATAAGCGACTTGCGCATCCGGCCGGCTTGCAGTGATCAGATTGCCAATACTTTGCATGAGGTGGGTTTTACCCAGGCCCACACCACCATAAATAAACAACGGGTTGTAGGCCTGACCCGGATTCAAGGCCACTTGCATGGCAGCCGCACGGGCCAATTGATTGCTTTTACCCTCAACAAAGCGCTCGAAAGTGTAATCAGCATTGAGCTTACCACCGATATAAGCTGCTGATATTGGAAGAGATTTTACAACTTTGGCAGTATGATTATCGCTGGCTGCGGGGGTTGAGCGGCTACCTACTTCAAGGCTAACCGCAAGTGTTGCGTCTTGGCTGGCAAGAGTGCTGATTTTGTCGATACAGTTTTCATTCACCCAATCGACGACAAAACGATTTGGCGCCAGAAGGCGCAAAGTTGACTGGTCTTCGATGGCCTGCAGCGGTCTTATCCAGGTATTAAACTGTTGTTCAGATAAATCTGAGCGAAGCTGACGAACGCAGCGGTTCCAAACGGAGGCCTGCACTTGCGAATTCCCGGGGGGCTAATTATTGTTGTATCGAACTAAGAGGCTCAGTCTATACGGGTTAAAGAGACTTATCCACAGGGACGAGCGCTATTGACAGGGCTCCTGGCTATGCGTAATCTTCGCGTCCCTTTTGTCAGCCCTTAGCCATTAGCCGGATTTCAGAACAATGAAACGTACCTATCAACCAAGCAAAATAAAGCGTAAACGCACGCATGGTTTCCGGGCGCGCATGGCTACTCGAGGCGGTCGCGCGATTCTTAAGAGACGCCGGGCAAAAGGCCGAGCCCAGTTAGCACGCTGAGCACCCTAATCCGGGTACGCACATCTTCGCTGATTAAATAAACGGTCACCGTACGAGGTGATTGTGGAAAAACCTGAATACATGTCGGCATTTTCCGACACGCTATTTCCCCGAGAAAACCGCCTGACCCAAGGTGCAGAGTTCGATCTTGTCTTTAAAAAGGCAAATCGATCAAGCGATCGGTTTTTTACCGTACTTTACCGTCAGAATTCCTTGCCCTCTGCCCGCCTGGGTATGGCGATTGCAAAAAAGCGGATAAATAAAGCGACGTCGCGAAATCGCCTGAAAAGATTGGTCAGAGAAAGTTTTCGCCGTTCAAAAGAAAAGCTATCTGGCGTCGACATCGTTATTATGGCGCGCAGCACGGCTGATGAAACGAATAACCAAATACTTTTCAACAGTCTTGAGGGCCATTGGCAAAAGATTGCTCAAGACAATAAACGTAATTGAATGAATATTTATGGATAACCTTCGCTTAGTACTTTGGGCCACTCTCGCCCTGACCATTTGGATGTCATTTCAGGCTTGGCAAAAGAATTTTGCACCTGCATCATCTCAGCCTGTTAGCGAAGTCACAGAAAATGTTGGTCAGGCTGAATCAAATGCGGTTGTCATGACTGATGAATTACCCGTGCTCCCTGATGCGCCTGAGTCAGAAACGACAAACAATCAGATTGTTGAAGTACCGGTTTCCGTTAATCGCTTTATTCGAGTCAAGACAGATGTACTCGATGTAAAAATTAATCTTGAGGGTGGTGATTTGCAATCCGCAGCATTACCCAAATATCCACTTAAAAAGGATGAGCCCGATAACCCTGTCCGTCTTTTGTCGCCACAAAGAGGCAACTTTTTTGTATTCCGCACGGGTGTTCGCGCGATAGGGGCTGATGCAGAACCAAACCATCTTGCCACCTACATGGCTGAGAAGGATGAATATATTTTGCCTGACGGGCAGGACGAACTATTTGTAACCTTGCGATGGAGTGATCAGAGTGGCGTTAAATCTGAAAAGATTTATCGTTTTACCCGCGGCAGTTATGCGATCGGCTATGACCAGGTAATAGATAATCAGTCCAGTGAGCCTTATCAAACCATTAGCTACACACAATTGAAGCGACTGTATAAGCCAGTCGAACGCTCAATGTTTGATGTGGACACTTATTCTTTTGTCGGGCCCGTTATTTTTGATGGCAGTAAATATGAAAAGTATGAAGCCACTGACCTTGAAGAAGAGCCGGTTTCACTTGATGTTAATGATGGCTGGATAGCCTCAATTCAACATCACTTTCTTGTGGCCGCTGTACCCGATAGCGGAATAAAAAAATATGAAGCAACCTATAACGGCGGAGACACGCTTTTAAGCATTGTTGATTCTGAGTCTGTGATTACTGCGCCTGGCGATACCTTTGTTTACGAATCGACCTTGTTTGTAGGGCCAAAATTACAAGCTCAGCTGGAACAGATTTCCGATCGACTGACGTTAACCGTTGATTATGGTTTGCTGACGATTCTTGCCCAGCCTTTATTCTGGTTACTGAAAACGGTTTATCAGTTTCTCGGTAACTGGGGCTGGACCATCATCATTGTCACCATGCTCATCAAGCTGGCTTTCTACAAGCTGACAGAAAAGAGCGGCCGATCCATGGCAAAGATGCGCAAACTTGCGCCGCGCCTTAAATCATTGCAAGAACGCTACAAGGATGATCGAGAAGCGTTGAGTCGATCGATGATGGATTTGTATAAAACCGAGAAGGTGAATCCAGCGGCTGGTTGCTGGCCGATGCTGGTACAAATCCCGTTCTTCATTGCGTTTTATTGGGTGCTGCTTGAAAGCGTTGAGATGCGACAAGCGCCGTTCATGTTATGGATTACTGATTTATCCATTCGAGATCCGTTTTTCATATTGCCGCTGTTGATGGGCGCGGCGATGTTCTTCCAGCAAAAACTGAATCCGGCGCCACCCGATCCCATGCAAGCCAAGGTTATGCAATTTTTGCCGATCGTCTTTACTGCGATGTTTGCATTTTTCCCAGCGGGGTTGGTGCTTTACTGGTTAACTAACTCCGTGCTGTCAATGGCTCAGCAATGGCGAATCAATAAAATGATTGGCGCTGACTAAATGCAGGGTGCCGGGTGATACCGGAGCGCATTCAATGCCGGCTGCAAACTACAAAGACAATGACACGATTGTTGCCCGTGTGACGCCCGCCGGCAGGGGCGGTGTCGCCATTATTCGTATTTCGGGCCCTGATGTTTGCAGTCTTGCAAAGCAATTATTAAAAACATCACCCGAACCGAGAACCGCTATCTATGCCCGTTTCTTCGATGCGGCTGATGAAATTATAGATACCGGTATCGCTCTGTATTTTCCGGGCCCGGCTTCCTTCACAGGTGAAGATGTCCTTGAATTTCAGGGCCACGGGGGCGCCTTGCTGGTTGAAATGATTCTGGAAAGAGCGCTTGAGCTGGGTGCCAGACTTGCAGAACCAGGCGAGTTTTCAAGGCGCGCCTTTTTAAATGACAAGATTGATCTTAGCCAGGCTGAGGCTATTGCTGATTTAATCGATAGCGGTTCACGCGCTGCAGCCCGTGCCGCTCAAAGATCCCTGCAGGGCAATTTTTCCTCTGCCATTCTTTCGCTCAATCATAAGCTCACCGAATTAAGGATGTTCGTTGAAGCAGCTATCGATTTTCCTGAAGAAGAAATTGATTTTCTCAGTGACAGTAAGCTCAAGGCGCGGCTTGATGATGTTGCCGCAACATTCGTAGCACTTGAAAAAACGGTAAAGCAGGGTCGGTTGTTAAGAGACGGTATACACGTTGTGCTCGCCGGACGACCGAATGCCGGCAAATCAAGTTTGCTTAATGCGCTGGCCGGATATGATGCGGCGATCGTGACGGATATCCCGGGCACGACACGCGATATCGTCCGGGAACATATTGATCTCGATGGTTTGCCCTTGCACGTTATAGATACAGCCGGTTTACGCGATACCACGGGTAAAGTTGAACTTGAGGGGATTAAGCGTGCACGGGCGCAAATTGAAAAAGCGGATCATGCATTGCTGATTGTTGATGCGTCGGATGAAAATCCCCGGTTAGTTGCAACATTGCGCGAAGAGATACCGGAAGGCATTGGATATACGGTAGTAAGAAATAAAATTGACCTGATTGGCGGTCAGTCCGGCCTCGACGCCGAGCTCCCTGACGTTATTAACATTTCTGCAAAACAGGGCCTGGGCCTTGATGAGCTGCGCAAACACTTAAAATCAGCCGTGGGTTATGAATTCGATGGGCATGAATCAATCACTGCCCGGCAGCGGCATGTGGACAGTCTTAATCGTGCACGCCTGCATTTTGATGAGGGAAGCCGCCAGTTGACGGAATTTTCTGCGGGCGAGCTGATGGCCGAAGAATTGTTGCAAGCTCAAAACGCATTGGCGGAAATCACCGGGCAATTCACGAGTGATGACCTGCTGGGTGAGATATTCAGCCGCTTCTGCATCGGTAAATAGCTGATTAGCTTCAGGGTCGCGGTATTAGTTGGCTCGATTAATGAATATATTATGTTAAACGTAGTACGGGTCTTTTGTGCCCGTATGGTCTGTGGCGGGGTAGAATGCCCGCCCCAAAAACGGGTCAATGATTCAGGCTAGAAATTCAGGTTAGAAATTTAGTGAACAGTGAATTTGATGTCATCGTAGTCGGCGGCGGTCATGCCGGAACCGAAGCAGCAGCAGCAGCAGCGCGCAGCGGTGCGCGCACATTATTGCTTTCGCAAAGTCTCGATGCATTGGGTCAGATGAGCTGTAACCCGGCGATCGGGGGCATCGGCAAAGGCCATTTGACCCGCGAGATTGATGCGATGGGCGGCATCATGGCAAGCGCGATTGATCAGGCCGGTATTCATTTTCGTATTCTTAATGCGAGCAAGGGCCCGGCCGTTCGTGCCACGCGCGCGCAAGCTGACCGGGCTTTATACCGGCTGGCTGTAAGACAATTACTTGATGCGACGCCAAACCTTGCGTTGTTTCAGCAAAGTGTTGATGACCTCTTAATTGAAGATGGCCGTGTTGCTGGTGTGGTGACCCGACTGGGTGTGACGTTCAGGGCGCGCGCCGTTGTATTAACGGTTGGTACTTTTCTGGGTGGACAGATACATGTTGGTCAGACAAGTCATAGCGGAGGTCGCGCCGGCGATCCGGCTTCAATTCGTTTGGCTGATCGTTTGCGAGAGCTGCCTTTTCGTGTCGGCCGGCTTAAAACAGGTACACCACCCCGCATAGACGGTCGAACGGTCGACTTCAGCGTTATGGCTGAACAACCCGGAGACGATCCGCGACCGGTTTTTTCCTTTTTGGGTAAGCGCGCTGATCATCCCCGCCAGGTTTCCTGTCACATTACGCAAACAACCGAAGCGACTCACGATATTATTCGCGGTTCATTGGATCGTTCTCCGATGTACACCGGCAATATCGAAGGTGTCGGCCCTAGATACTGTCCTTCTATCGAAGACAAAATCACCCGGTTTGCAGACAAGCAATCGCATCAGATCTTTGTTGAGCCAGAAGGCCTGGATTCAACTGAACTTTATCCGAATGGCATTTCAACAAGCCTGCCGTTTGATGCCCAGCTGCAATTTATTGCAACGATCCCGGGCTTCGAGCAGGCGCGAATTACCAGGCCGGGTTATGCCATTGAGTATGACTACTTTGATCCGCGGGACTTGCGGCCAACACTCGAAACCCAGGCGGTTCCCGGACTGTTTTTTGCCGGACAAATAAATGGTACGACCGGCTATGAAGAAGCGGCAGCGCAAGGATTGCTCGCCGGTATTAACGCCGCACTTCAGGCGAGAGATCTGGCACCCTGGTATCCGGAGCGACATGAAGCTTATATCGGTGTGCTCGTTGATGATCTGATTACGCGTGGTACGCAGGAGCCTTACCGCATGTTTACGAGCCGGGCCGAGTACCGGCTGCTGCTGCGCGAAGACAATGCTGACCTGCGGCTCACAGAAACAGGCCGGTCTCTGGGGCTGGTCAATGATGAGCGCTGGAAAATATTTTCGACCAAGCGTGAACAGATAGAAAAAGAGGCCGCACGTCTGGCTGGTTTGCTCGTTCGACCAACGGACTTGTCCCCGGCTGAGGAAGAAATCTTTGGTGGAGCGCTGAGACGTGAGCTCAAAGCGATTGAGCTATTAAAGCGACCGGAAGGCAGTTATCCGGTTGTAACAAACATTCAATCGGTTGGGCAAAGAGAGCCAGACGGCGCTGAGTTTTCTGAATTGACTGAACAAATTGATGAGCAGGTTGAAGTGCAGGCTCGGTATAGCGGGTATGTCGCGCGCCAGGAAAAAGAAATACAACGGGCACGCAAAAACGAAACGCTGTCGCTGCCGGATGATATTAATTACGAAATGGTTCAGGGCTTGTCGAACGAAATAAGGCAAAAACTGATCATTACCCGCCCTGCCACACTGGGCCAGGCATCGCGGTTGTCCGGTATGACGCCTGCGGCTGTTTCATTACTGTTGGTGCATCTTAAAAAACGTCGGCTGAAGAGCGCCTGATTGGTGTTTGTGATCTCAGTGTTCCTGCGCCAGGCAGCGCTACTGCCTATCTTGTTTATATTTCTGCTCACCAGTTGTGGCGGTGAAGGTCCGGACAATTCTGATGTCAGTGCTGTGCAGGTTGGCGGCGAAACCGGTACAGAGTTCGCTGAGTTACAAACGTTGCGCGTGGGTAACGGCGTAGAACCTCAAACACTTGATCCGCACCGGGCAGAAGGCGTGCCGGCTGCAAACATTTTGCGCGATCTTTATGAGGGTCTGACTATCGAGTCTCCGGATGGCGAGATCATTCCGGGTGTTGCGACGCGCTGGGAAACGAGCGAAGACGGCCGGACTTATACCTTTTATTTACGTGAAGATGCGCGCTGGAGTAACGGCGACCCTGTTACCGCCGCCGATTTCGTATTTGGTTTTCAGCGAAGCGTTGATCCTGAAACGTTGTCCAACTATTCAAGCATTCTCGAGCCTGTTCTTAACGCCGCGGAAATCATTGAGGGCGTCAAGCCGCCGGAGGCTCTGGGCGTTAAAGCTTTAAATGACTTCACGCTGGAGATTAGCCTCATAGAGCCGACACCTTATCTGCCCGGGCTATTGAATCACTCGACGACTTATCCGGTACACCGTGCTTCTGTTCAAAAACATGGCAGCCAGTTTGCGCGGCCGGGTAAATTGATCGGCAATGGCGCTTATGTACTGGATGAGTGGGCAGCACAGTCACATATAAAACTCATACGTAATCAATATTACTGGGATGATGCGAAGACGATTATTGATACCGTTTATTTCTACCCCATCGAAAATCAAGATACCGAGCTCAAGCGTTATCGTGCCGACGAACTCGATATCACCGGCGATATACCTTATCCCCAGTTGCCCTGGATCCGGGAAAACCTGGCGGCTCAGTTAGCTATTTCCCCGTATCTGGGCAGTTACTACTTTGGCTTCAATGTGACGCGGCCACCTTTTGAAAATAATGCGAATCTGCGTCGCGCCCTGTCACTCGCCATAGACCGGGAAATTATTGCAGAAAAAGTTGCGGGTGCCGGAGAAATACCGGCTTTTGGCTGGGTCCCGCCCATTCAGGGCTATCAACAAGCAGTCCCCGAATGGGCCGACTGGTCACAGTCGCAGCGCGATGCTGAAGCGCTTCGCTTATATCGAGAAGCGGGTTATTCAAAAGATAAACCACTGACGATTGAAGTGCTTTACAACACAAGCGCAAACCACAAGCGCATATCGGTTGCGATTGCGTCCATGTGGAAACAAAAACTCGGAATTCAGGCGAAGCTTTTGAATCAGGAGTGGAAGGTATTTTTGCAAACCCGTCGGCGCATGGAGACCACAGAGGTTTATCGTGCCGGCTGGATCGGTGATTACAATGATGCTTATTCTTTTGCGCAACTGATGCATTCAGCCAATGAAATGAATCATGCGGGATATGTAAGCACTGAATATGATGCGCTGGTTGATCAGGCTGCCAGTGAGCAGGACATGGTCAAGCGAGGCGAATTGTTGACCGCCGCCGAACAGGTACTACTTGAAGATATGCCGATTATTCCGGTTTATTTTTATGTCTCCAAGCATCTCGTCAAACCCTGGGTCCAAGGTCGCCAGCCTAATATCATGGATCATCATTACACGAAGAATTTGTATATCCTTAAGCATTAACGTTTTCGCTGCAGCACCGTTACATGCTCAAATTTTTTGTACACCGACTGCTTAGCGCTATTCCCACTTTGTTCATTTTGATCGGGCTGGCGTTTTGTCTGATCAGGGTCGCACCAGGCGGCCCGTTTGATGGCGAGAAACAATTGCCACCAGAGATCGAAGCAAACCTCAGAGCTGCTTATCATCTTGATGAGCCTCTTTATCAGCAGTTCGGGCGGTACATGCTCAATCTGGCTCAGGGAGACTTCGGCCCTTCTTTTCAATATCGCGATTTCACGGTAACTGAGCTCATCGGCAGCGGCTTTCCCGTGTCCCTGCAGCTGGGCGCGCTGGCGATGATTCTGGCGGTTTTTTTTGGAGTACTGGCCGGCTCTGTTGCAGCGCTGCGCCAGAATAGCGCGACGGATTACAGTGTTATGGCCACGGCCATGATTGGTATTTCGGTGCCTAACTTTGTGATGGCGCCCTTGCTGATTCTATTTTTTGCCGTGACGCTGAGATGGCTTCCCGCTGGTGGGCTCGAGGGTTGGCGTAATCTGATTTTGCCCGTAGTGTGCCTCGCATTACCGCAGATTGCCTACATTGCGAGACTGACCCGCGGCAGCATGATTGAGGTGCTGCGCAGTCCGTTCATCAGAACCGCAAGGGCGCAGGGTCTTTCAATGCGGCGCATTCTCTTTTTGCATCTGCTTAAGCCTTCTTTGTTACCGGTGATATCTTATCTGGGCCCGGCAACGGCAGCTGTCATTACCGGTTCCGTTGTCATCGAACAGATTTTCGGATTGCCCGGTCTGGGCCGGTTCTTTGTGCAAGGCGCGCTTAACCGTGATTACACTCTGGTTATGGGTGTTGTTGTTTTTTACGGCACGTTGATCATCGCCTTTAATTTTATTGTCGATGTCATCTACGCATGGCTCGACCCGAGAGTCAGATTATGACGCTGCAGTCTGAGCCACAGATGGGCAGAAGTCTCTGGCACGATGCGTGGCTTGTGTTGCGGCGTAACCGCGCGGCGATGGTGTCACTGATGTTACTGGTCCTTTTGACCGCCGCCGTCTTGATTGTGCCGCTGGTCAGTACGCATACCGTCGATGAAACAGACTGGGCCTTTATGTCTGTCAGCCCCGGGTTTAGTCATGGCCACTGGTTTGGTACGGACGGTTTGGGTCGCGACCTTTTGGTGCGGACGTTTTATGGCGGACGTATTTCCCTGCTGGTTGGCGTGGTCGCAACATTGGTCAGCTTGATTATAGGCATTACCTATGGCGCTGTTTCAGGCTATGTGGGCGGCCGTGTTGACCAGTTCATGATGCGTGCGGTCGATATTTTGTATGCCTTGCCGTTTATGTTTCTGGTTATTTTGCTCATGGTTTTTTTCGGGCGAAATATATTTCTAATTTTCATCGCCATTGGCGCGATCAACTGGCTTGATATGGCCAGAATTGTTCGGGGGCAGACGCTGAGTCTGAAGCATCGGGAATTTATTGAAGCGGCACGAGCGGGTGGCGTTACGATGCCCAAAATTATTTGGCGGCATGTTGTGCCCAACTTGATGGGCGTCGTCGTTGTGTATGTCACGCTGACGATACCGCAGGTCATACTGGTTGAATCATTTTTAAGTTTTCTGGGTCTGGGCGTACAGGAGCCGATGACTTCATGGGGCGCGCTGGTTAATGAAGGCGCTCAGGAAATGGAAAGCGCGCCCTGGTTGCTGGTTTTTCCGGCTGCGTTTCTTACCCTGACGCTGTTCTGTTTTAATTTTCTTGGTGATGGATTGCGTGACGCGCTTGATCCCCGGGATCGCAACGCGCCATGAGTAATCCCGTACTGAACGTTAGCGATCTGGGCGTTAAGTTTCAGACTAATGACGGGTCTGTGACCGCCGTGAAGGACTTGAGTTTCGATTTACAGGCAGGTGAAACGCTTGGCATTGTGGGTGAGTCCGGTTCCGGCAAGAGTCAGACGGCGCTGGCCATTATGGGATTGCTGGAATCGAATGGCGAGGCGACCGGCTCAGCGATTTTTGGCGATCAGGATTTGTTGCAACTTAGCGAGGCACAGCTCAGAAAAATTCGTGGCGCACAGATCGGCATGATTTTTCAGGATCCGATGACAGCACTTAATCCCTATCTGACGATCGGACGTCAGTTAGCGGTTGTATTGTCGACGCATCTCGGACTCGGTCGTCGGGATGCGCTATCACGCTGTAGACAGATGCTTGATGCGGTTCGCATTACGGATGCGGCTCGCCGGCTCGATATGTACCCCCATGAGTTGTCTGGCGGCATGCGTCAGCGGGTCATGATTGCCGCTGCTTTATTGTGTGAGCCTGATGTACTTATTGCTGATGAGCCAACGACAGCCCTTGATGTGACGGTTCAGGCGCAAATCCTCGAGCTGCTTGATGATCTGCGTCAGGAGTTTTCAAGCTCCATTATTTTTATTACACATGATCTTGGGATTGTTGCAGGCCATTGCGATCGAGTCATGGTCATGCAGCAAGGTATTGCCCGCGAATGTGCCGACACTGATGCCGTTTTTTATGACTCTCACGATGAATACACCCGGCAATTAATAAAGTCTGTGCCACGGATTCAAAGTGAAAGTGACGCCGCACCCAAAGAAGGCTCAGTCGGAGAGACTGTGTTATCCGTTGATTCAGTGGCCGTAGAGTTTTCAATGTCCGGAGACGGGTGGCTTTCTGCGCCTTCTGTTCTGCGCGCCGTCGATGATGTCAGCCTGACCGTTAAGGCTGGCGAGACACTGGGTATTGTGGGGGAATCCGGGTGTGGCAAGTCCACACTGGCAAGAGCGATGATGAATCTCGTTACAGCAACCAGCGGGCGGGTTTGTTTATTAGGTCAGCAGCTGCCGGAGCTTGACCGGCAAGCACTGCGCAAAGCTCGTCGCGATATACAGATCATTTTCCAGGATCCGCTTGCCTCACTCAATCCGCGTATGACGATTGGCAACATCATAGCCGAGCCTCTGGAAACGTTTATGCCGTCATTAACAGCCAGACAGCGTCGCGAGCGTGTTGCAGAGATGCTGATGACGGTTGGCCTGGATGTCTCCTATATCAACCGTTACCCGCATGAGTTTTCCGGGGGCCAGTGCCAGCGCATCGGTATAGCCAGAGCGCTAATCGCGGAACCGCAGGTCGTGATTTGCGATGAACCCGTCAGTGCGCTTGATGTAACTGTGCAGGCGCAGATCATTGAGTTATTGACGGGTCTGCAGCAGCGTTTGGGTCTGACGCTCATCTTTATTGCCCATGACCTGGCCGTCGTGCAGCAAATCAGCCATCGAATTGCCGTTATGTATCTGGGTCGGATTGTTGAATTGGCCGACAGTGCCGCCCTTTTTGCCCGCCCTCAGCACCCTTATACGCGAGCGCTCATCGAGGCGGTTCCGGTTCCTGATCCGCGGATCGAGAAGCACCGTATCCGGCGGACGCTGGATGGCGAAGTGCCTTCGCCGCTTAATATTCCTGACGGCTGCGCTTTCCGTTCGCGTTGCCGTCACGCCATTGCTGAGTGCGCGCAGGCCCGGCCGTTGTTGCAGTCTTGTGCAGATTCAGAGGTGGCTTGTCACCTTGCGGGCCAAATTGATTGAATCTGCGAGGGATAGGCTAGAAAATTTCTGTTGAGGCCACTACCATAGCGACCCGTTTTGGGGCCCAGTTATTAGAATTGCGAGACACAGATGTCTATTCATAAAAAAGTTTTGGTCGGCGTTAGTTTGATGATCGCTTCGATTTTGGCTACACAGGCTTATGCCGCTGGTGATGCCGAACGAGGTGAAGTTCTGGCTGATACCTGCCTCGGTTGCCATGGCATCCCCGGCTATCGCAATGCTTATCCCTCTTATCGGGTGCCTAAACTGGGCGGCCAGCATGAGGATTATCTGGTTAGCGCTGAATGGCTAC
>Ga0224504_10000786_pt1 | contig 14259 bp, 9 predicted proteins | sample SF_Oct11_sed_USG_3_FD_170160 | JGI IMG/M metagenome (GOLD analysis project Ga0224504, IMG submission 170160) | Sediment microbial communities from San Francisco Bay, California, United States - SF_Oct11_sed_USGS_24 | ecosystem: Environmental > Aquatic > Marine > Sediment | place: USA: California... | reverse complement strand
TGACATGATGAAAGAATAAATCTGTGTTGTCATCGCCTGTTGCCGGAATGATGGCGACTGTGGTACCGGTTCGTCACCTTTCACGATCCAGTCAGGCAGCGCCCTGTGTCGCTCGGGCTTGCTCGCGTTCCGTTCTTTGTAAGCCGAAAATGTAAACACGCGTTCCTGTCGGCCATGACGGCTTGCCGGCGAGCACATATAGGGAATCGTCGCCTGCGATACATACGGGTCCGAGAACCCGCTTTCGGCAACAATGGCTTTGACTTCCTCGGGGCTGTAGCACCTCGCCCGCTCGGGCGAAGAGAACGCGAGGGAACCGAAGTTCACCCAGCGGCCATCTTTTTTCAGGAGGCGGTTGATACGCGCTGCGAGTACGGGCAGGTCTTCGCTGATGATGTCGATGAGCCACGGCGTAATAATCGTGTCGAAAGATTTTTCGGGGAACGGCGGCCGCAGCGCATCGCCCAGCACGAGGTGGAAATTGTCCCCCGCGATTTCGGGTGCGGTGAGCTTTCGCAGCACAGCATCGTCTTCCAGTGCCAACGGCGCGATTGGAAACTCATACAGATTCAGTTTCTCGCCCTGGGTGACAGCTTTTGCGACCAGCATGAGCAGGGGATTGAAGTCCATAGCAACGGTTGACGTGCACTTGATGTTCATATGGACATCGTAGGCAAGACGCCCAGCGCCGGCGCCCAGCACCAGGACATTGCCGAGCTCTGCATGATCGTGCAGCACCGCTCGAAGCTGTTTGAGCGACGCCTCGTTTTCTTCATCACCCCACGCCCAGTCGCGATGAATGTTGGCGTAATAGGTATTCAGACCCTGATCAGAAGGCAGGCGCGTGCGCAGTGCGAGGTAACTCTCAAAGTTACCCTGCAATGATTGCACGTCAACGGGGCGCAGTATTTTCTGAAGTTTGCGGCGGTGCGATTCGACACACTTCCTATAGCGTTCGATCCGTCGCCTCGCGAGCGCAGAAATGGTCTTGTCCTTGAGTTCCAGGTCGAGCCCCGCTATTTCATGGCTGAGCTGCTGCAGCGCGAACTGTAACCGTCCACGCCACTCACCGAGCGTTGCCTCGGGCTCAGCGAACATCCAGGGAATACCACTGACCGACGGAAAGTCAATCTTGCAGGCCTTGCAGTGAAGCTTGTCGTCAACGGGATCCAGCGGCGTCTTGTCGCAGCGCGGGCAGGCGAGGAGCTCGATAAGTTCGGTCATGGTTCCGGATTATGCACAAAAACGGCCAGCCGCAGGGAAGCGGCTGGCCGTCGATTTGCTGTGCTGGATTGCTACGCGACGGGCACGGTCCCGCTCACAATCGGCTCGAATGCGGTGAAGCGATCGAGGTCGTTGCCAAGACCATGGCCGATGCCAAGGGTCTGGTAGATCGACTGGAAGGCGCCCGTGGTGACGTCGCCGTGCAGCGCCATGTAGTTGAGTACTACCGAGTTGACGAGCAGGTTGACGTTGTTCGCCATGGGCGTTGCCGCGCGCTGGACCGAGCCGCCTGCATCCATGTACCCGAGCTGCTGATGCCGCATTTGCTCATCGAGCGTGGCGCCCTTGAGAACAGGTCGGCCGCCGAGTCGCGGCGGATTGTATACCAGGAAGAACGCGCCGGCTGTGGATGAATTGTCACTGGTCCATTCACCCTTGCCGCGGCCGTCGTCGGTGTTGTCCATAGCGCCGTTCGATGACAGTGAACCATCACTGAAGACATACAGCATCAGTGGCATGTCGAGCTTCGCAGCGTATTCCAGGCAGGCACCCATACACTGGCCGGCACGGAAGTCCTTGACCTCGCCCTCAGCGCGGCGACCGCCATGGTAGTCGTAGCCACCCATTTCGACGCAACCGGCGCCGGCAAAACCATTCATGACGAGCTTCATGACCGAGGCCGTCTTCTGGAATTCACGCGCATCGCGATTGCCGGCGAAGAACTCGGTATCGAGGAAAATGCCGGTGCCATCAGGAGCGACGATGTCAGCGTCAAGGCCGGGATCGATGGGCGTCCCGCCAAATTTGTCGGCGATGTGCGCGGCCTTGAGATAACCACAGCGCACGGCTTTGTCGATGTCGGCGTCGCGCGCGACTAACGTGTCGACGTTGATCATCTTCTGGTCGGACAAGCGGTAGATCGATTCCATGACCTTGGTAGCATCATCTTTTGTGAGGATGCCCACGAGGTCACCCGTGTCAACAAGGTTGACCACGTCACTCGGACGATCGACCTTGGTTGGACGCAACTCCGGGTTGAACAAGGGCAGCGGCAGCGTCGAGTTGCCACCTGAATCGGTATTTTCCGATCCAGCCAGTCCCAGAATCGAGCCCTTGGCGCCCGCGAGCGCGATGCCGTACATCGGGTTGTGTGGGTTATTGCCGGTGTCGTTATCCGAACGCGCCGGTATTACGGCGCCATTGATGTTGGCTGCGGTCGCCGCACTGACCCGCGACATGATGCCGCGGCGGAAGGCGCTGTCGAAATGAAAGCCAAGGCCGAGATCAAAGTTCGCGAACGGGTTGCCGTTGGCGTCGTTCAGGCCGGGAACCATATCGCCGGGCAGGCCCATCTTCTCGTAGCCGTTGGTGCCCAGGAAATCGCTTTGCCCGCCTTGCTTGCCCACGAGGACGTTCGAACCGGCGATGTTCGCGCCACCTGCGAGGTCGAAGCAGATGAACGGAATCTTGCCGGCGCCGTCAGTGATGTTGCACTGCGTCGGGGCCCGGAGCGCGTCGAGGTCCGCCGCCAGATCAGCATAGGCACGCGTGCCGAGCAGCGGGGCGATACCGCCAACCGTATAGGCTGCGCCCGTCATGAATCCCTGTGACAGGAACTGGCGCCGCGTGACAGGGCGCGGATGATCGGTGTGAAAAAGCGGCAAGTCGAAGTTGCCCTTGTTGCGTTTCATGGTCATCTCAAATATTCCCTTATGTCCTGTCTTACTGGACCAGCGTGGCCGCGCTGCCGAGCACGGAGGCGCATACACCCTTGGCGATGGCACGCGTGTTGCTGGTACCCGGAGGAGCGAGCAGACGATCTATCAGATTGTCAGGCCGTGCACCGCCACCCGAAATGAACGACGCTATTTCCTGGTGCACCACCGCGTAGCTCGGTTGCGACAGAATCGGCGTACTGGTCGACGAGTGGCCGACCGCACGCTCGATCAGCGGTTCGACGAATGCGTCTCGGGCACCCAAGGCAAATGCCGTGCCCGGAGCTGCGTCGAAGTCGAACGCTGTCCAGATCGTATTGTCCTCGACCGCGGCATCGCAGTACTGGATCGCAAGCTGCGCAATGGCTACCTGGTGCGACGACAGGAACGCTTCAGCGGACTCGATCGCCGGCAGCGACTGCCGGAGTTCCTGATAGGTCTCGTCAACCATGAAGATGCCACCGCGCTGATACGCGACACGGTCGACGCCCGTAATCGCCGCGTAGGTCGCATCGATTTCGTCGAACGTCTTCATACCGATGTCGGCGCTGCGCGTTTCAGGCGTAGCGACGTAGTTCGCGACCGCAAGCATCGGGTCATCTGGCCGGTTGTAGGTAGCACCATTGAGACTGTCAAAGGTCAGGAAGAACTGGTCATCCTGTGGACCTTTCTCGAGCGGTAGCACCGCGCCAAGTGTGGCGCCAAGAACCAGCAGCGGCTGACCGAGTTCGTCCAGCACCGCCGGATTGGACAGGTCGAGTGATTCGTCCATATTGGCGTAGCTCTGGCCGACCGGTGCTTCCTGACCGTTCATCGCGATGCGCATTCCCTGCAGCGATATGCCCTGCGGCGCGGAGCCATCGAGCGTCGTGAAGTGCGGCTTGTCGAACAGGTATGCGTAGGAATCGAACTGTTGTGCCTCGAACAGGACGTAAGACGTCTGTAACGGTGCGCCAATGCGAGCAGAGATGTCGAACAGCAGGTAGAAGCGTTCGCCAACACCGGCATCGTAGTTCTGCGTGATCTGCTCTTCCGTTAGTGCGCGGCGATGGATAGCCGCGAGACGGAACGTGCCTTCCCACAGTCCGTCGCTCGACGCTTCGTTGCCGAGGATCAGGGCGAAGTTGTCCTGCCATGGAACGAGCGTGCCACCTGGCACAGGATCGGTTTGCGTCATCAGCACGCCATTCACGAAGAGCTTACGACCCTCGATCGGACTGTACGTTGCGACAACATGTTGCAGCGTGGCCTGGAGTGCTTCGGCATCGTCCGGCGTCGACAACTGCGGATCGCCATTGAGCGTGGTCAGCGGAACGCCGCTGGCGTCCTCGGCGTTGGTGCGCAGCAGGAAGTCGTAGTTATACAGCGTCTGCTGTAACGTGAAGTTGCGCGAACCCTGACCAGCCGAGTAGCTGACGATGCGCGCCATTTCCTGCGTCACGTTAGCCGGTATAACCCAGGCTTCGATTGAGAATTCACCCGAATCGATAAGGACGTCATGCACCTTCGCACTTGCAACGGTCGAGCCCTGGGCCTTGCCCGGACCAGCCGACGCGTCGGCGCCTATGGTGATGCCCCAGCCGCCGTACCATGTGACGTCACCGGAGAAGTTCAGATCAATCGCCGGATCGACACCGCTGGTGTCAAAGGCTGTCGAGCCGGTGCCGGTCTTGAACTCCCAAAGTGCGATCTGGTCGATCTCATAGCGGTTGCCGCCTGACGCGAGTGTGCCATCGACAAGGCGAACGGCCTTACTGTAGACGAGGTTCTGGTCGACCTGCGTCGGCTGAATGCCGTTTACGAATCCCGTTACGGCCGCGAGCATCTCCGCGCCCGAGCTGACGCAGTCGCTGTTATTCCAGCAGTTGTGGAATTCGTCGCGAACACGCACCACGAATCGTGAGCTGCCGACGGTGTCGGGGTTGAGGTTGATCTTGGACTTCGCCGCCTCATAGGCAACGGCAATGTCGGGGTCGGCGAAATACGGCTGCTGCGCCGTAGCCGATTCGGAACTATGGCAACGCTCGCAGTACGGGACGAGGATGTCGTTGTACAGCCACTGCTCAAATAATGCGGTGCCAGCCGGGAAGTTGCGGCTGTCACTTGGGTCGACATCCGGCGGCGCTGTGAGCTCAATCTCGCGGCCGCCGCCCTCGGTGGTGCCTAGCCAGTTCTCGATCCAGGTCGTCATGATGGCCCCACAGGTGCCGGGGTCATCGACCCAGCAGTTGTGGCCAATTGGAGGTGAGCTGACCTTGGTGACAAACTCGGATAGCGACGGCTGGTCAACATCGATGTGATCCACAGCTTCGTCATACGCCATGTTGACGTCGTCCGAGCGAACAAACGGCTTCTGGCCGCCGGTCTCACTGTGGCAGCTACCGCAGCGATCCGGGGTACGAGCCTTCGACCAGAATTGCTGCTGGAACTTCAGCACATCGCTATCGCGCGCGACGGGGCCGGTATATGGGTTGCTGCCCGTATCCGGATTATTGTCGCCCGCTGCCCGATTCACTTCCGTTTGTGCGCCACCGCCGCAGGCCATGAGCACAAGGCTCGCAAGCAGGGTGGCAACTCCAGATGCTCTGTTCATTGTCATGTCTCCCTACTGGCCCATGCAGTATTCAGCGGTGTCCGCGAATACTCGTTTCATCTGGAAATTGTTTGCTGCGAAGTTTCCGACAATCTCGCCAACCTTGGTGTGATCTGCAGGCGTCTCAGGCTCGCGCATGCAAACCGCCTGAAATACTTTCTTCACCTGGCAAGCTGCAAATGCATCACTGTGCGATAGTTCGACACCGAGCGATTTGGCGCCGTTGCCGTCACCATTGCCCTGGCCGTTGAAGCCGAGGTAACTGTTCTGACCAGCGCGCCAGTAGTTTGTCCAATGATCATCGGGCGTGCGGAAACCCTGCGGGAAGTTCAGGTCGTTATTGAAGTATTTTGGCTGGACGAAACCGTTGGTATATTCAATGGCGCCCGCTGCGTCGTCATAGTTGTAGTAGGCAAAAGCCTGGGCCATTGGATCCATACCGGTATGGCAACCGACGCAGTTATTCAGGAACAGGCGACTGTCGCCACCCGGGCTGCGGCTGACGTCCTGGCGGATACGATCCGGCGGCAGCCGCGGATCGTGCAATTGTTCCATATCCGTGCAGAAATGGTTCACCATCGTGAAGCGGAACATTGCGCGATTGGTACCGGCAATAAAAAAAGCCTCTGCGGCAGCGCGTGATGTGATGACGCCTGCTGTTGCAGCTGGCGGCAGCCCGTTAATGCTCGACTGCGTGGTCCGTTCCAGGACTGCTTTTAAATCGTGGTTACCGGCTTCCAGTTGCTGGTAGTGGCTGTTGTTGTTTCCGGCTGGCGCAGAAGTCACGGTGCCTGCGCGTCCGACGTACTGCACGTCCTCCGACAATACCTCCCGAAAATCGACATCGTCGCGAATCATGCCGATAACGGTCGCGACGTAATCATTAAGCGGAACAAAAACGGACTGGTCCCGGTTTGTCCACGGCGCGGCGAAGTTCTTCAGCGTTACGTTGTAGAAACTGCTGCTCTCCATCGCGATGTATGCGGCGCACTGGCCGCCAGAAGCACCATATTGTGTGCACGCTGGATCAGAACTCGAGATTGCATTTTGCATCTGCATTAACACTGCATCGGTCGGCGGTACGCCGGCAAGGCGTTCATGTATGCGCTTCGCCTGTTCTCTCGGCCCTGCGTTGGCCGGCAATACGAGTACGGTAATCAGTACCGCTGTGACCGCTGCACGCAGGATCCTGCCGAATCGGCCGTCCTTGTGTCCTGTCCACATGCTGTCTCTCATAGTGTTCTGCTCGTTGGTTTGTTATTAACGCAAAGTGTGGCCGGAAAATGTTGCCTGGTTCCTTCGCCCTTTGCCGTGAAAGCATTCACAGTCCAGTAGATCCTTCGCGGTATCGCCACCCCACAAGAAAGGGATCTGCAATCAATAAAGCAAGTGCTGTGCCAGTCTCGGGTCAGCTGGAAGAAAAGCCTGCAAACCCTATAAAAAACATGAAGATAAAGGCGGTCTGTACGGGCTTTTCGAAATAGAGTTTTGTCAGGTCATTGTCGGTACTTTGGTACAACGATTACGACCGAAAACCATAAGCTGCTGATTACGAACGATGTTGGGCCTGTCGCACAGGGGAGACATTGAGTCGCTGGTGTGACACCCCGACATCAATAGATACGCCAGTTCGTCCCTCTTTCGATGTCGGGCTTTTGAGACATTACATCGCGTTGCTGCGCTCTCTTATACTTTCAGGTCGGGTTTGTGACTGCGTTAACGGTAAGCGCGGCGCGGCGCATCGTACCCTGCCCAACGATCAGAGGTGAGAGCAATGAACAGGCTATCGCGACAACTAAAGACAATAAGCACCGGGGCATTGGCCAGGACGGTCGCGTTGTCGTTGGCGTGCATTGCTATTGCGGCGTGCAGCAAAGGTGAAGGTGTCCAGCTCGGCACAGGTCAGAACCCCGATCCGGTCGTGATTGATTTTCCCATCGCCTACGTCAAATCTCCTGTTCCCACGGATGATAACGGCGTATTTGAACAGCAAGACCTGCGTGAGCAGATCACTTTTGACTTTGGTGCCGACCTTTACTTCCGTGAGCGTGCCGCTGTTGGTGCCGATCCCGTCAATATTACGGGCGACATTACGCAGGGCATGGGGGCGGTTCGCGACGTTGAGATGGACTACGATGGTAGTCGCCTATTGTTCTCGATGCGCACACCTTTCGATCCTAATGTGGATGAAGATGACCAGGTTGCAACGTGGAACATCTGGCAATACACATTCGAGACAGCCGAGTTGACTCGGGTAATTCCGGATAACCTCACTTCCGAAATTGGCCATGACATCATGCCGAAGTATCTGCCAGACGGACGCATTATTTTTTCGTCTACGCGCCAGACGCAGTCGCAGGCCTTGTTGCTCGACGAGAACAAGGGGGCATTCCCGGCAATGGACGAAGACGGGAATGAATTCGCGTTCAATATCCATGTCATGAATGACGATGGTTCGGGTCTGAAGCAGGTCACATTCAATCAGAGCCACGACCTGGATCCGTCCGTCATGAGCGGTGGCAAGATAGTGTTCAGCCGTTGGGACCACAACACGACTAACGATCAGGTAAACCTGTACCGCATGAATCCGGATGGTTCGGACCTCGAGTTATTGTACGGTCAATGGAGTCATGACACAGGCACCAACGGTGCCACGATCCAGTTTACGCAGCCGCGCGAGACTGAAGACGGTCGCGTCATGGTTCTCGCAAAACCGTTCACAAATACCGACGGCGGTGGTCAACTAGTCGTTATCGATACACAGCAATACGTTGAGAATACCCAGCCGACCAAGGACAACATCGGTGTTCTGACAGGGCCTGCTCAGGAAGAAGCCACGATCAATAGTGTGGTCACCGAGCCTGGCCAGCCGTCGCCAGGCGGTCGCTATTTCTCGGTATTTCCGATCCAGGATGGCACCGGCCGCCTGATGGTCAGCTGGAGCCAGTGTCGGCTTCTCGAAATCATGCCCGATGACGGCGATCCGAATACCAATGATGTCCAGATCGTGTCCTGCACGCCTGACAACCTGGCAAACGTCATCGTCCCGGATCCGGATAGTCCGGTCACACCGGCACCTGGCGAATTTACGGTCGCACCCCCTCTCTACGGAATCTGGATCTACGACCCGCGTGACGATACGCAGTTACCAATCGTCGCCGGCGAAGAAGGCTTCATGTTTACCGACGTTGTCTCGGCCGATCCGCGGCCTGTTCCGCAGGTTATCCCCGATAACCTGAACTACTACACGCAGGATTCGTCGCTGCCCGATTCAGGTGAGGCCGTTCTGAATATCCGCAATGTGTACGACTTCGATGGCGCGATTCTTCCGGGCATCGACCCTTATGTATTGGCCGATCCGGTCCTGACGCTGGCAGCTGCGCGGCCTGCGCGGTTCCTGCGCATCGAGAAAGCGGTTTCGCTACCGGATCAGGATCTGCTTGACATCGACAACACCGCGTTCGGTGTCTCGACCGCCTTTGGTATGAAAGAAATCGTCGGCTACGTGCCGATCGAACCCGATGGGTCTGTGGTCGTCAAAGTACCGGCGAACGCTGCGCTGATGGTGAGCGTGCTGGACGAGAATGGCATGCGCATTACACAGCGCCACCAGAACTGGATCGCCCTGGGTGAAGGCCAGGAACTAAAGTGCAATGGTTGCCATGATGCCAATAGCGGTGTCTCGCATGGCCGTCACGACGCGTTCGACAGCGCCTACGCCGGCGCCCAGACGGCAGGGGTGGCCTTTAACGCGAACACAGATCCTCAATGGTTTGTTGGCGAAGTCGGTGAAACGATGGCTGAAATTCGTGCGCGCATAACCTGTGCGGGCGACAACTGCTCGTCAATCGAGCCGTCAATGAATCTCATTTATCGGGACGTGTGGAGTGCAAATCCGCTTGACGTAAACGGTGTGCCTTTCAATCCGGATATTGACTATCGTTACACGGACCTGACGACCGCGGCGCCAACGACACTGGCGTGCCAGTCCGACTGGGTTTGGAACTGCCGTAGCATAATCAACTACGAATCAATCATTCACCCTCTGTGGAGCCAGCCGCGCATCGTGATGGTCGACAATCCCAACGACCCGACGGGCCCGCAGATTCCCCTTCTCGATGTGAATGGCAACCCGGTCAACAACAATTGTTTGAATTGTCACACGCCGCTGGATGTTGTTAACAACGTTGCGCGGGTGCCGGCAGGGCAGCTCGAGCTACAGGATGGATTATCGGTCGACGAGCCAGATCAATTCCATGCCTATCGTGAGCTGTTAGTTACTGATAATCTTCAGGTATTGGACGCCAACGGCACGCTGGTGGATGCGACCGAGGTGATTGGCCAGGATGAGAATGGAATCGATATTCTCGCCACGATACCAACGCCGCCTCCAGCGACCAGATTCGGCGCCAGGGCTTCGAGCGATTTCTTTGACCGATTTAACGATCTTAACGATCTTCACTTCAATATTTTATCGCAGGCGGAACGACGCCTCATTGCGGAATGGTTGGATGTCGGAGCCCAGTACTACAATAATCCCTTCGACGCTCCAGCAAATTAAAGCGCTTGTCGCTACTTGCCTGTGTGCGGTCGCACTGCAGAGTTTTCTGCCAGTTCCGGCGCAGGCTGAGGATGAACTTCGATCTGTGGTCGTTGCCGATCCGTATCTTGAGATGCGTACGGGCCCCGGCCGTGGTTACCCTATATTTCATGTTGTTGATCGCGGCGAGTCCGTACAGATTGTGATGCAGCGAACAAACTGGTATCTCGTGCGCTCGGAGCGCGGCAAGGAAGGATGGGTAGAGCGAGCGCAAATGGAAAAGACGCTGCAGCCCGACGGGCAGCAGGTAAGCTTCGCAGCCGCGAATATTGAAGACTTTACCAATGCCAGGTGGGAGACAGGCGTGCTCGCCGGTGATTTTGGCGGGGCGAATATTGTTTCTCTGTATGGCAGTTATTCCCTGAATCCGAATGTTGCTGTCGAGTTCTGGGGTTCGCAGATACTGGGCAATTTCTCGAACGGCTGGATGGCCAGTTTCAATGTCGTCCATGAAGCTTTTCCAGAGTGGCGCGTATCGCCGTTCTTTACGCTGGGCGCCGGGGCCATCTACACCAAGCCCAAGTCCACTATCATCGAGGGAGATGATCGCACAGACCAAATTGGTCATGTTGGCGCCGGCTTCCGGGTTTACGCAGCGCGACGTTTCCTGTTGCGCGCCGAATACAAGAGCTACGTGGTCTTCACTAGCCGTGACGAAAATGAGGAAGTAGAAGAATGGAAAGTCGGTTTCGCGTTCTTTTTCTAATCGTTGCAATGATCAGCCTGTCTGGCTGTGCCGCAACGAAAAACCTGTTTGGCTTCGGCAACGAGGAGGCGCCGCCTCCTGCTGCCGAGGAACCGGGACAGGTTATCGATCCTGAGGTCGCACGTCGTGAGATCAAGGAGCCCGCGATCGATCGCGAGGATTTCGAGGTTGGTGCCTACGCCGGCATCATGAGTATCGAAGACTTCGGCAGCAACGTCTCGTACGGACTGCGAATTGCGTATCACATTACTGAAGGATTCTTCATGGAAGCCTCGGTCGGACAGACCGACGGCGGGCTGACCAGTTTCGAGGTGCTATCCGGCGGCGCGCGACTGATTACTGACAGCGAACGCACGTTGACGTACTACAACCTGAATGTTGGTTACAACATCCTTCCGGGGGAGGTGTTCTTCGGCGAAGGGCGAGCTTATAACACCAACTTATATCTGATCGCGGGCCTTGGCTCGACGACATTCGCCGGTGACGATCGTTTTACCGTCAACCTCGGTGCGGGTTATCGCTTCCTGCTGACGGATTCGGTGGCGCTGCACCTCGATTTCCGCGATCACCTGTTCGATATCGACGTTCTCGGTGAAGAGAAGACGGCTCACAATCTGGAAGGCCACCTCGGCGTCACGGTGTTCTTCTGAGGCAGACGTCACATTCCGTACCGTTTTCCCTGGGATAAAGTTAGCGCTATGAATAAAGTCATTTCACGTACAGTTCGATTGCTCTTGCCGTTGTTCGCAATTGCTGCCTTGTCCGGCTGCAGCAGCATCGAGCCCTGGGTTAAGCCGTACGAACGCGACAAGCTGGCAGATCCGATCATGGCACTCGATGGTGACCCGGTATCGACCGCCTACATCCAACATGTTTTCGAAGCACGTGAGGGCGCTCGTGGCGGTGAAGGCGCTGCAGGTGGCGGCTGCGGCTGTAACTAACGGACTGTATTGATGATCCGCCGCGTATTGACGTTTGCTGCACTTTTGATGGCTTTCAGCGCCACGCACGCGGGCGTATTGCCCGACGATCGCGCTGACGTTCTGTACCATCTTTACGATGGCGGCGGTGTCCAGATTGACGGCCCTTCAGTCCTCGTTCGCAAGAAAGCCGGCAAGAGCCTGTCCTTCGTCGGCAACTACTATGTGGACATGATCAGTTCGGCGTCGATTGACGTCGTCACCACGGCCAGTCCATATACCGAAGAGCGCAAACAGTGGTCGCTGGGTATGGATTATCTGCGTGGCAACACCACCATGCGCGTCAACTATACGACCAGTGAAGAGTCTGATTTCGACGCGGAGACGGTCAGTTTTTCGGTCAGCCAGGATATGTTCGGTGACCTGACAACAGTAACGCTGAGTTATGCGCTGGGCGATGACCTCGTACGACGCTCGGATGACCCAACGTTCAAACGGCCGCTTGATCGACAGATCTATGGTGTCGGCTTTACCCAGATTTTGACCAAGAAACTCATTTCATCGCTGAACATCGAGACGATTACGGAAGAAGGGTACCTGAATAATCCCTACCGGTCTGTGCGCTACTTCGATGCAGGCAGCGCGAGCGGCTACAGCTTCGAGCCGGAGCTTTATCCGAACACACGAACCAGCAATGCAGTGGGCCTGCGACTCCGGTACTTCCTGCCGTATCGAGCGGCGTTGGAAGGTGAATACCGGTTCTTCACGGATACCTGGGATATTGAGGGTCATACAGGTTCGTTGAGTTACATCCACCCGTGGAAGGATTTCACCTTCACCGGCAAGTTCCGCTATCACGACCAGACGGGCGCGCATTTTTACAGAGACCTGTTCCCGGGACCGCAGGCCACGAATTTCCGCGGGCGAGACAAGGAACTTAGCGCGCTTACGAGTTACACGTTCAAGCTGCAGGCGGCATATGAATTCCTCAACGACGATGGCAACGACACCTGGGGATTCATCAAGCGTGCAAAAGTAACCGCCTCGCTCAATATACTGAGCGTTGACTATCACGAATTCTCAGACCTGACGGCGCAGGAAGTGATTGGCAGCGAACCGCTCTATCAGCTGGACGCAAATATCTTTCAGATATATTTCTCTTTCTTCTACTGACGAATCGGGCCGAACGGCCCCCCAACAGGTGATAGTATCTGCGGCATCCTGAGACCGGATTTCGCACATGACCGTATTCATCGTTGCTGTTTTTGTTCTGCTCGCCGTTTTCTGCGTCACGCTCTATAACCGCCTCATTCGCAGTCGCAATCGAGTCGACACCTCCTGGAGCGATATAGATGTCCAGCTGCAACGCCGCCATGATCTGATTCCAAGGTTGGTTACCGCGGTCGATCAGTACGCCAAGTACGAGCGCGCAACGCTTGAAGCTGTCACCGAATTGCGGACAGAGGCCATGCAGCAGGCTGATGTGCGGGCGCGCGGCAAGGTTGAAGAAAAGCTCAGCGCCGGAATCGGGCGGCTGATCGCACTGGCTGAGAACTATCCGGACCTGAAAGCGAATGAGAACTTCCTCAACCTGCAGAACGAACTCGTCGAAACAGAAAACTATCTGCAGTTCGCTCGCCGCTACTACAACGGGTCGGTGCGTGACTACAACACGATGACCGAAACGGTGCCGAGCAATATCGTTGCCAGCACGTTCAACTTCGAGCCGAAGGACTTTTTCCAGAAGTCGTCGGACGAGGCAGCTAACGTGCCGCTCGCAAGGTTCGGGACAGTCGAATGAAAGAACTCACTGCCTTACTCCTGCTTTGTCTGCCGTTCGCTACGTTCGCCGACGAACGCATTCTCAGTTTTCACAGCGACGTTCGCGTCTTCGCAGACGGCATGATCGAAGTTACCGAAACGATCAAGGTCCGGGCCGAGGGCAACCAGATTCGTCGTGGTATCTATCGCGATTTCCCAGTCGACTATGAGGATCGGCTTGGTAATAGCTACAGGATCCAGCTGGAGCCCCAGGCCGTGCTCCGCAATGGCAATACGGAATCTTTTCACACCGTTCGAAGTGGTCGCGATATTCGTACTTACTTCGGGCGCTCCAACAAATTCATCGAGCGCGGCGAGCACACTTACGTGTTTCGCTACCGCGCGAATCGCATGCTCGGTTTCTTCGATGAGCACGACGAACTCTACTGGAACGTAACCGGCAACAACTGGGCGTTTCCGATCGACAAGGCAACAGCAACTGTGCGCCTGGAGTTCGATGCGCCGCGAGATCAGTTAATTGTCGATGGCTATACTGGTCGCATGGGATCCACGGCGCAGGAGTACGGCCGGTTTCTGGACGATGAGGGCAACATGCAGTTCCAGGCGAACAAGCCATTGCCCGCATCTCATGGCATGACGATTGTCGTCGGCTGGCCCAAGGGATTCGTCGACGAGCCGACCTGGGGGGACAGGGCAGGTTGGATTCTGAAAGACAACCG
>Ga0224504_10000785_pt1 | contig 14265 bp, 18 predicted proteins | sample SF_Oct11_sed_USG_3_FD_170160 | JGI IMG/M metagenome (GOLD analysis project Ga0224504, IMG submission 170160) | Sediment microbial communities from San Francisco Bay, California, United States - SF_Oct11_sed_USGS_24 | ecosystem: Environmental > Aquatic > Marine > Sediment | place: USA... | reverse complement strand
GCGCTCGCGGGTCGGCAATATCGCCCAGCACCCGAATCGCCCCGGCAGCGCCCTCACCGGTTGAAGCGGCTTTACCGCGAGCATCTTCCAGATACTCAATCAGCGCGGGAACGGCGCTCTTATGTTGCTTGATTAAAGCGCGGGTGGCGTAACGACGCACCTCGCTATTGTCATCATCCAAGGCGTCGATCAGTAGCGGGATCACAGTCGGGTCAGATATCTGCCCCAGCGCCCAGGCCGCTACGTAGCGCCGCTTCAAGCTCGAACTCTGCAGCACCTTGCCGATAGCAGGGATCGCTTCGACGACTTTGAGGGTTCCGAGTGCGGCGATGACATATTCGCGTTGTTGGCGATCCGCAGTCTCAACCTGTGCGAGTAACGCAGGAACAGACTGAGCGCCAATTTCGGTGAGAATCGCGTAGGAGCGATCAGCCACCTCGCTATTCTCGGAAGCGAGCAAATCCACCCACTGCGCAATCGCCGCTGCATCGCCGCCACGAGCTTTAGCCTCAAGCTGGGTCAGATCGAGCGGCGCTTCTGAGCTGCAAGCGGCCATAGTAACCGTTAAAAATACGGCGACAAGGAGACGAAGCATGGTTACCAAACCTTGGTTACGGTGATATCGACATCTTTCAGCAGTTGCCCTTCTTCCACCACCACTGCGGAAGGCTCGATGGTGCCCTTATCGTAGCGACCATAGAGATCGCCTAACTTGGGCGGGCCGCCGAACTTGTCGCGCGCCGCCAGATAGTAGGTGCCGCCTGCTGGCAGGAAGATATTGAAGCGGCCATCGGGACCGGTCTTCTCAGAAACAAACTTGGGGCGCTCCGACATCTGCACATGGTCGTAGACGTGTACCCGCGCCGCTTCCACCGGCTGACCGTCGCTATCGAACACATGCCCGGAAAGCCCGGTTTTGCTTACATCAGCATCGGCGGTAAAGTTACGTTTGTCACCAACCTTGAGCGGGGCCGAAACATCGAGCGTCGCCACGCCGCCAGCGACCTTGACGTTGGAGAATTCGCTGCGGTTATCGCCTGCGACAACGGGACCGTTGGCTTCGCCGCCAGCACGTTTTCTCACCACCACCACATAGTCACCATCGGGCAGGGCCAGATCGTAGCGGCCATCATTTCCGGTAGCTTCTGAAACGGCGAAAGCAGGGCCGTAGAGGTCCATCCCCGACTTGTAAACGTAGAGTTGCGCTCCCTCTAAGGGCGCGGTGATCTGCCCTTGCAGCCGTCCCTGCTGCGAAGAAGAGCTTTGCGTCGATGACTGCTGTTCCTCTGGACCACATGCGCTCAAGAGCATGGTCGCACAGAGTGATATTATCCAGAAAAGGCTAACTTTTTTCACAAATTCTCTCCCATTTGCGGCTTAACCGGTTCTTGCGTTTGCTTCTCCAACAACACCAGACGCTCGCGGGTGCTGGAGGCGTAATGTTCGTAAAGGGAATGATCCATCAATGCCACGCCGAAGGCAACCCCCATCTTGTCGCCGGGGACGAAAACCACATCGCGTGAATCGCCGGTTTGCAGTGCGCGGCGTAGTGTTACCACCCAGCGTCCGTTACGATGCTGCGACAAGGCCTGAATATCGGCGCGACCACCCACGGGACGATCGACAAGATAACCGGGCGCGGTGGCGCCTGGAGCGTGGAAGCCTTCGTCGGCTGGGCGACGCTCGGCGTCGTAGACCGGCTGTCGCCCTCGCCAAAGGGCAGCAGATTGAGCTGATTATTGAGATGATAGGTTGAGTTCTTGGTGAACAGCTCGCCTGGGGTGTCGCCGTGCATGCCCTTCTCATCCAGATAGCGATCATCGGCAAAACCTAAGTTCGCGGTGCGAGCGGCTTTCCAGTTCCACAGGTCGAGCCAGCTATCGGGCTTGACCATGCGCATCTTGTTGGAGGCGTGGAAGCTGGCTTTGCTAACGCCAAAATCGCTGATGTGGCAGGCGTAAGAGCAGGAAAAATCGTTGAAGGCGCCGCGCGCGTCCCAGAGGATGCCGAAGCCATCTTCTATTGCGGCGGTGTTGTGCCAGGTTTCGCCGTCGAAGCGCCAATCTTGCATGGTCTGATCGGGCGTGGCGTCGGCCCAGCTTAATTGCAAGAAAAGATTCTGATCGGTATAGAAGGAGCGGATCGCCACGGCAATCGGATCGGGCAATCGTGAACCGTGATGACAGGAGGCGGTGGAGGTGTGCACCGTATCTTCGTCGATATCGGTAAAGCTTTGCAGCTTGTGCGGACGTCCGCCGCGCACCGTCACCTCGCGCGGCAAGGCGCGTTGCCAGTCGCTTGCAGTGGGGTCGTGGTCGAGCCACAGCGCGTAGGTGCGGTCGGAGGCAACTTCTCCACAACCGTACAGAATGGCGACAAAGGCGGTGACAACGCAGAGTATGAACAAAACAAGGAAACGCATCCCTTTGTCACATAGCAAAGTCTGTACCAGTGCAAAACCACGAAAAAGCCTGGCATTTCAGCAGGATAATGAGAGGGAGTTGTCCCAATAGCAAAAAAGCATGACAGGTTTCTGACAGCAGCCGCGCAAAGGTAAGCCACCCCCAAACAGGTCAGGGGCGGCTCAAAAGTATTTCGTCGGGTTTTCGATCTGAATTCAGGCTAAAACCCTTGCTGCACCGGGCGGCCTTCAAGAACCCACTTCTGGGTTCCGCCTTGCACCATCACCACATCCTCAAAGCCCTGACTCTTGAGGTAACGCACCGCTGTTGGCGAGCGCTTGCCCTTTAAGCATATCACAGCAATGCGATGCGACTTATTCAACGACGCTGTGTTCAGATGTAGTTCATCCAGCGGGATATGAATCCTATTGGGGTGCTCAATCCAGAACTTTTTGGCATCGTCGTCAAGATTGATATCGAGCAGGGTAAAGTTATCCTTACCGAGATTATAGGCCAGATCGGTCGTGGAGATCTTTGTTATCTCCACATCCGGCAACGGTGCAGTCGTATCTGTCGGGTAACCCGCCGCAACCCAGGCCGGAAGCCCCTCGCGAAAGGCGTAGACGTTCCTGTAACCGAGCGATACCGCCTTCTCCGCAGCGCGCCAGGAAGCGACGCACTTAACGCCAAGGCAGTAGAAGATCACCTTTTCATTCTTGTTCTGCGGCAGACGCTTCTCAAGCTCGCCCATCGGAATATTCACCGAACCCTTAATGTGCAAATCATCAAACTCGATGGGGCTTAAGGGAAAGATCACCAGCGCATCCTCGGTCGCCATCAACGTCTTCACGCCCGCAGCATCGATATCAACATATTCCATAGCAGCAAAACTCGGCGAAGAAACAAGCGCGAACAGAGCCACAGCCAGCAGTAAAACAACACATTTCCTCATAAAAACCTCCGGCGCATATTTTAAATTCAACTTATTAATATACACACAGATTATTGATTGTCCAAATAATTGTGAGGGTTTACAAACGGATATTTTTACAGGGGCGATACGAAGGAAGGATTCAGCAGGCAGGGCGCACAGCTTCATTTTTGTGGTAAACGTCGAAGAAAACCACACTGTTATCGGCGACCTCCTCACACTTGTCGCAACGATGTTCAAGCTTACGATTAGTCTTGCGGCACTCAGCGCACCACTCATAAATCAGGCGGTAATCTCCCCGGCCTACATACTTCTTAAAACGACTGTGATGCACACCGTGCATACGGCCATCAGCGTCGCCAGGGCGCTGTAGAAGACGGTCAATCACCTTAAGAATTCTGCGATAACCTGGCGGGTCCTGCTTCTTGATCTTTTGCAACTTGCCGTCGAAACAGGACGTGGGGTGGTAAAGGTAGAGGGGCTGGTTTTCTGTCGCGTTCTGCATGCGCCAAGATTACAAAATGTTGAGGCAAAAGAAAAGGAAGGATTTTTTGCATTTCTGCGAAGGAAAAATAATCTTGTTTTGCATAATTGCAAAACTGGCACAGGCAAGGTGCGCACTTCTGTGCCAGCGAGTCACATTCAAATCATCGTTATCACATGGTTTTTTCAATAAAATCGGCAATATAAAACAGTGGTATGCAAATTGTAATACAACTGTCTAACTTTAAAATACCAGACCAATAACATAAAGGGAGACGGCCAATGGAAGCGCATATCGACAACGTTCAAATCAATTACGACGACACCGGCAGCGGCCCAGCTGTCATTCTACTGCACGAGTTCCCGCTCAACCGCAATATGTGGCGGCCACAGACCCAGGAGCTGGTCAACAACGGCTTTCGCGTCATCGCTCCCGACCTGCGCGGTTTCGGCAGGACCCCAAGCCACGGCAAGCCATTCTCCATCGCCACACACAGCCAGGACGTTATCACGCTGATGAATTACCTCGGCATCGGTCGCGCCGTCGTGGTCGCCGCCGCCACTGCCGGACGCATACTGATTGACCTGAACCGACGCTTTGCGCACAGGTTAAGCGCAAGCTGCTTTATCGGCCAAGCCTTCAACGTAGACGATTCCGTCCACACCGCTGTAAAAGCAACGCTAGAATCGGGCAAATACGATTTAGCCATGGAGATGCTGGGCGACCAGTTCCTGCCAGAGCATCGCTGCCTGCACACACAACAACGCGCCCACGACGTTAATAAGTGGATCAAAAGCGCCGAGCACGACGCCCTGCTCGGCTGGTTGCGGTCCACGGAAGAGGCCCAACTGGAAATCAACCCAGATATTAAACTAAGACATGCCCTGCTGCTTACCGGCGATGCGCCCTCGCAACAGAGCGCGCTGCATATCTCGACCAACATCGCCACCGAAGTAGTTGCAGGCGCCGGAAGACTACTCAATCTCGACAAATCCGGAGTGGTGAATCAATCGCTGTTGGATTTTTTGGGTTGGCTTAATGCTACGCGGGTTAAGCAACCGGATCGGGCTGTTGCGGCTTAGTGCGGTGCAATAACAACGGGCCGACAATTGTTGTCGGCCCGTGTTAGATAATTGCGCTAATTTTTAAAATATTTTTACATAAGCAGTCTTAAGTCGCCCCAAAAAAGCAACGACAATACTATTCCAGTCTACAACGTTACAAGCCAATCACAAATTTCAGAAAGTTGACTAGGTTTAGTCAGGTTGGCACAATTTGACAGCTCGCCAGTCTTGCATTGTTCGAATATCTCTGTTGCCATCGCCGCCTCTATTGCGGCTCCAATAAAAACAGTATGAACATCATATTTTAATGCGCCGAAAGAATTACGAATTCTGGTCAATGCTGTATTTGCTGTCTTCCAATGTTCGTCAGCACCCGCTGGGTCAATGCCACCTTTTATCTCGCCTAGAGCTATATAATTCGATGGATCAGAAATAAATTCTTTAAACTTTTTCGAATTGATATTCTTTGTGTCTGCATTATTAAAAAGGACTATATCGATATTTTTCTTAACTATTGGCACTGTCAAATCGTAATACAACAATCGAGAGATTGAGCTGGAATTCCAGCTGATCGCTTTGACAAAACCACTTGATTCGTCAGTAAACAAGTTTCCATTCACCCATTTTTTAGCTCTCTTGTCAAAATACTCAAAGGGATAATTACGAACTCGTAGCACTGAGACTATACTTTGGGTAAATTTTTCACCCGCAAGGCCACCCACGATATTACGCATTCTGCCGCCTAGAGCATCTCCTTGCATAAGCATATATCGACTAATTAACTCATCTACATATCCATCACCAGCGGTAAGAAGATACTCTTCTACAAAACTTGTCAAAAGTTCTTTTGTATCCTCTGGCTGAAGGTATCCCCTCGCTTTAGTAGAAATACCTGCTGCCTCACACATACCAATAGTGATATCCTCTATATCAATCAATTCCAGCGGGTTTTTGTAATTATCCACAATTGTTCTAAAAGCAGTTCCGAGACTTACATAGTGTGTCGCTTCCTTGCTCTTCCTAAGAGCAATACTCAAAAATCCTACTTTTGTTTCAGCGTATGTAGTTTCAAGGTCAGATGATATTTTTACATATTTATTCAATTCCTTCCTCCGCAAACAACTGTTCCATCACAGAAACTGCAACTTCATGCGCCAGCTTCGGGGGGACAGCGTTACCAACTTGTCCGAATTGAGTCATTGTTGTTTTTCTTTTACTGCTATATGAGTCCAGCCTCACGCCTGTAAATTCCCATTCAAGGGGAAAAGTCTGTAAGCAGGCAAGCTCTCGCACAGTCAACATTCTTTGTTCATATGGATGAATGAAATCCCGATAACCACTTCTTGTTACTGTAGGTGAGGGAACCTCTGGACTTAAACGGCGATACGTTGAGCCAAAGGTTTTTGTTTGGTTCGACAATTTATCGCCTATTGGAACAGACTCTATCTTCTTGAGCGTTGAGGGAGAATGAGCTGTCATCTGGTGGTTCTTAATAGCCATGTTTTTCAATTCTCCCCTTAATCGACTCAGAAACTCTTTTGGCTGTATCTGATGGTTCATCGGCTGGAGGCAGATGGCCTATAGCCTCCCATGCCGTTACGTAAGGAGACATCGGTTCAGTAAAGAGACCAGGCTCTAATTCTGCTTTACTTCCATGAGTAGGCTCTGGGAACTTATACGATTTACCCAAACGATTACCCACAATGAATAACCGTTCTCTATGCTGTGGCACACCGTAACTGGAAGCATTCAGGACTCGATAACGGACATCATAATGATACTCTTGTCCATTGTATACTACAGGCTCTCTGAATTCATTCATCACCGCTTCAATCGCCTTGCCTTTTTCCCAATTCAGCATGCCTTTAACATTTTCCATGACAAATGCTTTTGGCAGTGCTTCATGAACTACCCTGGAAAATTCCAGGACAAGCATACCTCTACTATCTTCCAGGCCCATCCTTTTCCCTGCGAGACTAAAGGATTGACAAGGCGGCCCACCAATTACAAGCGCAGCCTCAAGCGGTTCCAGGTTCGCAACATTAAGAATCTCCTTTGTTTTAATGTTGCGAACATCGCCCTCAATAACCTCTAAACTTGGCCTGTTTTCTCTTAGCGTATTACAACACGATGAATCTTGTTCGACAGCAACGGCTATTTCAAAGCCTGCTTGTTCGAAGCCTATGTCCATCCCGCCAGCCCCCGAAAACAGGCTAATAACTTTTGGCTTATTTCTCATGAAACGTGTCACCCTATATTGATGATGCCGCAACTGATTGTTTATACCGCAGAGCAACGTATTTGTTAGATGAAATGCCATGAGGCGTCAAGGGTTTATTTGTTCAAAGCATACCAACTATCAAGCAAAGCTGGGGAGGAGTTCTGTGAACATTAGATAAAATCAGACACTTGCCCATTTACCCAAAAACACGCCGCCAAAATAGTTACGGGCATCACGCGGAGCCTCTCTCAATAATTCAGAAAAACCCCAGGACATTTCCCCCTTTTCTTAAAATTAAAACCGGCGGTCTGCGGCCTCCAGCTAAAACACATGGGCTGCGGCGTCACACAAGAGAGAGTTCCCCCCCCCTTATTTCACCGCCGCAAATAAACCTCGCGACGATGACCAACGGCCAAGGCCAAAACCACAAAGCGATTCTCTTGAATTTCGCAGATAATACGGAAATCGCCTATTCGATAGCGCCATAACCCGGCCTTGTCGCCACGTAGCGGTTCACCGAAATGTCTAGGGTTTTTGCAGCCCTCAATGCGTTCATTGAGCCAGTCGAGCAAGCGCTTCTGTATGGGTCTGTCGAGTTTACGCAATTGCTTTTCGGCAACATCACTAATTTCAACGATCCAGGCCAAGGTCTTTTCTCAACTCTTTTAGGGATTTACTGCTGCGCGTATCGGCGAGGGCCTGCTTTGCCAGCGCTAAATCTTCGTTATCTTCCAGATAGCGAACGATTGCTTCGCGCACGACAGAGCTACGGTTGCTGCCCTTTTCTTTGGCCAGCAGGTCAATCTCTTGTTCTAGGTCTTTATCTAATCGAATCGCAAGCATAAGAGCCTCCATCAAGGTGTTATACATTGTATAACATGTATGGCTGGTGATTCAACATAATCTCAAAGAGCTTAACCGCACGGGGACAGAATTTAATTCTTCTCCCCAGGCTACTTAGAAGATTTTGAATCACTTGACAAAAGAAAGCTCACTCCTCGCCCGCCTCCGGCGTCACCAGATCACCCAAAAACAGACTACCGTTGTGCACGAAGAAGCAGCTCTTAAAGCCAGCGGCCATCTCTGTAAGCCGCTGGGCGTAATCTTGCTCCTCACCCTCTTCCGGAGTCGCTAGCCCCAGCAGTACAGCTTGGGCGCCGCCGCTGACGCGGTGCATAATCGACACCACGCTCTCTTCGGGGTCTTTGAGCATGACATTAACCTCGGCGTCGATTCTGATTTCGGGGATGAGCTGCGCCAAGTAGCGCTCGGTTTGGCCTTTCATCAATTCGTTGGAGGCAACACTTAAAATGCGGATGCGGGCGCTGCTCCATTCTGGATTGTGGGTTAGCAGATAGGCTAATAGCAGCATGAGATCGCCGTTGCGTTTTAGGCCGCCCCACCAGACGTGAATCTCCTGAGTTTGACCTTCTCTAAAACGTTTTAGCGGGTCGGTTTTACCGATGATGAGGCTGCGGTTGAGTTGCTTTAAGCCTCGGATTGCGGTTAAAAAGTTAACCAGTCGCTCTTGTTCGTCGGGCCAGCCTACGAGTATGGTGTTGCTTTCTAGCCCGGCGATGCCGCTGGCCTGGGCGACGGCCAGGATGCCTCGCTCCAGATTTTGCACGACGTTGACTTCGCCAAAGGCGACGATGCCTTGACGCTTGAGCACACGATTGATTTCGTCTGTCGCTGCAAGGTGTCGAGATTAAGCGACAGGATATCGCCTTTGGTCAGCTCGCAAATGGTGACTACGCCGCGATTTTCGCAGAACCAGGCGCCAAAACGGGCCAGATCGAGCCGTTTTTCGACATTGCTAACGAAAACCAGCATGTGCGGTCGCCAGTTACGCGCGGTCATAGGGCGATCGGCGAGTTTGACCAAGGCCCAACGTATTAGCGCTTCGTAGAGGTCGCGGCGCACATCTCCCCAGGCGTTTTTACGGGCGCGTCGCTTAAGCGCCAGCCACAAGAGTAGCTCCAGAGTAATGGCGACCAGCGTGACCTGCCAATGGATTAGAAACATCACGGCGAAGCAGCCGAGACCGCCAAGCAGGTTGAAGCTCCAGTGGATTTTCAAGGTCGGTCGCCACGAGGGATTGCCCGATAAGCTCTCTAGCGCCGCCACCAGATTAATCGTGCCGTAAACGCTTAGGAAGATCATTGTGGCGACGGTGGCGACGGTGTTTAGATCGCCCAGAAAGACTGCGCCCAAACTCAAGGCCAGCGTTACGAAAATGCCGAGACGCGGCTCTTTATTGCTGTCGCCTGAACCGGCGAAAAATCTGGGGACTAAACGATCTGTCGCCAACGCCTGAAGCGTTCGCGGCGCGCCGAGCATGGAGCCAACGGCGGAGGAGAAGATAGCGCCCCAGAGACCAGGTAAAATCAACCATGGCCCTAAGGTCGCGATGCGGCCCCAGATCATCGGATCATTTCGCAGCGCTTCCGGGGTGGCGCCAGCGTTGAGCAGAATCGGCACTAACAGATAGACGACTAAACCAACCAAGGTCGCAATCACGCTGCCGCGCGGAATCGAGCGGCGCGGATCGGATAAGTCTCCAGAGAGGCTTAAGCCCGCCATGATGCCGGTTACCGCCGGGAAGAAAACCGCGAACACTGCCCAAAAACCCACGGATTCACGAGAGATGGCAAGACCCTGGTTAGAGAGGGCAAGGCCCTCGGCAAGCGGCGCTGCAGCATCTTGCTGCGCCACGCCCAAGGCCAAGGCGATCAGCGACAGCAGGATCAAGGCCATCACCGGCAGTTGCGCTTTTAACGCAAAGACTGCGCCGCGCATGGAGAGGATCGCCACCAGCACAATAATCACGAAAGCGGTGGCGGAAACCGGCAGTTGCGGCAAGACCAGGCGTAAGGATTCGGCCAAACCAAAGGCGTAGAGGGTAACGGAAAGGGCTTGAGAGATAAAAAGCGGAAAGCCGATGGCGCCGCCGATCTCCACGCCAAGGCTGCGCGAGATCATGTAGTAAGCGCCGCCGACGCCAACCCGACTGTTGGTGGCGATAGCGGAGAGGCTCATGGCTGTCAAAAGCGTGATGACATTGGCCATCAGCACAATCAGCAAGGTTTTAACTAGACCAACCTGACCAAGCACCCAGCCGAAACGCAGGTACATGATGACGCCGAGGATGGTCAGAATCGTCGGGGTAAAGACGCCAAGGAAGGTTCCGAGCTGAGCGCTGGATTTCGCGCTTGGGGCGCCAGTGGGACTAGCAACAGGAGTCGGCATAGAAGTGAGCGTAGTTAGCGCTTACAGCCCAAGCGCTTTGCTGTAGATTGCCGGGGAAAAACCGGAGTAAACTTTACCGCCAATTTCCGCGACAGGCACTCCGCCGCGAGGGTTGATCTTACGAAAATGTTTGGCCGCCTTTTTGTTGCGCTCTATATCGTAGACCTTGTACGGAACGCCATTCTTGCGAAAAAAATCTTTGGCCTGACCGCAGTAGCCGCACCAGTCGGTAACGTACAAATTCACTTTGGGGAAAGTCTTTTTCGCTACTTTGCGCTGTTTAGTTTTGCTCGGCGCCGCCTTGCTGCCTTGACTCGTCGTCTGCGATTTATCCATCTCGGCGACAGGCGTGTGCTCTGAGCTATACTCCGTCGCCGAGAGTGTTTTCGACGGCACCACTTCCGACGTTACCCCTTCTGGTGGGGGCGTATCACGAAAAACCGTGGTTCCGTTCTCATCGACCCACTTGTAGATTTGGGCAGAAGAATCGGCGTTGGGAAAAACCAACAGAGAACAGGTTAAAAGGATCAACAGCGAAAAGCGCAGCATTGCACACCTCCTGAAATGGCAGCGAATAGAAATTCATCCTACAGCAAGTGCGCAGCCACAGCAAGAGTTCGCAACAGAGGGGAATCGGCAAAGCCACATAATGGGTTCGCATATTGCATCTTTAATTGGTAAAGGGGGGATAACGTAGAAAGAAAACTTGGAACATAGCGATTTATAGTGTTTTCTTCGACGTCTAGACATTGACGCGACACAGCAGATGTCACACTACAACCAAGTAAGAGGCACAGTCATGCACACCACTCACTTCGTCCGCGCCTGGAAATGGCTACTTGCCTATCTGTTCATCGCAACCTCTGTCGGCTATTTTTCAACCCTCATTCTTTCAGGATGGGGTGTCGCCAAGCCCGAAACCATCTTAAGAGCAACGACAGCAGGAATCAGACATGTCGGCCTTCCAATCTTAACCCAAGGCGTCTCTTTCGGCATTGATCGCGGAATCATGATTTTTCTCTGTAACGTCACAGTAGCGCTGCTGATTATAGCCGTCGTCTACTGGACGAGACTACTCAACCCATACAATCATAAAAAACCTTTTCTCAAGCTGCGACAACATCTGCAAAAAGATCGCAGCGCAGAACGCCTACGCAAACTTCCAGCCTTTGCCAAAATCAGCTCATCGCAATTAAGGCTGACTTCGTTTCTGCTGCTAGTTTCGCCTTTCGTGGCCACCATCATGCTTGGCCTTATGGCCGGAACCTTACTCGGAACGGTACATAAAATCAGCGCGTCTCCGATGCTGGCCATGGCCTATATTCTGCCCCACGGCATTCCTGAAATAACAGCCCTGCTCCTGGCGTGCAGCATTCCACTCGCCACATGGCTGGCGATCCGTCCTGTTATCGATAATGAATGCCCGGCTTCCGCCTTTCGCAGGATCGACAGAGTCGTCGCCTCAAAACCGTTTCAGCAGAGGATAAAGATGGTTGTGACCCTGCTCTTAATCGCCGGGATCATCGAAGCGCACCTCACCATTAAGGTGGTTACACTCTTTAGCGGTGGTTAGCTCGACCGATGCGGTGGTTAGCTAGCTAGACCGAGGCGGCCGCCATCTCATCACTTAACAATTGACGCAAGAAGCCCCACCACAATTGTGGCGGGGCTTCTTGTTAGTACAATCTTCCAGACCAAGCTGATAACTCAGCGAGGACTCAAACGATTAAGCGATCAGAGTTATGTCAGTACTCTTTCGACACGTGCTCTACACCGTGACAGTTAAGCGAGCAAGAGCCACGCCTTGCAGAAACGCCCTGAGATTCGTATTTCAACTCATCGTTGGCGTTATACATAACGAATCTCTCGTCAAAGCGGATCAGACTCGTATACTCGGTGCTGCCGTGTGCGTCGTGACAAGTAATACACGATGTTCCGTCGAATCCAGCGCCTCCACGTCCACGTATATGCAGTGAATGATAAGGAAAACTCTCGTCGGATAAAATGCTCGTACGCTCATGGCATTTATAACAGAGCGCGTAAGCATATTCGTTCTCATGTACTTGATCAGACATCTGATAATTCAAGACAAGGAGTCCTGGATAATTGGAGCCATGCGGGCCTGCCGGGCCGGCGGGGTCATCACTGCCGTGGCAATCGCGGCAACTAATTCGAGAAATATCTCCCGGTCTCTCGGCTACGCCCACGTAGGGCTCTTTAAGACTGGGTACGCGAGCGCTACGGCCCTCACCCTCAACCGGGTGAAAAGAGGGATTGGTCGTTTTAAACTCAGCGTGTTTATTCGTTGATCTCCCGGGCATATTGGCGCTGTCGGAATGGCAACGATAACAAAGCTCAAACTCTTCTTCAATCTCAGTAATAAAGTTGCCTTCACGATGCCCCATCAATCCGCGATAGGGAGCGCCCACTTCCACGGCATGCGGATTATGGCAATCAACACATTCGGAATGGCGCACCGCATTAACGACCATTTCCGGCAATTCCTCTGCGTAGCGATGAGCGCCGCGAACAGTGAGTACCGGATGGTTGTACGTCTTACGTAACTCTGCCGTGATATCTTTCAGCGTATAGCGACCAGTGTTACCATCGAGGGCGCCCTTTGAAATCGCCACGAGACGGCGGGATTCATCACTATGGCAGTCGAGACAGGAATCTTCCTCTCCGGACAGGCCGATACTCATCCCCTTGTGACAGGCGCGGCAGCTTTTTGGCATTATTGAATTATCGCCGTGACTTCCAGTGAGAAGACTGCCTTGAGCCGCGACTGACAGATCAGGGGCGCAAGCCAACCCACAGATGAGCGCTAGCGACAAGAAGACGGTCAAACGGATACGACACATCAACAAATTCACCATCTTATAATTGAACAAGCAATTCATAACGAAAGCATCACATATTGTGCTGTGGAGGCAGGTTATTAGAATACGTTCCGTCAGTATGGCAGGCATTACAAACATCAGTATACCTGTTAATAAAGACAGTCGAAGTCTGGCGCCAGAATGGCGGCAAAGCCGGATAATCCAACTGGGCATCGTAATGTGGATCGTGGCAGGTAGTACACTGCATTCGACTTAAGTTATCCAGCGGGGTATCCACGGCATCTGAAGTATCGGGCATTTGGTAGAAACCGGCTCTAAACGGATTAATATCGTTGTCGATAATCGTCTGGGTATAGGTAAAGGAAATCGGATGCGAGGTGGTCAAATCAACCACGGTATTGACCAGTTCATCCCCACCCAACATCGGGATTGTCGCCCTGTTGCCACGAGCGCCAATTGCAGTAATGCCATCGTGACAGGACATACACAAGCGTGAGGCGCCATTAGGGTACTCAACGGCGCCGCTATCAGTGTAGCCGGTACGCGTCGCCGCATCAGCATTACCCATATCACCCTTAATCGCCAGAGGTTGAGCATACAGCTGAAAGCTTGACGCATCAGGGTCAGGTCGATTCCACAACGGCGTTCCGGCCTGACTAGCATGAGGAGCGTGACAAAAAACACAAATTCGCGTTGTTCCGCCAACCAGTGGGTCTGAAGCCTTTGGTTGAACAACGTCATGATTGGCGTTAAATGACAAGTTATGCTTGTTCTTGTCGCTCGACAACTTCCCGAGCGGTCCCTCGGCTGCAAAGGATTCACTCACTGACAGAAGCGACAGGGCAACGACAGCCATAACGAGAATTTTATAAGAACTGTACATGTGGCTCAGATCACCATCTCCACAATAAACAACGATTCAGCAGAATATAAAGGAAACACCACGGCATTTATTATGCAAAATTCGCACCGACCCAGAGGAGTCAGGGCGCTTCACGGCAAGAGTTGAAAGACCTGCAAGCGGTGGTTAAAGGAATCAGCGACAAATAAGCGCCCGGACTGATCGATAAAAAG
>Ga0224504_10000784_pt1 | contig 14275 bp, 14 predicted proteins | sample SF_Oct11_sed_USG_3_FD_170160 | JGI IMG/M metagenome (GOLD analysis project Ga0224504, IMG submission 170160) | Sediment microbial communities from San Francisco Bay, California, United States - SF_Oct11_sed_USGS_24 | ecosystem: Environmental > Aquatic > Marine > Sediment | place: USA... | reverse complement strand
GCAACCTCTGTTTCTGCAACCGGTTCTTCGGCTGCGACAGGCTCGGCAACAGCTTGTTCCGATTCAGCAGGCGGCGCGTCAGGAACTTCACTCGACGACGCAGGCTCTGAGGTCTCTTCATCGGATGGCTCGGCATCTTCTGCATCGGTTGCATCGGTTGCATCGGTGGCCGCTTCACCCTCGTCGCCGCTGATCGTCTCACCTGCCCGACGACTGCGAAACCGCAACAGTAGCACCACAACCAACAGCGAAAGCAGAGTCAGCAGGAGATAAACCACCGCCAGGGCCGCCATAGGCCCGTCTTCGGCGGCAACACCGTAACCAATTAAAATATCAACAAGCTTATTCAACCAGAGTTCAAAATCCATTATTCATCCCAAACTTTAAAGACTCCCTAAAAGCAGGAGTCAGGTAATTTCTTTATGCAGCGCCTGAATACAGCGCCGCGCTTCCAACAGCGCCCGTCCCAACACATCGGAGCGATCAATAGTCAGCACCAGATAGTAATCTTCGGTCACAGGCAGAATCAGCGATTGAGCACGCTCGGTGGTAATCACAATCTCCTTGAGATCGTCGTCGCCAAGGCGATCCACCACTTCGCGCATATTGTGCAGAATGACTCCTTGATGGGCGCCAATGACCTTCAGTTCGTAGGCGTCCATCAGTCCAACTTGTTCTACGGCTTCGCCCTCCCAATCGGCAACAATCGCCCCCTGCGCTCCGGGAACGCGCTCAATCAGTGTATTGAGTAACGTCTTGAATGGCACGACTAAGCCACCTCTTTCATGCAGACTGAAACCAGCTTCGATACGCCTGGCTCTTCCATGGTAATGCCGTACAAATTATCGGCAATCTCCATGGTCCGCTTGTTGTGAGTGATAATAATAAATTGAGAGGTCGCCGCCATTTTGGTCACGATCTCGTTAAAGCGTCCAATGTTGGCGTCATCCAGCGGCGCATCGACCTCGTCGAGTAGACAGAAGGGCGACGGCTTAATCATAAAGATGGAAAAGATCATCGCCACCGCAGTCAAGGCCTTCTCGCCACCAGAGAGTAGCGTCACGTTCTGCAACTTCTTGCCCGGCGGTTGCGCCACCACCTCGATGCCGGTTTCGAGCAGATCGTTCTCATCGGTCAGTTGCAGCTCAGCCTGTCCACCGTTAAACAGACGCGGGAACAGCTCACGGAATTGGGCGTTGACCAGATCGAAGGTTTCACGAAAACGCTTGCGAGTGGTGCGGTTGATTTTGGTGATGGCCGCCTGCAAGCCTTCGAGAGACGTCTGCAAATCTTCCTGCTGCACTGTCAAGAAGGTATAGCGTTGCTCCAGCTCTTCGAATTCGTCGATCGCCATCAGATTGACTTCGCCAATCTCGTCGATGCGTTTTTGCAGATAATCGCGACGCTGGGTCGCGGACTCCTCTTCAAAGGACAGGTCAAGCTGCGCCGCGACTTCAGGCGCTGCCAGGTCGAGTCGATAACGTTCGTCGAAGTTCTGCCGCACATGCTCAATCTCCAGCGACAACTCGCGGACTTGCATCTGGCAACTGGCGAGTTGTTCCCGCAACTGTCCGGCGCTACCCCGAAGCTGCTTGAGATCGGCTTCACGCGCTTCGATATCTTGGCGGCTGGCTTCAAAACGCTCCCGCAGCTGGATCAGGGTTTGCTCTTTCTCCAAGCGCGTGCGGTAGAGTACTTCCATCTCCACCTTGAGCCGTTCAGATTCTTTGCGCAGATCAGTCTGTCGGGTCACGGCGTCGTCGCCATCTTTCGACAGGGTAATCTGGCGCCGTTGCAGCTCCTCGCGCAATTGCGCCAGTCGCTGACGCGCGGTGCGGTTATTCTCTTCGCGTTCACGCATGCCGGCCAGATTGACCTTGAGGGAGGTTACCCCCTGACGCACCTCTGAAGCCTGCTCACGCAGCGACTGCAACTCCTGTTGCAGCGTCGCCACCAGTCCTTCCAGATCACGCTTCTGGGTTTCCGCGCCCTGACGGCTGCTGGTCGAACTTTGCAGCGTCTGTTGCAAGGTCGTCTGCTCTTCGTGCAGTTGCTCTTCTTCCAGATTCAGCACTTCGACTCGCTCTTGCAGGCGCGTCTCCTCCTGCTTGAGTCCATCCAAATCTTTGCGGCTGTCCACCACCTTAAGTTCCTGTTGATGCAGATCGCTCTCAACCTGACGCAGGGCGGCATCGGTGGAGAAGAGTTCTTCACGCACCCCTTCACGCTTCCGATTCAGCTCGGCGACAACCTGCTCTAACTGCTGCACCTGCTGCGCTAGCTCTTTCATCTCGCGCTTCTTATGCAGCAAGCCTTGATCGAGGGCTTGACGCCCGCCGCCGGTGATCTCACCGCGACAGGTCAAAAGGTCGCCTTCTTCCGTGACCAACGTCGCGCCGAAGGGAAGAGCCTGATTAAGGGCATGCGCCAACTCTGGGACCAGATAGACGCCGCCCAGCAGCCGCTCCACCATGGCTGGCAGTTCCTTGTCGCCACGCAGCAGTTCGGTCAGGGGCGTAGCGTTGGGCACAACCGGCGCATCAACGGGTGGAAAGTCTGGAAGCAGGAAGGTGCAACGTCCTTCTTGTTCCCGCAGGAAATCGAAGGCGGAGGTAACATCGTCAAGGCTGCCTGGCACCAAGGATTGCACCCGCTCGCCCAGCGCCGCTTCCACCGCCGCCTCGTAGCGCGGGGGGACCTCCAGAATATCGGCCACCACGCCTTGCATCCGCGCTTTGTGTTCCGGTGCGGAAAGCAACGTTTTGACGCCACGGGCGTAACCTTCTAGATTCTGCTCCAGTTGTTGTAATGATTCCAGCCTTGAGCCTTGGCGATTGAACTCTTCGCGACGACCCAGTAGATCGACTTCCACCTGCTCGGACTCTTCCTTTAACGTGGCTTGCCGCTGATGAAGCTGCTGACGTTTTGTCGTTAAAGCATCGCGTTCATGTTCGATTGCCGTTAAAGATGTCGTCAAATCGGCGCAGTTTGATTCCAGTCGCTGCTGTTGATCCTGTAGCGCCACCGCCTCATGACGGTTACGCTCACACAGGTCAGACAGAACCGCCAGACGGCGGTCGGCTTCTTCCTGACGGCTGCTCATGCGCGTCAGCTCGGAGAGCAGGTGATAGAGTTTTTGCCGCACCTGTTCCAGCTGCCGCTCCATGCTGTCCTCACGATCAAGCAGGTCTTGCAGATGTTCTTCTTGCTCAACAAGTTTTTCCTGCTCCGTAAGCAACATCCCAGAATGATCCGACTGGGTTTGTTGCAGCGTCTGCTCTTCCTGATCGGCTGTCGTCAAGCGTTGTTCGATCTCTTGCAATTCGCCAGCGATGCGCTCGCGTTGTTTATCCAACGAGTCAAGCTCGCGGCCGCCAAATTCAAGACGGCTCTCAATCCGCTGAATTTCTGAGGTTAAATGAAACACCTGCTCTTGGGCCTGACTCGCTTCCTGATCGCGCTCGGTGTGGCGCAACCGGGCCTGCTCCAACCCAAGTTCGGTCGCTTCGAGCTTGCGCGTTACGGCATCGACCTGAGAGGTCTGCTGCTCTGAACTCTGCTCACTCTGTTTGGCTTGTTCGCTTAAGGCGGAATAACGCCGCAAGGCAAATTGCAGCTCCACGCCGCGCAGCTCTTCGCGAAACTCGGTAAAACGTTTGGCGCGTTGCGCCTGCCGCTTGAGGCTGTTCATCTGGCGGCGCACTTCACTGACGATATCACCTAAGCGCAGCAAGTTCTGACGCGTGGCTTCGATCTTGCGCTGGGCCGATTTCTTGCGCGATTTAAACTTGGTGACGCCAGCAGCTTCTTCGATTAGAGAGCGTCGATCTTCAGGCTTGGAGTTGATAATCATGCCGATCTTGCCCTGTTCGATAATCGAATAGGCGCGGGTGCCAACTCCGGTGTCCATGAAGAGCTCGGTGATGTCGAGCAGACGGCAGGGAGTTTTGTTCAGCAGATATTCGCTATCGCCGTTGCGGTAGAGTCGGCGCGTTATCTGAATCTCGCTGTACTCGCGAAAAGCTGTTGGCCCCAGCCTAGCGGAGTTGTCCATCACCAGAGTGACTTCCGCCATGCCGAGAGGCTTACGTTCTTCGCTGCCGCCGAAGATAACGTCTTCCATCATCTTGCCGCGCAGATGGCGGGCGTTCTGCTCCCCCATAACCCAGCGGATGGCGTCAACAACATTGCTCTTGCCGCAGCCGTTGGGACCAACGATGGAGGTAATGCCCTCATCGAAACTAAGAACCGTGCGCTCGACAAAAGACTTGAAGCCGGTGATTTCTATTCGCTTTATTTTCATAGTGATACAGCAGACAGATCAGGTTTAAGCGCTGCGCTGAAAGAGTCTCTGCCAGACGTCATCGGACCCCCCGAGCGACGCCAGCCAGTGGCCGGGAATTTTAGCAAGCAACGCCTGGAGAGTAAAGCATTCGTTGCAGGCGGGAAGGATGTTTCTTTTGCATTAACGCATCAGGCCGTTAATCAGCGATGGGGCGTTGAATTCGTGAGCCGCTTTATCACTCTTCGCTCACCGATTCTAAGTAGGCGAAATCTGAAATCATCGTCCACTGACGCGCTTTCTCCAGGTAAGCGTTTTGCGATGCCAAAATTTCTGCAAATTGCGCATCTTGCGCCGCCGTTGCCGTAAGCAAGCTTTTGTTGGCTTGGCGAATTGCCGCCATAATTTCTTTGGAGAAGGTGCGCACTTGAACTTGCGGATACTCACTGCGAATCACCGCCCAGTTCTCAGCGCTGGCGTGGTAGCTTAAGGCGTACATATCGCTGGCCGCCGCCTTCATGGCCGTGGTCAGAATCTCCTGAAGATGCTCCGGTAAACCATCGAACACCTCTTTGTTGATAATAAATTGCAGCTCGGAGGCCGGTTCGTGCCAACCGGTATAGTAGTAGGGCGCGATTTTGTGAAAGCCCATCTTGAAATCCAGCGATGGCCCAACCCACTCCAAAGCGTCTATCGTCCCGCGATCCAGCGCGGTGTACAGCTCGCCGGGAGCAATGTTGGTGACCACCACTCCGAGCTTGGCCAGCACTTCTCCGGCAAAGCCGGGGATACGCATCTTTAAGCCTTTAAGATCGTCCAGCGTCTTGATTTCGTCGCGAAACCAGCCGCCCATCTGCACCCCAGTGTTGCCGCCAGGGAAGGAGTAGACGCCGTGACGGGCGTAGACCTGCTGCATCAGCTCCATACCACCGCCGTGATAGAACCAAGCGTACTGTTCTGGGGCGGTCATGCCAAAGGGCATGGTGGTAAAGAACATGGTGCTGATGTCTTTGCCCTTCCAGTAGTAGGAGGCGGTGTGCCCCATATCGTACTGTCCGGCCTTGACCATATCGAGCACCCCAAGCGGGGCTTTATGCTTGTTGGCTGAATCGATTTCGATGCGTAGTTCGCCACGCGACATGGTGGCGACAGAGTTACTTAGCTGCTTGACCGAATCGCTGAAGATCGGATAGTTGGTCGGCCAAGTCATGGCCAAGGTCAGAGTGATCGGTTGCCGAGGCGACTCTTCTATCGCGCTACTTGCTGTGCTATTCGGCTCATCAGAACCACAGCCGCATAGCAGCGCCCAACAGAACACCCCTAGCAGCAGAAGTTTGCCTTGGTTCAAACTCAGCTTCATTCCGTTTCCTCTGCCTGATGCTTGGCCACAGCTTCGTCATCGAGCACCGGCTGTTTTTGCAGCCGCTTGTAGTAGAAGTTTTGGCCATACAAGACCGCAGCCGGATTATGCCCGGTGACGCGATCCTTGACCACCAGAGTTGTCACCGGCGCCTCAGAGTAGCGATTGAACAGCATGTCGTGACCAACGCAGAGACCGAGGATGATATTCATATCCATCTGCTCGGCGTTTAAGATACGCGCCTGGGCGATGGGGTTGCAAGCTGGCTCAAAGGTATTGGGGCGCACCTTGTCCTGTTCGCTTAAGTTAAGCTCCAGTTTGTCGATGCTTCCGGCTTTACAGCAAGCCGAATAAGGTTCAAACCCCTGAGCGCGCAAAATAGCGGTGAGCTTTTCACATTCGTCGAGTAATCCAATACAAGTGGCGATGCCGATCTTTTTGAAATCCATCAGCCGAGCCAGCGCAATCGTATCTTCAATTCGTGTCCAACGGGCGTTGACCGCATCGCTGCCAGGGATCGGCTGATAACACAAGCCTTCAACCTTGGCCGCCATACGCGCTAGCCGCGCTTCGAAGTCATCGCCCTGATACTGTTTAAAAGAGGCGTCGATGACATCGGCATGTGGTTCGGATGGACAGTAACCAGGTTTAGGCGGCTTGGAGGCAGGATCACTCCAGCAGTTGGTCGTTGAGTTCTTTTGCCAGAGGGTGTTGCAGTTGGCGCAGGACGATCTGGAGTCTTCGTTCTTCGGTTGTGACATGGTCGCCTCCTAAAAGTTGATATCAACGGAGCATAACCTGTCGTGGAGAACCTGTCCAGAGTCTGTATCAGGCGTTCTTTATTGCATCAGGATAATCGGTAAAGAAGACGGCGCCGCCCGCGCCGGGTACGCCTTCGGCCCAAATTTTACCGCCATGCCGAATAACCAGGCGACGCGCGATGGCGAGGCGGATGGTATCTTCAGGAAGGGCGGGGTCTTGTTTAGAGTCGCGAAATGGATTGAAGATGACTTTGGCCTGCTCCGCGCCGTATCCGTTCCCATTATCGCGAACGTAATAGACCACTCGGTTGTCGCGACGTAGCTTACCAAACTTGATCACCCCCTCGCGGTTATTGGGTATGAATGAGATGGCGCTACTAAACAGATTATAGATTATTTGCTGCATCATCTCAGGATCGCACCAGGCGGTCATATCTGCATCGACGCTAAACTCAAGCGAGCGCTCGTTGTGAATCGTCATCAGACTGTCGGCAATGCGTCTTGCCATAAGATCCAGCTCGACCCGCTTACGTTGGACCTCTGTTGTCGCGGTTTCTGTCAACTCAATGATAGCCCCAGCGTGGCTAAGCATCTGTGCGCTAGCTAGGCAAATATTTTCAGTCAGGAAGTGGGCTTTTTCATCCAACGCCTGGCCGCATTGCTCCTTCAACAACTCCGAGTTGCTCGACACCTTGATTGCCGCATCACGCACGTTGCGCGCAAGGTCACCAGCAAAACCATCAAATTCCGTCTTTAGTTGCTCCAAGCTGAAGTTTCTCTGGAGCAAGGCCCGCTCTTTGCGGGCGCTTTGCGAAAGGAAGTGCATACCGAGAAGGGTCGTTGTGAAAATAAAGATCGAGAAAAGACCGCGAATCGCGAGTTCGTGATACTCGGGGGAAAAAAGTTGTTGCCAAAAGTCACCCTCGCCAAAGAGCACTGCATCCAAAAGGCAATCAGCAACCCACGCCAGAGGAATTAGAACTATTCCCCAGACCAGGAGCTTCCCTGTAGATTTTGTCGCGAGCAACTGCATTCTATGTGACTTTACAACGGAAGGTTGTCCTAAACCTTAAATGACTTTATGGTTCCAGGTAGATTTAACAATGACGCAGCGGCATTCACGCAGTGTGGATAAGCGTTGTGAACGCCAGAAAGGGGGAACAAGGTAGAGTCAGGCAGCCAGGCGACGCTCCGGGCCATTGTAGCAAGCATGTTTTTTAAGCCTTCGCACTGGGTCGTGGCCAATCTGTACCCAGCCGGAGTCTCGGCGAAAGCGTTTGACCATTTTTCTTTTGAGCAGAAGGTCTAAGCCCTTTGGCACAACGCGACAGAGGGTTCCGTCGATAAGTTCCACTCTTATGGTCATCTTGATGTTACTCCTCACTAATAAAGCAAAACTATTAAACCCCTACCCATTAACAAGATCACACGGCGCATACTTATACCCTAAAGAGAAGCTAATTGTCTGCAAAAAAATGGCCGGACGAAAAAAAGATTCACCCGGCCATTTCTAATGTAAATACGACGCCGCGAATGTCCACCGTGCAGCGCCCCCCAAACACAGTGCTGCGGGCCTTTTTAGATAACCTTGTTCAGAGCGTATTCGACAATGCCCTCAGCGCCCAGAGCAATCAATTCCGGGACAATCTTTCGCACGTCCGTTTCCGGCATGATGGTTTCAATCGAAACCCAATCTGAATTATACAGGTGCGCGACCGTTGGACGATTCAGGCTCGGCAACAGCGCTGAGATTTCCTCAACCTTGTCGCCCGGAGCATTCATCTTCAGCCCTACCATTCCTTCTGCCCGCAAGGCCGACTTGAGCATAGTGTAGATGCGTTCGATCTTGGCGCGCTTCCAGGGGTCTTCCCAGGCGTCTTTATTGGCGATGAGCACCGGCACCGATTCCATCAACTCACAGACGATGCGCAGATTGTTGGCCTTGATGGTGGAGCCTGTTTCCGTGACTTCGACAATGGCGTCGCACAAGCCCTTAAGTATCTTGGCCTCGGTGGCGCCCCAGGAGAACTCGACTTCCACCGGGATGTTGCGCTCGGCGAAAAAACGTTTGGTAAAACCGACCAGTTCGGTGGAAATTGTCGCGCCAGCAAGATCTTCCGGTTTTTCGACCTTGGAGTCGGGACCAACGACAAGCACCCAGTGCGCCGGACGACGGGAGACCTTGGAGTAGACCATTGCGCCGACTTCAACCACGTCTGAATCATTTTCGCGCACCCAGTCGCGTCCGGCGATGCCGACATCTAGCTTGCCGCGCTCCAATATCTTGGCCATTTCCTGAGGGCGCACCAAGCTGCACTTCATCTCATCATCATCACAGCTAGGGAAATAGCTTCGAGAACTGGTCTTTATTTTCCAGCCCGCTTTGGCAAAGAGTTCGGTGGTCGCTTTTTCGAGGCTCCCTTTTGGGATACCGAATTTGAGTTCTTTGGACATCTTGACCTCACTGTTAAAGAGCGTTGAATTGATGAGCTGGCCGATATTAAGGCAATGCAAATTCAGATGTGCGCCATAAGCAAATAACACCGTCCTCGGTTGAGGACGGTGTTATTACAACATGAACGTGCGCCTATTTCTTTTTGTAAACTTCGTCGGGATCGAACAGCGGATTGGAATGCTCCACCCATTGGTCGTCTTCCCACTTAACGTAGAAACAGCTACGATTGCCGGTATGACAGGCTGCCGGGCCATTCTGTTTGACTTTGATAACCACGGTATCGGCGTCACAGTCAGTGTAGACTTCCATCACATCCTGAGTATTGCCCGACTCTTCACCCTTCATCCAGTACTTGTTGCGGGTGCGGCTAAAGAACCAGGTTTTACCATCGCGTAAGGTGTTTTCTAGCGTTTTCTGGTCCATGAAGGCGACCATCAGAACTTCGCCGTTTTCATAATCCTGAATAATTGCCGGAATCAAGCCACCCATTTTGTCGAAATTGATCTGAGTCACGATAAGTGATCCTCCTGTTATTTAGATTTGTGAACGCTCTTTTATTACCCACTCACCGTCGCAGTGTCAACCTGTCTTCCCTACCATTGGCTTGCAAAGGAGGAGGGATTACGCTGCATCAGCTCATCATGACGAAGAGGAACATAAGAGGAAAGAGCGACAGGTTGACGCCAACCATGGCGTTGACTGACATGCGCGCCAGCATAGCGAGCTTTTCAAAGATTTGTTCTGACCCCGTTTCGAGGTCAACAAAACCCATCGCCACCGGAAAGCCGCAATGCAGAGCGGTTTTACCACCGAGATAGATGTGACAGGTCAGTTTGTAACCGATCAGAAATCCAAAGATAACGCACCCAATAGCGCAAAAGATGATTGGCGCCTTAAAAATGTGCTCGGAATAGAAGAGTAGGTACATGGCTGTGAGATTAAAGAAGGTAACGATTAAGGCGCTCAACAAGGTAAACCAACGGGCGATAGCCCAAAGGGTTTGAGGTTTCGGCAGACGGGAGTTGCGCCTTGCCTTGACGCCGTGATCGATTTCCTCAGGCGTCATGCCGCGCTCCTGAAGCACCCGGTAGAGCAGCAACTCTTCAATCTCGGCGCCATCAGTGAGCAGATCTAACAGATAGGCGATGGGCAGGTCTCTTAAGTGCTCTATAACTTTGGGATCGGAAACTTGCATAGGAAACCTAAATCAAAGGCCTTTCTGGCGACGCACGGTAATAGACTCTCCACCGATGCCCCAGTTGTCGGTCTCCACTTCTTCAATAACCACGACGGTGGTTGCCGGGTTCTTGCCAAGGGTTTCCTGCAACAGACGAGTGACGCCTTCGATCAGAGTTTGCTTCTGTTCGCTGGTGGCGCCCTCACGGGTGATTTTGATATTGACGTAAGGCATGACAGCCCCCTTATGATTTTATTTTAATCCTGTTTATCAGAAGCGGGCCGCGCTGTCAAAGAGAGATGTCAACTTATGTGCAAATCGCTCAACCCATCGCGCACAACAGCAAGAACCTTTTCGGCCTGCTCTGGCGAATAAGGCGCTGCCGGGGCATGCCCCCACACCGGCTTGGGCCAAGCGGGATCGTTGCGATAACGCACGATATAATGAATATGCAGTTGGGGAACCATATTGCCAAGGGCGGCGATATTCATCTTGTCGGCCTGAAAATGTTGCGCCAACAGCGATGACAATCGGGAAGATTCAGCCAGTAACTGTTGTTGCTGCTCTGTGCTCAGATCATGAATCTCTTTAACATCGGGTATGCGCGGAACAAGAATAAACCACGGATAGGTGGCGTCATTCATTAGCAGCAGGCGCGACAGAGACAACTCTGCCACCAAGAAGGTGTCTGCTTCCAACTGTGCGTGTAGTGTAAACATAACGTCAATCGCTCTCTAATCATTAAGGGTTAGCTCAAGCAGGAAACGACACTCCAGCCCGCTTGCGGCAATAGCGGTTTGAACCTCGCTAGCGGAAAGCTTTGCCAGACCGCAGCTCTGTTCAAGCCAGACCATCACCGCGAAGTTTCCAGTCAACGACCAACCGCAAGTCTTAAGCATGGTCTGCAAGAGTTGCTGCTCTTCACTTCTGGCAAAATCTTGCGTTGCGGCGACAAAGTGAGTCGGCCAAGCCACAAACTCCCGGTCCAGGCTTGACTGGTAGGCCTGTTTATCCCACTGATCAAGCTCGGAAAAATCGACACCACACCACTCGGCGGGGCGAGTTGAGAGCAGCGCCCGGCAGGAGAGCGGTCTGTTCTGGTAAACACCGCAGCTTCCAGTTGCATCCAGAAAAGGGCAAGGGCCAAGCTGGTTGCGATGCTGTTTCAGGTAGCTTTTGAGAGTATCAAACGATTCAACTGCGCGGCTCAAGCGTTTGACGTAAGTGGTAAGGCAAGCGCTCTGCTCGCGACTGAGTTCTGAGGCAACCGCTGCGGCCTCCGGGAAAACCGCGTGCACAGCGAGATGACAGCAGTGCGGACAAGCTTCGGCGCAGTAAAGATGTCGTTGCCGGCTTAAATAGCGATCTTGCCAATCGGTTGAAAACTGTTCAAACCAAGCGTGGGTCTTCTCAACAAGCGTTTTCATTGTACATAAAACTAGGCGAAAAACTGTGCGTTGACAAGATTTCATTGAAAAAATTATAAATTAATACTTGCATTTGACGAAGTAGTTGGTTTAATAGAAAAATCTCTTAGTAGTTTGTGTCTTGGCAAGCGTAAAGATCTTCACAAGTCAGAGAATATACTCCGCGCAGACGAGGGAGTTTGGGCGGTATTTTTGTGAACGACGTCAGCTTGCCTCGGCGCGACCCATCAAGGCCTACCTATGGGGCCGCAAGAAGGAGAAGTAGAAATGGCTGAAGGAACGGTAAAATGGTTCAATGATGCAAAGGGTTTCGGTTTTATTTCTCAAGATGATGGACAGGACGTTTTCGTTCATTTCTCATCGATTCAGGGGGACGGATTCAAATCTTTGGGTGAAGGTGATCGCGTCAATTTTGATGTCGAAGATGGCCCTAAAGGGCTTCAAGCTTCCAATGTCAACAAGGCCTAGCGGCCTTAACTAATATTTGTTACATCTGTAGCCCCGCACTGATGAGGTCGCGGGGCTATTTCTTTTTACCTGAGTCAGTGAATTCATTAGCGGCAGCAAGCGCAAGCCATTGGCCTGCCTAAGCTTCGCAAAAATCATCAACGAACCTATGGGTGCGCCTATAGATTTTAACAAACCTTATTCAGACCAAGCACTGACGCTTTCTTATCCACCATAAACTCACTGATTCAGGTTTTAATCTTATGCCATCTAACTTGAAACATGACACCCCGCCCTCCCCTCGCCTGCACTACGGTTGGGTGGTTGTGCTGGTGGGTACGCTCACCATCTTTGCCTGTCTCGGTCTGGCCCGTTTTGCCTTCGGCATGCTGCTGCCTTCGATGCGCGACGCGCTGGCGATGTCGTATAACCAAGCTGGACTGCTTGGCTCTGGTAATTTCGCCGGATATCTGCTGGCAGTGGCGTTAACGCCCTTCCTGTTGCAACGTCTATCGCCGCGAGTGCTTATTAGCCTGGGGTTGATGCTGATTGCGCTGTGCATGCTTGGCATCAGCTTTGCCAACGGCTACGCAACCGTGCTCACGCTCTATTGCATGGTCGGCATCGGCAGCGGCTTCGCCAACATCCCGATTATGGTGCTGGTTTCCTACTGGTTCCTGCCTCAGAGTCGCGGTAGAGCAGCGGGACTTATCGTTGTCGGCAGCGGCTTCGCTATCATCTTCTCCGGCTTCTTGATTCCAGCCCTCAACAGCTCCTTTGGCGCCGAAGGCTGGCGTATCGGCTGGCAGGTGCTGGGCGCTCTGGCATTACTGGTCGCGGCGACGGCGGCGACTCTGCTGCGCAACGACCCGGCAGAAAAGGGCTTGAAGCCGGTGGGCGCGCCGCGCGAAGTCGATTACGACCCAGAGGCGGATAAAGGCGGCGCCAGCGCATCGCGCATCTTGATGCAGTTGGGTGGACTCTACTTCATCTTCGGCGCCACCTACGTTATCTACGGCACCTTTATCGTCACCACCATGGTGGAGGAGTACGCCTTTAGCGAAGCTAGCGCCGGTAATTTCTGGTCGTGGGTTGGCTTCTTTAGCCTCTTTTCCGGCACCATGTTCGGAACGCTTTCTGACAAAATTGGCCGCAAGGGCGGGCTGATCGCCGTGTTCGCGGTGCAAACGCTGGCCTACCTGTTGGCCGGAAGCCGCCTCGGCGAGACCGCGTTGATCGGCTCTGTGGTGTTGTACGGGGTGGCGGTATTCGCCATTCCAGCGATCATGGCAGCGGCAGTGGGCGACTACCTGGGCAAGGCCAAAGCCGCCACCGCATTCTCTATCATCACCTTCTGCTTCGCCCTCGGCCAGACTTTAGGCCCGGCGTTGGCGGGAATGGTGGCCGAGAGTAGCGGCAGCTTCGTTCCGAGTTATCTTGCCTCGGCGGTTTTGACTGCTGTTGCGGTGGTTTGGGCAAGGTCTTTGCCGAAGATGCCTTAGAAATCAAGACTGTTTTATTTCATATCACATTCTCACTTTTCATGATTTGTCACGCTTCCTGATTCACCTTGACATGACCTCTTTACACTCATAAGATTTACCTCAACAAACATTTCAAAGCACGGGGGGAGAGAATGTAACCATAACGCAACTATTACCGCTTGTCTTGGCTCACGCCGACAGGCGGTTTTTTCATATCTGTTTGCGACTGTCTTCACAGACATTTGCCACATTCACTTCAAGAACAACGAGCCAATAACTAATAAGGAGAAAACCGATGCAAATTACCTGTAAAATTTCAGGACTCTGTCTATCCTTTTTGCTTATAGCGAGCATATCTTTTGCGGAAACAGTACCTGGCACCAACTTCAGTGTTCATTTTGAGTCCGCCAACATCATAGGCACAGGCCGAACAGTCAACATGCACCGAGTTCCAGTCGTTGTTAACAGCACTGGCGCCACAGCTTATTACGATGTCTCTTTTGAATTTAAAGTCGATGGCTCCGGTAATCTGGTTTTCGACAGGACTTCATCAATCGCTTCGCCAACTTTGGGCAGCGCAGACAATTTCATCCCTGGCGTATATGTAGATACGGCAGGAAACCAGTATCGGGTCTCCGGGGGCGGCACAACTCATGGCAGAGCGCATTGGAACATCATGAGTATTACATCTGAAATTGATTTTTACGCGACCTGGGTAACAGGTAGCCCGGCAGGGCATCCACTGATTTCCGAGAGATCTCCTTCGGGATCACTCTACAATGAGGGGACAAGCTATGGTGTGGTTGGCGTCTCCTCGTTTTCTGACATACCATCATCAGATTCAGGTCGGAACATTATCAGTGCTGCTCAAGGCGGGAGATC
>Ga0224504_10000783_pt1 | contig 14286 bp, 11 predicted proteins | sample SF_Oct11_sed_USG_3_FD_170160 | JGI IMG/M metagenome (GOLD analysis project Ga0224504, IMG submission 170160) | Sediment microbial communities from San Francisco Bay, California, United States - SF_Oct11_sed_USGS_24 | ecosystem: Environmental > Aquatic > Marine > Sediment | place: USA... | reverse complement strand
CCACAAATCTGATTCCTTCACGCAAGGAAACGCTTAGGGATTCTTCGGTCTTCAGACCAAGCTGCTGAAAGTCTTCCACGCAGTGATCCCAACCGCAATTGCCTGTTCCTTCGCAATGATTACATCGTTCGCCGGTCGCCTCGAACATGTTTTTGTGGGTGTAGTTCCCATCCTGAACCAGCTCTTCGACCATCTTGCGCGGATACAGAAGCGCTTCTATGAGTTGTTGTTGCATTGGCGTTCTCCTCTCGGCTGCCACTTCATACTAGGCCAGTCGGCAGGCGACCTCAACCGATGGCAGGCGCGAATGAGTAAGTAATATCCGGTATTGAGCCAAACCCCCGAAACGGCGGGATATTCAGGCTGGATTCATGCTTTTTTCACGGCCGGTTAAGGTACGCGAACGTAGTCTACAAGCGACAACAATGGACTGTGAAGCAAGGAGTTCGCCATGGATATCGTCTACGCAGCAGAGAAGCCCAGCATTGCCATGTTGCTTAGCAAACACGTCAAGCGGCGCGTGCGGCCCGAGGAGATCAAGGTCTCTGAGAACCCGGATGAGACCGGCAGTTTTTTTATCGGTTTTGACTTCGATCAGTATGTCTTGTCCCCGAGCGGTGAAATCGGCGAAAGCAGGCTGGAACTCAGCTAGCACATGGGGCAATCTGCATCGGGACTGCCACCTGGAGTATCCCGATGTTTCTTCGCACGACGATCCTTGCGATCGCAGCAATGCTGATGGTTCCCGCCCTGGCCGATGAGCCTTCATTCGGTCCTGCCATCGCGCGCTATCTCAATATGCACGCGCGCAGTGGTGTCCCTCTCGAGAATATGGACCTCGCCATCGTCATACATGGTCCGGCGGTCAAAAATCTGCTGGATACCGACGGCAATCCCAATAGCGAACTCATCGCGCTGCTGCAGAATGCCGGCGTGAGCATCTACGTTTGCGGACAATCGATGGCGTTCGGTGGCTTTGCGAACACTGAACTCGCCAACGGTGTAAAAATAGCGCTGTCGGCGATGACAATGCTGACTACACTGCAGTCTGACGGTTACGCATTGCTGCCTTGGGGAGCCTAAGAATGATCTATCGCCATCTCGGTAAATCCGGTTTACAAGTTAGCGCTTTGTCGCTTGGTTCCTGGGTGACGTTTCACCTACAGACAGGCGTCAAAGACGCTATGGAAATGATGGGTGCTGCCTACGAGCACGGCGTTAATTTCTTCGATAATGCGGAAACGTATGCCGCTGGAAAGTCTGAAGAAATAATGGGTGAGGCGATCAAAAAGCTTGGCTGGCGTCGCGGCAGCTTCCTGGTATCCACCAAGCTCTTCTGGGGCCTCCACGACAAACCCAACGAGACGAATACACTTAATCGCAAGTATCTTATCGAAAGCATCGACGGCTCACTCCGGCGGCTCGACATGGACTATGTGGATCTGTTGTATTGCCACCGTCCCGACCCGACCACGCCTGTCGAAGAGACGGTCTGGGCCATGCACGACATCGTCCGGAACGGCAAGGCACTCTACTGGGGAACGTCGGAGTGGGAGGCCGCACAGATACTTGAGGCGATTGAGATCGCCGAACGCCATCACCTGCATAAACCTATCGTTGAGCAGCCCGTTTACAACCTGTTCGAGCAGCATCGTTTTGGCCCGGAGTACGATGCCATCTACGAGAAGCTCGGCTATGGCTCAACGACCTGGAGTCCGCTGGCTTCCGGAATACTGACCGGCAAGTACAAGGACGGCATTCCCAAGGACAGTCGCGGGTCTGTCAAAGGCTACGAATTCCTGCATGAGGGACTGACGGACAAGCGGCGCCTGCAAATCGTTGCGGAGCTTGAACCCCTCGCGAGCGATATGGGTGCGACACTCGCGCAGTTTTCCCTCGCCTGGTGTCTGCAAAATCCGCACGTCAGCAGCGTCATCACGGGTGCAAGTCGCGTGAGTCAGGTGCACGAAAATATGAAGGCGCTCGACTTCGTGGACAAGTTCACGCCCGATGTTATGGCCGAGATCGACAGGCTTCTGAGTGTCTGATTGCCGAGTCTGCTCTAGACGTAGTGCGGATAGATGGGCTTGTACATGTACTCATGTACATCCGCGAGTATGTCGTCAGGCTCCGGCCTGTCCGTGAAGCCGTTGGCGTAGGCGATCTTGCACACATCAGCAGCAATCTTCGCCGATACCTGACGAATAGCTGACAGCGGCGGATAAACTCGGCCGCGCTCGATATCGGAGTCTTTTACCTGGTTGGCGAGCGAATGTGCCGCTGCCAGGAACATCTCGTCCGTGACGATGCGTGACCGGCTGACGATCACACCGAGACCGACGCCCGGGAAGATGTAGGCATTGTTGCCCTGACCCGGAACAAAGGTCCGGTTTTTGTACTCGACCGGATCGAAGGGGCTGCCGCTGGCGAAAACCGCGCGACCGTCAGACCAGGTGTATGCCTGTTCAGCGGTGCATTCGGCCATCGACGTCGGATTGGAGAGGGCGAAAATAACGGGCCGCTCATTCAGCTCGGCCATGGCCTCAATGACTTCTTTCGTAAATGTCTGAGGTTGTCCGGATAGTCCGAGTAGCACCGTTGGTTTCAGTGCAGTGACGGCGTCGAGCAGATTGTCGATGTACTGGTGTTCGTGCGCGTAGGCCAGCTTATGGGTAGCGAGGTTGTCCCTTTCGTTGCAGACCAGGCCACGACTATCGACGAACCAGCAGTGCCGGCGAGCCTCTTCTTCCGTCAAGCCTTCTTCCTTGAGTGCGGCGACGAAGACATCTGCGATGCCAATGCCCGCTTCACCAGCACCCAGGAACAGAAGTTTCTGGTCGGACAGCTTTTGGCCCGTGATCCGCATCGACGCAATAATGCCGGCCACGGCTACGGCACCAGTACCTTGAATGTCGTCGTCGAAGAGGCAGGTGTTTTCCCGATAGTCATTTAACAATCGGAAAGCGTTCGTGTTACCGAAATCCTCGATCTGGATAAGGACGCCGGGGAACACTTCCTTCGCAGCCTGGACGAATTCATCGAACAGTTCGTCATATTCCTTACCGCGCAAACGGTGACGTTCGAGTCCGTTATAGAGCGGGTCGTTGAGGAGTTGCTCATTGTTGGTGCCCACGTCAAGCATGACGGGCAGGCACTCCGTCGGGGGTATGCCGGCGCAGGCTGTGTACAGCGAGAGCTTGCCGATCGGGATGCCCATCCCTTGTGCGCCCTGATCGCCGAGCCCCAGGATTCGTTCGCCATCGGTGACGACGATGATCCGCGCGTTCTTGTGCGGCCAGTTCTGCAGGATCTCCTTAATCTGTCCCTTGTCTTTTAATGATACGTAGAAGCCGCGCGGTTTCCGATATATATGCTGGAATTCCTGGCAAGCCTTGCCGACCGTCGGCGTATAGATGATCGGCATCATTTCTTCGAGATTGTTCATGACCACGCGATAGAAAAGATTCTCATTTCGATCCTGGAGAGCGATCAGGTACAGGTAACGGTCGAGATCGGTGGGTTTTTCACGAATATTGCCCAGAACCCGTAGTTCCTGCTCGGCCATAGAGTGCACGCGGGGCGGTAACAGGCCCCGTAGCTTGAGTTCATTGCGCTCGGCATCGGTAAATGCCGTACCCTTGTTTCGTATCGGGTCGTGGAGAATTTTCACGCCCCGGTGCAGGGCAGCATATTCTTGATTGGAAAGGGGTTTTTGGGGGAGTTTGGCAACAGACATGACGGCCTCCGAAAGGCATTTGCAAGGCAGAAAGTACGCCTTTTTGGGCCGTTTTATATACGGGTTTCTCGCAGAATGCTGCGTTAGGTAGAAGCGCGTATCGCGCGGAAGCCGAGCCTCTGGGTAGCATCGCCTGATAGCCCAATGGGAGACCTGCCGTGAGCAGAAACATCGTGATTATGGGAGCCGCAGGGCGCGATTTCCATGTGTTTAATTGTATGTATCGCGATAACGACGATTTCAATGTTGTAGCGTTCACAGCCACCCAGATTCCGCATATTGAAAATCGGAGTTACCCAGCAGAGCTGGCGGGACCGCTGTACCCGGACGGTATCCCGATTGTTCCTGAGGAACAGCTCGAGACGCTGGTAGAGAGCGGCGATGTAGACGAAGTCATTTTTGCCTACTCCGATGTCAGCAAGAAATACATTGAGAAGGTGCAGGCCCGCGTGGAAGGTGGCGGCGTCGCTTTTTCGACGTTTGATATCGAAGCATCGATGATCTCGTCCAACAAACCGGTCATCGCGATCACCGCTGTCCGCACAGGTTGCGGCAAGAGCCAGGTATCACGGCGCATCACCGACATCCTGCGCGATCTCGGTCTCAGGACGGTCGCCATTCGCCATCCGATGCCCTACGGAAACCTGGCAGAACAGGCGGTACAGCGTTTCGCCAGTTATGAAGATCTCGAGGATCAGAACTGCACGATCGAGGAACGCGAAGAATACGAACCCCATATCGCGAACGGCGTTATTGTCTACGCCGGCGTAGATTACGGAGCGATCCTGGCCGAGGCTGAGACGGAGGCGGACGTCATCGTCTGGGATGGCGGTAATAACGATACCCCGTTCTACAAACCGGACCTGTGGATCTGCGTCGCGGACCCGCATCGCCCGGGGGACGAGCTCACATATTTCCCGGGCACCGCCAACTTCAAGCATGCCGACGTCATCCTGATCGGCAAGGTTGGTCATGCCGATCCGGCTGCCGTTGAACTGGTTCGCGGCAATGCCCGCCGCATCAACCCGTCTGCCACGGTGCTGTTGCGGGAATCGCCTCTCGAAATTCCCGATCCCGAGGCAATTGCCGGCAAGCGCGCGCTGGTCATTGAAGACGGCCCGACCACGACGCACGGCGGCATGCCATATGGCGCCGGTATCATGGCTGCCACCCTCTGTGGCGTTAGTGAACTCGTTGATCCACGGCCCTATGCCGTGGGCGAGATTGCGGAGACTTACGAAAAGTATCCGGACATCGGCGACCTGTTGCCGGCAATGGGCTACGGCGAACAACAGATCCGCGACCTCGAGGAAACCGTTAACGCTGTTGATTGCGATCTGGTTTTGGTGGCTACGCCGATCGACCTGACCCGACTCATAAGGATCGAAAAGCCACACATGCGTATCGGCTACAGCCTCAAGCCGGCGGATGGCCAGCTATCGGAGTTCGTGGCAGATGCGGCGAGATCAGGCGATCACGTCGCCGCGTGAAGATCGGCAAAGTAAGATTCGACACTGGCGCGTAGCGCTGCTTCCTCGTCTTCCCAGCGACGCATGGCCTCCTGAACCCGGGGATCGGCAACGATCTCGGCGTAGCGAGGCAGCAGCAGCATATCGCGCCAGTCCGGATTCAATGCCACGGTCTGTGTGAAGTACTCTTCAAGCGCGACCTTGATGGCCGCTTGCGTTTCTCCGCGCAATACCAGGATACCCAAGTGAGTCGCGGGTTTGTCCTTTGGCTCAACACCTGCCGAGGCCGCGTAGGCGAGCAGGACATCCAGGCGGCGCAATACTTCTTCCTGCGGCAGGATCTCGACCCACCCGTCGAATGCAGCACCCTGGATGTTGCGGTATTTCTGTTGAATCACCGTCGCGTCAACATCGAAAATGCCGGGTTGCTGCTCATCGATCCATGCCATTTCTTCTTCGACCCGATGAGTTCTGACCGCTGTTCGGACCAGGTGCTGGACGGCGCCGCCAAATGAAAAGCGTCGATCATCGATGTCGTCTTCGATTGCGCGACGTGCGGCTTCGACACTGCCGTCAATGTCGCCGATGGTCTTCGCGCGCGCCAGATCGAGCTGGTAGGCGACTGTGCTGGTGGGCGCGAGGGTCAGCACGCGATTGCGGAAGTCGTCCGCGATTTCGACGAGACCGATCCGGTAGAGAAACAGTGAAAGCATGCCCGGTAGCTCATGATCCTCTGGGTCGACCGATATCGCGTTCATCTGCTGCTTTACCATAGTCACGTAGTCGCCGGCCTGCATGGCGATCGCGCCGAGGTAGATGTAGGCATTCGGCTGTTTTGGCTCGAGCTCCAATGATTTCTCGAGCGCGATCTTCGCCTCGTCCCAGCGCTCCATCCGGATATACGCCGTGCCCAGTTCGTAGTGCAGGGTCGGATTCAGTTTGTCCTGCGACAGTGCGTCCTTGAGGACCGGCAGGCATTTCTCGAATTGCTGCGTTTGCTCGTAGGCCCGGACGAGCAGAATGCGTGGCTCGTGCACGTTCGGCGACAGGGCAACAATTTCCTCCAGCTCTGCTGCGAGGTCGGTCATGGCCGCATCATCGCCGCGAGCCGCCAGCGACGTGGCCTTCGCAAAGATCGACGTAGCCCTGGCTACCGGGTCGTCGGGGTGAACGGCCAGCACCTGGTCGGTAATCGCGATGATCTCCGCATTGGCGGCCTGCGGGTCCATCAGCCCTGTTTCGACCTGGTGTATGTAGCTGTTCGCCAGCTCCGACTTCGCCTCGATGAAGTCCGGGTCGATTAGCAAGGCGCCCTTGAGCAGGTCCTCGGCGGCCTGCAGACCGCCGTAGGAGAATGTTGCGCGCTCTTTGCGTGCCTGCAGGTAGAGTTCGTAGGCATCGAGGTCCTCTGTCGAAACGCCAGCCAACTGTGTTTCCGTTTCGATCCCGAGCAGGGAGGCGGACAGGGCATTGCCCACTTGCATGGCGATTTCGTCCTGGATTGCAAAGACGTCGGTGAATTCGCGGTCGAAGTTCTTCGACCAGACATGAAACCCGTCACTCGCGCGAATCAGCTGTGCCGTGATGCGAATCTGGTCGCCGGCATGCTGCACACTGCCCTCGAGAATATGGGCGACCTCAAGTTCTGAGGCGATCTCCTGGATGCTCTTGTTCTGGCCCTTGAACGCAAAACTCGATGTGCGCGCGGCGACTTTCAGGTCGGGAATCTGGGCGAGCATGTGCAGCAGGGTCTCGGTCAGCCCGTCGGAGAAATACTCATTGTCCTTGTCCCCCGACATATTATCGAAAGGCAGAACGGCAACAGAGGTTGCGCTGACGCCAAGGTCGATTGGCGTGGGGTCGTCCGCCGTGTAGCGCGCGCTGAACAGCCCGACGAAAATAATGAGTATAACCGCGGTGGCGATGGTCAGCTGGTCCAGCTTCCGCACCTGCCGGTGCTTTTCGGGATCCTCGAAATCGACCTCATGATCACGTTTGATCCCGTCAGGTGTGATCTCAAAGAACCATGCCAGCACGACAGCCGGTATGAAGCCAAAGGCGAAGATCAGAATAACGGCACGGGCGGCCCATTCGGGGGCGCCGAGTGTGGGCAGAATTGTCGTAAGAACCTCGGTCAGCAGCCAGCCACCCAGCAGGTATGCAGCGGCAACTCGAAAGACGTTTCGACGTCGAAGTTCGGCTATCAGGGACATTCAGGACTCTGCACGTACGCGTGCGATCTAGGTTACACGATTATTAGATGCGTGATCTTCACGGAAGGTTTCAATTCTTTCATGCTACCCGATGGTGTATGTCAGTGAAATAACAGCTTTAATTCATTATTGTTTGGTGAAATAGTATGCGGGTGAGAACTTTAATTAAGTTTCCCATGAAATCGAGTATCCGGGCACTGCTGGTCGGCGTGGTGCTCTGCGCGTTGAACGTTCAGGCGGACGAGTGGCATTTCGCAGATGTCGACAGGATCGTGGCGGTGGGAGATGTTCACGGTGCCTATGATGCCCTGGTCTCGACCCTGCAAAATGCAGGGGTTATCGACGAAGACCTGGCCTGGAGCGGAGGGAAGACCCATCTCGTCAGCACCGGCGACCTTCTGGATCGGGGTGCAGCGTCGCGCCGTGTCATGAATCTCGTGATGCGGCTTGAGCGTGAGGCGGTCGAGGCAGGCGGTCGCGTACATCTGTTGCTGGGGAATCATGAGGTTATGAACCTCATCGGCGACCTCCGTTATGTGGCTGCAAAAGAGTATCTCGCATTCCAGGATTTAGAATCGCCGGAGCAGCGTGAACACGGCTTCTCGCAGTTTCGGCGGGGCAAGGAAGAGGGAGGCGACGAAGCGGCGCTGAGGGCGGAGTTCGACAGATTGGCACCGCCCGGCTACTTTGGACATCGGCGCGCCTTTGCACAGAGCGGCACCTACGGCGCGTGGTTGCTTGAGAAGCCGTTCATAGTTGTGATTAACGACACGGCATTTGCTCACGGCGGTGCCCCGTCGTATTTGGTCAATAACGGACTCGCCGGCGTTAACGGCACTCTCAAGGGCGATCTCGCCGGATACATGCGCGCGGCTGAGGCCCTTGTGGACGCGCAGGTTCTCACGCCAACAGACACGTTCAAACAGAGTCCACCCAAGCTACAGGCGATGCTGGATGACGGGCAGCTCGAGGGCGAAGCCGCGGAGTTTGCGCAGCAAGTCATCGAACTCGCCAAGTCACCTCTCCATGGACAGCCCGGACCGACGTGGTACCGGGGAAATGCTCAGTGCAGACGCTTTGTCGAGTCGCCGCAGCTGAGCGCCGCATTGGAGGAACTGGGCGCAAATCGGATCGTCATCGGGCACACGACGACAATAACGCGTCGCGTACAGCAACGGCTGAACGGCCGCGTAATCCAGATCGATACAGGCATGTTGAACGAGGTATACGGTGGCAGCGGCAATGCGCTGGTTATCGAAGGTGGACGGACCAGCGTGGTTAGCCAAAAGGGCGGCGCTCGAGTTCGGCCACTGGCGGAGGCGATGCAGGTGGGTTATCGGAATGCCGCGGTCAGCGAAGCCATCATTGAGCAGGTTTTGGAGGCGGGCGAGATCGCTGCCGTCATCGCCGAAGGCGCCGAGTGGCAAATGGTGCGAGTGACGGATGGCAATGTCACCGTGCTGGCATCTTTCCGCGCCTTGCCGGCCGAGCGTCGTTTTGCACCGGAACTTGCGGCGTACCGGCTGGATCGCCGGCTGCAATTAGGCATGGTCCCGGTGACCGTTCGCAGGAAAATCGACGGCAGGCGGGGAACGCTGCAGTTACTTCCAGGTGTGACCCTTACCGAACGCGAACGGGTAGCCGCCGGGCAGGGTGACGAGGCTATTTGCTCGGTGGACCGACAAATCGCTGCGATGCTGGTGTTCGACGCGCTGGTGCATAACGGTGCACGGTCGCCCTCATCGATGGTGTACGACCGTGACGAGTGGTCGCTTATGCTGGTCGATCATGAAAACGCATTCGGTACAGACGCATCGTTACCGGCTAACCTCGTGGATGTCGGGCTGATAGTGAGCGACGAGTGGCGTGCAGCCCTGCATGAACTGAGCGATAAAGTACTGCGCAAAGAGCTTGGTGACGCGCTGGACAAGGAACGACTGCAAGCGCTCGGCCAACGCCGGGACGCCCTGATCTCACTCGGAAATTAGTGCCGCCTCGAGCGCTTCGAGCGACGGGTCAATCACCCTGGGCCGGCCGGCCACTTTTTGCGCGCTGGCGATATCCTTGAGGCCATTTCCCGACACCAGGCACACGACGATCTCGTCCCGCGCTATTTTCCCGTTCTTTACCATCTGCCTGACGGCCGCCCAGGGTGTCGCCGCAGCCGGCTCCGGGAAGACGCCCGTTGCAGCTGCCATTTCAGGAATGGCCGCGAGAATTTCCGAATCCGGCACAGTGACCGCTTCGCCGCCAGATTCAATGACCGCTCGGACTGCTGCCAGTCCGTCGCGTGGCCGATCGACCGAGATGGAGTCCGCGACCGTGTGTGCATTCACGGCCGCCATCTGCACCGTGGCCCAGTCGCTATCACCGCCGCCGCGAATCCCGAGCACCGTGCGGCTGATGGCATCGCTGCCTGCGGACTGGGCGCAGTCAATCTTCGGCAGGCAATCGATAAGCCCGACTGTTCGCAGTTCACACCAGCCCTTCCACATAGCACTCAGGATATTGCCGTCGCCGGTCGGGACCACAACCCGGTCGGGGACTCGACCACCGAGTGATCCCCAGATTTCCCACGCGCAAACTTTCTTGCCCTCGCGGGTGAAAGGGTTCACACCTGTGCTGCGATTGAACCAGCCAAATTCTTCGGACGCTGACAGGCACAAATCGAAGGCATCGTCATAACTGCCGCGCACGGCCAGGACCGTGGCGCCAAAGGACAGAGCTTGGGTCAGCTTCGCGACGGGCGCGCTCTCAGGCACCAAGACCATGGCCTGCAAACCGGCCGCGGCCGCGATACAGGCGAGCGACGAGCCTGCGTTACCGGTGCTGGCCACCGAGACGATGTTTGCGTGGGCATCTATGGCCTGCAGCACCACCGCCGCGCTCGCGCGATCCTTGCTCGACGCGCTGGGGTTGACGGTGTCGTCCTTCAGATACAGTTTACTCAGGCCGATGGTCTGGCCGAGTTGTGAGGCCGGGTAGAGCGGCGTATTGCCAATCTGCAACGGGATGCGATCCGTATCGAACGGCGATTTGCGCAGCTGCTCAAGAATAGTGTCTGTGTCGTTAACCACATCCAGGTTGCCGCCGCAGGATGGACAGGTCCAGCGATTGAAATCAGCAGCATGCGTTGTGTCACAGGCAAAACAGCGGTAAGCGTTCATAGCACTATCCGTTATGGCACGATGCGTGTGCCGTAGATATTTTCCAGGTCGGCTCTCAGGTTGTGCGGCTGCGTGATGATGACTTCCTGACCGCCCTGTTCGAGAAACTTGAGGGCGCTCTCTATTTTCGGTTGCATGCTGCCGGCGGCGAAATGACCCGCATCCAGGTAGGCGCGACATTCGGCTGCTGTCATGCGATCGATCTCTGTTTGTTCGTCGGAGCCGAAGTTGAGAGCAACCTTGTCGACATCGGTTGAGATGATGAAAATTGGTGCGCCCAGCGCACAGGCCAGCAGGCAGGATGCCGCGTCCTTGTCGATTACCGCGGGGCGGGGTCGCAGCTCACCGTCTTCCCGGTAGACGACCGGTATACCGCCGCCGCCCGCCGCAATGACGAGTGTACCGCTGTCCAGCAAGGTCCGAATCGCGGCCATTTCGACGACTTCGAGGGGTTCGGGCGAGGGTACCAGGCGTCGCCAGCCGCGACCGGCGTCTTCGCCGACAACCCAGGCGTCGTCCCGCTCATGCTGCCTGGCTTCTGCTTCGCTCATGAAAGGGCCAATCGGTTTGCTCGGTGCGGTGAAGCTGGGGTCCTGCTCATCCACCACGCATTGGGTAACAAGTGCGGCTACGTCCTGTTCCATGCCCTGATGCAGGAATTCGTTCTGCAGGCTCTGCGCGATCTGCAGGCCGATCGATCCCTGGGTGTCGGCGACGCAGTTGGCGAGAGGTACCTGGTGGATGACGTCGCGTGCGAGTTCGGAGCGCAGCAGAATAAAACCCACCTGCGGGCCGTTGCCATGGGTGACGAGCACGCGGTAACCGGCTTTGATGATCGGCACGATGTATTGGGCGGTCTGACCTGCCGCGCGGTACTGGTCAAGAACGTCCATGTGCTGCGCGTCGCGTATCAGCGAATTACCACCGATGGCGATGACGACCAGGGGTTTGTCGGACTGGGTCATGGCCATCACATGGTCAGAGCCATGAGCGCCTTGGCAGTGTGCAGGCGATTCTCGGCTTCCGGGTAGACCCGCGATTGCGGACCGTCGATCACTCCGTCTGTCACTTCGTAGTCACGGTCTGCCGGCAGGCAGTGCATGTAAATGGCGCGCTCTTTCGCGCGGGCCATCATGGCTTCATCGCAGATCCAGTGACGATACTGCTGCGCGACGCGCATCGCGTCCTCGGGCTGACTAAACAGCGACTCGACGCCCCAACTTTTCGGGTACACGATATCCGCGTCGGCGAAAGCTTCCTCCATGTTGTCCACAACCTCGAATTTGCCACCGGATCGTGCCGCATTGGCGCGGGCGATCCCCATGGGTTCGTCCATAAGGGTGTACTCGGGAGGGTGAGCGAGCGTGACATCCATGCCAAATCGGGTCATCAGCATGATCAGGCCCTGCGGCACGGACATTGGTTTCACGTAGCTGGGCGCGTAGGCCCATGAGACGGCAATTTTTAGGTCTTTCAAATCCTTACCGAACTCTTCTCTAATCGTCATAAGATCTGCGAGCGTCTGGCAGGGGTGGTCGACATCGCATTGCATGTTGATTATGGGTATCGATGAGTGCTCCGCGACCTCACGCATGTAGGTCTGTCCCTCACCCGGCACGAGGTCGTGGCGAATCATGATGCCGTGGCCATACGTTGAGAGAATCGTACCCATATCCTTCGGGCTTTCGCCGTGGGCGATCTGCGAGGTTTCTGAATCGATGAAGTGTGCATGGCCACCGAGCTGCGTCATGCCGGCTTCGAACGAGTTGCGCGTGCGCGTCGATTTGTCGAAGAAAATCAGGAATGCGCTCTTGTGCGGAAGGTGTAATGTCGGCACGCCACTTCTGAATTCGTCCTTGAGGTTGTCTGCCGTGTCGAGCGCAAGCTCGATTTCCTCATCCGACCAGTCCTGGGTCATGAGCCAGTCCCGGCCTTGCATATGACCGGGTATCGGTTTGGCTTCGCGGGTCATTGTGTATCTCCTGTTACAGACCCTTCGCGAATTCGTCGACGAGGGCGGTGTAGAAAGCGGTGCAGCAGACGAGATGTTCGATCTCGGTTTGCTCGTTCGGTGCGTGTGCAAAATGCTCATGGCCCGGTCCAAAGCCGATGGACGGTATGTCATGCATACCGGCTGTGGCGACGCCGTTGGTGCTGAATGTCCAGTGACCGATCTCCGGCTCCCTGGTAAACGCATAGCGATGGGCCCTAATGGCTGCCTGTATCTCGGCACTTTCGGGAGGCATCTCCCAGGTCGGGTAGTACTTGCGGGTCGGGTACGTGAGGCGGGTATAGCTGGGGACGGCGTACTCGGGTACGGTCACCGACGCGTTCGCAGCCTTGACCGACGGTAGTGCGAGAATCTCGGCAACTGAGGTTTCTTCGGTTTCGCCGACGGTGAGGCGCCGGTCGAGATGGATCGTGCAGCCATCGGCGACAGCACAGAGGCTGGGTGACGTGGAGCGAATTTCGCTGATTGTGACTGTCCCCTTTCCGAGCGGGTCGCGTGCCTCCAGCTCTTCGTTCAATTTTTCGATGTCGGCGATGATGCCCGACATTTTGTACACGGCGTTGTCACCCCGCTCGGGGGCTGAGCCGTGGCAGGAAACGCCGGACGTATGGACTTCCATCTCCATGCGGCCGCGATGGCCATAATAAATACGCAGGCTCGTGGGCTCGGTAATGACGACCAGGTCTGGCCGCAACTTGCCCTCGTTGATGATGTACTGCCAGCACAGCCCGTCGCAGTCTTCTTCCTGCACCGTGCCCGTTACGTAGAAAGTCACGTTATCGGGTATGCCTCGCTTCTTGAGCAATGCGCCGGCATAGACGCTTGACGCGACGCCGCCCTTCATGTCACTGGCGCCTCGGCCATAGAGAATATCGCCCTCAATGTCGCCGGAATGCGGGTCGCGGTCCCAGAGATCCGGATCGCCAACGTCCACCGTGTCGACATGACCATCGAATGCAATGACATTCGGTCCCGATCCGATCCGGCCGATGACATTGCCCATCGGATCTACGGTGACTTCGTCGTAGCCGATACGCAGCATTTCCTCCCGGATGCGTTCGACGACGGCGCCTTCCTCGGAACTCAAAGAGGGTATGCGAATGATGTCCTGCATGAATTTCACGAGGTCGGGTTTTACCGCCATCGCATCCTGGTAATAACTAGTATCCATCTCATGAACCTCCGTCGTTGTTGAATGCATCGATCAGGCGATCCCATTCGTCAACGACATCCTGTGAGAACACTTCACCCCAGAAATCGGGGTCCCAGAGTTCGCGCAGTTCGTCGGAACTGCGGCCCTGTTGCTCGACCCAGGTGAAGTATTTGAAGTTGTGCATTGCTTTCTGGTCCGCGTATCCCAGTTCGCGCACATGGTCGGTCGTTGTGCCCTGCAGGTAACGACCGAAATGCTGGTCGGCGAGGTGGGTTGTATAAGCACCGTGCCCGGCGTTCATTTCCTGCATGCGCGATGCGTACAGTTCCATGGAGTCGGTTAGCGGCGTAAAGATCACATCGCGGCCGTCCATGTCGTAGTAGCGTGCCGTCTTGATGGCCGCGACGAGATTGCAGATACCGGAAATGCCGACCTGGCTGAGCGCCGCCAGTGTGTTGTCGTCAACGCCTTCACGTCGCAGGCATGCTTGTCCCTCGTCTTCGTTGAACAGCCGCATGAGTTGCATCGTCTGCTCGT
>Ga0224504_10000782_pt1 | contig 14305 bp, 14 predicted proteins | sample SF_Oct11_sed_USG_3_FD_170160 | JGI IMG/M metagenome (GOLD analysis project Ga0224504, IMG submission 170160) | Sediment microbial communities from San Francisco Bay, California, United States - SF_Oct11_sed_USGS_24 | ecosystem: Environmental > Aquatic > Marine > Sediment | place: USA... | reverse complement strand
CGCCGTGCAGATCGATCCCGAAAATCACTGGGCCTTGATCGACCTGGCCACCGAGCATTACGTCGCCAAGCGCTTCGCCAAGGCCTTGCCGCTGCTCGAGCAGGCCATTTCGCTGGGCGAGCAGGTAATGGTGGGGCTGCCGCGCGACCGCGACGCCCGAGGCCGCGCGCTTGCATCACACGCGCAGCGCCTCACCATCGAGAAGATGCACTCCATCCTCAAGGTCGCCGGCGAGATGTACGAAGACTGCGCCGAACGGGTCGGGGCCAAGTAGATCGAATAATGGGGACAGTATACGAATAACGAGGACAGTATACTTAATAAGCTTTTAATATTTGCGTGCGCAAATCCTAATAAGAATACTGAAATTGTGTCCCCAAAATTGCGGTTTAGCCCCAGCTACGGAGCTTCCATCAGGGATGCCCGGGTTCGAGTCGATCTCTTTGGCGCTTTGCCGCCTGCACGGTGGTTTCCAGGCGGTTGAGGAATTCCGAGCGGTCGGACTTGCTGAACGGCTTTGGTCCTCCAGTGATCTTGCCGCTTTCGCGCAAGCCCTGCATGAGTTCACGGTTGGCCAGCGCCATGCCGATTCCGTCTTCGGTAAACGGCTCTCCATTCGGCTTGATGGCCAATGCACCCCGTTCCAGGCAGCGCGCGGCCAGCGGGATGTCGTTGGTGATGCAGATGTCGGAGTCTTGAATTCGATCCGCGATCCAGTCGTCGGCTGCGTCCGCGCCCTGGGAGACGATGACCAGCTCCACGAGTGGATTTTGGCCGGGGCGGATGCCGCCATCGCTGACCAGATAGGTTTTCAGACCGTGACGGGCGGCGACGCGTAGGGTTTCGTCCTTGACCGGACAGGCGTCCGCATCGACGTAAATGTCCACCATAATGGCCCTAACAATCGTTCAACCGGCATTTCCCAAACAACCTCCAAATCCATGGTGACGGTACCCAAATCCCACAGCCAATGGAATAGTCCACTCTTCGTTGCCGTCCGACCGACCAGTGTTTCTTCCCGGCTATCTCCGGCTCAATCATCGCACCGGAAAGATGGCCGTTTTCGGATGATAATTGGACGATGGGCCGACAGGGTGGTCCACCTCGTGCTTTCAGCACGGCACAATTCGAACCGGGACACTTGCCGGCTCGTTGCTTGCGTTGACGCCAGGCGCGCGGCTCGCCTAGGTTGGCCGCTCGGGCGAGGGACGCGATGCACGACGAGCTGTTCAGGCGAATCGAGGATAAGACGGACGAAGTCGTCGCGTTGACCCGCGAGCTGATCGGCTTTCCCACGGTCAATCCGCCGGGCGAGGGCTATGCGCCTTGCGCCGAGTTCCTCGGCCGGCGGCTCGCGGCTCGCGGCTTCGAGGTCAGCTATCACCGGGCCGAGGGGGCGGTCGGCGACAGCGCGCGCTATCCCAGGACCAACGTGGTGGCGCGCTTCGAGGGCAGGGGCCCGGGCCCTTGCGTCCACTTCAACGGCCATATCGACGTGGTGCCGCCGGGCCGGGGCTGGTCCATGGATCCCTTCGCCGGCGAGGTCCGCGACGGCAAGGTGTATGGGCGCGGCGCCTGCGACATGAAGGGCGGCATCGCCGCCGCGGTGATCGCACTCGAGGCGATCCTCGAGACCGGCTTCGATTTTCCCGGGGCGATCGAGGTCTCCGGCACCGTGGACGAGGAGTCCGGCGGCTTCGCCGGCGTCGCCTATCTGGCCGAGCAAGGCTTCTTCTCGCGGCCGCGGGTCGACCACGTGATCATTCCCGAGCCGCTCAATGTCGACCGGGTCTGCATCGGCCACCGCGGCGTCTGGTGGGCCGAGATCGAGACCAAGGGCCGGGTCGCCCACGGCTCCATGCCCTTCCTGGGGGACTGCGCCGTGCGCCACATGGGCGCCTTTCTGGAGCGCATCGAGCGCGAGCTGCTGCCGGCGCTGTCGCGCAAGCGCACCACCATGCCGGTGGTGCCCGAGGGCGCCCGCCAGTCGACCCTCAACATCAATTCGCTGCACGGTGGCCTGGCCGAGGACTTCGACGGCCTGCCGGCCCCGATGGTGCCCGACAGCTGCCGCATGGTGATCGACCGGCGCTACCTGATCGAGGAGGACCCGAAAGAGGTCAAGGCCGAGGTCGTGGCGATCCTGGACGCGCTCGGCCGCGAACGGCCGGGCTTCGCCTACGACCTGCGCGACGTCCTCGAGTTCGCGCCGACCCTGACCGATGCCGACGCGCCGGTGGTGCGCGCGGTCGCGGCCGGGATCGAGGAGGTCCTGGGCCGGCCGGCCGAGCGGGTCGTCTCGCCGGGCACCTACGACCAGAAGCACGTCGTGCGCATCGGCAAGCTGAAGGACTGCATCGCCTACGGCCCGGGAATCCTCGACCTGGCGCACCAGCCGGACGAATACGTGGCGATCGACGACATGGTCGCCTCGGCCAAGGTCATGGCGGTAGCAACGCTCGGCCTGCTCACGGGGAGGGCGGCGTGATCCGCGTCGGACCGCGCAACCTGATCAGCGACGTCGCCGGCGTCCTGGTCGGCAACGCGGAAGACGAGGGCCTGCGCAGCGGGACCACGGTCGTGCTCGCCGAGGGCCCCATGACCGCGGCGGTCGACGTGCGCGGCGGCGGGCCCGGGACGCGCGAGACGGACGCCCTGGACCCGAGCTGCCTGGTCGAGGCGGTTGACGCCGTCGTGCTGAGCGGCGGTTCCGCCTATGGCCTGGACGCGGCCGGCGGCGTGATGTCCTGGCTCGGCGCGCGCGGGCGGGGCTTCAAGGTCGGCGACGCCGTGATCCCCATCGTGCCCTCGGCGATCCTTTTCGACCTCTTGAACGGCGGGGACAAGGACTGGGGCGAGACGCCGCCCTACCGTGCGCTGGGGACCCGCGCGGCCGAGAGCGCCGCGGCGGACTTCGCGCTCGGCAACGCCGGGGCCGGCCTGGGCGCGGTGGCCGGCGGCGTCAAGGGCGGGCTGGGCAGCGCGTCCTTCGTCTTCGAGGGAAGCGACGGCACGGAGCTTACGGTCGGCGCCCTGGCCGTGGCCAACCCCTTCGGCGCGACCGTCATGCCGGGAACGCGGACCTTCTGGGCCTGGGCGCTGGAGCGGAACGAAGAGCTGGGCGGCCAGGCGCCGCCGACCGGCCCGCTGACGGAGCCGGAGCTGGACTACGGTTCGGAGGGCTCCCTGGCTGCCAACACCACGTTGGCCGTGGTCGCGACGGACGCGGTCCTGACCAAGGCCCAGGCGGGGCGCATCGCGATCATGGCCCAAGACGGCATCGCCCGGGCGATCCGGCCGGTCCACACGCCCTTCGACGGCGACACGGTCTTCGTGGTCTCGACCGGCGCTCGTGCGCTGGGCGGTCCGCCGGGCGATCCGCTCGGCGACATTGCCAAACTGGGCATGTTGGCGGCAGACTGCACGGCCCGGGCGATCGCCAGGGGCGTCTACGAGGCCGAAGGGCTCGGCGCCTATCCCGGATACCGCGCGCCCGGGAAGCAGGATTCAGGTACGAACCCATGAAGGGGAGGAAGGCAAAGCCATGAAACGACATTTCGCGACCCTGTCGCTCGCGGCCGGTCTGGCCCTGGCCGCGGGCCAGGCGCTGGCGGCCAAGGACAGCTTGGTGCTGGGCATGGTGCTGGAGCCGCCGCATCTGGACCCGACCGCCGGCGCGGCCGCGGCCATCGACGAGGTGGTCTACGCCAACGTCTTCGAGGGCCTGACGCGCATCGACCGCAACGGCGCGGTCAAGCCGGCGCTCGCCGAGAGCTGGACGGTCTCCGACGATGGTCTGACCTATATCTTCAAGCTGCGTTCCGGCGTCAATTTCCACGACGGCAGCGCGTTCGATTCCGCCGATGTCAAGTACTCGCTCGACCGGGCCACGGCCGAGGACAGCACGAATGCCCAGAAGGGCCTGTTCGAGCCGATCGCCAAGGTCGAGACCCCGGATCCCCATACCGTGAGAATCACCCTTGCGCGCCCGACCGGCAACTTCCTGTTCAACCTGGGCTGGGGCGACGCGGTGATCGTCGCGCCGGAGAACGCCGCGGACAACAAGTCCAAGCCGGTCGGCACCGGCCCCTTCGTCTTCAAGCGCTGGGTCAAGGGCGACCGGGTCGAGCTGGAGCGCAACGGGGCCTACTGGGGTAGCCCGGCCAAGCTCGCCAACGCGACCATCAAGATCATCCCCGACCCGGCCGCCGCCGCCGCCGCGGTGATGGCCGGCGACGTCGACGCCTTCGCAAACTTCCCGGCGCCCGAGACCATGGCCCAGTTCGAGGCGGACCCCCGTTTCGAGGTCGTGATCGGCTCGACCGAGGGCGAGACGATTCTGGCGATGAACAACACGCGCAAGCCGCTGGACGACATCCGCGTGCGCCGGGCCATCGCCCATGCGGTCGACCGCAAGGCCGTCATCGACGGCGCGATGTTCGGCTACGGCACGCCGATCGGCTCCCACTTCGCGCCGCACCACCCGGCCTACGTGGACCTGACCGGCCGCTATCCCTACGACCCGGCCAGGGCCAAGGCGCTGCTGGCCGAGGCGGGCCACGGCGCGGGACTGAAGCTGACCCTGAAGCTGCCGCCGCCCAGCTATGCGCGGCGCGGCGGCGAGATCATCGCGGCGCAGCTGGCCCAGGTCGGCATCGAGGCGGAGATCATCCCGGTCGAATGGGCCCAGTGGCTGGAGCAGGTGTTCCGCGGCACCGACTACGACCTGACCATCGTCTCCCATACCGAGCCGATGGACATCGGCATCTACGCGCGCGACACCTACTACTTCAACTACAAGAGCGCGGCCTTCCGGGACGTGATTGCCAAGCTGAACGCCGCGGTCGAGGACAAGGCCCGCTATGCCCTGATGGCCGACGCGCAGAAGACGATCGCCGAGGACTCCGTCAACGTCTTCCTGTTCCAGCTGGCCAAGCACGGGGTCTGGGACGCGAAAGTCGAGGGCCTGTGGGAGAACAGCCCGGTACAGGCCAACGACCTGACTGAGGTCTATTGGAAGTAGGCGGCCCCGCGGACCCTCGGCAGGGGGCGCCACGCTTCGCCCTCTCCCATCGGGAGAGGGAGGGGCCCGCGCAGCGGGAAGGTGAGGGCAAGTGGGTTTGGATTGCAGTCGCGACGCAATGGGGGACGCCATCCGACAGGGAACCAACCGGCCCTCACCCTGCCCTCTCCCGAAGGGAGAGGGAAAACGAGGGCGAGGCCCGGGTCGGTTCCTCCGCTCGGCGGCATAGGACCGGGGCACCATGGCCGTCTACCTGAGCAGGAGGCTGGCGGCCCTGGCGATCACCCTGCTGGTCGCTTCGCTGGTCGTCTTCCTGGTCCTGGAGGTGCTGCCGGGCGATCCGGCGGCGGTGATGCTGGGGGTGAACGCGCGCGAGGACACCCTGGCGGCCCTGCGCAGCGAGATGGGCCTGGACCGGCCGGCCGCGGAGCGCTACCTGCGCTGGCTCGGCGGCCTGCTCACCGGCGAGCTCGGCACGAGCTACACCTACGGCGTCGCCGTCGGCGAGCTGATCGCCGAGCGGGTCGCGCTCAGTCTGCCGCTCGCGCTGATCGCCATCGTGCTGTCGACGGCGATCGCGATTCCCCTGGGGGTCACAGCCGCGGCCCACCGCAACCGGGCGGCCGATATCGGCATTATAGGCTTCACCCAGATCGGTATCGCAGTGCCGAACTTCTGGTTCGCGATCCTGCTGATCCTGCTCTTCGCCGTCGAGCTCAAGTGGCTGCCGGCCGGCGGCTTTGCCGGCTGGGACGCGGGCCTCTGGCCGGCGCTGAAGACGCTGCTGCTGCCGGCGGTCGCGCTGGCCTTGCCTCAAGCCGCGATCCTGGCCCGGGTGACGCGCTCCTCGGTGCTCGAGACCCTGGGCGAGGACTACGTGCGCACGGCCCGGGCCAAGGGCCTCGACCGGCGCGCGGCGCTGTGGCGCCACGCGGTGCGCAACGCGCTCATTCCCGTGGTCACGATCATGGGGTTGCAGTTCTCGTTCCTCCTGGCGGGCACGATCATCATCGAGAACGTCTTCTATCTGCCGGGGCTGGGACGGCTCATCTTCCAGGCGATCGCGCAGCGCGACCTGATCGTGGTCAAGGACGTCGTGGTGCTTCTGGCCGGCACGGTGGTCGTCGTCAACTTCGCGGTCGACATGGCCTACGCGGCCCTGGACCCGAGGCTGCGCGGGGGCGCCCATGACCTCTGAGGCGCTCAGCGAGATCTGGTCGAAGGGGCTGGCGAGCCGGAGCTTCACGATCGGCGGCGCGATCACGCTGGCGCTGGTCGGCGTGGCCCTGGTCTCCTTGGCCTGGACGCCTTATGCGGTGACCGAGATCAACGTGCCGATGAAGCTCCGGCCGCCCTCGGCGGCGCACTGGCTGGGCACCGACCAGTTCGGCCGCGACGTGCTGTCGATGATGATGCTGGGGGCGCGGAACTCCATCGCGGTGTCCCTCGTGGCGGTCGGCATCGGCGCCGGTTTGGGCGTGCCGCTGGGCGCGCTGGCGGCGGCGCGGCGCGGCTGGGTCGAGGAGGCCGTGATGCGCTTCAACGACTTCGCGTTTGCCTTTCCGGCCTTGCTCTCGGCGGTGATGATCACCGCGCTGCTCGGGCCCGGCGCGGTCAACTCGATCATCGCGATAGGGATCTTCAACGTGCCGGTCTTCGCGCGCGTGACCCGGGGCGCCTCGCTCAGCCTGTGGCAGCGGGAGTTCGTCCTGGCCGCCCAGGTCGCCGGCAAGGGCGCGACCAGGATCACGCTCGAGCACATCCTGCCAAATATCGCCAGCGTCCTGATCGTCCAGATGACCATCCAGTTCGCCCTGGCGATCCTGGCCGAGGCGGGCCTCTCCTACCTCGGGCTCGGCACCCAGCCGCCCAACCCGAGCTGGGGTAAAATGCTGAACGAGGCCCAGACCTTCATGTACCTGGCGCCCCAACTCGCGATCTTCCCCGGCGCGGCGATCGCGGTCACGGTGCTGGGGCTCAACCTGCTGGGCGACGGGCTGCGCGACGTGCTCGACCCGCGCCTGCGCCGGGTGCGGTGAGCGGGGGCGGCCGGCGATGAGGGCGGCACCTCATCCTTCGCCTCTCGCCCTTCGTCCCTCGTCCCTCGACAAGCTCGGGATGAGGGGCTCAGGGTAAGGACGCTCGGGATGAAGTGCAGAGCCAGAACGAAACGTGCTTGGAGCGAAAACAAGAAGCCCTCATGCTGAGCTTGTCGAAGTATGAGGGCGGGCCACGGTTCGAAGATGGGCGCATACGTCTACATACTGCGTTGTCGCGACGGCCGGTATTATGTCGGCTCCACACGGGGCAGCCTGGAAAAACGGGTGGCCGAGCACAATGCCGGTACCTATGGCGGCTATACGAAGTCGAGGCGTCCTGTTGAGTTGGTATACTCTCGGTATCTCGACCGCATTACCGATGCCATTGCCACGGAGCGCCAGCTCAAGGGCTGGAGCCGGGCCAAGAACGAGGCGCTCATAGAGGGCGATTTCGATCTGCTGGTGCAGCTCGCGAAGAATCGGACGGAGTTACCTCATCCTTCGACAGGCTCGGGATGAGGATGGTTGTTCGTTGCAAGAGAAGCACCCTCATCCTGCTGCGGCGGCCCTTCATGCTTCGACAGGCTCAGCATGAGGCTGGTTGTTCGTTGCAAACAAAGACCCTCGATCTGCCGCGGCGGCCGCTCATGCTTCGACAGGCTCAGCATGAGGCTGGTTGTTCGTTGCAAGAGAAGCACCCTCATCCTGCTGCGGCGGCCCTTCATGCTTCGACAGGCTCAGCATGAGGCTGGCTGTTCGTTGCAAACAAAGCACTTCATCCTGAGCTTCCTCATCCCGAGCTTGTCGAGGGAGGAGCATGACGCGCGCCCGCACGGGGCGTCCAGATTGGCGACAAACGCACTACACTCACATGGGATTCCCACACCGTCTTCGGCGGGTTCGGGCGGATTGCGGCGCCGCGCAGACCGACCCAACGGCCGGGGTGGGGGTGACTCACGAACTTCCGGTATCGAGGACTAGCCCGGATTTCTCACACTATAGGCGTTGCGATGGATTTTCGGGCCTTCGGAGGGTGATTTTGGGCTCGCGTGGGGTCTGTTTGTGGTGCGTTGGCAGGTTGCGCCGGCTTGAGGTGTCTTGGCCCGCCACTACAGGGCGTTTGCGGCCGATTTCGAGCATGGTGAGGCGACCCCCGCCATCGGCGGGGGTATGGGCGGTAGGCTGGAGCGCGCTCAGGCTGCGGCTTGTCTCAAGTGCCGATGGGCGAGAGCGAAAATGTTCTGATTAGGGCAAGCCGAGGCCATCGAGAGCTTGATCCGGCGCACGCTGACGGTGATCCGGGCGGCGAGCTTCAAGAGTTTGAGGCGGATGGTGCCGCAGGTGGCGTCGGCCAGCACGCTGTCGTGCAGCGCGATCCGGCGCAGGCCCTCCATCAGGACGTAAGCGAAGGAGGCAAACCACAGGCGCAGCTGGTTGGCCCGCAGGGTGGCGGCCGAGGTGCGGTCGGCGAAGAGATCGAGTTGGCATTCCTTGATGCGGTTTTCCATCTCGCCGCGGGCACAGTAGAGCTTCTCGTAGAGCTCCTTGGCCCGGTGCTCCCCGCGCGACAGGGAGGTCACCACGAAGCGCGGGTTGGCGCCCTGTGGCAGATGCTCGGCCTTGCCGACGACACGCCGCGCCCGGCTCCAGGATTTGAGGGTCCGATAGCTGAAGTCCTTGAAGCGCCGGGCCGGCGCGCCGGTCTCCTCGAAGCGCGCCCGAGCGGCGGCCAGATCCAGCGATATTTCCCCGATAAGGCGCTTGTTCTTGGCCAACCCGAAAAGATAATCCACCCCCTTGGCCTCGCACCAGGCCATCAGCCCCTCGCGGGCAAAGCCCGAGTCGGCGCGCACCAGGATCTTGACCTGCGGCCAGCGCTGGCGGATCCGCCCGACGATCCGCTCAAGCTCCTCCTTGGCGCCGGCCGCGCCATCGATGTTCGAAGGCCGCAGCTTCGCTGCCAAAAGCGCCCTGCCGCAGAAAATGTACAGCGGCAGATAGCAGTAGTGCCCGTAGTAGCTGTGGAAAAACCGGCCCTCCTGGGTGCCGTGCAGCGGGTCGTCGGTCGCGTCCAGGTCCAGGGTGATCCGCTTCGGCGCCCGCTCGTAGGCGTCCAGGAACAGATCCACGAACAGGGTCTCCAAGGCCGCGGGATCGTGGCTGATCTTGTGGTAACGATCGACCACCCCGGCCCGACCCTGCTCCAGACGGTTCAGCGTGCTCTTGCCCGCCAAAGCCTCGCAGTCGCTGCGCTTGCCCTCCAGCTTGTCCGACAGCAAGCCCAGAACCGGGTCCCGGCGCAGCTCGTCATGATCGTTGAGGTCTTCATAGCCCAGCGCAATCCCGGCAATCCGCTGGCACACCATCGCCTGCACGCTATGCTCCACCAGATCCTGGTTCCGGTGATCGGCAAAGCAGCCCGCCACACGCCCGCTTAGATCAAGAACCCGGTCAGCCTGCCGCAACAGCAAAGCCCCGGCATCCGACGTCAGCTCACCGCCGTCAAACGCCGCAACCACGCGGCGACGTTCACAGCCTTCAAATTCCAAAACTTCTGAACTACACTCTGTTTGCATCGGCCTTCCTCGCGAACCTGAGTAACTCTTTGTTGCAAAAGAATCTTCTCAGATTCGCAGGGCCGATGCACCTGTTTCTGTGAGAAATCCGGGCTAGGCCATGGCGCTCTTGGAAGTCGAAGGCCTGAACGTCGAGATCGCGGGCGACCGGGGCCGGGCGCGGGTGCTCGATCACGTGGACTTCGCCCTGGAGCGGGGGCGGAGCCTGGGCATCGTCGGCGAGTCGGGCTGCGGCAAGTCGATGACCGCGCTCGCCGTCATGGGCCTGTTGCCCGAGGCCGCGCGCGCGGGAGGCCGGATCCGCTTCGCCGGCGAGGACCTGCTGGGCCTGGACGAGAAAGCGCTCTGCGCGATCCGCGGGCGCAGGATCGCCATGGTGTTCCAGGAGCCCATGACCGCGCTCAATCCGGTCAAGTCAATCGGTGTGCAAGTGGCCGAGGGCCTGCGGCGGCACCTCGGTCTCGGCCGGACCGAGGCGGAGGGCCGCGCGGTGGCGCTGCTCGAGCGGGTCGGGCTGCCGTCGCGGCGCTTTCCCCCGGGGCTTTACCCCCATCAGCTGTCCGGCGGGCAGCGCCAGCGCGTCGTGATCGCCATGGCGCTGGCCTGCGGCCCCGACCTCTTGATCGCCGACGAGCCCACGACGGCGCTCGACGTCACGATTCAGGCGCAGATCCTCGACCTGATCGCCGAGGTGGTCGCCGAGGCGGGCATGGCGCTCATGCTGATCACCCACGATTTGGGCGTGGTCTGGGAGAACACGGAGGAGATGATCGTCATGTACGCCGGGCGCGTCGTCGAGCGGGGCGCGACCGAAGAGGTTTTCCGGCGCATGTCCCACCCCTATACGCGCGGCCTCTTCGCGGCCCAGCCCGGCGCGGTGGAAGAGGCTCCGGGGGGCTCCAGCCTGGGCCCTGGGCGGACGCGTCTGGCGACGATCCCGGGGCAGGTGCCGGATCCCGCCGATCTTCCCGCCGGCTGCGTCTTCGCCGCGCGCTGCCCGCGGGCCGACGACATCTGCCGGCGGGAGGCGCCGCCGGAGGCCGTGATCGTCCCGGGCCATGTCGCCGCCTGCCACCACCCGGTCCCGGAAGGGGACGAGGCTTCATGAGCGCCGCCGAGCCTTTCCTCGAAGTCGACGGCATCGTCCGCGACTACGTCTTGCCCCGGCGGCGTCTGCTGGCGCCGGCGCCGCGCCTGCGCGCCCTGCACGGGGTCGACCTCGCGGTCGGGGCCGGGCAGAGCGTCGCGGTGGTCGGCGAATCCGGCTGCGGCAAGTCGACCCTGGCGCGCACGGTGCTGGCCCTCGAGAGGCCGAATGCGGGCAGGGTGCGGCTGCTCGGCCGCGACCTCTTCGCCCTGCCGCCGGGGGAGCTCAGGGCCATGCGCCGCCACGTCCAGATGGTCTTCCAGGACCCCTATGGATCGCTCGACCCGCGCCGCAAGGTCGGCTGGATCGTCGCCGAGCCGCTCGACGCGCTGGAGACGGTCCGCGACCGGGGCGAGCGCCGCGACCGGATCGCCGAGGCCCTGGCCTCGGTCGGCCTCAAGGCGGGCGACCAAGAGAAGTTCCCGCACGAGTTCTCCGGCGGCCAGCGCCAGCGCATCGCGATCGCCCGCGCGCTCATCACCCGGCCCGAGCTGATCGTCGCCGACGAGCCGGTCTCGGCATTGGACGTGTCGGTCCAGGCCCAGGTCCTCAACCTGCTGGCCGACCTGCAGGAGCGCCTCGGCCTGAGCTACCTCTTGATCAGCCACGACCTCGCGGTGGTGCGCCACGTCGCCGAGGAGGTCGCGGTGATGTACCTGGGCCGGATCGTCGAGCAGGGCCCGACAAGCGCCGTCTTCGCCGATCCTCTCCACCCCTATACGAAAGCGCTTCTGGAGGCGGTGCCCCGGGTCGGCCGGGCCCGGCGGCGGCGCGCCACGATCGCCGGGGAAGCGCCGGGCCTGGAGCCCCTGGCCCAAGATCGGCTGGAGGTCGGCTGCCCCTTCGCCCCGCGCTGCCCGCTCGCCGAGGCGCGCTGCCGTGCCGAGGCGCCGGCCCTGATGCCGCGGGACGGGGATCGCGAGGCCGCCTGCCATCTGGCGTAAGGGCCCGAGCGACGGGGAGTGTCTCGGTTTGAGACCCTGCCGAAACTAGGCCGGGAAGGTAGGTTTTCTGGCACGGTTCTTCCGCTTGACCCTCAGCTACCAACCATCGGCGGTCGACGCTGCGACGGGTGAAGATCACCCAAATGAGACATTCCGTCTGACGTCATGAACGATTCCATATCTTTAGAATCTTGTGCTTTTTCAGGGTTTTCCGGCACAAAGATCGAAGCTCACCTGTTTCGCACGCAAAGTACCCTCGACTCCATACGACCCTGTCCAACTGATCTGATAGGCGTCGTCTATCCTCGTAATCCTCAGATCGAAAATGATTCCCTTCAGGTGGAAGTCCGAAAGGGCAACATGCGTGACTTGATCGAGGGTGACCGTCACGACGACGTGCTTGTCCTGCACGAAATAGCCTTGAGAGTCCACCTCGTCCGTCATCACCCAAGCGTGAATTCGCAGAGTGCTCTGCCTATTGCTGGAGAGGGTGATCTCAAGTAGTTCGGCGTCGTGGAAGCGAGGCGTACATCCGGTGGCTTGAGCTGGATGTCTCAAGCGGCCGCGCGAGGCAGCTTGACGAGGGCATTGTCGCTCACTGGCACAATGGTTTCCAGGGTCATGCATCGTGCCCTCTGGACTGCCCATTCATCGTTCTGCTCCAGAAGGATGGCGCTGATCAGGCGGATCGCGGATCAGGAATGACCGGTCTTGGCTAACTTCACCCGTTCGCACCCGCCCGCCAACTGGTCTGCAGGGGACCGCCAATAGAGCCGAACGATTGACAAGCGCCGGGCGCCGCCCAACCATGGCGCCAGGCCTTTGCGCAGCCCCTCCCGGAACTAGTTCCGTCTGATCGCCGCGGGCAGATCCCCATAGCTTGGCCGGCACCGCAACCACGTGGAGCCGGTCGGATGGAACCCGTCTTCTTCCTGAAATCCAAGCGCTTCTGGTCCATGCCGGTGTCCTATGGCGTGGGCTGGGTCGTCGCCAAGCTGGCGACGCTCGGCTTCGAGATCCCCGCCGGCGAGGCCGAGGCGGTCATCTCCATGATCGTCGCCGGGATCGTCTGGCTGGTCGGCATGGTCCTGGGCCAGCGGCCGGTCGCGCTCACCCCCAAGAAGGAGGTGCACCCTTGAAGCTCAAGACCCTCGCGGCCGCCTGCGCGGCCCTGCTCGTGGTCGCCTGCGCCAGCTCCAGCTGGTTCGGCGAGGCCGAGACCCCCGGCCAGAGAGCCTTCCTGACTGCCGGCAAGTACGTCTATGCCGCGATCCCCGCGGCGAAGTATGCCCAGCTGCCCTCGGCCAAGGCCGAGGTCGTGGCCGTGCTGCGCAACCTCGACCTGACCGCCTTCAACGCTCTCCAAGGCGCGCGCGATGCGCTGGAGGGCGGCGGCGTGGAGGCTTGCGGTCGAAGGTCGGTCCAACGGCCGCCCGTTTCGGCGTTTGCCGGGGTGTCTATTCCAAGGCCGGTAGCCGCCACAGCCGTTCGGCGTTGCGGTGCGCCACGGCATGGGCGACATCGGGCGGCAGCTCGAGCAAGGCCTTGCGCCAGATCGCGGCCTGCTTGACATAGCGCTTGCGCCAATGGTTCTCGAACACGTTGTCGAAGCCGAGGACGAAGCGCTCCGGGTGAGCGACGATCAAGGCTTTCCACGCGGCGGTCAGCGACCTGCCCTCGAACATCCTGGTGAACGGGCTGTCGGACCGCTCGACGCTTATCGGGTCGCTGTGGGCCGGAATGAAGTGGATGTTCGGATGCGTCTCGATCAGGCGCTCGACCTCGCCGCGCTCCAGCATGCCCATGTGGATGAGCACGAACGGGAGATCGCGGTTTTGGCGCAGCATCGACTCGAGCTGGGCCATGAAGGGGGCGGCGTCGGCGCCGGCGGAGCCGAACTCGATGTGCGGGATGAAGGGCCAGTCGTTGCGGCGGGCGATGGCAAGCAGCTTCTGCGATTTCGGGTGGTCCGGCGGCCTCACGACCTGGGGCGGCGAACGCGTCTCGCCGGACCTGGTGGTGACCGTGCGGCGGGTCTTTTCCCGGTGCCACATCAAGACCTCGGCCATCGCGCCGTAGGCATAGCGCCGCACCAGCTCCTTGACCTCCCGCACGCGCTGCCCCTTGGTCCGCACCGCGGGTGTGATCCGCTCGGGATGGCGCTGGGCGAACGCGATCAGGTCCTCGGGACGGGTCCGTGCTCTTTGCGAGAGAATCGTGCGCGCGACACCGGCCTCGTCCATCAGGCCGATGATCTCCTCGAGCGGGACATGCTGGTCGACCTGGCTGTGGGCGTCGATCATCGGCAGCTCGGCGGCGCGCGCGCTAAGCGCCGCCATCGCCAGAACCAGCCCGGCCAGCCGCACGGCCAGGCCCCGAAGGTGCGGAAAAGCCATCGTCGCTGCTTCCTGTCTCATCGCCGCGGGGGCACCCGGACGCCACGGCGTCCCGGCGTAAACTGTAGCGCCAAGGCCGCTCGCACGTGAGGAAATTATCCGCCCCGGAAAATACCGGCGTCTTCAACAGGCCCACAGTCCCCAGGCGAAAAAAGGGACAGTATACTTAATTCAGCCCAC
>Ga0224504_10000781_pt1 | contig 14306 bp, 14 predicted proteins | sample SF_Oct11_sed_USG_3_FD_170160 | JGI IMG/M metagenome (GOLD analysis project Ga0224504, IMG submission 170160) | Sediment microbial communities from San Francisco Bay, California, United States - SF_Oct11_sed_USGS_24 | ecosystem: Environmental > Aquatic > Marine > Sediment | place: USA... | reverse complement strand
ACAGATTAACCATCTGTTGCCCTGAGCATCATAAAAACGCCATCCATCAGGGAAAAGACAAATCCCGCATGTGATGCGAGGTTTGTCAATAATCTGGGAGGGACGCTATAAACTTCACCCTTTATTCAGTTTGCTTCAATCACCCGATAAACGGTCTTGCCGTAACGCTCCTCGGGCTTGAGGGCCAGCTCGTAATTGCATATGTAGTAATCCCCGATTGTCCCCCGGCTTGCAGATATGCAGTCTTCCGGCAGGACACCGATGAGCATCCCCGGTTCGATGAAGTCCTTGACGTTGGGCGGCGTACGGAAGATCTCCTGTGTGGAGTCACCGGTGTGCGGAAAGATAATGCCGCCTTTGCTGTACAGAAAGTCGGGCAGCTCATCAGCATATCCAGCGGGTGCCGTTGCAATGACGAGATACCCCAGAAACGAGACGACGTAGAACGTGGCGCCAGAAAAACGGGTTTTCATAAGCAACTCCTCGATAAAGCAGGCCGGTTAACCATGGAGAGCCTTTTTCATCAGGATGCACCTTCCCCATCCGGCATTATCCTGTTTCCAAAAGCTAAGCAGCAACCGTGGCTACGCGTTCTGGGCTTTTTTCCCCTGTCGTTTCAACTGGTGAATGATCCCGGCCTTTTCCAGAGTGATGGCGGCGTGATGCGCCAATTGTACGAGGAATTGCAGGTTTTGGCCGGTAAAGGGTGTGCCGTCAGCATGTCCGAACAGGATCATGACGCCGATGGCCCGGTCGCGATGATACAACGGAACGGCCATAAGACCCGGGTCAGCAACCAGGTGTTGCTCCTCCTCGTTGACCCGGTCCATCATGTAAGCGGGCAGTACATCGGAAACAACCATCGGACTGCCACTGTGCGCGATATCAAGCAGGAGACCTTCGGAGAGCTTGTCGGTATACTTCTGCACGAACTCTTCTGAAACACCACGACTCATCTTGATGCCGAATGGGCTCTGGCCGGGGCCGCAAATCAGTGCCAGCAGGCCTTTCCGGGCGTGTAGTGCGCCCAGTGCGGAGTCAAGCAGTCGGCTCAGCAACTCCGATACCTCCATCGCCGAATTGATCTTTTCGATCGCTTCACTGAGCGCAGTCATCATGGCAAGCGACCGCTCCATTTCCTGGTTGCGATGTGACAGTTCAGCCATCAGAGATTGGTTCTGAACGCGCAAGTCGATTTGGGTGAAGGCTTTGTCTATGACATTGAACAGGATTTCTGCGGTATCGATCGGACGGACGATGAAATCAAATGCCCCGTGCCTCAGGGCCTGCAGGAGGTTGAAAGATGAGGCGTTGTGCGTGGTGAGGATCACCTCAGTTTCGGGATAATGTTTTTTTACCTCCTGGAGCAGATAAAGTCCGCTGCGTGTCGACAACTCGGTCTCCGTGATAATCAGGTCCACCGGGCTTTCTTTCATCAGGTCGAGGGCCGCTTCAGATGTCTCGGCTTCAAGGATCGCATCATCACGCTCGAACAACATCGCTTTGAGTTGCTGACGACGATCGGAAATATTGTCGACGATCAGAATGGAGTGGTTCCTGGTCAACATCGGGATCCCCCTAAGTGGTTACAAAAGGACCAGTTCAGCACGTTGTTTGCTTTTCTGAATAATAACGAACGAAGTCTGTTGTGACAAGCGGTAAAGGCTTTATATTTCAGGACGGTCGCTGATCCTCCGCTTTCGGTAAAATGAGAAGAAGGCGAAGATGACACCGACAGTTATACAAAAGCCTCCGGTCAGGGCCATTTTGTCACCCGGGTCGCGGTTGATTGTCAACAGGCTGAAAGTCGTCAGGACGGGTTCTACAGGTCTCAGTTCGATGCCGGCTTTTACCATCCCCTCGGGTAGCTGTCGACGCAGGAAATACCAGCCCTGCCAGATCGTCCCGGAAGGACCGAGGAGTGACAACTGCAGTGCGGGGTTGTTAAGACGACTGCCGATCTCCATGACCCGCCCTTGTCTGTCCTGGCGGGCATCGGCGAGGAATCTGTGAACCACAAGCGTTACATCGGAGGAAATCGGCAGGCGGCTGCCCGGTGCGAGATCGACAAAGCCGGTGCCCGGCATATGAAAACGGAATCCCTGAATGTCCTGGCCGTAAGAAGAGGGGAGAATGACCAGGCCGTCGTAAATCAGCGGATGATTGATGCGGATGGTTTTTTGCAATACCTGCCGGCCATTTTTCCAGAGCACCAGTTTGTTGATCATGTCCAGGGGACGGCCGCCCGGTTCAATTTGCGGGGTGAACTCCTCAAGTTGCAAGAGATATCCGGGCATGTTCGGGATCGACATGCGATCGCCGGGGGCAAGCCGGTGCGGTCCGGAACGGAATCCGCTGAGATTGCCCCACAGGTAAGCAACAGTCAACAGGACGAAACCCGCATGGACCAGGTATTCACCGGTTTTTCGCCAACGGACCCTGAGCATGGTGAGCCAGTCGATCAGGCAGCACAGCGTGTTCAGGGCGAACAACAGTATGCACAGGCCGCTCAATGGCACCCAAAATACCAGCAAGGGTGCGCGTGACCAGGCTTGAGGCAGCCACTGGCCCATGATCTCCTGTTCCATGCCGGAAAAGATGGCCGGGTTGTAATGCATGACCAGTGAGCCGCCCATGATCAGCAGGGTTGCCGCTGAAGCCAGGGCAATTGCCAGTTTCAATGAGCAGCCGAGAGCCCAGAGTTTCAGCAGAAATGGTTTTGGCCATTTACCAGATCCCATCGTTTACTCCAGGGGGTGGTTGCTCTCGAGCAGCAAACCGATGCCGAGGTAGGTGAACAGGACAACGCCAAACCCGGCAATCGACAGCCAGGCATACACTCCACCTTGCCAGCGGCGGATAAACTTGGCGTGACACATGCCGGCATAAAACATCCAGACCAGGACCGACCAGACGCTTTTGATGTTCCAGCTGAACCAGTGTCCCCAGGCAATATGCGCCCAGATGCTGCCGGCGACCATACAGAGAGTGAAGAGGCCGAAGCCAAGAAAAATGGCTTCTTCATTGATCTTTCTCAGTGTTGGCAAGTCCGGCAGCAACTCGGTGCTCAGCTGCGCCTGGCAGAGATACAGCACGCCGATCGAAAACGCCATGGCAAAAAAAGCGTAACCGACAAAGGAAAAGATGATGTGCAGGCTGAACAGGGGTGTGTCGAGGGCCGGTATCAATAAAGAGACGGTGGTATCTCTTGGCAGTGCGCCACCAAGCAGGACCAGGTTGAGCAGCATGACAAACAGGCCGGTGGCCCGAATCCGGTAGCGCAGCTCGAAGTATAGATAGGTCAGCGCCAGTGCCCAGCTGAAAAAGAACAGCGTTGCAAAGAGGTTGGTGACCGGCAGGTAGCCAGCCGCCCACCAGCGGTGACCTAACAGGGCCGTCTGTAAAATAACTCCTGCAACGATCAGGACGAATGATGCCTTGGCAACAAACGACCGTCTCCAGAAGATATGCAGGAGGTAGCCGGATGTCGCCATCAGGTAAATTGTGAATAACAGGTATAGGAGCGTTTTTGACATGGCCAATACAGCTTGACGGGTTCTTACCTTCTGACAGGAAAGCTAACATTTTCAAGCGATTAACCCAAGTGAAAAGTATCGTTAACCGTTGACTTGATGAGGTTGACAAGTCGTGTCGCGAGTGATAATTTCTTCCACCATGGACGCCCCCCTTTTTTCAGTGCGCATGCGTGCCACATTGCGTGGCCGGCACCTCGCCGGTGCCGAAAGAATTGTACCGTTGTCAGATGTAAGTCAGGTTGTCTCGGATCTGATGTCACGGGTCGTCACCGGCGCTGATGTTGTCGCTGACGATGTGTCTTGCCACGCGGAACGTATCGATTCCGATGCCTTATCCCATGCAAACCTTCCTGATATCTCAACCTGGCAGGTGAGTGATTTCCAGGAAGGGCGTGCCGTTGCCGCACAGCTATTGTCTCGTGCCGGTGTCGACCCGGACGTCGCCAGTCGAGCTGTGCAACTGCTCGCCGAGGGGGCGGGGCCCGGTGGGACGGTGATGCGCGGTGCCGCGATCATGGATGCCGCCACCGGAGTGCGTCTTGAGAGCGACCCGTCGCGGGGTGTCAGAGCCTCCCGAATGGATGTTGCCATTGAATGCCGGCGGGATTTTGAGGCAAGGTTGCATCGAGCCGGTCTCGGCCACCGTCGCGTACTCGAGGCACTCGTGCTTGCCGGCAAGGTCATAAGCGCGCCCGGAATTGTTGCCGAGCTCTGCTGGTCGGATGACCCGGAGTACCCCGTCGGCTATGTCGCTGACCGCGCTCATGGCTACCAGCGGATCAGTGAATTGAAGCCGGTCGGCAACCCGCACGGCGGCAGAATCTTTTTTGTCAAACCGGGAACCCTTTCCATCATAGAGCTGACGAATTACCTTGAACGGCATCCGGTTATGTTCGACAGCCTTGGCAAGATAAACCCTGCGGCCAGATGGGAGCCGGGGCATGGATAACTGGCGATTTGAACTGGCCCGACTCAAGCGCCAGGGGATGTTGCGCTCACTGAGGGTGGTTGATGGTGGCCAGGGGGCGGTCGTTCAGGTCAACGGGCAGGACGTCCTGCTGCTTTGTTCCAACAACTATCTCGGTATAGCCAATCATCCGGCCCTGGTGGAGAAGATGGTCGCTGCCACAAGGCAGTACGGAGCAGGTTCCGGTGCCAGTCGTCTGATCTCCGGGACCATGCCGGCCCATGTCGCGCTCGAAGAACGCATCGCAACCTTCAAGGGGACCGAGGCCGCTTTGCTTTTCAATTCCGGATATGCGGCAAATATTGGTATTCTGCAGGGGCTGTTCGGCCCGGATGATGTCATTTTTTCCGATCAACTCAACCATGCCTCGATTATCGACGGCTGTCGGCTGGCACGTGCGCGCACCCTGGTGTACCCGCATTGTGATCATGTCGCCCTGGCAGAAATTATGGAGCGGGAAAAATCACACCGCAAGGGCCGCTGGCTGATTGTCACCGATGGTGTTTTCAGTATGGACGGGGATGTCGCCCCCTTGACGGAGCTCTGTGATCTGAAAGACCGGTTTGACGCATTACTGATGGTCGATGATGCACACGGGACCGGTGTTTCGGGAAAGAACGGCCGGGGTACTGGCGAGGCCCTCGGTTGCCTTGAGCGCATCGACCTGCACATGGGAACGCTCGGCAAGGCCCTTGGTTGCGCGGGCGCTTATCTGGCCGCGGACCGGGTGATCATCGACACGCTGATCAATCGCAGCCGCTCTTTCATTTTTTCCACAAGCCTGCCAGCGGGAGTCCCGGCCGCGGCGTCAGCTGCACTCGACCTGGTTGATAGCGAGGAGGGAAGAAACCTGCGCCAGAAGCTGGCGGAGAACCGCACCCTGTTCGCCGGGCTTTTGCAAGATGGTGGAATGGATCTGCTCGGCAGCACCACCCAGATCGTCCCGATCTTGACCCGCGACCCTGACCCCACCATGCAAATGACGGAACGGCTCCTCGAAATGGGTGTTTTTCTGCAGGGCGTTCGGCCTCCAACTGTTGGCACGGGACTCTGCCGGTTACGGGCGACTGTGATGGCCAGTCATTCGGCGGTTGAGCTTACAGATGCCGTCGGCAAGATTCTTGATGTTTACAGGGAGTATGCCGGATGAAGGAAAGGCAATTCCAGAGACCTGGCGGAGGTTCTCTGACATGGTACGAAGCCGGTCAAGGCAGGCCGCTGATACTCCTGCATGGCTGGGCCGTGTCGGCGGCGGCGTTCCAGGAGCTCGCTGGCCTGCTTGCGGGTAATTACCGCGTTCTGGTTCCCGATCTCCCCGGTCATGGCAAGTCTTCACCGGCCGGCCGGAACGATCTTGCCGGGTTGTCCGATGTCCTGACGGACTGGTTATCGTCTCTGGCTGCAGGACCTTATGCCCTGGTCGGCTGGTCGCTGGGCGGCATGCTCTCATTGCAGATGGCCAGCGACGGGAAACTCCCGGTCGAAAGGCTTTCCCTGATCGGTTCAACGCCGAAATTCACAGCTGGCGATGGCTGGTCGTTCGGTCTGCCTGTCGCTCAGGTACGTGCCATGGCCAGAAACCTCAGGAGACAGTTCGAAGCAACTCTTGCAGAGTTCTTTTCCCTGACTTTCGCCGGAGAGAGCCTCTCCATCGACAGACTGCGGATGATCCGCAATTTTGCGGTGCGAGCCAGCTCTTTACCGGACCAGGATGTTGCTTTTGAGCTCCTCAACGTACTGGCCGAGCAGGATCAACGCGACATCCTCTCGAAAATCCAAGTCCCTGCAATGGTGCTGCATGGTGAACTTGACCGGATCTCGCCGGCCGGTGCCGGGCGGGCTATGGCCGCCATGCTTCCTCTTGGAGAATACGTGCCTTTTGCCGGGATCGGGCATGCGCCGTTTTTAAGTAAACCGCACGACGTTGCCGTCCGTCTCCTGGAGTTCTGCTGATGGTGCCGCCGGTCAAAGCGATTGACAGCGAACGCATGCGCGGTAATTTTTCCAGCCACGCAGAGGATTATGACAGCTACGCGTCTGTCCAGAAACGGGTTGTCGAGCTGCTTTATAGTCGACTGGCAGCTGTTGCATTGCCCCCCGGACCCTGCCTTGACATAGGCACCGGTACGGGTGCTCTTGCCGCTGCGATGCTCAATCGCGTGTCGGGGAACCAGTTCGTCGTGATGGATATCGCGCATGGCATGACCCGGGCCGCTGCAGGCAGGCTGCCGGCGGTTTCAGCCTGTGATGGCGACGCCAGGCAACTGCCTTTTGCCAACCAGGCATTCGCCTGCGTAGTGTCCAGTTCGGTCTATCAGTGGGTCGATTGCCTGCCTTCGGCTTTCGCCGAGGTGGCGAGAGTCCTCAGACCGGGCGGGTCCTTTGCCTTGGCACTTTTTGGTGAAAAGACTCTCTTTGAGCTGCGTTCTTCCCACTGCCGGGCAGTAGAGGATAGCGAAACGGGGCGAACGTCCCATGTGCAGAACTTTCCGGTGCTCGACGAGGTTGCAGATGCGATCGCCGCTGCCGGGTTGGCCTGCGATGATATTTCTGCCGGAATGGAGGTGGAGTTTCACCTTGACGTACCTGATTTGCTCAGGCAACTCAAGCAGATCGGTGCCAGCAATGCGACAGCGGATCGTCCCCGGGGACTGGCGTCACGCCGGGTCATGCAATCCATGATCAAGTTCTACGAACAACAATACCGGTGTGAGTCGGGGCTGCCGGCAAGCTATGAAGTGATTATTGCCATCGCAAGCAAAAGCTTACGGTGAGTTCACGGCGGGTCAAGATAGAAACGGTGGCTGCAGTGATCCTGCAGTCACCGTTTGTAATAATTGCCGAATGCTGTTGCTCTCTGTGTTCGGTTATTTACAGGAGAAATTTTCCATCAAAGACTGAACGATTTTGCGGGCCTCGGTTGACGTGACCTGGTAGAAGACCTCGACACCGTCACGCTTGCCATCAATAATGCCCTTGTTTTTGAGTAGGGCCAGATGCTGCGATACGGTCGCCTGGGGCAATTCGAGACATTCCCAGATTTTTTTCACATTGCATGATTGGGACATGAGACCGGCAACGATCTTCAGTCGCACCGGATGGCCAAGAACCTTGAGAATCTCGGCTTCCCTGTCGAGGCAGATTGTTTTGTCAAATTCAACGTTTGCCATAATTCACCCTCAGATAATAATTGAATATATGAATATTATCTCTTTAATGATAATTAAGTCAAGATATTCATCTTGTACTCGACTAGTTCTCGACAGCAAGGGAAGCAGGTATTAGACTGGTAGATGTTTCAGTCTGTTTGTAGACCGATAGGGATTTATTGATGTTTTTGGGTGTTATCCTCGTTCTTGCAGGTTTGTTGCTGCTTTATTACGGTGCCGAATATCTGGTCACGGGAAGTTCCAGGCTTGCGCTGTCGATGGGTGTACGACCACTGGTTGTCGGGCTCACCGTGGTTGCCTTCGCGACCAGCATGCCTGAGCTTCTGGTTTCTCTCTTTGCCGCCGTGCGTGGGGCATCTGCCATGGCCGCCGGCAATGTCATCGGGTCGAATATTGCCAATATCGGTTTGATCCTTGGGGTGGCGGCCCTGATTACGCCGGTTGTCGTGGCGCGTTCCACGCTGACCCGTGAAGTGCCGATCATGGTCGTGGCCTCGATTGGCCTCTATGTCGTCGCCTTTGACGGCGTCCTAACCTTCCTGGACGGTCTGCTGCTCTTTCTCTGCCTGCTGGTCTTCCTGGCCTACTGCGTTATGACGGCACGAAACCCGTCGGTGCCCACAGGCGGCGAAGTTGAGCAGGCGATCCGGGAGGCTTCTGCCGGGCGTGGCAAGAACGTGATTCTGGTCATCCTCGGCATGGCCGGTCTGGGTGTTGGTGCCGAATTGATGGTCCGGGGTGCGGTGATGATTGCGACCCTGCTCGGAGTCTCCGAGATGGTTATCGGACTGTCGATCGTCGCCATCGGCACCAGCCTACCGGAACTCGCCGCTTCGGTGATGAGCGCCTGGAAGGGAGAGATGGATATCAGTGTCGGCAACGTGATCGGTAGCAACATCTTCAATATCCTGTTTGTTCTCGGGATCTGTCCGATGTTCAACCCGATTGTCATAGAGACAAGAGCCCTGCAGATGGACTTCCCGGTCATGCTGGCTTTCTGTGTTCTCCTGATTGCACTTCTGACCATCATGCTGCCACGTCTGCAGCTGGACCGCAAGAGAGGCCTGCTGCTGCTGGGCGCTTACTGTCTCTTTGTTGCCAGCCTGTTTATTTGATGACACGATTTCGCCTGCTGATGGCAATTTTCTGTTCACTACATTTGTCCGTGCCGGGTTGCACATGGGCAATTGATTTCGGCATCATCAAGCCTATCTCGCAGTTGACGGGCGAAGATTATTCATACGGGATCGATTTCCTCTTCTTCACCCGGCTGGCGGAGGGTGAACTGCGACTGGTCGAGACCGGAGAGCCGGATGTCCTGCGCGCAGAGCTGATTGGCCGGACTCTGGGAATCGCGTCATGGCTCGCGGGAGATCGTACGCAGACCTACAGCTCACTGATGCGATTGCTGCCGGATGGCTCTCTGGACAGCATTGAGCATGTGTCGCAAATCAGGAAGAAGAGATGGGGAAAGTGGACGAATCGCGTCAAGATCCGCTCTTTCGACTACGAGCGAGGCAAGATTACAGAGGAGAAGTTCAAAGAAGGTGTCTTGAGCTCGACCAAACTGCATGATATCCCCGACGGTCAGCATCCCGTCGATGTGTTGACGGCCTTTTATAACCTGCGAGCCGGAATTTATGGCCCGCTGCAACGCGGTACAAAGATTCTGATCCCCACTTATTCCAGGAAGGGTTTTATCGATTTTGAAGTCAGGATTCTGACTGTCGAGGAGCAGGCCAGTCAGGACTACTTCCCGGATCATGGCCTGCTGGTCCAGGTCAAGGTTGACCCGGAGATCTTCGAGACCAACAGCGGCAGCCTTTATGTCTGGTTCGATAAACTGGGCGTTCCCGGGCGAGGGATAGTTGAGGACCTGATCGGTTTGGGAGACGTACGAGGTTACCTGGACAAGGAGGGCAAATGAGCCAGCCGGAGAGAGTTTTTGTTGTCGGTCATAGAAATCCGGATACCGATTCGATCTGCAGTGCGATTGCATATGCGGAGCTTTGTCAGCGGCAGGGGCGAAACAATGTCTTTCCGGGACGCGTCGGCGGGCTTAACAGGCAGACGGAATTTGTCCTCGATGCCATCGATCAGCCACAGCCGAAGCTTTTGACCGATGTCTACCCGCGGCTGCGGGACACGGTAGGAGAATCTCCGGCGCTGATCGATGCCGATGCCCCGCTGGCAAATGCCCTTGAGCTGATGCGCCAGCGCGATATCCGCATGCTGCCTGTGGTCGATGCCGATGGTACTCCACTGGGCGCCCTGATCCTCAAACGGATGACGGAACATATTTTTTTGCCGCGGGCCGGAAAGCCGATTCGACGGGTCTTTTCATCGCCGAAATCGATTCAGTCCTGTCTTCAGGCAGACGTGGTTAACATGGTGGACGGCGAACGCACCGATGAGCTTGACCTGTTTGTCGGGGCGATGTCCCTGGAGAGCTTCAGGGCACGGCTGGCGGATACTGACCCGCAGCGCATCGTGGTCTTTGCCGGTGATCGCCGGAATATCCAGGAGCATGCCATTCAACTCGGCATCAGGCTTCTGGTGGTGACCGGAGGTCTCGCCATCGATGACGACCTGGTTATGGCCGCCCGCAAACAGCAAGTCTCCTTTCTTTGCTCACCCTATGACACGGCAACCTGCGCCCTTCTGGCAAGACTCTCGACGCCGGTACGATATCTGGCCGATGCAGATGTTCCCCGTGCGCACCCGGATGACCGGCTTGATGAAATCCGCAAGGTATTGATGCGCAGCACCTCTCCCGGAGTTCTGGTGATTGATGACAATGGACGGGTTTGCGGGGTTGGCACCAAATCAAACCTGATCCGGCCATCGCCTCTGAAGCTGATCCTGGTCGATCACAATGAACTGACCCAGGCTGTGCCTGGAGCAGACCAGGTAGAAATCCTGGAAATTATCGATCATCACAGGCTGGGTAATTTTCACACGGAACGGCCGATTCGTTTTATCAACCAGCCCCTTGGAAGCACCTGCTCCGTGGTTGCGACGCTTTATCGGCAGGCAGGGATTGACCCGGAACCGAAGATCGCCTCCCTGATGCTGGCGGGATTGCTGTCCGATACGCTCCTGTTGAAGTCACCGACGACAACCGACACCGACCGGCAACTTCTGATCTGGCTGGAGCAATGCTCAGAATTGGACGCGTCGGCTTTTGGCCGACAGATGTTCCAGGCCGGAAGTACCCTTGCGGCGTATACTGACATCGAGTCGTTGCTGACCGCTGATTTCAAGGAGTACGATGTTGATGGGAAGCGGTTTGGTATCGGCCAGGTCGAAGTCGTGACTTTCCAGGAGTTTGACGATCTACGGGAAGAGATTGCCTCCGGTTTGGAAACGCTCGCGGACAGGCGGAGCCTCGCTCTGGCCGGTTTGCTGGTGACCGATATCGTGCAACAGAACAGCCAGTTGATCGTCCGTGGCGAGAAAGACCTGGTGTCCGCGGTCGGCTATCCGCAAATCGCTCCGGGGAGGTTCGACCTGAAGGGTGTGCTGTCGAGGAAGAAGCAGTTGATGCCCCATCTGTTACGGGCGTTTAGAGCCTGATCGGGTATTGAGAAAAGATAGCCCTGCGAAGGAGGGGAATCACGGGGCAAAAGCCCTGACTAACGTCAGGGGAACATATTGAATCTTAGGGTATTTTGTGGTCAGTCAAGATGAAGTCGAGGTTGATGTTGGCATGGTTTGGTTGGTCGGTAAAAAGGCAAAAAAAGACCCCGCGTAAGGAGGGGGGGGATACGCGGGGTCCAAAAGCTCTTCGGCTTGCAGGCAATCGAAGAGTTCAGCGAAATATAGCAAAGCAGCAAGTTGTTGGCAAGATTAATTTTGAGAAAAATGTGAGAAAAAAGTGCGACTATCGGAATTTCTCACAATATGAATTGCATGACGTCCCTGATACCAAAGAGAACCCGGTCTGCCTCGGCAAAATCCTGCGCTGACGTGTGATGTCCAGGGATCACCCAGCATGCCAGCCCGGCCGCTTTTGCTGCTTTCAAGCCCCTGGGAGAATCTTCAATGACCAGGACATTCTCTGCTGCATGACCACACTGTTTCAAAGCCATCAGGTAAGGTTCCGCAGAGGGCTTGCTACGGGTATAGTCCTCGCGGGTCAGGCAAAAGTCGAAATAGTCCAGAAACCCTGTCCTGCGGTGGATAATCTCAAAGTGATATTTCTGTGAACTCGTCACGACAGCCATGCCGAGTCTGCCGTGGAGTCTTTTCAGAACATCGGCTGCTCCGTCCAGAGCAATTTCTTCCTGCTCGAGAAGTTCCGCATAACGTCTGTAGCGCCACTCCTTCAAGTCGGCAATTGATTGCTCTGGGATTCCGGATGCGACGGCGATATCGAAGATGCTGCGTCCCCCTGCCAGCGAAATCTCTGCGAACTGTTCGTTGCTCAGTTCGATGTTGACTCTGGCGAGCGCTTCCCTGCTGGCCTGCAGGTAATAACGTTCTGTATCGACCAGAACGCCATCGTTATCCCAGAAGATATATCGATAAATCATGGTTTAATTCTATGTGTTATAATATTTCTTAGCAACAGCACAATGCATCGCGAATATCTGGATCTTGAAAGACCCTTCCATCTCGTTATTTCCCAGGCTTAAAATATGGTCTGCGACCCTAAATTTATAAGTTAACTTAATGATTTTAGGTGCTTGAAAATGGCCAAGAATACGCTTGAATTATAGTATAAAATCGTTCATATCCCGCTGCCGGTGAAAGGAGTCTCCATGATTTTTGATAATTATTCGCTCGACGGTTTTTATGATGAGATGTTCGATGCAGAGGGACGTCCGCGACCCGGTGCGGGGGCGGTGGTCGATCGGTTCAATGCCCTGCCACTCGAAGAGCTCAGGCGCCGCCAGCAGTCAGCGGAGAAAGCCCTGTTGCAGATGGGGATCACCTTCAGCGTCTATGGTGACGAGCAGGGCACCGAACGGATTTTCCCCTTCGATATCGTGCCGCGCATCATCGCGCATAACGAATGGATGCAGATGGAGGCCGGCCTGAAGCAGAGGGTCCAGGCCCTTAACCTCTTTATCGATGACCTTTACCATGATCAGAGGATCCTCCAGGACGGCATCATCCCGAAGGACTTGGTCCTTTCGGCGAGCGGTTATCGCCCAGAATGTATCGGTCTCAACCCTCCGGGCGGCATCTGGTGTCATATCACCGGGACCGACCTTGTACGCGGCGCTGACGGCAAGTTTTATGTGCTCGAAGACAACCTGCGCTGCCCGTCAGGAGTCTCTTATGTGCTGGAAAACCGCGTGGTCATGAAACGCAGTTTCCCGCGCGCCTTCGATGCCGCGCGCGTTGTACCGGTGGTCGATTATCCAAACCGGCTTCTGGAACTACTGCAGTTTCTGGCACCACCGCGCCGTGACAAGCCAATGGTGGCAGTCTGGACGCCCGGTGTCTACAACTCGGCTTACTTCGAACATTCCTTCCTGGCTCAGCAGATGGGTATCGAACTGGTGGAAGGAAGCGATCTGGTGGTGATTGAAGACCGTGTCATGATGCGTACGACAACAGGTCTGAAGCCGGTTGATGTCCTCTACCGTCGTATCGACGACGATTTCATTGATTCGGAGGTGTTCCGCTCCGATTCAATGCTCGGTGTCCCGGGCCTGATGCGTGCCTACCGTGCCGGGAACGTTGCCCTGGCCAATGCCCCGGGAACCGGGGTCGCTGACGACAAGGCCGTCTACGCCTATGTCCCGGAGATGATCCGCTACTATCTCGATCAGGATGCGCTCCTCAATAATGTCGAGACATATCTTTGTTGGCGCGATAAAGACGTGCAGCACGTTCTGGCCAACCTCGACAAACTGGTGGTAAAGAAAGTCGGTGAGTCCGGTGGCTATGGCATGCTGGTCGGGCCGCACGCAAGTGCGAAGGAGCGCGCTGATTACGGTGAACAGATCAAGGCCAACCCGCGCAACTTTATCGCCCAGCCGACTCTTGCTCTCTCTCGAGTCCCGACCTTGGTTGACGACCACTTCGAGGGCCGTCATGTTGATCTGCGTCCCTACATCCTCTACGGCGAAGACATCTATGTCATGCCCGGCGGCCTGACCCGGGTTGCACTGAAGAAAGGCTCCCTGGTGGTCAACTCCAGCCAAGGTGGCGGCAGTAAGGATACCTGGGTTGTCGAGGCTTGTTCTCTGCCGGAAGGGGGTGTCTCATGCTGAGTCGTGTCGCCGAATCGATGTACTGGATGGCCCGTTACGTCGAACGGGCCGAAAACGTGGCGCGCATCATGGACGCCAACTATCACATGATTCTCGATCTGCCGGCTGGTGTCGGCGAACAGTGGGAGCCGCTGGTCGTGACGACCGGCGACGAAGATCTGTTCAACGAATTCTACGAAGACTTCAATGAAGAGAACGTTGTCCAGTTTTTGACCTTTGACACCAGAAACCCCAACTCGATTCTTTCCTGCCTGCAGATGGCCAGGGAGAATGCCCGTTCGGTGCGTGAATGGATCAGCTCCGAGATGTGGCAGCAGGTCAATACCTTCTACCTGCTCGTCAAGGAGGCTTCACGCAAAAGCGGCGGAATTGAACTGCCGCACGAATTCTTCGTTGAAGTTATGCT
>Ga0224504_10000780_pt1 | contig 14312 bp, 15 predicted proteins | sample SF_Oct11_sed_USG_3_FD_170160 | JGI IMG/M metagenome (GOLD analysis project Ga0224504, IMG submission 170160) | Sediment microbial communities from San Francisco Bay, California, United States - SF_Oct11_sed_USGS_24 | ecosystem: Environmental > Aquatic > Marine > Sediment | place: USA... | reverse complement strand
GGAGCGTCTATAGCTAGTTACACTTCCAGCTAGACCTATAGACGCTCCCGAGCCGCCCAGATAGTCAGTATAGTTTATGGTAGCATATGACCTCTGCGCTCCGGCAGTATAATGAACATCATCGGCACCCCCCCAGTTTAATCTATTACCACCATCCCTACCTACCAAACCATTAATAGGGTGGCTAGGCCGGTCTAAGATATCCTTTTCTTCAGCATCTGCTTGTGAGGGTTCATCTCTGGTATAAGTAATCAAGCCCGTAGTTTGTGCCCATTCGTGTACATGAGCCATATAATGCCGATGGGATCGCGGAGCGACATCACCCGAAACACTAAAATTATCGCCATGGCCATGATTCATGGTATGGCTGTGTGCTGGTAAGTTTGCAGTTATTAAAGAGGTGGTACTACTACCACCTAAGGCACCAGGGGTTGTACTACCACGCAAAAAGCGGTCATCATTAATTTGAGGTGCGTATACATTACTCCCCCTTTTTAGGGGTGATCCATCTGGTAACTCACTACCATCGCACACAATCCAGCCATCACCTAAGTAATTACCTAAGTCGGTAGCGTTAGTGATTCCAGGGACACCCAGCGATCCTGCATTATTAGCATCAGTATAGCTAAATGCTGACCATGAGATAATCGAACCTAAGGGAACCATACCGTAATCGGATCTTACTCCAGCAATACGACCTAAGTCACTGTACTGGGTTTCGGTAATCCCACTAAATCTATTGAATTGCCAAAGGTTATTGGTCGAGGTGGCTAGAGTTTGATTAATACCAATAGCGCTACCAATAGTTGAAATAAAATAACATCCATCAATTCGGGTGAGGTTTGAGTTTACTTCAACGCAAGTAGCATCAATAGATCCAACATCAAGCACTGATATAGAGCAATCTTTAATATAAGAGTGTTCACCAGACAACTTAATGGCTGACTCTGCTCCAGCAGAACCAAATCCAGCCGCCATTTCAATGGCGACGTTTTCGATACCAGCAGATTCTGCAAAGTTAAATGAGCCACCTGGAGCGAAGGTAACTGTGCCAGTCGAAAAGGCATTTCCATCGGCACCTGATTTGCCTAGTATTTTTATACCTTTAGTGATCGAAATGACAGCAGTTACGGTGAAGTTTGCAATCGGTGTAATAATCCCCCCTCTCTGGTCGAGAGTGGTAAGGGCTTGCTGGAGTTCGAGTTGATTTCTAACAAAAAAGTCTGGTAGGGCATCAAACCCAGAAACTACCACAGCACCAACAACACTACGAGAGTTAGCTGGCCAGCGAATGCCGTGTGGAATCCACCAAATATCTCGGTAGGTGTCAATCCCATCAGACCAATCAAACCGACTAGCTAGGGGAATGTTTACTGTTTGACTGTTAGTTTGATCTACTGCATTCATATCAGCGACCATTCTAGGCATACCGGAACTCTCAGTCATTGAAGCTTTAAGTACTCGCTTGCCTGTAACTACAGACCCACCATCAATACCGTTTTCTAAAATCAATTCGGCTGGTTGACCAGGAGCTGGTGGAACAGCTGATAGTAATAAATCTCGACTTAATTCGAGATAGATAAGTTCGTTATTAGAAAGCTCAATTTCATTAAAGGCTGAGACACTGTTTGCACCTGTAGTACCTGGAATAATCACATCTACAGTTTGTGCGGTAGCGCTTTCATCCATCATCATTAAACGAAGCTTGATATTGTTATCTTTACCGTCAGAGTCGAACTTTATTTTTGTAGTGAAAGTGTCATCTTCCCAAAAAATCTGACCATCTGAATGTAACAGGAAGTTATTAAAGCGAAGGGCATCAGAAACGGGTTTCATCAAACCTTCCAAGGTCTTCAGAGCTGTATCACCTTGAAGGTTTTTTATGATCTCAAGACTACGATCAGTGAATATCTCACTACTTTTAATCGCACCTTGTTTTTTGTCGATTTGATTGTCAGATGACATAAATCACTCCGTTATAGAATAGAGTCAACCGAAGCTGCCCAGCCACGGATGACATATCTCATTTCAATACCTTGAGTCTGGTTTTGTGAAGTGTATCGAACTCGCACATTACCACCGCTCACATCGAACGTTAAAGAAACACCAACATCATTACCTACTTCCGAAAACTCATGAGTCCAATCCACGTCCACGCCATTATACAAAACGACATACCTGCCTTCTTTGTATTTACCATAAGAAGGAGAAATAGAAGGGATTGTGTCACGCCTAATTGAGTAAGTTATTTCGGCCATCGGAAAGATGGAAAGTGGATAACTAAAAGCGGTTTCTTCTGCAATCTGATTGTCGTTCAGGTATTCTGTAAATGGATTGGCTGAAGATAGAGGTACCCAAAAAGAGCTAGTCTTTAGGTAGATTTGAGCATCAACTCCCCCAGTCGGAAAACCATCTTCTGGTACTTTTATCCAGATATCACCATCTTTGCCGTGGACTTCTTGCCACTCTGTCGGTGAAGTTTCTGGATCGTTACCCATATTGCCAGCAATAAGGCTTGTGTAATACTTGCCTAGATGTGTGACATTTTGACTGATAGCATAAGTAGAAGAGGCAGCCCATACCGTACCAGATACAGTACCGCCTGTAGGTTCGAAGTTGGCTACAAAAATCTCAGATTCTATATTCTTATCGGTCAGATTACCTGAGCCAAGCTTAAGTCCTTGAAGTTTTTGTATTGCCATATTCCATTCCTAAGTAGGAGTATTTACCGGAAGCTTTTGACCGGCCTCTTTTTCCATATTTTGCCTAATAAGCAAAAAGCGCTCAGATGAGAACTTAAACACTGTAGATGAAAGCGGAATTTCCATCCTAGTCTCGTCCTCTAAGATTAAGACTCTGATACCAGCAAGCCCATCAGCTTCGCTTCCGCAGAAATCACCCTTCACTCTTTTCACTGTTTTCCAGAAAAAGTCGCCTTTGGTTTTGTACTTTACTGTGTAAATCATCTCTTAACTCCTGTTGCTGTAAGGCTTTTCGATACTTGTAAGATTCAGTGGTTGGACCACTATAACCGCCCAATTTTTCTGCTAAGGTTTTAGATTTCTTAATCACCAAAGAGATTAATTCATGGGTGGTCATGAGTATATACCTAAATTGAATCTTCCACAAGCTGGTAATCTATGCCAACCGCCCACTGGATTGTACTGCCATCAGTACCATAAACAGTTGGAACGATTCCGTTAGCATTGATCCCAAAAGTCACAGCATAGCCTGCACCATCTCCGTGAGTTCCGAATATGGAAGTTAAGGCTGAGCCAGAAGCTACAATATTTACACCATCATGATAGAAAGTTCCCTCAATACGGAAACTTGCACCACCTACAGGACCATCTGTCCTTCGAGCTGTTAAGTTCATCTGCACTCTAACAACTTGATTGGCCGCAATCTCAATACCTGCGGTGTTAATAGGGGTGGCTGAAGATCCAGCTGACACACCAGAAGCAGTCTTTCGGTACCAAGCTGAGCCGGTATAGCCATCATGAGTTTTGATAGCCGTAGTGCCAGACCAAACTTCTTTTGGTTTATTGTCTTCCTTACCAATCAAAAAGCCCTGATCAGTATTAGGAGATCTTGGACCAAAAATTCCGCCAACAATATCGCCTGGTGCGAAACCTTGGCCGTTAATTTCTAAAGAGCCTCGAAGAGTCATTGCAGCACCACCGGTACCGGCATCAGAAGCTCTGATATCTACAGGTAATCCAGCGATAGTACTGATAATTCGACCACCGTCATAGGCTAACTGCAAGGTAACATTACCTGCCAGCTTAGCGAGTGCAGAGCCAAATGATGGTAAAACCCTGAACCTAAGTCTTGTTTTCGGTGGCATACTGCGCAAGATGCGAATCTTAGCCTTAGGTCCACCAAATGTTTCTTCATAATCAATATTTGCAGCTCGAATTGAATCATTACTGATAACCATCAATTCTTCACCAGCTAGCCTATCATCAAGACTTGCTTTATAGAAAGCATTGGCTGGGAATTTTACAATCGATCCACCAATAACTGAAGTTCTTTGGTTGGGTGGAAGTACTAACTCGACACCGTTTACACCACCAGTCAATTCAGGTGCGTCAAATTCAGGATCGCCTGGATTATCAACTACAGCGTTTGTATCCACCCCGTTTTGATAAATTGCAGAGCCATCAGACCATGTACCGGAATAGATATGGATCAAGATGGAATCAGGTCCGTATAGTCCACCAGGCATATCTTTATTGAATGATTCGATTTTTTCAATGACCTGGTCTGTTCCATGAAGAACCCAAGCCTGTGCTGTGGGGTTATCTTGCGGTCCCTGGTAAATAACCGATCCAGACCGAATAATATCACCACCACCCTTGATCACATTCATTTGCTGAACATAGACGGTTTCATCATAAACAGGACGCTCAAGAGCAGTGTTAATTCTGGCAGCTTCTCGGTCCTCTTTTCGAATCGCAACAGTTAAGTTGTCGTTATTTTCGATGATGTAATTACCGCGTATGTAGGTAATATCTTGGCTTAAACTTAGATCAGACACATCTTCTTCTACAATTACGGTTCGAGAAGATATTAGGAAGTCGATTGTGTAAGTGCGTGGGATACCACCATCATCGAAAGTGAGCTGGTCACCTCTTTGGAATCCTAGCTCTGGTCCTTCAACAAGGGTAATCTGCCTAGTTAAGACATCGATATCTTCGGCATTATCACCTAGAGTGAGTGTTTGAGTTTCGTAATATGCACCAGATGTTTTAGTGGTGTAATTCGGATTAATAGCGCCTTCGTTATTTGCACCTGTGTAAAGCAGATGATTAGATGGAGCATTATCACTAATTTCTCGAACCTCACCCTCTTCGAGTTCTAGACCTTTAAGGTACACTCGAGCAAGTTGAGCGTCGTTGTCGCGCCTTACACCGACCCAATAAACATCAGGATTGGGTGGCACTTGCCAGTGCTTAGCTGCATAGACTGTATTGTATCGACCACGGAAGTACAATAAAACTCCTGAATTCCCAGGACGTTGTTCGGCACTTGGGGGTTGACCATTATCGCTAACTAACTGGAATGAAGTAGTCAAGATTTGTGTGCCAGGGGTTCCAGCAACTCTTAACCATTTACCCTCATCTTCGCCCTGGAATTTAACAAAGTCACCAGCTTCTAGTGGAGTTCCGTCATCCCTAAGAGGGGGAATTGCGCCAGTTACTGTGTCAGATCCAACCATTGAATAGGTTGCTCCATCGGAAATTTCCTTATTTCGGTCTAATAAAATGTAAGCAACTTCGCCATCTTGCAGGTAAATAGTACCAGTAAGTCCATTAACATTAAACCTGTCAGCCTCTGCGGTACCTGCCGCAGTAGCCGTTTGCGGTATAACAAAAGCTTTGTCGCCAATAATACCTTTGTTGATCATATCGCTATCCCATTGGATAGGACCAGCATATGGATTATTCGGAAACCTAGCAAAAGCCTCTTGGTTTCCAGTATTGATAAAGTTGAAAGGAGGGGGAAGTAGGGTTGTACCATTGGGTGGTACAGGTTCAATCAAGAATTGAGTTAAGTTATTAACAGAACCTGCGTTTTCAGGTCCAGCGGTACCATCACCTGATGGAAGTAAGAGCTTGAACTCTGTTGCAGAATCTATTGTTAAAACTGGAAGCTCTGTATTCCAGGCTGGCGTAGCCGTACCCGAGACTTCAATAATATTACCAGTGTAGAATCCATGATCTAAAGAGGTGGTAACTTCAAGATAAGCCTGACCACCGATCAATGTTTCAGAAGAAACGACCATTTCGCCATCAGCATCATCAGAAGATATTGCAATCGTATTGCCAGTAGTACCAACCAGGTCAGCCGCTACCGTTACAGTACCGTCGAGATTGTCCGTTGCTGTAACTATACCGTCGATTGCTACATCTACTGATCCATTAATTGCAGTTGCTAAGTTACCAGCTGTTGCGATTGGATCTACACCAACAGTGAAGTCAGTATCCGCAACAAAATCAACACCATTGATTGTTAGAGTATCGCCTGCTAAGCTAGATACCGCCAGGAATGCTACCAAAGCACTAGCTGCTGTACCGTTTTGCTCTATGCTGCTTATGATACGGGTTACGGAATCAATAGAAATATCTTCATAGGTACGGATAAAGGGACTTAATGACTGCTGTCCAAATATGGTGAAATCAATCGGTCCAGGGATTGTTGAATACCCATGCTTATTATAAGTGGTTACCGTCAGATTACCTGAGCCGTCATTATCGATACGAGAAATTCGAGCTGGATCTGCTACAGTTGTTTCGCCAATTGTACCATTTACCTCAATTGCACCAGAGGCGGTCGGTAAAGATGGTAGAGTATCGGGTCCGAGTTCATAGAAAAAGTTTGCATCATCTCGAGCTGTTAGTTGAACATTGGTAAAGTCATACTCGAGTGGGCTTGCGCCATCAATAGTCCCTAGGAATGTGTATTCATCGTATCTAACTAATGAATCCCTGGTGCCGTCTAAGTCAGCAGTTCCGGTTGGAGTTGCGCCAGCAGTAAAGCTGATAGTTAGATCGGGATTAACCGTTACTGAAGCAAAGCGTCCGTTTGGCGCATCTGTGGTAGCTGTTAGGCCGGAAACAATAATGGTATCACCGGTTTGTACAGAATGTCTACCACAATCAATAGTAATAATGGTGCCAGCATAACTCCAGCTATCAATTTCGAACTGAGGTAAGAATGGGTGTCTGATATTAGAATCAAGACTGACAGTCGAAATGCCCGTCACAGTACCTGATCCAGTTGGAGCTATCGGTGCAGAAAAGACAATTTCTGTAGTTGAGGGTACATCTTTGATTAAATAAACACCGTTCGGTACTGATTCATTAGTGGTTGACTCGAGGTTTTGGGTATGACAGTAATCGCCTACTTCTAAACCATGAGCTGCACCGGTTGTGATCGTAATCAGAGTATCAACATAACTCCAGGCTGTTACAGCGATAGTTGAACCAGCTGCAACTGTCGGCAGTCGCTCAAACTTAGCAACTCTGGTCGAGTTACTTTGTCTTACATCATCATCTAACTGAAATTCAGCTAGATTTGGGCGCCAAAAACGCCTAACTCGTAAAAGCTCATTATAAATAAAGCTTTCTCGAGTAGGGGAATTGATAACTAATTGAGTATTATTCACAGCTTGCAGATTGGCTTGATTGCCAGACTCTGCGCCTTGTACGATCACATCGCCTGGAAGGATTGTTGGATCGGTTTCTTTAGTTTGAATGTAACCTGAATCAATGTCAGTAATTTCAAGGATTTGATTGAAGCTTAGTGACCCTTCTCCAGTCAGCACAGAGCCAATAGAATCCCACCATAGATCAAAAGTATTAATACCGGTTCCGCCATCTGTATATAGCTGTGAACTAGTGTACCAGTACTCTGATCCAGTAAGATCCTTAAAGCGAGTCATGATAGCGTCCATCCACTCTTTCAAGGAGTTGATAGACCAGTCGCCATACCGAAATGCTAATGGATCATCACCAGGTAAGGCACTAACGGGGTTGGAAACGGTATCGGTAGATTCGTTGATCCACTCTCGTCTTGGAGAAGCACCTTCTTGGGAATTTTCTAGACCGCCAAAGTCAAAGGAATTGAGTGGGTTAGGTACTGTACCACCGGTACCTAGTCGAAAGAGTTTTTGGCGAGCGTTAGTGATATATTCCACCGCACCTGTGTTTGAAACACCGACAATATAAAGAGGAAGGTTTGTAGAAAAACCGGAAGTGTTGATAATATAACGATATTCTAGGATCTGGCCGACTGGTGCGGTACGATTGAATTCTGTTTTTTGAGCTTCGGACCATACAGCCACCTGATCTACGGAATCAGCATCGGAAAGTCGAACCAGTTCCAGGCTGACATAGTTAGGTACGCCATTTTGAAATGATCCAAGTACCTTTGGGTTCGAACTGTTAAGGGTGTCATCTGCTGTACCAACAGGTACTGTCAGGATTGTACCTGCCTCTGCGGCAGTTGAATGAAGTATTACCGACTCGGCCACAGTGACTTGTAAACTTGAAGCATTGATTGCAGCATCAGGGATCTGGATCTCAAAACCGGAAGCGATGTAAGGAGTGTCGGTTCCGGTAATAAAGTTGCGTAAAACAGAATCAAAATCAGCTGCTACGCCACTTTCAATTGACCTTAATAATGGAAGGTCTACTCTTATTCCACTGAAGCCAGTAAATCTACGATTAACTGCCATATATTTGATCCTTTTGGGTGAATTGAAATAGAGGTAGATAAAACTAGTATCTCTTGTTAATATTAGGTTATCGTTTTAATTCAGAAAAGTAAAGGAAAACTCCATGTCTTACTCTGGTGACTTTGAAAAAGATCTCGAAAAATTCAACAAAATGTATAACTTGCCTAACAACGAAAACCCACACACCAGACTGAAGAATTTTCTTTCAATCTTCCAAGAAGAAGTGGAAGAGGGTGGTGATATTCAAGCTAAATTAGATAATGGTGATAACTCCTGGCGTATTGATATGGCCGACTGGCTCGGGGATATGATTGTTTATTGTGCATCAGAGATGCTTCGGTATCAAATTCCAGTAGGGAAAACCCTAAATATTATAATGGACTCAAACTTTTCCAAGCTGGATGAGAACGGCCAGCCGATCCATGATGATAGAGGGAAGGTTATGAAGGGTCCAGACTATAAAAAACCCGAACCAACTATCGCTAACATGCTAGAAACTGGCGATTATGATGGTAAATTAATTTAGGAGAAAATATGGCATTATCGGATAGGCTTAAGACGCAAAGTACCGAAGTAATTGGGAATGAGCTGTTTATTGTCGGTGATGTCAAAACTTCCTTTCTTACCTTAGGTCAATTTCAGGCAATTATGGGACCGGAATGGGTATTGGCTGACGGCCAAGACGTAACCGGTTCTGAGTACGCTACCATCACCGGATTGACGGTCGTACCGGACTGTCGCGGACGATTTATGCGAATGGAAGGTACTGGTTCAGCAGCTTTGCGTGGACTTCAATCGCAAGGTACTGCACCTAACGGACTTTCGAATGCAGCCAGCACTGTGAGTGGATCGGTAGATATTAATCACGACCACGCAGCTGCTACTTCAGGAAATCCAAGCGCCAATCATACTCATGGGAGTTCTTTTAGTTTGAGTGGCGGTGCTCATAACCATACTTATACCAACTTTACTAGCGGAACCTTTGATCCACCTGCATCAGGATGGTCTGGGGATCAGGGCGGAACAGCTCTTCAGCAAGAAACCGTACCAAGTACCAGCTCTGGTCATGGGCATACATTCAGTGGATCTACTGGTACCGTTTCCTCTTGGCATACTCACTCTACTGACTTACCAGCTTTGGGTGCTTCGGCAGTAGCTCTGGGGTCAGGTTCAGCAGTGGCGCAGGTTATTACTTCTAGCGATACTGAAACCAGGCCAAACAACGTAACTTGCAATTATTTTATCAAAATAAATTAATCTTTCAAAAATAAATTAAAGTTTAGCCCTAAAGTTGCCGACAAGGTATTTAGGGCTTTTTTACGCCCAGTGTTTGTGTTATTGTTGTCGTACATTAACGGCAACTCACTTACGAGGAGTAAGAAATGAAGTTAGAACTTACTGACAAACAAGTCGAGGCTGTCCGTATTGCTGTAGAATATGCTCTAACCTTTAAGACCTTTGAAGAAGATCAAGAAAAAGAGTTAGAAGCTATCTTTAAGGAGTTGGATAGTGGCGACAATGATTGAGCAAAATTATGGCACGATTTCTTACCACCGAATGACCGGTATGGGTGTTGGTGAGCGATACTATACGCAACCACCACCAGTACAGCTAAGTCAAAAAGAGATAGAAAAACTTATTGCTAGGCGTAAGGGTACTAAGGTAAGATCGGGCTATACTACAAAAAAACCAACAAAAAAGGAGATCCAAGCCAAACGTAAAAAAGAAAAGAAAAACCGCAAAACCAATCGTTAACTAACAGGAGTCAACCATGAGTAAAGAACTTAAATTCGGATTAAAAACCTTTGAAACAATCGAGAGAGATCTCTTGCGTGAAAGATTGTTTTACTTTGACGGGAATCGCACCCACACAGCTAAAAGCTTAAACATCGGGCTAAGAACCTTACAGCGTAAGATTCATAAGTTTAATATCGATGTGCCGTACAGCATTCAGGGTAGACGCGGTCGATATGGTGAAGTCAAGCCTATCCCAATGAAGGATAGTATCCCCCAACAATCAGTGGCTGATTTTTCAGAAATCTAGAAACGGTGCTCAATGTCGAGTTCGTTAATTTTTTAGGAGTTAAGATGCGAAAGTTGTTACTTATTCTTTCCATGTTGTTTGGAGCGACAGCGCTCTTTGGGAAGACAGTTATTCTGACTGAAAGCAACACGTTACAGATGAATGCGTATTATAATTCGGATTCTGTAGCACAGGTAATCCAACAGGCAGTTGAGCTAGATGCTGCACTGCCAGCCGGTGAGCCATTATTTTTGGTGATCAACTCAGGAGGTGGTTACATCTCAGCAGGGTTGAACATGATCAACGCCCTTAACGGCCTAAATAGACCTGTCCATACTGTTACAATGTATGCAGCATCGATGGGGTTCCAGACTGTACAAGGACTGAGTGGAGATCGACTACTACTAGATACCGCTACACTAATGAGCCATCGAGCTAGAGGAGGTTTCTTTGGGGAGTTTCCCAACGGCAACCTCGACTCTCGCAGAAAATTCTGGCTGAGTAGGATGATGTCGCAAGATATCAAGGTGGTGAAACGGAACAAGCTTCTCAAATCGGTCAAAGGGTATCGGAAGTTGATTGCTAACGAATTCTGGTGTGAAGGGATAGGATGCCTAAAGACTGGGTTTGCAGACAATATAGTAAAAGCCAAATGCGACTCTTCCTTAAAAGGCACCAAGATGGTTCACACCAACTTCGTAATTCAGGGGTATCCGGTAGTCCTCGAACAAGAATACAGTAAGTGTCCACTTCAACCTTATGTACTAAGCTGGAATGTCTACTTACAAGGAAGACCTATCTGGGAAAAGCCTCAGAAAAATGGCGAAGCAGAAAATAGCTATAACAATCTCCTCGATGATCATCGAATGACTAAGGTAATCATAGAGGAAGCTCGAAAGAAGATGCAAGCCTACAACTCTAAAAGTCCGATACTGATCTTGAAATAAAAGAAAGGGCGTAAGCCCTTTTTTTGGAGGTACGATGAATATAACAGAAAGCTTTCTAGCAGAAGCATCTCGCTTTATTAAAAGGCAGAGTTTGTATATGGGTAAGTCCAAGCCTGCCCAACTTTGGAGCGCTTGTATTGACAATTTCGTCCAAAAGCCCGATAACTTTAATTTCTATGAAAATAAAGACACTAAGGGTTGTTACCTGATTCACAAAACCAAGAGACAATTTTTAGTCCTGACGCATGATGGGCACTTAATAACTCCAGGTAGTCCTAGTAAATTAAGACTGGTCGTCGATAAAGCGCATAGACAAGAAACCATCAAAAATATCAAGCAAATAACTGGCCAGGAAATCGCTGAAAAATATCCATTCTTTTTTTCTAAAGATTTCGCTGAAGAATGCCGATAAGGAGTTGAGTGGTGAATGTAACACAGCTCGAAGATATCGCTGAGATTCAGATTATTAGAGGAAATAAAAGTGAATCAGAAGTGAACTCTCAACTAGATCAAGGGTGGGAATTAATTAAAATTCTTAGCATTAAAGATCAATTAACCTTTATTTTAGGGAAAAGGGAAGAAGATGAAGAACTTGAAGAAAGCACTAACACTGACAGCAGCACTATTACTGTTTAGCTGTAGTACGACACAGTCACCGAAATCTAAGCAAAGTACCAAATACCAAATAGGAGATTGCGTATCTTTTGACCCTACTCGAGTCAAGGGTATTGTTGATGGTACGCCAATGTTGATACTAGGTATTACCAAACGTTCATATATAGTGGAAATCAATCATCGTATGGTTTCAGGACCGGTACAATTTTCTGCAAAAAAGGGGATTTTTGAATGGGAAACAAAAAAGACTCCATGTCAGTAAGTAATTCTGTTTCAAGCACTTACGATAAACCGATTCGTGGATCTAAGTTCTTTGGAGTGCGTAAAAACAATACTATCATTCTAGGTGCTGATACATATCGCAAGCATGAAGCAGAGAAAATCTTATGGTATTTGATAGAATACCTCGGTGCCGAAAAAGTGTTTGCAAAACTAGCTCAAAAATTAGATTATGAGGTCGAACAATGATTACTAGAACGCATGCGGTACACCAAAAAAGCCGCCTTTTGGAACTTTTCAATACTAACGGAGATCAAGATGTCGCTAATAAAAGTCAGCCAAATCATGGAAAGAATAAAGAAAAACCCGATTTTATCAAGCGGTCTAGATATTCATTACGACCAAGATGGCATTCTGATCACGGTTGAAGATCCCGTTCCACTAAGTATCGGTCAAGCTCAACGGGTAGTAGAGTGGATGGCTGAAGTGATTGGTGGTGAGGTTAAGTGGGAGAACTCTGAAAAGGCGAAGGTTGTTCGCGCCAAGGCAGCTCCAAAACCTAAAGAAAACGCCCTTATTACGGAACCTGTAGACTGGTCAGATGTAGCTGATACCACAGCAGTATATGCCGACTACGAAGGGTTTGATGTAATTCCGGTATATATTTATAGAGCGGCTCAAAAACAGTCACTTTACAGTGAGTGTGAGTATGAGTTTGGTGGTGATAGAATGGATACACCTCGATCCGCAGATCAAGTTGAAGATCATGTTAAGTTTATGATTTTTGAAGATCGGTTTTTTGGTGGACTAACAAATGCACAACTAAGATACAAATATCACTTACTCCCTGCGGCCATCTCGCCTATCATAAAGTCTGTTTCTGCTGCTGTCGGTCGGCCAGAGGGTTATCGTCCGCAGTTCGCAGTTAAAAAAGCAAAGCCTGCTGTAACAGCACCCAAAAAAGAGGAACCCAAAGCAGAACCAAAGCAGGAAAAACTGGATACAGGACCGCAGAAAGTTAAAGGTTCTATAAATGCTGAATCTGCTACTACTAATATGGTGTGGGCAGGAGCTGAGTCCAGCAAAATCCAAAGACTAACCTCGTCTCAGCTGGATACACTAAAACAACAAGATCGTGCGCGTGCTTTGGCAGGATTAAGTCGAATTAAGATTCGATTAAGGCATTGTGTAGCCTGCAAGCAGCTTTTTGAAACCTCTGCTGCATATAATTGCGGTTGTAATGTCGTTCAACGCAGAGAGTTTATGTTAGAGGATCAAACAGGGGTGAGTTTATGAAAATCAAAACCTTAATGCAGCTTTCTTCGGTCTTAGATTGGGTACGAAAGTTGGCACTACTCTTTTCATTGGCATCTACCACTGCTCATGCTCTAGGGTACACGCCTCATATAGCAGGGTCTGCGATAGCATTATTGGTATTTTTTGCGGCTGATATGTTAATGAATCGCATTAATATTACCATCTTAGGTGTTGCAGTACGCATATTACAAAAACAAGTAGCTAAAATCGAAAAACAAATCTAAAGTTTTACAAGCATTTAACCGACAAGTCTTTTAACAATTAACTAGCAGGAGTACTTCATGAGACGTTTTTCTTTCTTTGTTTCCATTCTTATTTCGATTGCCTTTTCGGCACTCACCCTTTTCTTTCTTACTGGCTGTGGTGATCTAGCTGATACTTATGATACAGCAGTAAGTGATATCAAGGCTGAAGCCCGTCGATTAGATATCAAGGTATCATCTGCTTACCAAAAAGCAGTGCAGGATATCGAAGACGAAGAAGCCAGAACCACCAATCGTGTCAAAAAGGCTTTGAAAAAAGCTAACATGGATACCTTGGATGAAGAAGCCAGAACTACCGGTCGAGTTAAGGATACACTCAAAAAAGCTAACATGGATACCCTGGATGAAGCGAAAGACTTCAATGATAACTTTAATGATGAAAAAGCTAGAACAACCGACAAACTGGTCGGAGATGACGGCAGTAAGCATGCTGAGATAGATGATACCTTGGTAGATTACGAAAAAAAGCTGGCAACACTGGAAGCCCTGGTAACCCTAAATAAAACTAGCATAACTGCACTATATAGTTTAATGGATACCATGGCCACATCCAAGGATCTTGCAAAGTTGATGATAACCGTAGAGCAGCTCACCGACGATGTAAACTACCTTATGAGCTTTCAAGGCAACCTAGAAGGGCTAGGAGATTTAGCTAACAATCTTACAGATATACTAGAACTATTCGA
>Ga0224504_10000779_pt1 | contig 14319 bp, 14 predicted proteins | sample SF_Oct11_sed_USG_3_FD_170160 | JGI IMG/M metagenome (GOLD analysis project Ga0224504, IMG submission 170160) | Sediment microbial communities from San Francisco Bay, California, United States - SF_Oct11_sed_USGS_24 | ecosystem: Environmental > Aquatic > Marine > Sediment | place: USA... | reverse complement strand
CGTTTTATATGAGTTAGAAGGAGTGAATAAATAATAATGGATTAACTAAATATGTGATTTTTATGGAATTAAAATTAAAAGGAAAACGAGCACTGATTACCGGCGGTACGCGCGGTGTGGGGTTCGCAATTGCTAGTACCTTGGCCGATGAGGGCTGCAATCTGAGTATCTGCGCTCGTAATGATAAAGAGGTGACTGCTACCGTTGCGTATCTGCAAGGTAAAGGTGTTAACGCTTATGGGGCTGTTGTTGATGTTGCCAAAGATGCAGATGTTAAAGATTGGGTAGCTATTTCCGCTGATCAACTTGGCGGTATAGATATCATAATCTCCAATGTTGGTGCGATGGATATTGGCACAAACAGAGCTGCCTGGGAAAAGAATTTAAATTTGGATATAATGGGCTTGGTTCACATGGTGGAAGCGGGTGAAAAGTATTTAGAGGCTTCAGCGGTAGCTCATGGCGATGCGGCTATTGTCGCTATCTCATCAACTGCGTCAGCGGCCATTTCTAATGCTCAGTCGTATGGTGCTGTAAAAGCTGCGCTCATTCACTATGCCAAAGGGTTGGCCAAAGACTTTGCTCCTAGGAAGATTCGTGTAAATACCGTTGCGCCCGGAATGGTTTATTTTGAAGATGGTTTTTGGGAACGCATTAAGATAAATCATCCAAAGGCTTACGAGGCGGCGCTGGCTAAAAACCCAATGGGGCGTATGGCAGTACCTCAGGATGTGGCGAACGCTGTTGCATTCCTTTCAAGCCCATGTGCATCATTCGTAAGCGGTATTAACATGATTGTTGATGGAGCTATGACAGATAGAGTTAATTACTGATGCTAATATATACTGGCATAGGGGATGGAAGACTATTTGCTAGAAGCCCACCATATTGAGACACGGAAGCGTGATTTCTATATGGTGGGCTTCTATTAAATAGGGAAGCATTTAGATATTAGTAAAAACGAATTACCGAGGAGTGTTACAAAATTTTCTGTAGAATCTACAAGAACAGTCGGGTGAGGATGGTAACAATGAAAGACTTCTAGGCTGGTAATTACTTGGATGTGGTTATGTACACTAGCATAGGGGAGGAGGTATTCTAAAACATTGCAAATGCCTCAAAACTAGTGAGATGATAAGAAACTAACGAGTATTAATATAGAGGTGTTTAATAAAAAAAAATTGACGATCTTATAAAACTTGATATCAGTTAATCGGATGTAATTGATATTCAAATGAATTAAACGCTATTTTCTGAGAATATAAATTATATTAATAAAAATTCAATAATGCACTTATTTAATAGCTTCAGTGGAATTGCTGCTTTTGTAGTATAAGTAGTAATAGGAAAGTCATAAAAATAAAGTAAAATGAATAATATACTTTTATATTCTACTGTTTTATCAATTGAACATTGTTAATGTATTATAGTATAATGATTTAAAATCATAAATTTTCATCTTCTGATAGCGCTTTATAAAAGCTATAACACATAATTATTAGCACAATACTAAAAGGAAGTGCAGTAAGTAAAGAAGCTGTTTGTAGCGCAACTAATCCACCTCCAATAAGCAATACACTGGCAATTATACCTTCTAATGAGGCCCAGAATATTTTTTGACCTTTTGGAGCATCATGTCGCCCGCCAGAAGTGAGGGTGTCAACCACAAATGAACCAGAATCGGAGGATGTGATAAAAAAACCAGCAACCAATATTACAGTGAGACCTGAAGAAATTATATGATATGGATATTGCTTTAAAAGATAGTAAACCGAGGTAGCTATATTGTCGTTAACAGCTTCTGTAATAGCTGAATTTCCAATTAATTCTTGATAAATTGCACTACCACCAAATATGGATATCCATAAAAATGTAAAGAGTGTTGGAACCAATATTACGCCTAAAATAAATTCTCTAAAAGTACGTCCTTTTGAGATACGTGCAATAAAAATTCCAACAAATGGTGCCCATGAAATCCACCAGGCCCAATAAAAAATTGTCCATTTATTTTGCCAATCATTGTTATCAACAACACCGGTATAAGCATTGGTCCAAAAACTCATTTCAATTACATTACTTATGTAACTACCAATGTTTTGAACGTATGATTTTAACAAGAAAATAGTTGGACCAACAAGTAGCGTAAATAACAATAAGGTAACTGCCAAGCGCATATTCCAATTGCTAACAACTTTAATTCCTTTATCTAAGCCAAAAATAAGTGACATGGTTGCAAGGGAAGTAATAATAATAATAAGTAAAATTTGAATGGATACACTTATTGGAAAATCAAAAAGGTACTGTAAGCCTGCATTGATTTGTTGTACACCAAGCCCTAAGGAAGTGGCAAGCCCAAAAATGGTTGAAATAACCGCAATTACATCAATTAAATCGCCCCATTTACCATTTATTTTGTCTTTAAGCAAAGGGTAAAAGATAGATCTGATTGTTAGCGGTAAATTTTTATTAAATGTAAAATATGCTAAAGCCAAACCTACTACGGCATAAAGGGCCCAAACATGTACTCCCCAGTGCATAAATGAGATATTCATTGCTGATTTTGCCCGCATTACCGGTGATGCATTTGGACCAAGAAGCGGATTTTCTGAATAAAGGGAAATGGGTTCAGCAACACTCCAAAAAAGTAAGCCAATACCCATACCGGCACTAAATAGCATGGCGAACCACGAACCCAGGTTGAAATTTGGTTGAGTTCCCTTGCCTCCAATAACAACCTTACCAAACTTACCAAAACCAATAAATAGTGCAAAAACTAATAGTAGATTAAGAAGTAAAATAAAAAACCAACCCACCTGATTAGAGATGTATTTTTGAATGATGGCAAACCAATTTCCCATTGGTTTACCTACTATTAATGTAACAACCACTAATGATAGTACAATTAATAATGAAGGAATTGCCACGTTTGGATTTACTTTTAGACCATAAAATTTTTTTTCATCACTTCTTTTATTTTTTTCAATCATATATAGTATTTTATGCGCAAAGGCTTATAAAGACAAAGGTTGATTTTTAGATGGTATATGTGTAAATAAGTGCTAACCATTTAAGTTGGTAATAAGCCAAATATAGAGCTTTAGTTTTTATTTGTGTCATTTTATAGGAAATGGCGTATATAAAACCTCTTTTTTAAGGTAATAGTGTTTCTATTTGTACAATGATTATTTTAATAAATTGTCTAATTTATTTGAAAAGCTATTGTAGAAAAACACGCACTTTTTAAAGTAGCATACATTTTAATAAGCATTATACGTTGGGATAATGTTTTGATAAAGGAATTTATTAGTTCAATGTTTTGATGTTGTTTAAATGTGGCTTAATTGTTAAAAGTTGTGGCAGTAATTTTATGCTATTCTACAATTAAACCTTGCTGCGCTACAATAAAATCAAAAGCCAGTTCTTCTAATCGTTTATTGTTTACGGTGGCTTCCCAAGCGCCATGATTTTTCCCCTCTAAAGGAAAATAGGCTACCGGCACTCCATTGGTTTGATAGATTGTTTTTAATGCTTCAGCATTGCTAAAAGGCACTACTGCGTCTTCGGTTCCATGTGCAATAAATAAGGGTGGGTTGGAACTATTAAACCTTTGATGATTGAAAATATTTTCAAGTATATCCATAGCAATCTTGGATCCCCAGAGATCTACTATAGTTCTTATTTTATAATCTTGTTTAATATTTGTGCTTGTTAGTGTTGGGTCTTGTTTGATATTTATTTCATCTGTATAGTCTTCTTGATTTGATATTCCAAGGGTTATAGCTGTAATAGCGCCTGCCGAACCCCCTCCGACAGTTATAAAGTTAGTATTGATATTATAGGTGTTAGCATTAGAAACTACCCAACGCAATGCTGCTTTTGCATCACGTATTGCAGGATATATAGACAAAAATTGGCGCGCTTTTTCTTCAGGTACATTTGAAACAGCATTTACCCATTGTTGGGGCACGGTTCCTTTATGTTTTTTTAATCTGTAATCAACAGAGTAAAATACCCATCCTCTTGAGGTGTAATAATTAGCTAAATTGATAATTTTTGATTGTTGTTTTGAACCACCCGAAAAACCACCTCCATGAAAAAACACATAAGCAGGCCTGTTTTTGATGTTGTTATCTGGAATGTACACATCTAATTTTAAGGGTATTATAGTTGTACTGTAACTGTTTATAGTTTCGTGACTCAGGGCTTCAGCATAGGTGATGTTTTTTGTAACCAGTACATGGTATTTTGAAGTTGATTGTACAATTGGATTTTTATTTTGTGAGCCATTAGAAATACCAACATTATTGTTGCTATTAACTAAAAACGGAAATAGTGAAAGGGTAAAAATAAATAGTGTTTTCATTTTTTAATATAATTTTTATCAATTAGATTACTTTTTCTTCAAAAGGTTTAATAACTGGAAACAGGTAAGTACATTAAAGTTCTAAATGTTAGCATAAAATTATTCCATGTTTAAATTTAATATTTTTTTTGAATTATTTTATGCTATACTGTTTCTTTGTCTAGTTCAAGATTTGTGAAAAGATGAACCTTCATTTTTTCTGTTTTTTTCTGATATAAGGGAAACTTACTTTTAAATTGTTGGTACTATTATTTGATACTGGATAAAAGCGCGTTTTTTTATAATTTATGAAGTTATAATGGATGTTTAAGTAGTCTTGAACTTACAAATATGATGGGATTTTATTTATTTCGTTTGTAATGGTTTTGTGTAACTTGATTCAAAAAAGTGTTAGTTTTAAATAATTTAAATTTTAGTTCTTTTGGCAATTCACAAAATAATGGGGAACCACCTCCTAATAATATAGGTATTGTTGTAATTATCAATTCGTCAATTAAATCCTCTTTTAAAAAATTTTGGATGGTAGTACCTCCATCAATGTAAAGTCGATAACATTTTTTTTGATAAATTTGATTTAAAATTTCAGTCAATGTTCCATGAACTAAAAATGCTTTTCCTATATATTTTTTAGGTATTTTTTTTAATTTAGTGCTTAATACAAATACAGGCTTATTGTAAGGCCAGTCCACATCAAAATCACATACCGTTTCAAAGGTTTTTCTCCCCATAACAAGCGCGTCTATATTGTTGGTGAACGCTCTATATCCCATATCAATATTATTGGGGTTTGGTATGGTATGTAGCCAATCAATTCCACCATTTTTGTCTGCTATATAGCCATCTAAAGTTGTCGCAATAAATACACTATTCTTCTTGTTCATAATTTTTTTGGATCTCGTGGGTCTATATAAATATCAACGGTAATCATTATAGAGTATTGTATAAGAGTGTTTAATAACGATTCTAAGAAACAAAGGAATAAAAAAAAATGTTTTTAGATTTTTATGCAACCATAAATCTCTAATAGCTAGTAATTTGTTCACTTTAATTCCCAAATGGTCCCAATTCAATTTAAATTGTTGCTCTATTTCAGATCTGTTTAAAATACAAACACCCCAATCACCATTCTTCAAGGGTTTTAGAAATACCTCAATATCATTTTTATCATATACTTTTTCTGCTTGTTTACAAAGCTTGTCTTGATTTAATGCTATCAATTCTTTATTTGTTATAATCTCTAAAACTTCCTCATTCATATTTGTAATATCATTGCCTAAAAAAGAGGGGCTGCCAAAATACACCATAGGGAAAAGTGTGCCCTGTTTTCTGAAAATGTTAAATTTCCGTTTCCTACTTTGAGCATGTCAGGATCATTGAATGAATTTGGGCCTGATAATACAGCTAACCCTTCCTGTTTATCTAAAATTTACATTATTTTATTCAACGGGGTTTTATATCACTTGTGGTTCTCCACATAGTTCCTAACTCTGGAGCCCATTCAAATAATTCTTTTCTATTTTCATGGTTGACTTTAATCTGCTGTCTATAATTTTCAGCATATTTAGCCTGGCCACTATACCATCCTTTTTCACAAATTGCATAAATAATTGTATTGTCAGCAGCTTCTATAGCGTAATGCAATTTGCGAATTCTTTCCAGTATTAATTCGGCAGCATTGGCTTGTTCTATATTTTTTGTTGGACAGTAATCATATTTTAAAAATTTCACTCCCCAATCTGAAAATTGCTGAGCATGCAGTACCTGGTAAGGCTCCACAGGTTTTTTATTAGGGCTCGAATAAATACTTAATTCAAAACCCTGTCCATTCACATACTTTGTAAGTAATTAATGCCATTTGGGAATTTAATTTCATCAGCTATTAGAAACCCATCTTGCGCTAGTGCATCAGATTGGCACCCAGGATCCATTACAATATATTTGTAGCCATATTTATCTAATTTGTGCATTTTCATTGCATCAGCAATCTATATTATAAGATCTTCTGATATGTTTTTTCCAAATTTATTTCAAGAATTCGATCCCATAGGAGGAGCTTGGCTGAAAGTTTTACACGGTATAATAGTTAGAAGTAATATTAATATTACATTTTGAATCTTTTTAATCATTTCAAAGTATTCTATTTCGGTTTGTAAAATAAAAAGTTGCGAGTTGGAAACTCGCAACTTTTTAATATGTAAATTTAGAATAATTTGTTTTTAAGAATTATTTTAAATTGATAGATTTAGTAATTTTAACAATATTTGTTACGTAACGCTATTTTGTTAACCTTTCCAACACTTGTTTTATCTATTTCATTTGCGATTCTAATTTTTAAGGTAATGGCCTCCCTTGGAATTAAACCCATTTTAATATTTAGCTTAATGTCATCAAAAATTTCTTGTTCGTTAATGGTACAATTTTTAGATGGAACCACAATTGCCATTGGTACTTCGCTCCACTTAGCATTTGGGTATCCAATAACCGCCACTTCAGAAATGTTTTTATTCTTTCTTATCACATCTTCCAATTCAAGTGAACTTAACCATTCACCACCTATTTTAATAATATCTTTAATTCTATCGGTTATTTTTAAGTTACCTGATTTATTAATACAGGCAACATCGCCGGTATGTAGCCAGCCATTTTTCCACAATTTGTCAGAATGCGTACGATCCTTATAGTATCCCTGAGTTAGATAAGGGCCACGTAAAATAATTTCACCTGGTGTTTTATCATCATTTGGAACATCCTGTCCCTCATCATCAACTACACGACATTGTAATAAACCAACAGGGTTACCTGTTCTACATCTTTTATCGACCTGTTCTTCTAGTGAAAGCTCTAAATCTTCTGAAGTTAAATGTGAAGTTGATACGAAAGGACATGTTTCTGACATACCATATCCGGCATGTACATCTATGCCTATTTTCAATGTTTCTAAAGCCAATTCTTTCGTCAAAGGGGCTCCTCCAATTATACAAGTCCAATTAGATAAATCGTGTTGGTCAATGTTTGAATCTTTAATAATCATGTTTAATATGGTAGGAACACAATGGCTATAGGTTACCTTGTGCTTAGAAATAAGTTTCAGAATAACTGGTGGACTGTATTTACCAGGATATACTTGTTTTACACCCAAATAGGTTGCAATGTATGGCATTCCCCAAGCATGTACATGAAACATTGGCGTTAAAGGCATATATACCGATTCTCGGTGAAATCTACCCTGTGATACCGGCGATGATAGCGTGGTTGTGGCCACCAACGTGTGCAGCACCAATTGTCTATGTGAAAAATATACCCCTTTAGGAAGACCTGTTGTTCCGGTTGTATAAAAGGTTGTTGCAATGGTATTTTCATCAAAATCAGGGAAGTCAAATGTAGGATTGGCCTGTTCAATTAAAGCTTCATATTCTCCTTCAATTTTAAGTTGTGAAGGAACACTTTTTTTGAAATCATCAATAACAATAAATTTTTTGTCAGTAGCAATACGTCCTTTAATTTCTTCTAGCAATGGAATAAAATCGCTATGGCAAATAATAATCTCATCTTCAGCGTGTTCAATAGTGTAAGCGAAATTTTCTATAGATAAACGCATGTTTATCATATGGAGCTTAGCCCCCATCATTGGTACCGCATAATACGCTTCTAAATAACGATGTGAATCATAGTCTAAAAATGCAACTGTAGATCCTTTTTTAACACCTAAATTTGCTAAAACATTGGCAAATTTATGAACCCTTTGCTTCCATGTTTCATAATTCATCGAAAATTTATCTTGATAAACTATATTTTGACCTAAATTACTAACCAAGGGTGCATCAAAAAGATTTTTGATTAACAAACCGTTTTCATTTTTATTGTACATAATTTCAAATTTTATTATTCAATATTAGTTATTTTTTTTCTATTCGTATAATACATTTTATAAGATGTTTGGTATTTTGAAATTCCAAGCTGTTAAACCGCTATAAATTTTTGATTTTATTTGTTTTAAAAATTAGAATAGGCGACTAAATTAGCTGCATTTATTGTTGTACATAGTTTAGCTATAATAAAACTTCCCTGTAATTTTTCTATTTCCTTGTTTAATATTTACAACGTACATACCTGTAAGCAAGCCTAATTTTTCTAAAGGGATAGATGTAAGGTGTGTTGAACTTTGATGAGTTGTAATAAGATTTCCTTTTGTATCATATATTGTTATTTCTGCAGTTATGTTATTTTCTCTATATATTTTTAGTTCATTTGCAATCACAGGATAAAAGGTTGAACTGTTTTTAATATGTTTATTTGTAGAATGACCTTTGTTGCTAAGCAAGGTATTAAGAAGTTTAAAAGGGACCAAATTTTTTACATAGTCTCCCGTGTTTTTTGGCACACGGTTAAATAAACTACGGGAAGGATTGGGTGCTCTAAAGTTCCAGTAGCTCCAATGAAGTTCTAATGAATCAAAATAATTAATAATATCGCGTGTGTAGTCTTCATAGCCTATTGCTTCATAAGAGGCTCCGAATTGATCCACCCATACAGGCACATTATAAGTTTCACGAAAAGCCAACGGTTGGGTATAGTAGGTATTTAGTATCTCTAGATTTATTTTATTTGATGGATAGCCATAGGTTTCTTTTCCTAAAATATAGGGTTTTGGCCATAGCATGTTTGCGGCATATATAATAGGGTAACCTTCAAGAAAATAGTCGGCAGTAAGGTTGGCCGCTTTGTAATGATTCATTGGCCCAATAACAAATGGAATTTTACCTTTTGTAACTGTATTTATTGTATCTGCCATTTTTTTGTAAAATTGTGCCAGGTTGGCATGTGATACCCCACGGTTATATTTTTCAAACCGAGGTTCAGCCAGAATTTCAAAAGCAGCTATATAAGGTACATTCTTATAACGTTCGGCAAGAAAAAGCCATAACTCCATAAACTCTTGTGCTAACTCAGGAGTATTAAAAAAGTGCTTTTCATTGGCCCCAGAACCCTGATCGGAGTTGACAAAGAGCACGGTCCAAATTTGTTTTTGTGAAAACCATGTAACTACATCATCAAGGTACTGTAGGTAGCTTGGTTTAATATGTCCAGGAGCCCCTGTTTGGCGGGCATTGGCTTTGGTGTTGGGGCCATATTTATTCCAGTAATACCAGCGAAGACAGGTTCTAACCGAATTGGCACCTAATTCATCTTTAATAATGGTTGCATCTTCGGGTAATACCTCACCCCATCTGCTATGATTAAATCCGCGAAGTATAATTAAGGAATCCTTATGGTTATATATGTTTCGTCCTTCAATATGCAATCTTGGAATCTGACAGAAAGAAGTATTGGATGCTATAAAAACCAAGTAACATATAATGGTAATTTTATAGGTTAATTTCATAGATAGTGTATTGAGATAGGTTACTCTTTTATAGATATCTTTTTATTGTTCAATGTGTTTTTTAGGCTGTTTAAACGTTGAAAAAAAATGAACTTAATAGGTCTTTAATTTTTAAGTACAAGTAAATTTACTTTATTTTTTACTGAAATATATTTCTGATAGAAGGGCTTACATGGCTGTCATTTTTTTTCTGAATACAAAAGATATAAGTCTGGGTATTTCTTTTTCAGAATTTTGGTCAAACCATTCATTTATTTCCAATAGTTTAAAATTGTTATTTTCGGCACTGTTTATATAGTCAGAGATATGATGTGTAAAAACTTTTAACGATTCAATTCCACTTTCAGTTTCGAATTTTGCTTTACTTCCTACATATTGTTTAAAAGGATGTAATTCGCTTATGAAAAAAATTCCGTTTGTCATAAGCTTCTGATTAGCCTGATTAAAAATATGGTTCAAATCATCAATATGTTCAAGTGTAAGGCTTGAAGTTATAAGGTTTGCGAATTGATTTTCTATTTCCCATTTTTTATTGAGGTCAGCTCTTTTAAATTCAGCCCTGCTATCAGCTATTTTCTCCTTGGCAATATTTAACATTTCTTGCGAGAAATCTAATCCTATCAATTGCTTGGCTTTACTCAATAGCCAGGCAGTATTTTTGCCTGTGCCACACCCAAGTTCCAATACATTTTTGAACTTGTATTTAGACAAAGTGTTCATGGTGGCTTTTTTGTCTAAATCACGCGTCTTATTTTTATTTGTATCGTATTGTTGAGCCCAAGCGTTATACGCTTTTTCTATACTCATTTCTATTTCTTTTTAATTCATATAAAAGTAAGAAATTTCAATAAGTTATTTTCAGTTAGTATTTTTCGTGCTAATTTTAACTTTAGAAAATTTAATGAATTCTCTAAAGGTATGATTATAATTTAATATGAATTTTTTTACGGAATACAGGCTAACGGTTCAGTCAAATCATGAATTCTAGTTTTTCAATTTTTAAATTATAAAAAATGCTTTTAAGAATTAATTTAGTTGAGTTATTTCTTATGCACAGTTTAGGGCATTTATATTTTTATTTTAGAGTATTTACGAAGCATTTAATTTTTAGCTATAAAATCTTAATTAAATCTAAAGGTTTTCTTAATAAATATTTTGCGCCATTTGAAATCAACTCTTCTTCTGTTCTAAATCCCCATAATACACCTACAGCAAACATATTTGCATTATTTGCAGTTTGCATATCAATACCAGTATCTCCAATGTAAATTAATTCTTTCGATTTTATTCCTAAATTTTTACTGATCTCTAAGGCTACAAATGGATTGGGTTTTTTAAGTTTTTCAATACTTAAACCAATTACAGGGTCAAAATAGTTAGGGAATAAAGTAGCTGCAATTTTCTTAGTAAACGCATCAGATTTATTTGATAATACACTTAGTTTAATATTGCGTGAAATTAAGTTGTCAAGTAATTCTATAATTCCTTCGTATGGTTTTGTTTTATTAGTACAATTACTACTGTATACTTCCAACATTTTATGGAAGCAACTATTAATTAGTTTTTCATCGTTCTGTTTTTGAGGTAGTGATTTACTTACAAGATTTTTAATTCCACCACCAATAAAATTTTTATATTGCTCATAATTATGCGTTGGGTAATTGTAGCTTTTAAGAACAATATTCATCGAATCTGCAAGGTCTTCAAGTGAATTAACTAAGGTTCCGTCTAAATCAAAAATAACACCTTTGAATTTCATATTTTCATTTTTTATATTAATTGCAATTATAAACTATCTGATTGTTGTATTGGCATAATGCTCAACGGTTGGTATATGAAATACAAAATATATGGAAACACTTACCTGTTAATTTACACCGATTAAAAAGTACCATTAGATACAAATTTACTGTTTTAAAACAAAACGTCAAAATGTAGATTTGGTAGCGCTATTTATATGTATTGAAGTTGTGTAAGTTGTTGAACCAATTGTGTTTAATGTGCCTGGTAAGGCGTGATTTTATTTAATAACTGGTGTCGTCTAATTTTACTTTACCATAAAATGTTCTATATAAAAATAAGAAATACATGGCTAAAAGAGGGGCTCCAATAAGCACAATAATTAACATTATTCCTAATGATTTTTGAGAGGACGCAGCATTATAAATGGTGATGCTATAATTTGAATCTAAAGTTGATGGAAGTAAAACAGGGTATAATTGAAATGCTACCAACATAAGTAAAAACGCCATTGTTAACGAGGAAAAAATAAGCGCTTGAATGTATTTTTTCTTGGACACCAATCGAGGTACATTTGCAACCGCCAGAAATGCCAACAATGGTAAAACAAAAAATACAGGGTTGGCCTTAAACTTATCTATTACACCTGGCAGAGATATGAGCGTATACAAAGACAAGATAGCAAAACTTGTGATAAAGAAAATCATTCCTTTTTTTAACAAAAATGTGAGTCTTACGTGTAAACGACCTTCTGTTTTAAGCAACAAAAAAATAGCACCTTGGGTCATAAAAATAGATAATGTAGTTAAACCTACCAAAATAGCATAAGGACTTAGAAAAGAGAAGAATACGTCGCCTTTGTATTCATGATTTGATCCAATTTCAACCCCTAATAATATGTTACCTAAAACAACACCTAGTAAAAAGGCAATACTTGTATTCGATATAAAATAAGTAATATCCCAAGTTTTTCGCCACCATTTCATAGGTTCAGCACTTCTGAATTTTATAGCTGCTGAACGCAACACCAACATCATTAGAAACAACATAAAAGGTATGTACATAGCAGATAACATAGTAGCGTACATCACAGGAAATCCAGCAAATAAAGCACCTCCACCTATTATTAGCCATACTTGATTAGCATCCCAAAGTGGACCGATAGCGTTGATAGCGATACGACGACTCAGATCTTTTCTAAAGAACAAATGCCAAGCACCGGCTCCATAATCAAATCCTTCTAAAATGGCATAACCAGAAAATAAAAAACCGACTACTAAATACCAAAGTGTTGGATAATCTATACCTAAAAATGTTTCCATAGTTTTTTATTTATGTAAGTTGTAAGTCCTTTTTTGCTTCTTCGTAAGGGCCTTGTTTAATCTTTTTGTTTAATGAGTACAGGAATAAAATGAATAGTATGCTATAGACAATTAAGAATAAGATTAAAGAGAATAGAATTTGACTAGATGATACTTCTTGTGAAAAAGCCTCATTGGTTCTTAAATGCCCATATACTACCCAAGGTTGCCTTCCCATTTCTGCGGCAAACCAACCCACTTGATTGGCTATTTGAGGAAGAAGTACTGAAAAAGCAAAAATTTGTAATAACCATTTTTTATTAAATAATTGACCTCTGTACCAAAGATAGCTGGCATAGAAGGTAAGGCCTATTAAAAACATCCCTATGCTTATCATAATGTGGTAGAACTGAAATACGGCATTAATCTGACTTGGTTGGTCTTCTTTAGGAAACGCATTTAAACCAGTTACAGGAACATTAAAATCTTGATGAACTAAAAAAGATAAGCCTCCGGGTAATTTTACCCCAGTAACCTCTTGTGTTTTATTATTTACCCATCCAAACAGGTATAAGTCTGCAGGTGCTGACTTTTGGAAGTGCCCCTCCATGGCAGCTAATTTAGCGGGCTGATTTTTTGCAACCCCATCAGCAGAACTGTGACCAGAAATAAGTTGCGTAAGGGATATTGTTGTGGCTACCAAAAGGGCTATTTTAAATGCCTTTTTAGAAATTTCTATATAACGGCCTTTTATTAGATAATAGGCATGTACGCTTAAAACCAAAAAAGCCCCCGCCAAAAAGGCACCTTGCCAAACGTGTATAATACGGTCAACGCTGGAAGGATTAAAAACCATGGCCCAAAAATCGGTCACTTCAGCGCGAGCATTTAATCCTTCGCCAACAATGTGGTAGCCTGCTGGAGTTTGCTGCCAGCTATTGGCTATAACTATCCACACAGCTGAAAACATAGAACCTAAAAAAACACCTATTGTTGATACGAAATGTAACTTTGGTGAGACCCTATTCCATCCAAAAATTAAAATTCCCAGAAACGTACTTTCTAATCCAAAAGCAAACAAGCCTTCAGCTGCCAAAGCACTACCAAAAATATCTCCAACATATTTTGAATATACCGCCCAGTTAGTACCAAATTCAAACTCCATTATAATACCTGTTGAAACACCAATTCCAAATGTAATAGCAAATATTTTTAACCAAAATCGTGTTAATGTTTCATATTGTTTGTTGCCTGTTTTAAGGTAAAGTCCCTCAAATATAACCAACAGTAGTCCTAAGCCAATGCTTAAAGGAGGGTAGATGTAATGAAACGCAATTGTAAATGCGAATTGGATTCTAGCTAATATTTCTACGTCCATATGGTCTTAATTATTGATAGTGTTAAGTATGTCCAATGGTTTTGGACATGAAAAGTTTCGATTTTGAAAACGCAATTTTCCAGACCGCAAATATATTATTTTTTTTGTTCTAGAAACATTCTATTTATTTGATTTAGTATTTTTTTTTGGCATT
>Ga0224504_10000778_pt1 | contig 14332 bp, 10 predicted proteins | sample SF_Oct11_sed_USG_3_FD_170160 | JGI IMG/M metagenome (GOLD analysis project Ga0224504, IMG submission 170160) | Sediment microbial communities from San Francisco Bay, California, United States - SF_Oct11_sed_USGS_24 | ecosystem: Environmental > Aquatic > Marine > Sediment | place: USA... | reverse complement strand
GACGGTGTCGAGATACAGTTCGTAACGCGCCGATTGGTCGAAGGCATCAGCACTCGGCCAGATCAGAGTTGGACTGTTGGCAACGTCGACGGCCTGGTCATTCGGTACCGGCTCAACCTGGGGTCGGTCGATAAAAACCTGTGGTCCGCTGGGCGAATCATCGCAAGCCGACGCCCACATAAATGTCGCCAGGGCCAGGGCAACAATCTTTGTCAGCGTACATATTCCTGCCCTGTTTGGCATATTGAATCCCTCCGGTTTGATCGTCACACTCCTCTTCTACATTAATAGGTGGTCAAGGTTGTCGATGCAATTAGTTTCTTGCAGATTGATCGTGCAGATTAACCGGTTGCATCCTGCCCCCGTTTTCGTATTTTGATGTTTGTGAACTTGAAAGGCCTGTTTTAAGGATTACGATATGCTGTTTGGCGCCCACGAATCTATCGCCGGTGGTGTTTTCAACGCCATCGAACGAGGCAAAAAGGCAACCTGCGATACCATCCAGATGTTCAACAAATCCAACAATCAGTGGCGGGCCAAGAAGCTTGAGACGGCCGAAGTCGATCAGTACCTTGCGGCCATTGAAAGCACCGGGGTCACGGTTTCGTGTTCGCACACCAGCTATCTGATCAACATCGCGTCGCCGGATGAAGCCTTACGCGAGAAATCTCGCAACTCGCTCACAGAAGAAATGCAGCGTTGTAACCTTTTGAAGATTCCCAACCTGGTATTGCATCCCGGCTCACATGTCGGTTCCGGCGAAGAGCTTGGTCTGGCCACGATTATTGAGAGCATCAATCTGATGTTCGATGAACTGGGCGACAACAATGTCACGCTTTTGTTGGAAGCGACCGCCGGGCAGGGTTCCAACCTCGGTTACAAGTTCGAACAGTTGGCGCAGATCATTGATGGCGTCGAGGACCAAGAACATATAGGCGTATGTCTGGATACCTGTCACATTTTTGCGGCCGGCTATCCCCTAAGCGATCCGAAAGACTTCAAAAAGACAATCAAGCAGTTTGATGATATAGTCGGGTTGGAGCGCCTCCAGGTCATTCACATGAACGACAGCAAACGGGAATTCGCATCGCGCAAGGATCGTCACGAACACATCGGGAAAGGGCACATAGGCCTTGAGGCCTTTCGAAATATCGTTAATGATCGCAGGCTTAAGAAAGTGCCCATGATCCTTGAGACACCCAAAGGCGATGACCTTTCTGAAGACATCGAAAACCTGGCCATCTTGCGAGGATTGGTCAAGTAGGGAGTCTGCCCTGAGCGAGTGTATGAAAGACCTTCTGGACTACCGCACCGAATTCGAGTCGCTTGAGAATTGCCATCATCTTATCGCCAATTCGCTGGGCGCCATGCCCAACAAAGCGCGCGAGTGTTCTGATCGGTACCTCAAGCTATGGAGCACACGCGGGGTTCGTGCCTGGGAGGAAGAGTGGTGGATGATAGCGCGGACAGTCGGCGACAAAATCGGATCGTTGATGAATGCCGCATCCGACACGGTTTCGATCCACGCCAATGTCACCAGTGCGCAGGCAACGGTGCTGTCATGTTTTGATTTTGATAAGCCCCGCGACAAGGTCGTAATGGTCCAGCAGGAGTTTCCATCGCTGTTATACTTGTACCGGCAGACGCTACGCGATCGGGGACGGTTGGAAATCGTGCCGTGTCCCGACGGCATGACTGTGCCGACCCAGGCGGTGTTGGATGCTATCGATGAAACGACGGCACTGGTATCGATCTCGCAGGTTCTGTTCAAGTCGGCATATATTGTCGATGTCGCTGCCGTTATCGAGAAAGCGCACCGGGTCGGCGCGCTGGTGCTGGTGGATATTTTCCAGGGGTTGGGGGCGGTACCTGTCGATATCCAGACACTGGGCGCCGACTTTGCCGCCGGCGGTTGTTTGAAGTGGTTGTGTGGCGGCCCCGGTGTGGGTTACCTGTACGTTAAGCCAGAGGTAGCCCTGGAACTTACGCCGCGTTTTACCGGATGGCTGGCTCACGAAAACCCGTTCGCTTTTGACCCCTCGCCGATACGCTTTGCCGAGGGTTCTTACAAGTGGATGAACGGTACGCCGGCGGTACCGGCCTTGTATACCTGCCAACCCGGGCTGGACATCATTACAGAAATAGGTGTGCCGCGTATTCGAAAGCGGTCGCTTGAGATGACCTCGCGCCTGGCCCAATTGGCCCGGGAACGTGAGTGGTCCGTTTTTACGCCGGAGGATCCGAAACATCGCGGGGGAACAATAACTCTCAATGTCGCTAAGGCCGAGACGGTCACGCGCGAACTACTGGCCCGCAGTTTCCTTGTCGACTACCGGCCGGGCGCCGGCATCCGCGTCTCGCCGCACTTTTACAACAGTGATCAGGAAATCGACGACCTGGTGGTCGAGATTGAAAAGATTCTAACCGAACTATCGGTTAAGCAGAAGACGTGAAGCCAGACAAACAGAGATCGGGGCTGATCGATATCTCACAGCCGGTTGCTCCCGGTATTCCGGTTTGGCCGGGGGATACGGAGTATCATCGGTTTTGGGTGATGCAGATGGATCGCGGCGACTCCTGCAATGTCGGCAGTACAACTATGTCCCTGCACACCGGGACGCACGCCGATGCGCCGCTTCACTTTCGGCAAGGCGGCGTCTCGATCTCGGAGGTCGCCCTGGACGTTTACTTTGGACCGGCGCTGGTTGTGGATGCTCTAAATGCACCGCAGATTACGGTCGACTATTTGAACGATCTGCCTGAGTCAACGCCCGAACGTCTCTTGTTCAAAACGCATTCGGACATGCCGGAGACGTTTGATACCGACTTTTGCTGTTTATCAACTGATGCGGCCAGGATGCTTGTGGGGTCTGGTGTGAAACTGGTCGGGTTGGACACACCTTCGGTCGACCCGTTCGACTCCAAGACAATGGAATCGCATCATATACTGACCGAAGGAGGTGTGGCCATACTTGAGAACCTTGCCTTGCAGGAGGTGACAGCCGGAGTCTACGAACTGATCGCCTTTCCCTTGAAGCTGGTCGGCATGGACGCCTCCCCAGTGCGGGCGGTGCTGAGGGTAGTTTGAGAGTCGCTGATCTATAGCTTCACGGTGAACTCCAATTTGTACGTCTCGTGACGGTCGCGGTGGCGGTGCCACACGCCTTCGTGTTCAACCGATGGTGGATGAGAGTCAGTTCTGAAGTCGTAGCTGAGCTTTATGCTCACCTTGGGCTCCAAGTCTCCATCCTTCGCGACATCCCACTTGACGGCACACGAAGCATCCTTACGGATATCGTAGCAGCCGTCTATCTTCCCAGGATGGGATAGTGGTAGCTTCCAGTAGTGGTAGCCCTTAATCTCAAGGTCTTGGGTAATCCTGACAGCAACCGAGGGGCGAATCACCCATCGGTACCGCTCCGTTGGATCAATCGAGAGGGAGGTAGTGTCCGTAACCGCTACTACCTTATCCAAGGTGTCGATGGTCACAAGGGTATCAACGAGATTTTTAGTGTTTGCCTTTTCCAGTTCTCTGAAGATCGATAAGGCCAGTCCCAATTTGACGCGGGATTTTCGTTTTCGAATGGATGTCAGTGCCTTATCTACCTTCCCATGCAGAGGCTCTTTGAGAGCAGTGATATCTATAGGCAATTTCTCGATCGACTGGTCTATCCTGTTAATCTCGCGCTTGGCCGCTTCGATCTCGTTGACATGCTCCAAAGTCCTCTTCTTAACCTCGATAGCTCCAAGAGAAACAAGTTTGGCTGTAAGGATTCTCTTGTCACAGGTCAACGAATCCAGTTTAGATTTGGGTGTTTTCTTGCACAGCGTTGTGTCTTCGGCCCGGGCAGAGATTAAGTTCCGACGAGCCCGCTCAACAACGACCCGATCCTTACTATCAACCAATCCAAAGCAGGCATACTCAAACTTGAGTCCAATGCCGAACTCAAACCGCTGGTCGATGCCCATGTAGGTGTCGCTGAACCGTTCCATGAAAGCATAGGTCTCAACGTGCGGATGGATGTAGTAGTCGTAATTAAGCAACAGCCCGGTCACCTCATCATCCAGCTTGGAGGCCTCCAGCTCGACACTGCTGGTTGTCACAAATCGAAACTCCCTAGGATATCCACCCTTGGAGAAGTCTGTCGAGATGTTGAGCACCGATTCGGACTTGCCATCGGCGAAGTCATTCTTGAAACTGGCTACCACACCCATATCCCATTGGATCATTCTCTTTTCTTCATCCAAGGACAGTTGCGTCAAAGCCTTTGTTGCTGAATCCAGGGCAGTATTGGTCTGTACTGGTGCTTTTACTGCCACGGAATCTTCAGCAAGGCTCAACATGGGCGCCAGCAGCATTCCCACAACCGTCCATAGAACAACTTTCACTTTTCGCATACAGAAACTCCTTCCAGTCCATGCTGACCGTCAACGATCATCAATGAAGCGCCGACGGGCAGACGGTAATTGCCAGCAGGGTCCGCTGATCGGTGCGCTTATGATCTGCTGGAAAAAACGAGACATCCTCTGCAGGCGGCGACCCATGGGCTTGCCGGACATACGGCCGAACCATGGTTCCAAACCTGCAACATCGCCCTAAACTCGATTGCCGATGGTTATGTTGTAAATATCACGCCAAACCCCAGTACAAAAAACACGGACCCCAGAACACTTGGCCATAGGATAAATAGGATACATGGACCTGTCAAGTACTTTATTGTGTCTACAGTCTATGGCCCGCCCACACCCAAAAAAAAGCGCCGCCGGGCGTGGAAGCTGCGGCGGCACGGTCAAAGTTCTGAATGGTTGCGCGTGTGGCCGGGTCGTTAGTTGTACTTGATGACATCCCCGGTCACGGTGAGCGTGCGTGTACTGTACACCGGCAAAACCAAGCCGATAAGGAAATCCGTAAACTGGTACTGGCCACGTAATGTCACGTTGATTACGGCATCACCGCCGGCGGCCTGAATCTCTCGGTCGAGAATTGTTTTGAGATAATAGTGGTTGTCACCGGCCGGTGGGTTGACCGGAACGAGCCCGAGAATCCAGCCGGCTCTGTCGTTCACCGTGAAACTACTTATCACCGTGTAGTTGGCAGTCCCGGCCGCATTCATCTCGGCCGGTTCCGGCAGGGTAGTAGCGTTCATAGCGATTGTGGCGCAACCACTCAACAGACACATTGCCGCGCACAAACACAAAAGCAGTCCCGTCGCTCTCTTCATAACAGCCTCGCATGGTTTGATAGTTAAGTACATATCACCGAATCAGATTTACTCATTGACACCTCACTCAATTCGCGTTGATGCAAACCCGTCATCGGAGTTGTATGTAAAGACTTCGGCACCACAGAATTCCGTTTTCTTTGTTTTGGGATTCTTTCTGTAAAGCCATCCGCCGGTGTTGTACAGCCTGACGCTCATCTTGTTCACGGTGGTGTTGGGCGCCTTGGGATCGAGCCATTTAATCGGACGATGAGTGTGTCCGAATATCACTCTCTGTGGCTGGCTCATTTCGAGGCCGTATTCATCTTTGAGTTGTTGAATCTCCCGCAAACTTGCCTGGAAGTAGCGCTTGAAACGCATCAGCACTTCCTTTTTGGTAATGAACTCTTCGCTATAGCGTGTGTCCTCTGCTTCTTCCAGCCCCTTGATTACTTCCTTTTCGACTTTGTTGGCCACGAGATCGGTAAGCCACTCGCGCACCCAGGTCTCCGGGTTGTACCATTTGAGTTTGGTCATTTCATCCAGGGCCGTGACGATCCTGTTGAGGTACCGCTTGACTCGCTTCAGGTTTCCGTATTTCACCTCATGTTCGATTTTTTGTACCAGAGGGGTGAGCTTGCCCGCCTGGCCGATGCTTGAGCATGAAGCCTGACAGAGAGGTACGTTGAAGGCCACCAAGTCCTCAATGATGACCTTCTGTGGCAGATCTTTCTGGGCGATTTTGCGAAGCCACTCACCGGATAGACTCCAGAAAGCTTCGAGATAATGGCCGTGTGTGATGAGCAGTGATTCCTTGTCGGTTATCATATAGAGATTTGGATAAGCCACATAAAAGTTGGTAGCTTCGCCGCCCCCGGCCGGATTCAGGGTGATACCGTTGAGAAACAGCTTATTGGCATCCGGTGGCGCGTCCGGATTGATCGGTCCGTCGATGGGGCCGGGCAGGTAGACTCCCCGTTTGTTACCTCTCTCCTTGCGATCATCAATGAACCCAGGGAGCGACCAGCGGAACCACTCAGCCGGTTTGCCGCGGCGCACCTGGTGTATGATTCTGAATTCCTGCTGGACCGTGTGCCACATGTCAAAGTCGTGATTGCCCGGAACGTACAGGATACTCTTGGCTATGTTTTCCTTCTTCACCAATTCGAAGAACACTTTTGCCCGCCGGTAGGCATCCTCATAACTACTGACGGAGAAATCGAAAATGTCTCCCATCACCACCAGGAAGTCGTTCCCGGTCCCGGCGGCCTGGGCGAATAGATCGAACTTGTTCCCCCTGGTAATGTTAGCGTGATCAATCAGCGCACAATTGGTGTCGCCGAAATGCGTGTCGGAAATGAAAGCAAGTTTCATGACTGGTCTCCTTTGCCTTTGGAGTCCGGGCGGGATTTGCGGTCCTACCCATTTTTAACACAGTGTGTTGTTTGAGAGAACTTTGTTCCCGGGGCGGGAGTTGCCGCCGCGGGAAGAGAATCTGATCTCCCCATTTAGGAAGCCAACATTCGGACCCAGAGCAATACAATTGAATCTAATGGACAAGGTGGGTCTGTCAAGCGTTTTTGGAAATATACCAGCCCGTAAAGCGCTCAACAAAAGGTGTCGTCGGAGCGAATCAACTGATCGCGCTTCCGTTGACACGGTTCACCGGGGATACCTATCCGGTGGCCAGGGTTATTGGAGTCGCACTATACTGGTGCCGGCCGGTGATCATGCGGGCCGCTCAACCGCGTGTTTTCGATCATTAGAAGCTCAGACCACTCCACGCCGAATGGCACCTGATCCTTGCCGTAAGCCTCCTCATCCTCTGAAGAGGAATCTACCAATCCACCCCGCCCGGACGCAGGGTGCCATGGGGGCCGTCGGTTTCGCTGCCCATCAGCACCTCGGTGGCGCTTTTGACATCAGACGGCGCCACCCACAGGATATAGCCGAAGCGTCCTGATCCGCAGGCGACACCATTAGCGGCGTGCACGTTGATGTTGGCGTTGGCCAGTTTCAGATGATGGTCATGCAAGGCTCCCGCTCGGTCGTCCCCCTGGATAAGAATGGCCTCCTTGGGGCCGACCAGATCCACGCCGGCATCGGCAGCGGCCGCCAGCAACTCCTCGGACTTGTCGGGGACGAAATCCAACTGTGATCTGTTCCCCTCGATGGGAAAGGCCGTGAAGGCCAGCAGGTTAACCCCTCTTTCACTGAGGTGCTCCATCAAGCGCCTCGCTTCGCCCGGCCGGTCACCGACAGTCGCATAGTAATATTTGACAATTCTTATGGTCTCAGCCATCTCCAACCTCCTTGATAGACTTCCTCCAAGTGCCGGTCTCCACTGCCAATAAGCCACTTTGCATCAGCAGGCACCAGAAGGCCTTGGTCCGATTCGATGGACAATTCTAAGTCAATAGACTGGAGCCCCGAAAGTCAACAAATAGACTGTGGGCCAGACGCCAATCAACGATAACCGAATACTTCGGCGTAGACAATGAGCAGGATTATGGTGATCCCGATAGTCAAGGCGATGGCGCCGAAAACTCGCGCCGTTCGCTCCATGGCCGGCGGTAACGGTTCGATGAGGTGCTTTCTCAACTGATGAGTCTTGACCAGGTGATCGTATTCGCGGGGGCGTTCCAGCCTGAGTTCTTCAAGCGGCATGCGACCGGTGAAAATGACCGTATCCATCGGGAATTTGTCCGGCCGAAAATGGGTGTTGAAAAAGTGCACGGTGAAAATAAAGGCCACCGCCAGAAGGGCTTCGTCCGAGTGTATGATCGTGGCCACATTTATGAACCAACCGGGGAAGAGATGCGTGAAAAACTCCGGGAACCACAGCATTAGTCCGGTGCTGCCGATAATAGCGACACCCCAAAAGACGGCAAAGTAGTCAAACTTCTCCCAGTAGGTCCAGCGTCCGTAAGCCGGGCGCGGGCCCATGCCGATGAACCACTTCAAGGTGTGATACACTTCTTTTGCATCCGTCCAGTTCGGCAACATCGAATATGGGCTTCGTAGCATCGCTTTCAGAGATACCTTCTTGTGCCGATTCACCCAGATGAGATCGAAGACATGCACCCCGAAGTAGAAGAAAGTGATTACCGCGCACAAGCGATGTATGAACCCGGCCGATTCAAAACCGCCCAGCAGAGCCGATATCCATTGAGCCCAACCGAGGTAGGAGAACTTGAGGGTCATGCCGGTCAAGGCCAGTCCGAGGAAACTGATGACCACCAGAATGTGCAACCGGCTATGCAGCGGTTTGAATCTTCGATACTGCAACTGTCCGCGCATGTCCTCGCGCATCTTTTTATGCTGCCGCATGGCCTGGAAGGAGCGCGGCAACCACAGTAGCGTGTGGGTCAAGGCGATTACCAGGGTACCGATCAACAGGCAGGTCATGAACCAGAAAGTGTAAAACAAAATCGGGTACTTGTCCCGATCATGGTGGGTGGCGTGGGTCAGGTATCCGGCAAACTGGCGATGAGAACCGCTGTGGCATTTGCCGCAGGTCTCGACAATATGCTGTCGGGCCAGAGTAGATTTCGGATTGTCGGGTGGGAGTATATTGTGAGCGCCGTGACAATCGTAGCACTGCGCCGCGGCCGAGTAGCCCAACTTGGATACCTTGCCGTGAAATGTCTCAAAGTAACTTTCGGTAACCTCCTCGTGACAGCCGCCGCACTGGTCTCTTAGCGTCAGTCTGAAATCTACTTTGTCGGCGCGACTGATGGTATGCGACTGGTGACAGTCCTTGCAGTTGGGCAACGGTTTGTCGGTGTCCGTGACGGTGGGCGAGTGAACACTACTGGTGAACTGTTCATAGATACCGTGGTGACAATTGGCACAAGTCTCAGCAATTTTGTCGTGGTGTATGCTCGATTCCGGGTCATCATGGGGCAAGACATGGTGCGCCGTATGGCAGTCGGTGCACATAGCGGTCACAATCAGCCCGCTTTGCAGAAGTCCCTTACCGTGAATCGACATGCGGTAGTTCTCGACGATATGGTCCGGATGCTCCGCTCCATTGTAGTATCTCACGGCTGCCTGGTTACCTTCGCGGTGACACTTTCCGCAAAGTTCGGGGACGTTGGTGGGAAAGGTGGGTGAGAGCTTGTCGAGTTTCTCGCGAATATCGTGTATACCGTGACAATCTGTGCATGACGGAGCATCTTCGTCGCCCCTATCGGCCAGGGTACCGTGCATACCGGTCTTATAAATGTCGACAATCTCGGGATGGCAATTGGAACAGTCCACACTTGTAGCCACGGTGGCGCAGGGTCTGTCGAGTCCGGGTGTTGCACCGGTATGACACTGGGCGCAGGAAGTGTTGCGGTGTATCGAGCTGTGCGTTTCGATGGAGTCGACATACAGCGAATGAACCTCGCCGTCCCTGGTTATGGAAAGATCAGGTTGTTGGTGGCATTCCATGCATTCGCGGTCGGCCATCCCTTCTTCGTAGAATACTCTCCGGATTTTGTGAGGGGAGTGACAGTCCACACACACCGGCACCTGCTCGGGTTGCTTCTCCCATAACTCGCCGCGGATTACTTTGCGATGGACCTTCTCAATCTGGCCGTGACACTGTTGACAGGTGTTGGCGACATTGCCGCGATGAATCGACGATTCAGGATCGGTGTGGTCACGGACGTTATGCGCGGTGTGGCAATCCACACATACTGCGGTAACAGTTAACCCTCGTTGAAACAGACCAACGCCGTGGATCGATTGCGAGTAGTTGGAAAGAACGCTGTCTTCCGGGATATCATAGGCTCGCGTCACTGCCGAACCCTCTTTATGACATCGCCCGCACATAACCGGAATATTGAACTTGGTAACAGCCGAACCGGGCTGATCCGGTCCTACTATATCATGAGCACCATGACAGTCCCAGCACTTAGGCGCCAGGTCTTCACCTTTGGCCACCAACTCGCCGTGCAGACTGGCCATGTAGGTCTCGGCCACGTCGTCGTGACACATTGAGCAGTCGACAGGTTCAAGGGAATCCTCATGCGGAAAGTCAACATCGGTAAGGTCCTGGTGACAATCGATACAATCCTGATCTCCATGGACCGATTTGTGAAAGCTATCCAGGTTGACAAACAGGGATACCTCTCGGCCCCGGCGTTCTTTGGTAAGGTCGGGATCATCATGGCAGGCCAGACAGTCATCAACCTCCTGGGCCGAGGCCGGTCCCGCAATGAAAATGGTCAGCAGAACGAAGATGAAAAGGCTCAAGCGTCCGGAAATGTTGTTGGTCACAAGTCTCTCTTTGTCCTCAATGTCAAATCCAAAGCCTCGGCTGAGACATTCAGCCGATAACTTTCCATAAGCATAATAAACTTTCTCGCCTGGTCAAGAGAAAACCTGTCAAGATTGGTATATTTTAGAGAAATTATTCACATGGTTTATATGCTTGATCTCGTGCTCAATCCAGATCAAGGCGCCTCCAGAGGCTGTTCCGCCTCAATAAACAGATAGCCTGCCGCTGCAAACCGGGTGCAAACAAGACAGTTTTCCCCTTGAAAACCCCCAAGAATCAATACAAAACCAGAATAGGGATAGTTTTATCTGTTTTTTCCGCTTGCCAAATACGTAAATCGGTATTATGATAATATGAGAATGATGATTGACTTTTTTTTGTGGATATTTGTGAAAGATTTCACATGAAATTTACTTACTTTGGACTCAGGCACGCAAGTATTGACCTTGTACAGCCGATGAGAGAAAATAGACTCAAAAGGAGAGTTAAATGATACGAACGCATAACATTGGTTTTTGGTCGGCCCTTCTGGTTCTTCTGATTTGTGTCGGGGTGCCTGTCCGGGCGCAGGAAGATGTAGGAGACGGTACCACCGCATGTTTGGATTGCCACGATGTTACCGAGGACAATGGTGACCATGCTTTTGATGTCGCCTTGAACGGCTCGGTTCATGAGGGATTCTCATGTACCGATTGTCATTTGGATATTGAACAGTTGCCGCACGAGGAGACGCCCGGCTCTGTTCCATGCGGCGACTGCCACTCCGATGTGAGCGAAACATACATGTGGCATGGCCGACTCAAGACCGAGAGTGGCGTGGATATTCCCGGCTGCGCGAATTGTCATGGTCGTCACGATATTCTGGCCTCAAGTGAGAAGCAATCTCGGGTGAATCCGATCAATCTGCCGTATACGTGCGGAAAGTGCCATGAGAATCTGGATATGACCGAGAAGCATGTGACTCTTTACGATCAGGCGGTACAGACATACCAAAGTTCAGTTCATGGGAAGACCGAGATTGGCGGTATCTACTCGGCCGCAACCTGTGTCGATTGTCATTCCCCCGGTGGCAGTTCGCATCATATTTTGGCGGCCAATCATCTGGAGTCATCGGTCAACCATTTCAATATTCCAAAGACCTGCGGAAAATGCCATCAACGAATCGAGCGCGACTTCTGGGATGGCATTCATGGTCAACTGGTTCTGCAGGGGGATAATGATTCGCCGGTCTGCACCCACTGTCACGGTGAGCACGGGATCATAGCCTCCAGTGATCCTCGTTCGCCGGTAAGTCCCGACCGAATTGCCGAAGCTACTTGCAGCCCCTGTCACGAATCGGCGGCCTTGAATGAAAAGTATGAAATCCCCACTGGTGAAGAGGTCAGCTATGTCGACAGCTATCACGGATTGAAGAGCCAGGCTGGCGATCAGTCGGTGGCCAATTGTGCTTCCTGTCACGGTGGTCACCGCATCCTTGATCACAGCGATCCGACGTCATCGATCCACGCCGACAATCTTGAAGAAACTTGTGGTAACTGTCACCCCGAGATTTCAGCCGAGATAGCTCAGACCCCAATCCATGGTGATCCCGGTTTGGAAGACAACCGTCTGGCCAATATTGTCAAAGATATCTATATTTGGTTGATCCTTCTTGTTATTGGGGGTATGCTTCTTCACTGGCTGATCGACCTTCGCAAGGAGATTCAGAAAGTCAGCAAGGGTCCCCAACTGGTCCGCATGACGAGAAGCGAAGTGTGGCAGCACACGTTTCTGACAGTGTCCTTCATTTCATTGGTGGTATCCGGCTTCGCTCTCAGGTATTCCGATTCTACATGGGTTCACCTTTTGTTTGGGTGGGAAGGCGGCTTCGAACTCCGTGGCACGATCCACCGTATTTCGGCGGTGATGTTGATAGTGACCACTGTTTGGCATCTGCTCTACTTGATGACGGCTCGCGGGAGAGGCTTCCTCAGGGACATGATCCCGACCATGACAGACTTGCGACAGGCGATTCAACTGATCGGCTACAATCTTGGCCTGGCCAAAGACAAGCCTCGTTTCGGACGCTTCGCCTATATTGAGAAAGCGGAGTACTGGGCGCTTGTTTGGGGTACGGTAGTAATGGTGGCAACGGGACTGCTCTTGTGGTTCGACAACTTCTTCATTGGGTGGCTCTCCAAGTCATATCTGGATGTGGCGTTGGTGGTTCACTTCTATGAGGCCTGGTTGGCCACGCTGGCCATTATGGTTTGGCATCTATATGCCACTGTTTTCAATCCCGGAACCTATCCGATGAACCCGGCCTGGTACTCAGGCAAGATGCCGGTCGACAAGTATCGTCACGAGCATCCCGAAGATCCGATCATACTGGAACTGGATCGTGAGAATATGGCTTCGCGCGACAGTGTTGGCGAAAGCAAGGATGACAGAGTGCGCAAGGAACGCGCAGCCGACACTTGATTGTGAGAGGGGACCCATAGATGGGCCATCAATGGCTCCCTCTCGCTTCGCGCGCCCTTCACCACATCCTGGGCGGACAGGTTGTGTCATGATAGGGTTGCGCTGGGTCCTTCGCTGCCAAAGGCAGCGTGAGACCCTGCGCCATGGCAGCAGCTGGGTCTCAGCTTCACCATTGGTGAGGCCAGGACCCTGCTGAACGAGGGAACAAAGTGTGAAACGGCCACTCGTCGAATTGTCACGACCACAATCCGCCACGGCGGACTGACCTGCGAAGAGAACAGCTAATGAGGGGAGCGGCTTGATACGCTCACTCGGATGCGCGTACAAAAAAGGCCCCTTCGTCTGAAGGGGCCTTTTCACACAACAAATACAATCTAATGAGTTGTCAACATGACAGGTTTCCGCCTGGCGGGAGCGCCGTTGGGATCACCGGTCGTCATGTAATTATAGGCTGATCGCAAGAGCCCCACAGCGTACAGAGTGTTGTGGATGCCGTGCGACTGGTCCTCATGGACGAAGGCCCAGTTGTAGACAGCGCCCAAACTGTCAACGTTCGGCACAACCAGGTCATCGGTAGGTTCCCAAATGCCATCCTCGGCAATCCATTCGAGCAGGCCGGCCGCGATCAACTCATCCTGCAGGTCATCAATAAGACCCTCGATCTCATCGAATACGCCTTCGATGTTACCGTCACCGTCGAAGTCCGCGTCGGCAACCCTGTTCAAGCTGTCGATTTCGAACTCGTCGCCGTGACAGCCGGTAATATTGCAGGCCTCGACGTTTTCATCGCCGTCCTCGTTCCTCATTCGGAAGCTATGTCCACCGAATTCGTAACGGTCGGCTTCGTCGTAGTGGCAGCTCAGGCAGGGATCGTCGATTCCAGACGTGTGCCACGAGTTGGTGTAGGTATATCCGTCGTACTCATAGGCGTTTGTGCCCATCACCATGTCGGCATGAGGTCCGTGATGGGGACCGAAGTGGTTGCTCATTTCCTTGCCGGCTACGACGTAGGTAGCTACATCGCGACGGCTCTTGTGGCAGTTGGCACACAGATTTGAGATACCGTTGTCGAATTCGGTGCCGTCGCCCAGCTCCACTTCATCGGTGGTTCTGATAGCGAACGATCCATTGGTGTGAGGATCGTGGCAAGTGAAACAACCGATGGCGTTGAAGACGTCGCCGGCAACTTCTTCACCCTCAAGATCGGCTATGAATCCTTCATTGGTATGACACGGAGCGCAAGAGCCACGGCTGCGATCAGAGCGTTCGCCGGTTGCGTGGAGTGAGAACTCCCACTGACGAGTGGCGGCAATCACTTTTTGAGCGAGATTGTTGGAACCGTCGTGGCAGGTCATGCAAACATCGGTATCAGCCGTGTTGGGAGCGTGGGAGCGGTCGGCGT
>Ga0224504_10000777_pt1 | contig 14333 bp, 18 predicted proteins | sample SF_Oct11_sed_USG_3_FD_170160 | JGI IMG/M metagenome (GOLD analysis project Ga0224504, IMG submission 170160) | Sediment microbial communities from San Francisco Bay, California, United States - SF_Oct11_sed_USGS_24 | ecosystem: Environmental > Aquatic > Marine > Sediment | place: USA... | reverse complement strand
CACTGAAACCACTCAACTAGTTTCGGGCTGGGCTCTAAGGTTAGAGTCCGCTACTGCTCATCCAAAAACCAAGAAGACCGGAAAACCAACACGTCGTTTGAAACATCGGGACTTCCGCAAAATTAAGCCAGACTTGATTAAGGTATTTGATGAGTTGGAGAAAGTTATTCTCCCTTAGCCAGGCTCCAATTCCGCTGACAGTTTACTTATCTCACTGACGACCACAGGCCGGAACCCGAAGTGCGTCCGTGCAATGGCGGTCGACGGCCGCAACTTTACTCGCCCGGCCGCCGGAATTCCCAAAGGCTAACGCTTACCAACCAAGAACACTTTCTTGATGCGCCACCACAGTTCTCTTGGGTTCAGAGTGACGCCATAGATGCTTGGCTTTACGGAAAGAGCCTTACCGGAGAAGAGGGGAGAGGGGGTCAGGCTTGCATAATTGCATTATTGACCGCGAATTCCGAGGCCAGCGCCCCTTTCGGTTCCCATGTCCGATCCTGATCTCGTAAATGATGCCCCTTCCCGCATCACAGCGACTGTCGCGAGTCGTCCGCCGCCGGCGACACCCTCTCGACCTTCATCTCGTCGGCATGTTTCATCGCCTGTGCATTATTGGCCGCGCGTTCCGAGGCCAGAGGCTCCCGCTTCCCGATGCTCATCCGGCAACTGCTGCCGCCCGCTCGCATCAAAGGGACTGCCGCCGCGCCTCCCCCGTCTCCCGCACGGCCTGCACCTCGAGGTGCAGGCCCTCGCGCCGTTGCAGGCAGGCGATGATCTCGAAGAGGTTGCGGGCCTGGGGGTTGCCGCCGGGGCCGAACATGCGCAGGAGGCTCTTGGGCAGCTTGCCGGTGAGCCGGCCGAGCCCCTCGAAGCCGATCCACGGCCTCGAAGTCGTCGCGCAGCAGCGCCTTTCCGGTCTCCATGTCGCCGGCGAGCAGGCACGCGACCCCTTCCGTGAGCAGCGCCTCGCGGAAGGCCGGATCGCGCGCGACGACGATCGTCCCGACGTCCACGCTCGGCGCCGTTTCACGCATGCGCGGCGTCGACGACGCGGATGCGTCCGCGGGCGCGGTTCCGCGGCTTCGCCTTGACCGTGATCTCCACGTCCTGGCCGAGCGCGGTCAGAAGGCGCATCAGGCGCTCGCTGGAGAAGTTGGCGAGCCGTCCATTGAGAAGGGCCGAGACTTTGGGCTGGTCGATGTCCATGAGCGAAGCGGCGGCCACCTGGGTCAGGCGGCGGCGCTTGATGATCCGCCGGATATGGCTCGCGAGTTGAGCCTTGGTCAGCTCTTCCTCGGGCTCGGCGAAGCCCAAGTCGGCGAACACGTTGCCGCTGCCCGGTGTCACCGGGATTTCGGCTTCCTCGCCTCGCTTGCGCTTCGGCGCAGCGGGTCGCTTCTTGACCATCGCTCGTAATCCTCCTTCGATCGCTTGAGTCGCTGCTCGATCAGGTCCAACTCGGCTTTCGGCGTGGCGATGCCGCGCCTGGATTTCTTCTGGAAGGCGTGCAGCACGTAAACAGCCCCGGCAAAGCGGACGGTGTAGACGGCGCGGTAGGTGTCGCCGTCGAAGTCGTCCACGACCTCCAGCACGCCGGCCCCACCAAAGCCCTTCAATGGCTTGGCGTAAGGCGCCTTGCGGCCAAGCTGCGCGTCCCAAAGCGCGCCGCCGACGCGCCGCCGAACCTCCTCCGGGAACGCCCTCAGGTCCTCCTTGCTGCCGCCGACCCAGCGCACCGGCTTTGGCTGGACATCGCCGGGCCGATTCGCCACGTACCTGAACCTCCCTCCAATATATGCCTGTTCGGGCATAATCTCAAGTGGCTTCGTCGGTCAAAAGGGGAAGCATCTTGCTTCCTGATTTGCCTTTTGCCAAACACCCTAACGCTTAGCTTCTTTCCGTCGCAGACGTTCGAGCGCCCTCCGCTCCCGGCGGTTGAGGGCAGGGGCCGGGCCGGCCGGCGGCTCGGGCACGCCGGCGCCCGCGGCCCGGGGTGCGGCGGGGGACGCCGGCTCCGGTGTATCTTCCGGCACCCTCTCCGCCTCGTCACTCAGCTTCATCATCCGCTCCAATTCCGCCGTGAAGGCGCCGCCGCGGGCGAGCTGTTCCTTCGTTTCGTGCGCCTCCTTGCGCCAGGTCTGGCGTTCGGCGGCCTCGGCTTCGCGGCGGCGCTGGTCGCGGAGGCGCGCCAGGGTCGAGAGCTGGCGGCTGGTGAGAGCCATCATCTGGGTGGCGAAGCGCTGGGCCCTATGGCGGACCTGCTCGCCCAAGTGCGGCGCGTTGGCTTGGCCCTGCCAGTCCATGGCGGCGGCATGGGCGCAGAGGAACTGGACGGCCTGGAGGCGTTCGCCGAGCCAGGCGCCGGCGGGCGCCAGCTGCTCGAGCGCCGCCTTGGCGCCGGCCAGCAGGAACTCGCGGCGGTCTTCGCTCTCGTCCTCGGGCAGGCGCAGGCCCGCGCTAAGCGTGACGCCCAGCCAGCCGGCGATCAGCGCCTCGCCGCCCTCCGCGATCACTTGGTAAGGGTCCATGGTCGCCTCCCTGATGTCCCTATTATAGGAAAAATAACACGTTCAAAGGCAGATGTCAAGAACAAACCGGAACCGCGCCGCTTTCCGAGACAACGAAGGGTCGCCACAGAGGCACGGACAACCAACTTTTTGAACCACAGAGGCACAGAGACACAGAGAACCAAAACACCCACTTCAACACGAAGGCACCAAGACACGAAGACACAAAGAACGGTTTGTTTGCGCGCTGCGTGCGCGAGAACCTACCTTCGTGCCTTGGTGCCTTCGTGGTTCAAAGTTGGTTCTCTGTGTCTCTGTGTCTCTGTGGTAAAACCTATTTGTTTTCAAAGGCTTACGCGCCGGCACTGCTTTCCGGACGTCCCATAACCTCTTGAAATCAAACGATCTTTTACCGTGCATGGGCTCGTTTGCTCCAAGCGACGGGGGCCGGGCGCGGGCGTTGGCAGTCGCGCCGCCGCCGCGCATAATTCGGCGTTCGGCCGCGCGCCATGGGCCGGCCGGCCGGAGAGGGAGCCCGAAGCATGATCATCGCGCAGATCACCGACCTGCACGCCGGGCGCCATGTCGAGACGCCGGCCGGCACGCTGGACACCTTCGCGGCGCTGGAGCGCGCGGTCGATCACCTGAACGCGCTCGAGCCCGCCCCGGACGTGGTGCTGGCGACCGGCGACCTCAGCCACGACACCGGGCCCGCGGACTACCTGCGGCTCAAGGCCGCGCTGGCGCGGCTGGACATGCCGCTCTTCGTGATCCCCGGAAACCACGACGACCGGGCGAACCTCCGGGCGGCCTTCGCCAGCGACGGCTACCTGCCGGCCGAGGGCGGCTTCCTGCACTACGTCGTCGAGGGCCATCCGCTCCGGCTGATCGCCCTGGACACGACGATCCCGGGCGAGGAGGCGGGCGAGCTCTGCTTGGAACGCCTGGCCTGGCTCGAGGCGCGCCTGGCGGAGGCGCCGGAGCGGCCGACCGTCGTCTTCATGCACCACCCGCCCTTCGAGACCGGCATCCCGTTCTTCGACCGCATCGGCTGCCGCGGCGGGGCCGCCATGGGCGAGATCGTCCAGCGCCACCCGCGGATCGAGGCGGTGCTCTGCGGCCACGTGCACCGGGCCATCACGCTGCGCTGGCACGGCACCGTCGTGCAGGTCACGCCCGCCACCGGCTATCAGTATCCGCTCCAGCTGCTCGACACCGAGGGCATCGCGGCGGTCCTCGAGCCGCCGGCCTGCCGGATCTGCCTCTGGACGCCGGGGGTCGGGCTGGTCTCGCACCTCAGCTACATCGACAGTCATGGGAGCGCGCGATAGGAGGTGCATTCTCCGCCGCAATGCTGCTACCATGGGTGACAGCCAGCGAAGAGGCTTCCGGAGAGGGGCCCGTGGCGGGGAGGACACGACCGGACCGGAAAGACCGGGATCGTAAGGCTGAATCGGCCCGGCCTCCCCGACAGAACACGGCTCTACACGGCGCCTCGTCGTGGCGTTTGGCTAGACCCGGCCCGCCGCAGCGAGCGGGAGAACCGTAGGGGAGGGACCACGCCCATGCTTCAATTGAGCAGAGACGACCTGGTACAGGCCTACATCCGAATGCGCACCATTCGGGAGTTCGAGGAGCGGGTGCACACCGAGTTCGCGGGCGGCGCGATCCCCGGCTTCGTGCACCTCTACGCCGGCGAGGAGGCCTCGGCCGTCGGCGTCTGCATGAACCTGGAGGACAAGGACTACATCGCCTCCACCCACCGCGGCCACGGCCACTGCATCGCCAAGGGCTGCGACGTCGAGGCGATGATGAAGGAGATCTACGGCCGGCGCGACGGATCGTGCGGCGGCAAGGGCGGCTCCATGCACATCGCCGACCTGTCCAAGGGCATGATGGGCGCCAACGGCATCGTCGGCGGCGGCCCGCCACTGGTCTGCGGTGCGGCGCTCTCGGCCAAGACGCTCAAGACCGGCGGCGTGGCGGTCGCGTTCGTGGGCGACGGCGGCTCCAACCAAGGCACCACGCTGGAGTCCTACAACCTGGCCAATGTCTGGAACCTGCCGGTGGTCTTCGTCGTCGAGGACAACGGCTATGCCGAATCGACGGCGAGCGCGTGGTCGGTCGGCGGCAGCCAGCTCAAGCGCGCCGAGGCCTTCGGCATGCCGGGCCGCGAGGTCGACGGGCACGATTTCTTCGCGGTCTACGAGGCCGCCAAGGAGGCGATCGACCGCGCCCGCGCCGGCGACGGGCCGAGCCTGCTGCACGTCAAGCTGAACCGCTATTACGGCCACTTCGAGGGCGACGCCATGACCTACCGCGCCGACGGCGAGGTCGAGGCGCTGCGCGAGACCGTCGACAGCCTCGCGGCCTTCCGCACCCGGGTCACGGAGACCGGGCTGCTCGAGGGGCGCCAGCTCGACGACATCGACCGCGAGGTCGCGGCCTCGATCGGCCAGGCGGTCACCGCCGCGATGAGCGCCAAGGCGCCCAGCGAGGAAGACCTGCTGACCGACGTCTACGTGTCCTATTGAGGGAGGGGATCATGGCCAAGAAATCCTATAGGCAAGCGATCAACGAGGCCCTGGCGCAGGAGATGCGCCGCGACCCCACCGTCATCGTCATGGGCGAGGACAACGCCGGCGGCCTGGGCGCGCCGGGCGAGGACGACGCCTGGGGCGGCGTGCTCGGCGTCACCAAGGGGCTGATGCCCGAGTTCGGCCGCGAGCGGGTGCTCGACACGCCGATCAGCGAAAGCGCCTTCATCGGCGCGGCCGCGGGCGCGGCGGCCACCGGGCTCCGCCCCGTGGCGGAGCTGATGTTCGTCGACTTCATGGGCGTCTGCTTCGACCAGATCTTCAACCAGGCCGGCAAGTTCCGCTACATGTTCGGCGGCAAGGCGGTCACGCCGCTGGTCGTGCGCACCATGTACGGCGCCGGCTTCCGCGCCGCCAGCCAGCACAGCCAGTGCCTCTACCCGATCTTCACCCACGTGCCGGGGCTCAAGGTGGTGCTGCCGTCCTCGCCCTACGAGGCCAAGGGCCTGCTGATCCAGGCGATCCGCGACGACGATCCGGTCATCTTCCTCGAGCACAAGGTGCTGTACGACGACGAGGAGGAGGTGCCCGACGAGCCCTACACCATCCCCTTCGGCGAGGCGAACCTGACCCGCGAGGGCGAGGACGTGACCATCGTCGCCATGGGGCGCATGGTGAAGTTCGCCAACCAGGTGGCCGACGGGCTGGAGACCGACGGCATCAGCTGCACCGTGCTCGACCCGCGGACGACCTCGCCGCTCGACACGGACAGCATCCTGGAATCGGTCGAGGAGACCGGGCGCCTGGTGGTCGTCGACGAGGCCAGCCCGCGCTGCAACATGGCCACCGACATCTCGGCGCTGGTGGCCGAGCGGGCCTTCGGCGCGCTCAAGGCGCCGATCCGGATGGTCACCCCGCCGCACACCCCGGTGCCCTTCGCGCCCGAGCTCGAGGACCTCTACATCCCGAGCCCGGAGAAGATCGGCGCCGCGGTGCGCGAGGTCATGGAGCACGGCGCATGAGCGACGCCATACAGGCGGTCACCATGCCCAAGTGGGGCCTCGCCATGGACGAGGGCATGGTGACCGTCTGGCTCGTGGAGGAGGGCGCGCCGGTCGCCGCCGGCGACGAGCTGCTCGAGATCGAGACAACCAAGATCACCAACGTCTTCGAGAGCCCGGCCGCCGGCACGCTCAGCCGGCGGCTCGTCGGCGAAGGCGAGACCGTGCCGGTCGGCGCCCTGCTCGCCGTGGTCGCCGAGGACGGCGCGGCGGAGGCCGAGATCGACGCCTTCGTCGAAAGCTTCCGGGCCGAGTTCGCGGTCGCCGCCGAGGCGGCAGCCGAGAGCGTGGCGGCGGAGCCCGAATCCGTCGAGGCCGGCGGCCTGGCGATCAACTACCTACGCGCCGGGACCGGCGAGGGCGTGCCGATCGTCCTGGTGCACGGCTTCGGCGGCGACCTCGACAACTGGCTGTTCAACCAGCCGGCCCTCGCCGAGCACCACGACGTCGTCGCCCTCGACCTGCCGGGCCACGGCCGCTCGGCCAAGGACGTGGGCGCCGGCGACCTCGCGTTCCTGTCCGAGACCCTGGCCGAATTCCTCGACGCCCTCGGCATCGACCGGGCGCACCTCGTGGGGCATTCGCTGGGCGGCGCGGCGGTGCTGGGTCTCGCGCTCGACCATCCGAAGCGGGCGGCCAGCCTGACCCTGATCTCGCCCGCCGGCCTCGGGCCCGAGATCAACCGGAGCTATATCTCGGGCTTCGTCGGCGCCGCCCGGCGCAAGGAGATGAAGGGCGTCCTTCAGATGCTCTTCGCCGACCCGGGGCTGGTCAGCCGCGACCTGGTCGAGGACGTGCTGAAGTACAAGCGCCTGGACGGCGTGGCGGGCGCGCTCGAGACCATCGCCCGGGCCGTCTTCCCGGACGGTCGCCAGGCCGTCGTATTGGCCGAACGCGTCGGCGACCTCGCCGTGCCGGTGCAGGTGATCTGGGGCCGCCGGGACGAGATCGTGCCGCCGGCCCACGCCGAGGCCTTGCCGCCCGGCGTGCCGGTCCACATGATCGAGACCGCCGGCCACATGGCCCACATGGAAGCGGCCGGCGAGGTCAACCGCCTGATCGCCGCGATGACGGGCTGACGGCGGAGCGCGCCGATCGCGCACTCAGAGCGGCGAGCCTGCGAATGGAGTCATTGCGGCCTCGCCCTCATGCTTCGACAGGCTCAGCATGAGGGCTGCAAATTGAGCCCCTCATCCCGAGCTTGTCGAGGGACGAGGGGCGAGGCCCCGGCCGCTTTGTCAGTCCGATGGTATCAGAGCGGCGGTCGCGTGCCGGCCCAAGGCCGAACCTCTTCCAGCGCCTTGCCGATCTCGAGCACGGCGCGGTCGTCGAAGCGCCGGCCGCAGATCGAGAGCGCGGTGGGCAGGCCTTCCGAAGTGAAGCCGCTCGGCACCGAGAGCACCGGGCACTGGCCGACCAGGTTGAACGGCTCGGTCATGTAGCGGCTCAGGAACTTGCCCTCGGCATCGGTGCCGGCCTTCTCCGTCACCTTGGCCTCGACCAGCGGGGCGGGCTGCGCCATGGTCGGGCAGATGAGCGCGTCGAAGCCGGTGAGGACCTTCGCCAGCTCGCGCCACTGCTCGCTGCGCAGGATCTCGAGCCGCTTGTAGTCGACCGCGCTCATCGCGAAGCCGAGCTCCATCAGCGCGACCACGGTCGGGTCCATCCGGTCGCGCCATTCCTCGAGGTGCTGGCCGAAGTAGGCGGCCATGAAGACGCCCCAGGTCTTGCGCCAGGCCCAGTCGAACTCGGCGCGCCAGGCCAGCTCCACCTCCTCGACCACGGCGCCCGCGTCCTCCAGGGCCTTGGCCGCAGCCCGCGTATTGGCCTCGATCTCGGGATCGACGGCATAGAACCCGAGGTCGATGCTGAGCGCCAGGCGCTTTCCCTTGACCTCGCCCGAGAGCGGCCGGGACAGGTCGAGTGGCGCCGTGTTGGACTGGATGTCGCGTTCGTCGGGGCCTTGCGCGGCGGCCAGGAACAGGGCGGCGTCGTCGACGCTGCGCGCCAGCGGGCCGAAGTGCGAGATGTTGTCGAACAGGCTCGGCAGGATGTCCATGGGGATGCGCCCCAGGCTGGGCTTCAGGCCGACGATGCCGCACTCGGCCGCCGGGATGCGAACCGAGCCGCCCATGTCGGTGCCCTCGGCCAGCGCCACGCAGCCGCTGGCGACCGCCGCGCCGGAGCCGCCGGACGAACCGCCCGGCGTGCGGGCCGGGTCCCAGGGATTGCGGGTGATGCCCCACAGCGGGCTCTCGGTGAAGCCGGCGTGGGCGAACTCCGGCGTCGTGGTCTTGCCGACCAGGATCGCGCCGGCGCGGCACAGCTTCTCGACCACGGCGGCGTCCTTGTCCGGCACCCAGTGCTCGTAGACGAAGGAGCCCAGCGTCGTGCGCTTGCCCTTGGTCGGGGTCAGGTCCTTGATCGCGAGCGGCAGGCCCGCGAGCGGCCCCGGGTCCGCGCCGGCCAGCACCGCCCGCTCGGCGGCCCGGGCCTTGTCGCGCGCCTCGTCGGGATAGGTGAAGCAGAAGCAGTTCAGCTTCGGGTTCACCTCTTCGATGCGCGCGAGCGCGGTCTCCACGACCTCGACCGGCGAAATTTCCTTGGCCCGGATCCGCCGCGAAAGCTCGCCGGCCGTCGTGTAGGCGAGATCGAGATCGGTCATTTCCGAGGCTCCCCTGACAGGCCCTTCCTCGGCGCAATCTTTACCACCAAGACACAAAAGCACAAAGGATTTCAATGTGTTCTTGGTGTCTTTGTGCCTTGGTGGTGAGTCGGTTCTTCCCTCCCTCGGAGCATCAGGCCCCGGGTCGGCGTCGATTTACTCGTTTCGGCCGGGAAGACTTTCTGCCCCGCGGCGGGGATGCCCGGGCCCCGGCCTCCGTAATACGCTCCAACGACCGAACAACACTGGCCCGGAGGCTTGATATGAAACGCTTTCTTCAGGTGCTGTCGCTAGGGGCCGCCGCCCTCGTGTTCGCCGCGACCACCCCCGGCATCGCCGCCGCGGATGACGGCGGAAGACACTACGGTGGCTACCAGAAGCCCTACAAGCCGTATTTGAAACCCTACGACGGCTACAAGAACTACGGGCACTACCGGCGCGAGCAAAACCGCCACTGGGACAACAACCGCCCCTACCGGGACGACCGCCAATTCCGGCAGGACAAGCATCGTCGTTACGGGCACAACCGCAGGCGCCACCGCAACGAGTATTACGGTCGCCGCCACAGCCATCGCGGCCACAGGCACGACCATAACTACGGGACGTACTTCGGGCTGCATCTCTATCCGCAGATCTTATATCCCTCCCGCAGCGAGGCCCCGCCGCCGGCCTATCCGGTCCGGCCGCAGGAGACCTACATCCGGCCCGCCGTGGTCGAACAGCCGCCGCAGGAGGCCCAGGCGCCCTCGACCTGCCTCATGACCCGCGAGTACCAGACGGAGATCGTGGTCGGCGTCGAGGTCGTTCCGGCCTACGGCAAGGCCTGTCTGCAGCCCGACGGCTCGTGGTACCGCGGCCCGGCCGTCCCCGAGAGCTACTGACCGTCAAGTCGGCTCGAGACCTCCCGGCCCCGCCGCCAGACCGGCCGCGGGGCCGGTTCGAGTCCCGGTCACGCCTTGGTTAACGCAGCGCGTCCAGATCGAGTTCCTGCTGCCGGCCCAGCCAGAGGGCGTAGTCCCTGTGGTCCGGCACGTCGTCGCCGGTCTGCGGATGGATGAAGACCGTCAAGCCGTCGCGGTTCAGCGCCAGCCAGGGCACGAGCGCGCCGAAGAGCGCCGGCCCGAAGGCGACCTGGTAGCTGCCGCAGGGATGCGGGCCCACCGGCTTATCGTGCCAGCGGCCCAGCTCGACCTCGAAGGCCGCCTCCAGCCCGGCCCTGAGGCGCGCCGCCCTCTCCTTCGTCGCGGCGTCGTAGTAGACGTGGGCGTGGTAACCGGTGATTGCAGCGACAGGCCTTGCGGACATGACGGGGCCTCGCGAAAGAGTGAAAGCGGAGCGGGCACTGGAGTTTGACAGTTGCCCCCCGACTTCGGCTAGACTCGTTTTTCAGGCACTCTCCGCGCGGCCCGCTTTGCCCAGGGCCGCGCCCGGACACGGGAGACGACCATGAAAGCCTTGTTGATCGCCGCCACCGCCCTGGCGCTCGCCGGCCCGGCGCTCGCCTGCGGCGGGACCGCCGAATACCCGCAGACCGCCCAGACCCTGGCGCAATCGAGCCTCACGCCCGAGCGCAAGGCCGAGCTGGAGAAGAAACTCCAGGAAGGCTGGGCGATGCACAGCGAATCGCACGAGCAGGGCGACGGCGCCAAGATGGGCCAGTCGATGCAAACGCTGCGCCAGCTCCAGGTCCAGATCCAGATCCCGGAGAACTAGCGCCGCCGCCTCAATCGGCGAAGCCGGGCAGCAGCCTGGCGAAGGCATCGCGCCCGGCCGGGGTCATGACGACCTTCCGCCCCTCGGGGGCCCGACGGATCCATTTGCCCGCCAGGCAGCGCGCGGCGAAGGCCGCGCCCAGTGCGCCGCCCAGATGGGGCCGCCGCTCGCTCCAGTCCAGGCACTGGCGCGCGAAGATCCGCCGTTGGGCGCGGACCGCCTTCAGGTCGAGCCCCACCCGCGCCAGAAAACGCTCGCCCTCGGCCGTGACGCGGAAGTCCCGCCCGGCCGGAACTAGATGGCCTTGGGCCAGCAGGGCATCGGTCAGAGCGACGCCCAGGCCGCCGGCCAGGTGGTCGTAGCACATCCGCGCCGTGCGCAGCTCCTCCAGCGCCTTGGACTTCCGCCGCGCCGGGACCGGCCGGTGCGCGACCAGGTTGGTCAATGGCTCGATCGCCTCGGCGACCGCCGGGCTGGCCAGACGGTAGTAGCGGTGCCGGCCGTGCCGCTCGGCGACCAGCAGCTTGGCGTCGGTCAGCTTGGCTAGGTGGCTGCTCGCCGTCTGCGCCGAGACCCCGGAATGGAAGGCCAGTTCCGTCGCCGTCTGCGCGCGGCCGTCCATCAGCGCGCTCAGGATATTGGCGCGCGCCGGCACGCCGATCAGGGCGCCGATGATGGCGAAGGAAGGCTCTACATCCATACTTCGATCATAAACAAACTGTTCCATGGTGACAAGAGTTCTCTAGCTTGGGATGCTCGATGGAGAGACCCACGGAACCAAGGAGTCGCTGATGGATACGACACGGCCGGAATTCGGGACCTATTCGGTGACCGCGGTTGGAGCAGAGCAAGCCTGCGTGGCCAGGCGATTCGGCCCCCGATATGCTTGGCCGGGCCGCTTGGTTGCCCTGCTGGTCCTATGGCACCAGCGCTGGCGACAGCGACGCCGATTGGCCGAGCTCGACAACCGCCTCCTGCAAGACATCGGCAAGACCCGGAGAGAAGCCATCGACGAAGCCGGCAAACCCTTCTGGCGGCCATGAGCCGGCCGGCCGCCCGCCCCGACAGGAGCCACCCATGACACGATCCACAACCGCCAAGGCCCGGGCCTTCAAAGAGCTGCATCAAGGACCCGACATCTTTCTCATGCCCAACGCCTGGAACGCCGGCAGCGCGCGCATCCTGGCCGCGGCCGGTTTCGCCGCCCTCGGCACGACCAGTGCCGGCATGGCCTTTTCGCTCGGCCGGCCCGACTACGAGGGACGGCTGAACCGCGCGGAGACCATCGAGGAGCTCGGCCGGATCGCCGCCGCGGTCGAGATCCCGGTGAGCGCCGACCTGGAGTCCGGCTACGGCCCAGGGCCGGAGGATGTGGCCGAGACGATCCGCGCGGCGATCGATGCCGGCGCGGTCGGCGGCAGCATCGAGGACCATTCGGGCGCTCCGGACGCGCCGTTGTTCGAGCCCGCCCTGGCCGCCGAACGCATCCGGGCCGCGCGCGCGGCGGCCGATGTCTCGGACATTGCCTTCACGCTGACCGGCCGGGCCGAATGCTACCTGGTGGATCATCCCGACCCCTTCGCCGAGTCGGTCCGTCGCGCCAATCTCTACCGCGCGGCCGGGGCCGACTGCCTCTACGTGCCGGGGGTGCGCGACGCCGAGACCATCGCGGCCCTGGTGCGCGAGATCGACGGGCCGCTCAACGTCGTCGTCGGGCTCGCGGGCGAGCCCTTGACCCTGGCGCAGCTCCAGGACCTTGGGGTCCGGCGCGTCAGCATCGGCGGCTCGCTCGCCCGCGCGACCTTCGCGGTGGTCCGCCGCGCGGCCGAGGAGATGACCCGGAACGGAACCTTCGGATTCACGCAAGACGCCATCCCCGACGCCGAGATGAGCGCGGTGTTCAAAGGCTAGTGTTCAGCGCCGCTCGCGGAAGAAGTCCTTCAGGAGCGCGCCGCAGCGGCTTTCGTCCAGGCCGCCGATCACCTCGGGGCGGTGGTGGCAGGTCGGCTGCTCGAAGATGCGCGGACCGTGGTCGACGCCGCCGCCCTTGGGGTCGTAGGCGCCGAAATGGACGCGGCGCAGCCGGGCGAAGGCGATCGCCTGGGCGCACATGGCGCAGGGCTCCAGGGTCACGTAAAGGTCGGCCCCGGTGAGCCGCTTCAGGCCGAGCCGCCGCGCCGCCTCCTGGATCGCCAGCAGCTCGGCGTGCGCTGTCGGGTCGTGCAGCTCCTCGACTCGGTTGTGCGCCCGGGCCAGCACCTCGCCGCTCGCCCCATCGACCAGCACGGCCCCCACCGGCACCTCGCCGGCCGCGGCGGCGGCCTCGGCCTCGGCCAGGGCGATCTCCATTGGGGAGGGGCGGTTCCCGGTCATACCCGGCACCCTGCCGCCCGCGGATGAAGCGGTCAAGCGGGGGCCAAGCTACCGTTGCCGTGACCGGGGGCCGGCACTAGAGTGCGCGCCATGACGCGACCTCCCGTGATCGGCCTGACCCTCGATTCCGAGGCGCCGGGCGGCTATTCGAAATTCCCCTGGTATGCGCTGCGCGAGAACTACTGCGCGGCGGTCATCAGGGCCGGCGGCCTGCCGGTGCTCCTCCCGCACGAGCCGGAGGCGGCCGAGGCCTATCTGGACGGCCTCGACGGCCTGGTGGTAACCGGTGGCGCCTTCGACGTCGACCCGGCCCACTTCGGCGCCGGGGAGCGCCACGCCACGGTCACGACCAAGGACCGGCGCACCGACTTCGAGATCGCCGCGACCCGCGCCGCGCTCGCCCGCGACCTGCCGCTCTTGGGCATCTGCGGCGGCCAGCAGCTCCTCAACGTAGTCCTGGGCGGCACGCTGATCCAGCACATCCCGGACGAGGTGCCGGACGCCTTGGCCCACGAGCAGCCGAACCCGCGCGACGAGCCGGGCCACGGCGTCGCGGTCACGCCGGACACCCTGCTGCACCGCATCTGCGGGACCGATCGACTCAAGGTCAACTCCGCGCACCATCAGGCGGCCAGGGACCTCGGCCCCGGCGTCACGGTCAACGCGGTCGCCCCCGACGGCGTGATCGAGGGCATCGAGCACGCCGACCGGCGCTTCTGCCTGGGCGTGCAGTGGCACCCGGAGTACGCCGTCAGCGCCGGCGACGAGGCGATCTTCGGGGCCTTGGTCGAGGCGGCGGCCGATGGCGGATGACGTGACGGACAAGGGCGAGCGGGTCGCCAAGGTGATCGCCCGCGCCGGGCTCTGCTCGCGCCGCGACGCCGAGCGCCTGATCGCCGAGGGCCGGGTCACCGTGGCCGGCAAGGTGCTGGAGGGCCCGGGCGTGACCGTGCGGCCCGGCGAGAAGATCGCGGTCGACGGCGCGGCGCTGCCCGCGGCGGCGCCGGCGCGGCTCTGGCGCTATCACAAGCCGGCCGGCCAGATCACCTCGGCCAGGGACCCGCAGGGCCGGCCGACCATCTACGACCATCTGCCCCACACGCTGCCCCGGACCATGCCGGTCGGACGCCTCGACCTCAACTCCGAGGGCCTGCTGCTGCTGACCAACGACGGCGGGCTGAAGCGCCAGCTCGAGCTGCCGGCGACTGGCTGGACCCGGCGCTACCGGGTGCGGGTCTACGGCAAGGTCGACGAGGAGCGCCTGGCGGCCCTGGCCAAGGGGGTGCGGGTCGACGGCTTCGACTACGGGCCGATCCGCGCCCGCCTCGATTCGCGGCGCGGCGCCAATGCCTGGCTGACCATGGCGCTGGCCGAGGGCAGGAACCGCGAGGTGCGGAAGGTCTGCGAGCACCTGGGCTTGAAGGTGAGCCGCCTGATCCGCGTCGCCTATGGCCCCTTCCAGCTCGGCCAGCTC
>Ga0224504_10000776_pt1 | contig 14336 bp, 14 predicted proteins | sample SF_Oct11_sed_USG_3_FD_170160 | JGI IMG/M metagenome (GOLD analysis project Ga0224504, IMG submission 170160) | Sediment microbial communities from San Francisco Bay, California, United States - SF_Oct11_sed_USGS_24 | ecosystem: Environmental > Aquatic > Marine > Sediment | place: USA... | reverse complement strand
GCTGCAGGACGACCTGCAGGCGATCCTCGCAGAGACGTTCAGTTTCCCGATTCCCGTCACGCCGCTGCCGGCCGGCGAGGGATCCGCGAGCCTGCTGGAGCTTTATCACGGGCCGACGGCTGCGTTCAAGGACGTGGGTGCGGGGTTCCTGGCCGCCTGTCTCACGCGCCTGCAAGGCGACGACGCATCCCCACTGACGATTCTCGTGGCTACCTCGGGGGATACCGGCGGCGCGGTTGCCGCGGCGTTCAACGAGCGGCCCGGCATGCGCGTGGTCGTCCTGTTTCCGGAGGGCCGCGTCTCGGATCGCCAGGCGCAGCAGCTGACCTGCTGGGGTGACAACGTGCTGTCATTGCGGGTTCGGGGCGCGTTCGACGATTGCCAGGCGCTGGTCAAGAGTGCGCTGGCGGACACGGGCCTCGGCAGTCGATTTCGCTTCAGTTCCGCGAACAGCATCAACATCGGCCGGCTGTTGCCGCAGAGCACCTACTACGCGCACGCGAGCCTCGAGCACTATGCGCAGACCGGGCGCAAACCGGGCTTCATCGTTCCGACCGGTAACCTGGGCAACGCGCTCGCCTGCGTCATGGCGCGTGAGATGGGCCTGCCCATCGGCCCGATCATTCTCGCGACGAATGCAAATCGGACGATCAGCGACTATTTCGAGACGCTCAAGTGGCTGCCGCGCCCGAGCGTGCAAACGCTCGCGTCGGCGATGGACGTCGGCGATCCCAGCAATATGGAGCGATTGCGCAGTCTCGTCGGCGATGCCGACGTTCTGCGCGAGCGGCTGGGCGTCCTCGCCGTTACGGACGATTTGATCGAGGCGGCGATACGCGAGGATTACGAGGCATTCGGCTTCGCAACCTGTCCGCATACCGCGACGGCAACGCATACCTGGCGCGAGCTGGACGACGAGCTGAAGACCGGGCATGACTGGATCCTGGTGGCGACCGCCCACCCGGCCAAGTTCGAAACGATCGTGGAGCCGCTGATCGGTGCCACGGTGCCATTACCGCAAGGACTCGCGGAGATTCTTGCGCGGCCGAGCCGCTCTGTCGCCATCGATGCTGACCTCGCGGCGCTCGATGTGGCCCTGCACGAATTCTTTTCGGCATGAACGCTTGACGATGGCGCTATCAGTCGCCATTAATACGGCAGGTTATCGGGAGCCGGCTCCGGCAAATGGCAGACGTCCTTAATTCGGTTAACGCGACCTGGTTGTTGCCGGTCCTGTTGCTGCTGCTCGTCATTTGGCTCGTCTATCGGCGACGCGCCGGTGGAGACCACCTGCAGCGCGTGCTCAGGGAAATCGCCTACGCCCGCATCGAGGGGCTTGTCGTTCCCGACTCGGACGGCGGTGAGATTCAGATCGATTACCTGTTGCTGACCTCCCAGGGCCTGCTGATCCTGCACATCAAAGACGTTCAGGGCGTGGTTTTCGGTAGCGACAAGATGCAGGACTGGACCGTGATCAGCAAGGATCGACGCTTCACGTTTTCGAATCCACAGCCGGCGCTGTACGACCGTATCGCCGCGGTAAAACAGATCGTGCGCCAGGTTCCGGTCGAGGGGCGAGTGCTCTTCCTCGACGGCGCGGAATTCACCAAGGGCGTTCCCTCGATGGTGTGTACGCTCGACGAATTGCTCGAGCAATTTGGCGAGAAAGACAAGGCCGCGGCGCAACGCAAGGTCGAGGCGTTCAAGCCGCACTGGGAGTTGCTGCAAAAAAACGCGCTCGGTGAGGCATGAATCCGCGCATTCGGCTCGCCGCCGCCAGCGTCGCGGACGCCGAGGCCCTGTCGGCGGCGGGAGAACGACTGTTCGTGCAGGCCTATAGCGACTTTTCACAGGCGGATGATATCGCTGCGCATGTCGGGCATTACTTCGGGCGCGACAGCGTCGCTACCGAACTGCAAAAGCCCGGTGTCAGTTACACGCTCGCGTACGATGCGGATGCGATAGCCGGCTTTTTAAAGATTCGCCGTGGCCCAGCGCCCGATGCCGTGCCCGCCGCGGAGGCAGTCGAGGTTCAGCAGCTCTACGTGGACGCAGAGCGGCAGCGCAGGGGCGTCGGGCGGATGCTCATGGATCACGCGGCGGCAACCGCGCGCGACGAAGGCTACGCGGGTATCTGGCTCAGTGTCTGGCAGGATGCAGACTGGGCCATCGGCTTTTACGAGGCATACGGCTTTCAGCGGGTGGGCACCGCCGAGTTCTGGCTTGGCCGGTCGCGGTTCATGGATTACCTGATGTGGTTCGGCTGGGACAGCGAGGGGGAGGGTCGGACCGAGACAAGCTATTGATTATGAAGTAATTCGAGCCAACTATTGGCTTAAGCGGAGCCCTAATCAGCCGGTTCTTGGGCGCAAACTGGTGGCTTTGCGGTTATTGATTAGCGGGCCGGCGCGGCAGACAGCGATTTCTTGCCAGGAAAAATGCGTTTTAAGGTGCTTAGACGAGCATTTCTCATCCAAAAAACGCTAAAAAACATTGGCTTAGCGAGGTCCGACCCCAACCGACCCAACCGATTCGGGCCGCTTGGGTCTCATTAGCGATTGCAACGCTGCGCGATCCTCGAGCCAGATTCGACCGCGGCCGAGCTTAAGCGCCCCGATCCGCTCGAAGTCGTGCAGTTTACGGTTGACAACCTCGCGCGCGGTACCTATCGCCAGCGCAAGGTCATCGTTTGTCATCTCGATCGTCGGGCGCTCTTTTTCAGAGTTGTCGAACTCCTCGAGCAACAGGCCGATAAGTCGGTGATCCACACTTCGTGTCGTGATGTCGCTGATTCGCAGGATGATTTCTTCAAAACGGTCGGCCACGGATTGCTGCACGAATTGGTGGAATTCACCGAAACGAGCTGACAGCTCGCGCACGCCCGAGCGTTTCAGGACGCCCGCCACGAGGTCGGCCGACGCGTCGGCATGTGCCAGGGCGACCGTCTTTGCGAGCACCATGCGCATGTTGATCGGGCAGATTTGACCGGCACGTACCTTGTAAAGTAGAACGCCGCGGCCCGACATGCCGGATACATAGACGCGGATGTTGCCCTTGCCAACCAGGTAAATCGAGTCGCAGCGGTCGCCTACGCGGAACAGATGGCCGTTCCTCACGTCTTTACTGTCAAGTGGCCGCACATGCTCGAGCAGTGCATTGCGCAGCTCCGACGATCCGTCGCGGTAGAACGAGTATTCCCGCAATATTCTGTCTGAAATGTCCTGCATGACTGCTTGTCTGCCAGCTTCCTATCCCGTCCTCGCGTGCCGTTCATGGTAACCAGCACGACCGCTGGACGCTATCACGGATTACCGCAGTGGTGGCGCGGACGCCGGGCGAGGCTGCTAAACTTGGTATCAGGGAACTGCTGGACCCGGGGAGGCAGCGTTTTGCAACAAGTAGGAGACCTGCTCAGCGACAAGGGCACCGAGATTTTCAGTATTGCGCCGGGAGCGACCGTGGCCGAAGCTGTCGACCTGATGGTCGAGAGAGGTGTCGGCTCGTTGCTGGTAATGCAGGAAGGCGCACTGTGCGGCATCGTTACGGAACGCGACTATGCGCGCAAAGTCGCAGTTGACGGCGTGTCGACAGAGAGTATCTGTGTCGCGGACATCATGACAGCCGATGTACTTACAACCGGCGTCGAACATAACATCGACGAATGCATGATGCTGATGACGGAGAAACGCATCCGGCACTTGCCGGTCGTCGACGGTGAACGGGTGCTGGGTATTATTTCGATCGGCGATCTGATGAAGGCGATCATATCCGACAACCAGCGCGCGGTCGGCGCACTCGACCGGCCCGCGGACTGACGCAGCCTGGCGCCGGTGCTGGCCGAGGTCAGCCGAGCGCGAAGAACCTCACGGCATTTTCGGTCGTGAAGCTTGCGACATGCGGCTCCGTCTGGCCGCGAGCCTCGGCGACCACGCGCAGCACCTCGGGCAGATACATGGGTTCGTTGCGGCGTGTTTTCGGCTTCGGCTGGACCGTGCGCGGCAGAAGGTAGGGAGCGTCGGTCTCGATCAGGAGACGATCGTCGGGAATGACATCGACGATGTCCTTGAGGTGCATTCCGCGGCGCTCGTCGCAGATCCAGCCGGTAACCCCGATGTACAGGTCCATCGCAAGGTATTCCCGCAGTGATTCGTGCTCGCCGGTAAAACAGTGTGCGACAGCCCGCGAGAGCTTCGGCAACATCGGTTCCAGCAGCTCGACGAAGTCGTCATGGGCGTCTCGCTGGTGCAGGAATACGGGCAGGCCGGTTTCCGCAGCGATGTTCAGCTGAGCCTGGAATGCCGCAAGCTGTGCCTCGCGCGGCGAAAAATTGCGGAAGTAATCGAGCCCGCATTCACCGACGGCCACGATACTGCGATCGGCAGCCAGTTTCCGGATCAACGCGTCGCTATCGTCCGTGTAGTCGGAGGCATGGTGCGGATGCACGCCGGCGGTTGAATAGAGTACGCCCGGGTAGTCCTGCGCGAGGACCGCGGCCTTCCGATTGCTTTCGTCGCTGCTGCCCGTAACCACGATGCGGGATACGCCCGCACTCGCAGCGCGCCGAAGTACCTCGTCGCGATCGTCGTCGAAACTGTCGTGGGCGAGATTCGCGCCAATGTCGACCAGGGAGTAATCCATGATGTCAGTCCGGGCCCCAGCGGAAGTAATGAGCGCCGAGCGCCAAGAATACCAGGCTCAATAGTGTCAGCATGATCATGCTCGGTGCAATGTCGACGATCGTCGCCCCGTCGAGCATGACCGCCCGCGCCGATTCCAGGATATGGGTCAGTGGAAAGGCTTTCGCGAGACCCTGCACGGCCGGGCCGGCCCCTTCGAGCGAGAACCATACGCCCGACAGGATCATCATCGGCCAGGAGATCATGTTGAGAAGACCGCCTGCCAGTTCCTCGGACGTCACCCTTGCGGCGATGAGCAGGCCCAGAGAGACCATCGAAATACAGCCTACGGCGGCGACGAGGAGCAGTGTCAGATAGCTGCCGTCCATGCGCGTATCGAGAATCAGGTGCGTGGCGAGGTAGACGAACGCGGTTACTATCATCACGAGCATCAGTCGTGACGCAACCTGGGCCATGATGAATTCGTGGGGCTGCAGGGGCGTTGCGCGCAGGCGCTTGAGAAATCCGTTCTTGCGGTAGCGCACGACGACGTAGCCGACACCGAACAGGCAGGAGAACATCATGTTCATGCCCAGTATGCCGGGCAGGACCCAGTCTACGTAGCGGATCGGGTCCCCGATGACGCGTGCTTTTTGCATCTGTCCGCCAACTGCCGCATCCGATTGGAGCAGCAGGCGCTCGGCAAAATAACCCCTGGGCGATTCGGGGTTGACCCAATAGCGGCGTTCGCCCGCGAAACGGACCAGCAGATCGAGCCGGTGCCTTTCGACCTTGCGGAAACCGTCGGCTTCGTCGGTCACGGGGACGAACTCGATATAGCGGGACTCGAGGAAGGGGTGCTCGGCCGCGTCGATTTCGCCCGAAGATTGCAACACGCCGACGGTGTACTGGTTGCGGCCTTCACCGCCGAATACGAAAGCGAGTCCGAAAACCAGGATGACCGGCATCAGGATATTCCACGCCAGCGTGCCCCGGTCGCGCATGAATTCGCGGTTGCGGGCGAGAAAGACGGCGTAAATTCTCTTCAGCATCATTGCTATTTCGCTCAGGAACGCAATGAATGGCCGGTCAGGTCGAGGAACAGATCCTCGAGATTTGGCTGCCGGATCTTGATTCGATTCAGGTTGGCTACACGCGGCGCAAGCACCTCGAGGCTTTTGGAAACATCGGTGGACATGATTTCGACAATGCCCTGATTCTCGTATACCGCGTGTTCAATGCCGTCGAGGTTTCCGGCCAGGTCCTCGAGGGGTAGCTCGATGACAAGCCCGTCGTAACGGTTCCTGAGGAGCTCGTCGGGTGGGCCACTCGTAATGATCTTGCCGGTATCCATAATCGCGATCTCGTCGCACAGGACGTGTGCCTCGTCCATATAGTGCGTGGTAAGGATTATGGTCGTGCCATTCGCCTGGATTCGCTGCACCAGTGTCCAGAAATTTCTTCGTGCCTGCGGATCGAGGCCTGTCGTCGGCTCGTCGAGAAATACGAGCCTGGGTTCGTTGACCAGTGCTACTGCGAGGAAAAGCCTTTGCCTCTGGCCGCCGGAGAGTTTGCGGTTGTCGCGATCCAGCAGATCGCCGAGCGAACAGTCCGCGATGATGCGATCGAGGTCCGCCTGCCGGTCGTAAAGTCTCTGAAACATCTCCAGCGTTTCGCGCACGGTCAGGTAGTCCTGTAGCGCGGTATCCTGGAACTGGATGCCTGCTTCCTCGCGGAAGCGCCGTCCGGCCACCTCACCGAAGTAGTAGACCTCGCCGGACGTTGCCGGGGTTACGCCCTCGATGATCTCCACGGTGGTGGTTTTGCCGGCGCCGTTTGGCCCCAGCAGGCCGAAACAGACGCCTTCGGCCACGGTGAAGCTGACGTCGTTCACGGCGACCACGCCGGGATATTGCTTGACGAGGTTCCTGGCCTCTAGCGCGATCTGCATCGGGGTCCGTCCGGCAAAGGACGTTAGATTATCGGAAGGGTCCGTCGGCAGCCACCCCACATCCAGGCGCAACTTCTGCAACCAAAGCGTTGCGAGTGGCATCAAACCAATACATCAAGAAACCACGGGATGTAGAACTATGTTGAGAACTGTAAACAGGAGCGCCGCTCTGACGGTGTTCGTTTCGCTACTGCTGGCGCTTCCAGCCCACGCCAGCTTAAACAAGAGCATTACGATCGATGCCGGCGAATCGTCGGACGGCGAGTCAACGGTTAATGGCAAGATTTCGGTCGGTGCCGGCGCCACGGTAACAGGAGACGTGACCAGCGTGAACGGTTCGATCCGCATCGAGGAGGGCGCGACGGTAGCCGATGCGGAGACGGTAAACGGTGGCCTGCGGGTAGCAGACAAGGTCCGGAGCCAGAGCCTGAGCACGGTGAACGGTTCGATCCAGGTGGCCAGCGACGTCACTGTCGACGGTTCGGTTAGCGCGGTCAACGGCAGAATCACGATCGGTGGTGGCAGCAAAGTCGCGAACGATCTCGGCAACGTGAACGGTGAGATCGAGCTCGAGGGCAGCGAGGTCGGTGGTGACGTGTCTACCGTCAGCGGAGATATAGAGCTGGCTGACGGCGCGGTGATCATGGGCGACCTGATCGTCGAGAAACCCAGTGGCTGGAACAGCAGCAATCGTATGCCGCGCGTCGTCATCGGACCCGGGTCACGGGTCGAGGGTGTCATTCGACTCGAGCGCGAGGTCAAGCTCTACATCAGCGAGTCGGCCGAGGTCGGCGGCGTTGAAGGCGAGATGACGATGGACGACGCCGTTCGTTTCAGCGGCAAAAGGCCCTGAATAGCAGTAGAATCCGGCTGTGCCAGGCGCAGCCAGACAACTCAAGCTATTCACAGATACCGAGAGGCCCGGCGATTCGCCGGGCTTTTCCGTGCGTGAGAGCGGCCGGGCGAAGCGTCTGTCGATCAAGGTCTATCCCCGGGGGCGCGTCGAGGTCGTCGTGCCCAGGAGAACCCGGGCACGAGACGTCCAGTCGTTCGTCGACGAGCACCGCGACTGGATAGACCAGACCCGCGCGTCATTCGCGGCGAAACACCCCCCTGAGCCGTTCGCGTTGCCCTACCGGGTCCACCTCGCCGCTATTGGTCGCAGCTGTCGTGTGGCTTATCGGCAACGAAAGGACGGGGGCAGCGTGCGGTTTCGGCGGCACGGCGATCTGCTCGTGCTAACGGGCGGGACCTCGGACGAGGCACAGTGCATTGCGGCGCTGAAACGCTGGCTTGCGCTGGTCGCCAAAGAGGAGTTCGAGCCCTTGCTGCGCGCCATGTCGGCCCACACCGGAGATTCCTTCAAACGCATGCAGGTGCGTGGCCAGAAGACCTGTTGGGGCAGTCATTCGTCAACGGGCACCATCAGCATCAACTACTGCCTGCTGTTCCTGGAGCCGGCGCTGGTACGCTACCTGATGATCCACGAGCTTTGCCACGCCCGACACATGAATCACTCTCGCCGCTTCTGGCGCGCAGTCGGACTCCACGAGCCCGACTACGAGCGGCTCGACCGCGAGCTGGGCGAATCCTGGTCGAAAATTCCGACCTGGTTATGTGCTTATTAACAATAAGTTATATAGTACTTCTCAATTAATTTCTAGGATTCTGACGGTCACCGAACCCGGCGTACCGTGTGCCGCGTCAACCGCCGGGGCGCTCGCGCGTTAATTGCTCAGGCAAACAAGTTCCAGGCACACGGAGGTAGCACGATGAGCACAGGTAGTGCCAAAGCCCTGCTGGCATGCGTGATAATGGCCGCGCTCGGCGGCTGCGCAACCGGCGAACCGCAGGCAATTCTGAGCGCCGCGGAGCTCGAATCGATGATTCGTATCGAGATCCGGCCCCTGGAGCCGGAGATTCCCGACGAAACGGCGGTTGCTGCGGTTCAGCCCTGATCCAGCAATTCGCGCAGATTGATGACTGCTGCGTTGGCGCGCGCGAGGTAGTTGGCCATGACGAGCGAGTGATTCGCCGTCAGGCCGTAGCCACCGCCGTTCAGAACGACCGGCCATCGCATGGGATCGAGGCTCGCCTCGAGTTCACGGATGATCTGTCGCACGCTCGCTTCCGCATTCTTGTCGTCCAGCACCTGGGAGAAGTCGAATTCGATGGCGCGGAAGAAGTGCAACAAGGCCCAGGCCGCGCCGCGGGCTTCGAAAAAGACGTCGTCGATCTCCAGCCAGGGCGTGCGTACATCAATGATGTCGGGCTGTTCGTGTGCTGCCTCTGCCGACGGATCGCCGGCCAGTTCCTCGTTGATCACGGTTGACGCGACGCTGTTGCCAAGGCGGCGCGACATGCTGCCCAGGCGCTTCTCGACCTCGGCAAGCCATTCCCGGAGATTATCGGCGCGCGCATAGAACTGCGCTTCGGGTTGCGCGGCACCGGTGAGGCGATCCTGGTATCGGAACAGCGCTGCAGCGCCTTCCCTGTAGCGCCTCTCGGTTGGCGGGAACAGCCAGGAATTACTCTCCGAGAAGAACTTTTCGACGGCTTCCACGACGTCGGGATCCTCTTTCGATTGCGACTGGCTGCGACTGAAATCGTTGCGTATGGCGCGCGAGAAGTCGCGCATCTGGGTTACGACACCCTTTTCCCAGTTGGGCATATTGTCGAGCCACAGGCCCGGCGGAAACTTGTCGTTCGTGATGTAGCCACCGCGCTTGTCGAGCAGCGTCTCCGCGACCCGGATCAGCGTGTCGGTGGTGGAGTAGCCGACGACGCTGCGCTGGTCGTCAACATACTCATTCACCCAGAACAGCTTTGGCATGGGTGACCAGTACATGCCCAGCAATACCAGGAACAGGAACAGGACGCCGAAGGATATGGCGAAGATCTTTGCCCAGGGCGACCGGGACATGACGCTGGCGGCGGTTTTTTCGTTCACGACAGACTCTGCAAAAAAAGTTTCAGTGGGCGAGCGATTCTACCAGCTGCGGAAGCACCATCCCCGAATTGCCGCGCAGGCTCGCTGTGTAGGACTCAGACTGGCTGGTCGGACTCGGGTTCACTTCGATCGTAACTGCACCCGCTTCGCGCGCAACATCGGCCAGGCCAGCGGCAGGATACACCAGCGATGACGTGCCAACCGACAGGAATACGTCGCAGTCGGCGGCGGCTGCGAAAGAGGCATGCAGGGCTTCCTCGGGGATGGCCTCGCCGAACCAGACGACGCCGGGGCGCAGGTAACCGCCGCAGTCGGGGCAGGACGGGACACCATCGTCGTCGTCGGCTGCGTTAACGATACGGGCTTCGGCGGAGCAGCGGTTGCTGAACAGGTTGCCGTGGAATTCGATGACGTCGCTGCTTCCGGCACGCTGGTGCATGCCGTCGACGTTCTGGGTGACCAGTGTGAGCCTGGGAACGAGAGACTGCAGTTCGGCGAGCGCGCGGTGGCCGGCATTCGGTTCGGCCCCGGCGACGAGGTCGCGCCGCCAGCGATACCAGCGCCACACCAGTTCGGGATCCCGTGCGAACGCTTCCGGCGTGGCCAGATCCATCGGGTCGTACTGCTCCCAGAGCCCGGTCTGCGCCTCGCGAAACGTCGGCACGCCGCTCTCCGCCGAGACGCCGGCACCGGTCAGCACGCAGACGTGGCGCGCGTCCCGCAGCGCCTCGACGAGCGATTGCGCCAGCTCAGGCAGCGAGTTGCCTCAATACGTAGTGCAGGATGCCGCCGTGCTCGTAGTAGTCGCGCTCCTTCGGGGTGTCGATCCGGATCTTTGCCGTGAACGTGATGGCGTCGCCATCGGGCGGCGTCGCCGTTACCGTCACCGTCTTCGCAGAGGGGTCCGTGTGGCCCTCGATGTCGAAGACCTCGGCGCCGGTCAGGCCGAGCGATTCGGCATCCTCGCCGTCCTCGAACTGCAGTGGCAACACGCCCATGCCGATCAGGTTGGAGCGATGGATCCGCTCGAAACTCTTCGTAATGACAGCCTTCACACCGAGCAGTAACGTGCCCTTGGCGGCCCAGTCGCGGGAAGAACCCGTGCCGTATTCACTGCCGGCAATCACGACCAGAGGCGTGCCTTCCTCACGGTACTTGAGCGACGCGTCGTAGATTGTCATTTGCTCGCCGCTCGGTTGATGCCGCGTCCAGCCACCCTCGGTTCCCGGTGCGAGCTGGTTGCGCAAGCGGATATTTGCGAACGTACCGCGCATCATCACTTCGTGATTGCCGCGCCGGGAGCCGTAGGAGTTGAAGTCGGCGGGCTGCACGCCCTGGTCCATGAGGTATTTCGCGGCCGGGCTGTCGGGCGCGATGCTACCGGCAGGCGAAATGTGGTCGGTCGTCACGGAGTCGCCGAGCAGCGCGAGCGCGCGGGCGCCGGTGATGCCGGAGACAGACGATGGCTCGGCTGTCATGCCCTCGAAGTAGGGCGGGTTCTTGACGTAGGTTGAAGCGTCATCCCAGGTATAGATTTCACCCTCGGGCGAATCGATGCCTTTCCAGTTGGCGTCGCCCTCGAATACGCCGGCGTAGCTCGACTTGAACATGTCCGAGTCGATGTTGTTCTTGACCACGTCGTGGATTTCCTGCTGGCTCGGCCAGATATCCTTGAGGTAAACGGGATTGCCGTCCTTGTCCTCGCCGAGCGGGTCCTCGAGCAGGTTGACGTCGAGATTGCCGGCGAGCGCGTAGGCAACAACGAGCGGGGGAGATGCGAGGAAGTTCATGCGCACTAGCGCGTGAATGCGTCCTTCGAAATTGCGGTTACCCGACAGCACGCTCGTGCCGACGATGTCGCCCTGCTGAACCGCGTCCGCGATCTCCGGCAACAGCGGCCCCGAATTGCCGATGCATGTCGTGCAGCCGTAACCCACGGTGTAGAAGCCGACGGCGTCGAGATCATCGATCAGGCCCGATTTTTCCAGGTAGTCGGTGACGACACGGGAACCCGGAGCAAGGCTGGTCTTGACCCACGGTTTCGCTTTCATGCCTTTTTCCCGCGCGGCCTTTGCAACCAGGCCGGCAGCAACCATGACAGCGGGGTTTGACGTGTTCGTGCAGCTGGTGATCGCCGCAATGAGGACGGCACCGTCGCGGATTTCGACATCCTCGCCATTGATGTTGGCCACGGCCTTGCCTCCATCCTGACGATCGGCGACCGCTTTCCCGAGATGCTCCTTGTAGACCTTGTCAGCCACCTTGAGCTTGATGCGGTCCTGCGGCCGTTTCGGGCCGGCGATACAGGGCTCGACGGATCCCAGGTCGAGCTCCAGCGTGTCGGTGTAGATGCCGTCGGCATCGCCGTCTTCGCGCCACAGGCCTTGCTCGCGAGCGTAGGCCTCGATGAGTTCGATGTGTGCCGCGTCGCGGCCGGAAAGTTCGAGGTAACGAACCGTCTGAGCGTCGATCGGGAAGATCGCGCAGGTGGAGCCGAACTCGGGCGACATGTTGCCGAGCGTTGCGCGGTCGGCGAGCGGCATGTCCGTTAGCCCGTCGCCGAAAAACTCGACGAACTTGCCGACCACGCCCATTTCACGAAGCATTTCCGTCACGGTGAGCACAAGGTCGGTCGCGGTGGCGCCTTCGCGCAGCTTGCCGGTCAGCCTGAAGCCGATGACGTGAGGGATCAGCATCGTGATCGGCTGGCCCAGCATCGCCGCCTCGGCCTCGATCCCGCCGACACCCCAGCCGAGGACGCCGAGTCCGTTGATCATCGTGGTGTGACTATCCGTTCCGACAACCGTATCCGGATAGGCCTTTCTAACGTCACCCTGTTCAGAATCGAAGACCACCCGGGAGAGATACTCCAGATTGACCTGGTGCACGATGCCGGTGTTCGGCGGCACGACGCGGAAATTCTCGAAGGCCGACTGGCCCCAGCGCAGGAACGAATAACGTTCCTCGTTGCGCTGGAATTCGATCCTGTTATTCAGGTCCAGCGCTTTCGCCGTGCCGTAGTTGTCGACCTGTACCGAGTGATCGATCACGAGTTCGGCCGGTGACAGCGGGTTGATACGGTCCGCGGAACCGCCGAGTTTCACCACGGCATCACGCATCGCGGCCAGATCCACGACTGCCGGGACGCCCGTGAAGTCCTGCAGGATGACGCGACTGGGCGTGAAGGAAATCTCTGTGCTCGGGTCGGCCTTGGGGTCCCAGTTTGCCAGTGCCAGGATGTCGTCCCGCGTGACGTCGCGGCCGTCTTCGTGCCGCAAGAGGTTCTCGAGCAGGATCTTGAGCGAGTAGGGCAGTCTCGCGACGTGACCGTCACTGACGGCGTCAAGGCGGAAAATCTCGAAATCTTTGCCGCCCACTGTCAGTGTCGAGCGCGCACCGAAGGTGTCCTTCATGTGTGTGTCTCCGGAGTCTTGTTTGCAGTGCGGGGCCGCAGCCCTGCGGGGTCGCGGATTATAGCGAATGCTGCATAGCAGCGCTCAGGAAATTGCCGATTCAGGCATGTCCGCCGCGGCCGTCGCGTGGCCCTGCAGCGCCTCGATGACGGCACCGCCCAGGCACCGATCACCTTGATAAAAAACGACAAATTGACCCGGGGCAGCGGCTCGTTGCGGCTGCTCGAAACGCACCATTAGACGATCGTCGAGTGCGTGCCGTAACGTGCAATCCTGGTCCGTCTGACGGTAGCGGATCTTGGCTTTGCAACGCAGACCCGTGTCGAGCTTATTCGGCTCACGGCCGATCCATGACGGCTCGCTCGCGATCAGTTCGTCACTCAGGAGCAACGGGCTGTCACCCTGGTCGACGATCAGCACGTTCTTCCCGATCTCTTTGCCCACCACGTACCAGGGTTCGTCACCCGCGTCACGACGCCCACCGATGCCCAGGCCCTGTCTCTGCCCGAGCGTATAGAACATCAGGCCATGATGACGGCCAAGTTCCTTGCCCGCGGGAGTGAGGATGGGCCCCGGCTGAGCCGGAATGTAGGTACTCAGAAATTCGCGAAACGGGCGCTCGCCGATGAAACAGATGCCGGTGCTGTCTTTCTTGTCGTGCACGGCCAGCCCCTGCTGCTTAGCGATCCGGCGAACCTCTGCCTTGTGCAGGCCGCCGAGCGGAAACACCGTTTCGGCCAGTGCATCGGCGCTCACCGCGTGCAGGAAGTAGGTCTGGTCCTTGCTTGCGTCCGCCGCCTTTAGCAAAGCGACCGTGTCGTCGGCAATCCCGGTTCTGGCATAGTGGCCGGTGGCCAGCAGCTCGCCGCCCAGGCGCTTCGCATAGTCGCGAAATACCCCGAACTTGATATCCCGGTTGCACAGGACATCAGGATTGGGCGTGCGGCCGCTGCGGTACTCCGCGAGGAAGTACTCAAAAACCCGGTCGCGATACTCCCTGGCGAAATTGACGTGATGCAGCGGGATATCGAGCTGGGCGCAGATTCGGCGCGCGTCCTGCAGATCCTCGGCAGCCGTGCAATAGCCGTCCTCGTCCTCCCAGTTGGTCATGTGCAACGCTTCGACCGCGGCACCCGCGTCCTTCAGCAGGAACGCGGCCACGGCCGAATCGACCCCGCCCGAAAGGCCGAGGATGACTCTGCGGTCAGCGATGTTGGAAAGATCGTACGCCATAGCCGACGCATTTTATCACTGCGGGCCAGGTGGCTGCTGGAGGAGCGCGCGCCAGCGCGATTACACGAGGTCGGCGCTCGCGATTACGGCGTGGACGTTGTGCTGCAGCGGCAACATGTCCGAGAACAGTACGTCGGACTGACGCCGACCTGCCTCGAAATCCAGGATGCAAC
>Ga0224504_10000775_pt1 | contig 14338 bp, 10 predicted proteins | sample SF_Oct11_sed_USG_3_FD_170160 | JGI IMG/M metagenome (GOLD analysis project Ga0224504, IMG submission 170160) | Sediment microbial communities from San Francisco Bay, California, United States - SF_Oct11_sed_USGS_24 | ecosystem: Environmental > Aquatic > Marine > Sediment | place: USA... | reverse complement strand
AAAATAAAACAATACCTCCGGCGTGATCACTTCGCGGCAATGATGAAGGGCGGTGTACAGAAGCTCCGGTTCATCTTCGTCACGTTGGGGTTATCAGAGAGTTTGAAAGCCCAAATGTCCCGCCCTTCGAGGGTCTGGCCAAGCGAGATTTTCTGCGAGAGAAGATTGGGATATGCGGCGATCAGATCGTCCATACGTGTGTTGAGTTCGTCGAGCGTCATATAGCCGCCCATATCTTTGGCCGGGTCCAATCTCGACTGATTGTACTTAACGATGTCTTCGTGCAGAACTTCGGTACGAATACCGAGGGCTTCGATCTGCCTAAGTTCCTCCTGGTCGGTTACGATGTCGATGTAACCGTCTTTTTGAAAAGTCTGGTCCAGATGCAACTGCCGAATGTCGAGCAGTTGTTTGGGATCATCGATGTAGAGTCTCACCTGCATTTGCGTCGCCGATGCCGAAGCGGTCAGCACCGCCAGCACCAACATGATCACCAATGTCTTTGTCACTCTGCCTTGCATGAAATCCTCCATAGGTGGTAATAGATTTGTGCACTCCCAGACATACCATCAGGAAGCGGATAGACGTACCCGTGAGTCCCTCGCAACAGATGCGGTGAAGTAAGAAGGAGCGGGGCTGCTTAGTATACGGGACGAGCAGGTGCTGGGTTTCGTTTGATGGCGAGGTAACTAAGGCAAAGTTTGCGACTGTGAAATCCGGCGAGAGTGGAAAGTGAAACCGGGGCGTTGTGGTTGCAGAGCCTTGCAGGGCAGGTCTCTCTTCTCTTGGAGACCTGCCACCGGCGGGTCCGAAGACGGACCCACCCTACTTCTGATCTGTCAGGACTCACTCTCGGCGGCTCCTCGGCGTTCCGGGTCACGGCTGGATTTCTTGAAGTGACCGACGGCCATGGTGACGATCACCAGCGTCACTGTGCCCAAAGGCCACAGCTTCACTTCGGGAAAGGCGGCATGCAGGCCCCAGAATATGCCCAGCACTGAAAGCACGGCGATACCCATCAGGCCTTTTGTGGTTTTGTTGTGTCGCGTCATTTTGGTATCTCCTTTCGGTTAACGTAGCTCTACTGTTTAGCTACTAAACAATACGCACAAAAAAACGTCAGGTTTCGCTTCTTTTGTCGATACCGCTCTCAAGATGGCTTAAAAAGGAGCCGAGCAGCTTCAGTTTCGAGGCTGTCAGGCCGTCCAGGAAATCAAACAACTCTCGGTCGAGATCTTCGTGCATTTGCTCATGCGAGTAGTAGGCTATCTTTCCTTTGTTGGTCAGTTCCAACAGTACCCGAGAGCCGCTTTCGGGATGTTTCGATTTTCGTATAAGTTTTTTATCCTCAAGCTGTTGCAGCATTTGCGAGATGGCGCCCTTGGTGACCCCGGCCCGCTCGGCCAACTCCGTTACACCAGCTTCCGGGTAACGACCAATAAGCACAATAGTGTGAACCTCGGCCGGGAACAGAAGTCGCCTGAGCCCGTACCGGCGCGGCTTCTTCTGGTTCTCGACATATTTGTTGAGAACACGCAGAAGTTGCTCGGCTATCTCGTTGCTGACCGATGCCATGATCCAAATGTATAGTAACTAAACCTATTTGTCAAGACCATAAAGGGCCTCCTGGTCGCTTCGCGACCGACCTACCACCAACGTTGCCGACCATTCTCACATGTGAAGGCCGCTCCCGACACTAAGGTCGAGAGCGGCCGTTGATAATACAGCAAACCATGACGTCTGCTACATCATGGGAGTATCTCTCCTACGGACATGCTACCGGCGGCGGGCCGCCAGAGAACATGAAGTCAACCGACCAAACGAGATCGGAGATGTCTATCGCACCATCGCCGTTCATGTCAGCTTCTTCGAAGCAAGGCGGCGCCGGGCCACCGGTGAACATGAAGTCGACCAGGTATACCAGGTCGGAGATGTCGATGACATCGCCGCCGTCATAATCGACATTACCGCGGATCGGCGGGATACAACATCCGCAGTTCGGCGAGGTCAGGTTCTCCTCATACCAAGTATGACATTCCTGCGCCGAGGCGATAAAGGCCGCAAAGCCCAAACGACTGGTGATCAAACACTTGAATATCCAGATCGTTGTGGTCGGAGTCAGCGTGTAGCCTGACTTGAAAGTCATGACCGAGTGCAGGTCGGCGTTGATGGAGTCCGAAAGGACATATCCCGGGCGAGCGGTCATCAAACTGTCCAACTCATGGGCGATGAAGCCGCCGGTCGGATTGACCCAGCGCGAGTTGCTGCCGGTGTAAGCGCCGTAAGGACTGGAAGTCACCACGACAGTTCCACCAAAGTCTTCTCGGATGCTCAGCAGCTCAATACCGCCGAAGCGGTCCGAGTTTTCCTGACATTCTTCAGGGTCCTGGTTGTATTCGGAACCCTGCTGGTAAATCAGCCTCTGGCCAACACTGAAGCCCGAAAGGTTGCGTGCAGCGCTGTCGGACGGGATATCCCAGTCGATAGCTTCACCGATGTTGAGGCCGCTGTGCGTCTGGCCATCGATTACCGAAATCCTCAGGACTTGAATGATCCAGTTGGAACCCTGGTGAGCGCTCTGATCCGGAGCGATCCACCACTTCTCAATCAGGATACCGGTGTCATGAGTGGCAAACTGAGACAAGTAGGCGTTGGCGTAGGACAGCGGATTCTCATCACAGTCCACACCGTAAACAAACGGCGTTACCGGAGTGTGGCCAAGCGGCACGAAGCCTTCACTGGAGATGTAGGTGGTGCCGAAGATCGACCAGTTACACAGCACGGAGTCACCGTCCGGCCAACAGATGACCGGAGAGGCGTCGTATACATAGATCGAGGCATCGCCGGGGACGTTATCGCCGACCCCTTTCTGACCCTCGCAGTCGCCGTAGTCCCAGAAGTCAAGGTTGACACGACCGGCGCCCTGGTTCCCCCAGTTACCCATGTTGGATACCACCAACGAGAAGCAACCGGTGGAAATGGTGTCGAATACCGGCACCACAATCGTGTCGACTACAAAGAAATCGATCGGGAAGATAAACGGAGAGTCATCGAAGTTGCCGGTCGCGGTCAAATCGCCCGTCAGATGCACCACCGTACCAGGCAGATTGATGGACCCACCGGCGTTGATGGTGACGGTACCGCTTACCTCATTGCCTGCGCCGGGGGAAATGATCCCTGACTCAAGTGAAGCTGAAACCGACAGCCAGCCAGAATGCGGCCCGGCGTCTTCGTTCAGAACTATCTCAAACTCCGTAGCTATGTTTCCGCAGTTCCCAATGGACAGCGGCTTGTCAAACTGAGTTCCATGTTTGGTGTACTCAGGATAGCCGATGGCGATCCAACTGGGATCCCAGCCCGCAGTCGGAATCACACAGGCGTCACCAACGCCGTCCCAATCGGTGTCGGCCTGATTGGGGTTGTAAACGCCGGGACAGTTGTCACCCTGAATAGGCCAGCCGGGGCAGCTTTCGCACCAACCGTCTTCGTCGGAATCTTCGCAGACACCTATTACATCTAAAGCGTTGAGTTCATCCGTGAGGGTCAACCCCAACGATGTCGCCCAGGCAAAGAACGTCACCGTGCCGTTGAAATTGGTCATGTAGATGTCGCCGGGAGACAGCGGCCCAACCGGCATATTCGGGTTGGCTCCGGTTAGCGACGGTGAACCGGCCCGCAGTGAAAACAGAGCGGTGTCGTAGATCGGGTTGAGGTATCCGTACTGGTGGAAATCGCACAGCGCCACTGCGTCGATTTCGTCGCCGGGCATCAGTCCGATGTCCTGAACGCCGGAGGCATAGATGCCGAACATAAATCCGCCCGGTCGAGCAATCAGGATGTCGTCAGGCGTCACACCGTCCGGATCGGGCGGTCCCGGTCGGAAAGCCACCCCGCCCCAGAAGACACCGTCATTCGGGGTCAGCACGTCCAGGAACGGATCGGCGATGCCGATGGTCGGCGAGGTGCCGTCAATGCTGAAGTAGATGAATTCATCGGGGATACCGTCGTAGTCCCAGTCGACGTGATTGCCATTGCTCAACTCAAGAGCATCGAGATCGTCCTCGTTGGTCAGAGTGTGGGCGCTACCTAATGTGTCGGGAGCCTGCAAGCCCAATAACAGCTCATCGGTGCCCAGCACATTGCTGCCGGGCGGCGCCGGTGCCGTCCATGGGCCGAGACCGAGCCCGAACGACAAGGCATTGGGCGGTCCGATGAAAATATCGCCGGCTGCTTCTTCGCCTGGGCTGCCGCCAACGTTGGATGGAACTATCGTTGGTGGTCGTCCAAACACGGGCGCCAACACAGCTTCGTTGTAAACACCCGAGCCAGGCACACCGATGGCCGCCGGGTTCACACTGAAGAGCGGCAGATTACCACCATCAGCACCGAACGATACGGCAACCAGGTTGTCACCCTCCTGCATGCCCATGGTGCCCACGGCCCAGGGCATATCGAACGGTCCCGGCATACGCAGTATGGCCGGGGGCCCCGGAGGTCCGGGAGGAGGTGTTATCGGTCCCATATACGGCGGCGGGCCGGGCTCACCGGTGCCCAGAGCGCCTGAGATTCTTAGAGTGTTTGTAATATCGGGAGCGGCGCCAAGCAAGGCGCCCGAAGCCTGAAAGAGCTCACCCTTGGTTGTGCTCAACGGGACCACGCCTGGACGAGCGCCACCCCATCCACCGGCAGTGCCCAGACTGAAAACGTCATTCGGGAACGGCCAACACGAATCAATCAGACCTTCGGCCGGGTTGGGTTCACCGTCAACAGAGAAAACGGTCGGGTAGGGCAACTGCAAAGGTATGTGCGGCAGGCGCGAAGTGTCGCCCGGCGGGTTGGGTGCGGCCACACCATGTGAGGCTCGCATCAACCAGCCTACCAGGTTACAGCCGGTAACATCATAAAGGGCTGTCGCATTGCCGTTGGCGAAGTTAAAGGTGTGGACATACGTTCTGCCCAAAGGGGGAAAAGTATATATCGTGTCCACCTGCACAACGATGGGCATAACATTGACCAGAGTCATACCGCCCAGGCCGGCCGGCAGATCCACCTCCACATAGAGGTTGAAGAAGCTCCGAGCCGGAAAGTCATCGTTAGGATTTCCACTGTGACTCAATGCCTCCACTTCCCCCAGGCTGCGCGGTGCAGATAGCGCAGCGTCACCGGCGCGTATAGCCCAGCCGTCGCCGTTCTGCATGTTCAGCCAGGCCATCTTGGTGTGAACCTCGCGACAAGTTCCGCTTCCCTGCTCGAAAGTGGCCGGATGGGGGCCGATGTCACTATCGGATACGTTATCCGGGTCGGTGACCACCGGTGGTTGCGGGGAATTTCCATTGCCGACAACGGCACCGCCCACGTCGGTGGGGTCGTCTTCCCAGTGTGCCGCGCTTCGAAGAATGATCGTGTTTGGGTCGGTCACTCGGATGGTGTACGTTGCTCCACCGTAGGCCGGGCTCAGCACCACATGGAACAGGCCGGTCGAAGAAAAGGAATCCCAACCAGCGCCCGGAAACTGGGCGGCTTGGGTGGTAGCGCCGACAAATAGCGCCAACGTGGCGGCAAGCAGCAAAACTTTAGCTGCGTTTGATGATTTCGCCAAAGATGGCCGACAGGTTTTCACAATAACCCTCCTCTCAAACAGGTTAGGCCCTCACATGGAAGTCATTGGCCACGAGCCAAATTGTCCCACGCGAGAAAAGCGTAAATTGTTCTTCGTAAATCCTTTGCCTGCGATCGAGTTCAGTGCTGAGACACTGAGTGACTTTTATGATAGCTGCCGATTTGCCCTACTGTCAAGCGGTTTTTGAGAAAAATGTACAACTTGGTCGACTCACTCTGCTAGCCACAGAGGTTCACTCTGCTAGCCACAGAGCGGCCGGTGGCCGTCGCAAACTTTCAGGCTGTGTAGTAATGTGGTTTCGCAGGGTCCTGACCACGCCTTAGGCGCGTTCAGGACCAGACACAACAGAACGACAGGCGACGCGCCTGATAGCACTACCACCATCGTTGAGCGCCATCCTCCCATGAAAACGGTCGCTCGTCACGATCGGACCCTTCGGCCACCAACCAGTAAAGGGTTCCGACCGGAACGTTGTCGAACAGCAACGGTTTTTCGCTCGATACCGCCTTGCCCAACGATTCCCACTCATCGTCCCAGTAGAATAGTTCGTACTCAACACCGGCTGTGAGATACGATCTCTCGATTCCGTCGGTGGAGGCTACCTGTTTGCGTCGAGTGGTGGAGGTGAGGCTGAGGGTAATGGTTGCATCGGACACCGACCTAAACTGTCGAGATTTATTTTCGGAGTCGTTCACAAAGGGCGGACCGTAGGGGACTACTTCTTCATTGATATAGAATGCCGGTAGGTACAATAGGTTGCCGCGCACATTGCTGAACACCGCTTGATGGCTCATTACTCTGGCCCAGTCTATCGGCTTCCACTCGCCCGAGTTAAAGACACACAGATATGCAATGTCGACAGAATCCGGCGCCGGTATCTCCAGTTGGGTCTCGATACGATCCAACAGGTCCGTCTGATACGAAGCAGTAACGTCTACATAGCTTTTGCCACCCAACCAGGCCGGCAGTTTTTCCTGTTTGTGTTCTTGAAAAACCAGGTTCTCTCTCTGATGGCTGAATGTCTTGCGATACACTTTGGCCGGACGGTGACCCAGCTCATACTTGCGGGGGTTTTTCTCCGCCCCCATAAAAGGTATGGCGCTGCCGTCGGCTGCAATGATGGCGTTCCAGGCATGATTGTTACCGGCATCGGCCCAGGCCGGTGTGTAGTCTGAGGTCACGGCCAGCCCATTGGCCCGCATGGCGTATATCGTAATATTGGTCATGTCTTCGCATCGTCCGACACCCGTTTGCAGCATCTCGGTCAGACCCAGATCGGTCGGATGGTAGTAGTAACGAGGATCGAATGTGAAAAAAGTCATGACGTCGTCGTTGATCAAACAAGCCGCCTCGACCGGGTCGGTGGAATCGATCATGCGGTCGGCCAGGTCTGAATACTTGTCAAAGAACATGGCTCGCCATGGTTCCAGCGGTTCGTTACTACCCCGGTATGGCAGCACATACTGACAAAAATCATCGAACGACAGATGCTCCGCCCATGGTCGCTCGCGCCAGGCACGAAAGGCCAAATCGATCTGACTGATGAGATGGTCGGCGCTCACCGTCTCAAGGTCCGGCTGTAAGTCGTTCTTCTCAAAATCGAGGACACCATACTCAGCTTCCAGCGTGGCGAAGGCACTGGTCAGAGAATCATAGTTCGGGAAAAGGCTTACATCGAAGGCAATCTCGTTGCCCACCGTGTCGACCAGATCGTATGTGGCCCAGCCGTGTCCTTCCATGTTACCGATAAGAAAGAAGGCCGCCCGGAGTTTGAGCGAGTCGTCCGAGGCTTGGTAATGGGCGATTACACTCTTCAATTCCGAGCCGTTGTCACCGGCTGCATCGATAGCCAGAGCTACCTCGTCCGGCAGGTATGACCGGGTTGAGCAGTTCGTCAGTATCAAACCGATTGACGCCATGAAAAACAGTCGTATCGACGTGGTTAAAGTCAAACCGATTACCTCATAGTTGTAAAACACAGGTTTCTTTGTTTCAAACTATGATCGGCCCTGAAATAAATCAAGTTCCGCGAAGGAAATTCGTTAACCGCACAGAAAATCGGTTGCGGGATCGAGAAAGGCGTATATATTCAGGTCGTACCTTGACCGGCCGATCGGGAAGTTCCATACAACAGGTGCATTCTCCGGCGATCCTTTGAGAGGCCTAAATACGAAACGCAGATTCGTTCGTAGTTCAGGCAAAGGTGTTACCGGCCATGTCCGGTCCACAGTGAGATTAGAACTTTGGAGAAATATGACCAGCATGTTTGACAAGATACATCAGTATCTCGAGACGGTAACACCGGAGCGCCCGCCGGTACTTCGTGAGATGGAAGAGTATGCGTCCGAACACAAATTCCCAATAGTCGGCCCTCTGGTGGGGCGATTGCTTTATCAATTGACTCTCGCAACCAAGGCGCGAAAGATTTGTGAACTTGGTTCCGGCTTCGGCTACTCAGCTTATTGGTTTTCGATGGCCATACGATCGCGCGGCAGTGTCTTGATGGTCGATTCGGACAAACGTAACAAGCGCCTGGCCTTCAACTATTTTAAGAAAGCCGCACTCCAGAGTCAGTTTGAGTTTCGCGTCGGAGACGCCCTCGGGATTCTCAAGAAGAACGATGGACCGTTCGATATTATTTTCAACGACATCAACAAAGACGGATATCCGAAGGTGATCGATGCGGTGGCAACAAGACTGAAAAAGAATGGTTTGTTTATCACCGACAATCTGATTTGGTCGGGGAGAGTGTTGGATAAGAAACCCGATGTAACCACCAAAGCGATACAGGAGTTTACGCGAGTATTGTACAATGATAGTCGGTTCTTTACTACTATCCTTCCCTTGCGAGACGGTGTCAGTATAGCAGTACGATTGTAATAGCCGGCCGAGTACCCATTTAATACCCAAGACCGGTATGGTATCCGATTGCTCGAAACTACTCTTAGAAACTTTGAAACAAAAGCGCTGGTTGATACGTTCAATAGATGGGCACGCCATTGACTAAAGCCGTCTGAAAGTTTTCCGATATTGGTAGAAAGGTTCAAACACACAGACAAGTCTCCAAATGGGGTGACACCTTTTTTGATAGTGCGCTTCGTCCGCAAACAAAACCTATCGGACAGAACGCTGAGTTGATTATTCGCAGACATGGTGAACCGGCTTGACTAAGGTCAAAGGACGGTCCGCAACCGGGATGTATATTCCATTGAAACAAAAAGTAACAATTGTTGTTGACAAGGATCGAAGAAACGTGTTTTTATAGGTTCCCAAGATCGTGGGACCTTAACCGGTTGCTCACAATTGGAAAATTCACGCTGGCTACCGAGGGGTATCGGTAACTAAGAAGGCCGGCGCGAACAGGGGTTTCACTTTAGAGGTTCGGCGCTGCAAATGCAGCCCGACGGAAACAGTTTTCAGGAGGTATCATGGCTCCCAAGAGAGCGCTGTATTTGAGTTATGGAGAGGATGAGAAGTGTGCTGCAACCAGAAAGTTCATGGAGGATGCAGGAGTCATTCTCCAGATTCGTGACTTGTCCAAGAACCCACTGTCGGAACGTGAACTGACCGTGCTTTTTGGTCATCTCAAAGTAGATCACTTCCTCAACACTTCGGCGCCAAGTTATCAGGAGCTCAAGCTGGACGGTAAACAGCCCGCTCGGAGTGAAATCATCAAAATGGTAGCTTCCGACCACACCCTGCTTCGTCGACCGATTGTCAAAGCGGGTAGGTTGTTGCTTGTCGGCTGTGATCAGAAAAAGATATCGGACATGCTGCAAATCGGCGGCAACGGCGCCGAGCCATCGAAAGACCCGCCGCAACCGAAGAATCATCGACCGCAGAAAAAATCCCACGCCGGCCGGCCCTGACCGTACGACGCAGATTCCTCCACACAGAAACCGGTAGGTTCCGTCAGATCGGAACCCCGGACCTGTCGGCACTCTGAACGTGCCGCTTCTCTTGAGATTGTGAGCAACCATAGCCATTGGCGTCGTTAGGAGCTCGACAGTCCCGGTAGCGACATTCACCTAAACACCCTCTCGAAAACCTCACACCGTTTGACAACACCTACTCCATTGACTATATATGGCCGAGATATGAACGACCCAAGCTATGGAAGGCTCCATCAATGATAGATTTCTCCCTGACCGATGATCAAATCGCGGTGCGTGACATGGCCCGTGAAGTTGCCCAAAAAGTAGTCGCACCAAATATCGTCGAATACGACCGCAAACAGGAACCTATACCGCAACTGTTGCCCGCTATGGCTGAGGCCAACCTGCTTGGCTTTTGCATCCCGGAACAGTACGGCGGACTGGGCATGGACTACATTTCGCTGGGTTTGGCTTCCGAGGAAATGGAGTATGCCGACACGGCGGCGCGGGTGGTGCTGTCGGTGCATATCGGGTTGTTCTCGCTGCCGGTCTTGACCTGGGCCTCAGAAGAGTTGAAACAAAAGTACCTGATCCCCGCCGCAAAAGGTGAAAAGATCACCACCTTCGGACTCACCGAACCGGCCGCCGGTTCCGACGTTGTCGGGTTACAGACTACCGCGGTAAAAGACGGCGACGATTATATTCTCAATGGCGAGAAAATGTGGATCTCTCTGGCTGCCGTGGCCGATTATTTTTTGATCTTCGCCTGGACCGATCCTGAAAAGAAAAAGAGGCGCGACCACTCAGGTATCTCCTGCTTTATCGTCGAACGCGAATGGGCTGGTGTAACCACCGGGTCGTTGCACGGCAAGCTTGGCGTGCGTGCAGGCAACACCGGATTCATCTCGATGCAGGACGTCAAAGTACCGGCAGCCAACCTTGTCCACAAAGAGGGTTCAGGCTTTAAGATTGCCATGTTCTGTCTCGATCAGGGGCGATACACCGTGGCCGCCGGGTCGTGCGGGTTGATCAAATCTTGCCGCGACGCTTGTGTCAAGTATTCCAAAGAGCGCAAGACGTTTGAGGTCAATATCGAAGAGCACCAGTTGGTCAAGCAGATGATCGCCAACATGGAAGCGGGCTATGAGTACTCCACATATCTCTGGATGAAAGCAGGCTGGCTGAAAAACCAGGGCAGACGTTCAACCAAAGCAACCTCGATGGCCAAATGGATCGCCTGCCGTGAAGCCGAAGCTTCTGCCGCCAATGCCGTGCAGGTGCATGGTGCTTATGGCTTCTCCGATGAATACCCGGTCGAACGATTCTACCGCAACTCCAAAGGCGCCTCGATCTACGAAGGTACACGCGAGATACATACTTTGATGCAGGCCGACTACGTTCTCGGTTTCCGCAAAGACAAAGAACTCGAACTCGACTTGCCGGTAGTCTCCCAGTCTCCGTCGGAGGGATAGCCCGGTCAAGCCGCCCATAAATGGGTCACATGCGCTTCGCGCGTCAACAATGTCACCCTGAGCGCAGTCGAAGGGTGATGAATCACATTTTCAGGCTTCGCGCGCTATTAATGTCGTCCCGAGCGTGATCGTGTCATCCCGAGCGGAGTCGAGGGATGCTCCACGAACTCGTGCCAGCGTGATCTTCAGATCGCGTCGGGTATCGTGGCCGAGTCTGAAGACTCGACCACCAACCCATTGGCACAGCTTACGCCGCGCCTCCCTTTGTCATTCCCGCGAGGGCGGGAATCCATTCTACCAATACTGGAGATGGATTCCGGGTCAAAGCCCGGAATGACTGACATGTAGGGCGGCTGACAATTGGGCGACCCTCGTCTGCGCTCGGGGTGACGGGTTAGGGCGATCAGAGTGACGTGGACATAAAAAAAGGCGGGTCCACGCCGCGCCGCGCAGGCGAAGACGAACCCACGTGACAAAGTAAAAGCGCGGCGCATGAGGACATACGCCGCGCACAGTACACAGTATGAATGTGGCTACTTCTTCAGACGATCTTCGAGACCTTTGAGTTGATCGGCCAGTTCGGTCGGCAGTCTGTCTCCGAATCTGGCGAAGTGCTCTTTGATCATCTCGACTTCTTTCAGCCAGCCTTCACGGTCGACGGTCAGAAGTTCTTCCATAGCCGATTCAGAGACTTCGCTCTCCAGACCGGTGCAATCAATGTCGCCCGCGGTCGGCATGTAACCAAGTGGAGTCTCGACGGCGTTACCGGTTCCTTCGCAACGCTCAAAGACCCACTTCAACACGCGCGAGTTCTCACCGTAGCCGGGCCATAGCCAACTACCGTCGGCCGATTTTCTGAACCAGTTGACGTAAAATACTTTCGGCAGATTGTCAGGGTCGGCCTTGGCGCCCATCTTGATCCAGTGCGCAAAGTAGTCACCCATGTGGTAGCCACAGAAGGGCAGCATGGCGAACGGATCACGACGCACCGTGCCGGCCTTCAGATCGAGCGCGGCGGCGGTGACTTCGGAACCCATGATCGAGCCGATGAAGACACCGTGGTTCCAGTCGAACGCCTGGTGGACCAACGGCACCGTGCCGGGGCGACGACCGCCGAACAAGAACGCAGAAATCGGCACACCCTTGGGATCTTCCCATTCGGGCGCGATGACCGGGCAGTTAGCCGCTTTGGCCGTGAATCGGGAATTGGGATGGGCTGCTGGAGCTTCGGCTTTGCCCTCCTCCCACTCGTTACCATGCCAGTCGATCAGTTTACCGGGAGCCGGATAGCCGATCCCTTCCCACCAGATGTCCTTGTCCTCGGTCAACCCGACGTTGGTGAAGATAGTATCTTTTTCGACCGAGCGCATGGCGGACTCGTTCGATTTCATGGAAGTCTGCGGCGCGACGCCGAAGAAGCCGGCTTCCGGATTGATGGCGTACAGCCTACCGTCGTCACCGAATTTCATCCAAGCGATGTCATCGCCGACCGTTTCGACTTTCCATCCGGGCACAGTCGGGACGAGCATAGCCAGGTTGGTTTTCCCACAGGCTGACGGGAAAGCACCGGTAATATAACGGACCTTGCCTTCAGGACTGGTCAGTTTCAGAATCAGCATGTGTTCGGCCAGCCAGCCTTCATCGCGCGCCTGCACCGAAGCAATACGAAGAGCGAGACATTTCTTGCCGAGCAGGGCGTTACCGCCATAGCCGGAGCCGTAGGACCAAATCTCGCGGGTTTCCGGGAAATGGGAAATGTACTTTTTGTCCAGGGGAGCGCAAGGCCAGACACCGTTGTCGGACTCACCCTCGGCGAGCGGTTTGCCGACCGAGTGCACGGTGGGAATGAATTCACCGTCGGCGCCGAGAGCCGCCATCACCGCGTCACCCACCCGTGTCATAGTGTGCATGTTGGCGACGACGTAGGCCGAATCGGTAATCTCGATACCGACTTTGGCGATAGGCGAGCCCACCGGTCCCATCGAGAAGGGAATCACATACATGGTGCGGCCCTTCATGCAACCCCGGTAGAGAGACCTCATGGTATCCTTGAGTTGCGATGGGTCTATCCAGTTGTTGGTTGGTCCGGCATCGCTCTCATTTTGGGATGCGATGTAGGTGCTTTTCTCGACGCGTGCCACATCAGATGGGTCCGAACGGAACAGATATGAATTCGGGCGTTTGTTCTCATTCAGTTTAGTGGCCAGGCCTTCTTTCTCAAGAAGATTCAACATGGCATCATATTCTTCAGTGGATCCGTTGCACCAATAAACTCCGTCCGGTTGACAAAGCTCTTTCCATTCATCGACCCACTGCGCCAGTTTGGTGTGGCTGGGAGCCTTACTTAATGTAGTCATCTGTCAGTTCCTCAAATCAGGTCAAAACCTGCCGGTCACACAGACGTGGCTGACAAAGTCTGTTTTCGTTAACGACGGTTAATCTAGTACACTGTGTTGACACCTGCAAGCTTTCTTGTTACTTTTTTCACTAATTCGGTAATCTGGCGATGGCCTGTTCTCTGCAGATAGAGACCCTAATCGGCACCTGGGTGCAGGCAAAGACGCAGGTGTTCTTTAGGTAAAAGATAGTCTGCCCACACAGATATGGGGCAATTGCGGGTCTGCCGTAACTCGTTGCCCCCCTACGCCGTGACGGACAATGGCGTTTCCTTCACATTCTGCCAACCGAATAGCTGTTTCGGTTCGTAGATAAAATAGATTGATAAAGTACACGGTGCCATGGAACTGTCGACCCACTTTGACGGTTCTTGAGCGAAGGAACGCATAGCAGGACAAAAAACTTTCATCGGAGTGAAATATGCAGCGAATCACCGTTCTACTACTAATCCTGATAGCGGTTGGCTTGATCCCGGCCCAGTCACCAGCCGAAAGCCCCTGGCCTATGTTTCGTCATGACCGCAAACATACGGCTCGCTCAGATTATACCGGACCGACCACGGCCGATCTCTACTGGACATTCCAGGCTCAGGATGCAGTCACCGGATCAGTGACCATTGGACACAACGGCACTCTCTACATCGGCGCCGGCGGATACTACACCGGCGGCGGCGATTCGAGCTTGTATGCTCTCAACCCCGACGGTTCGCTCAAATGGCAGTTCAAGACCGATTCCGGTAACACTGATGGACAGACCTCGGGTGTGCACTCATCCCCGGCTGTCGGAGATGACGGCACGCTGTATTTTGGTTCGCTCGATGCGCACTTGTATGCTGTTGAAGATTCCGGCACCTATGGCAAGTTGAAATGGAAAACCAACCTGGGTGATTGGCCGGTTTACGGTTCTCCGGTTATCGGCGATAACGGTGTTATCTATATCGGAGCACTTAGTTTCCGAGCTTTCGGCATTGATCT
>Ga0224504_10000774_pt1 | contig 14341 bp, 13 predicted proteins | sample SF_Oct11_sed_USG_3_FD_170160 | JGI IMG/M metagenome (GOLD analysis project Ga0224504, IMG submission 170160) | Sediment microbial communities from San Francisco Bay, California, United States - SF_Oct11_sed_USGS_24 | ecosystem: Environmental > Aquatic > Marine > Sediment | place: USA... | reverse complement strand
ACGCTGCTTAACACGCTGAAACGCGAACTCAAGGCACAGGGCATCACCTACGCCCAGGTGGCATGCCACCTGGGTCTCTCCGAAAGCAGCATCAAGCGACTGTTTTCGAGTTCCAATCTCTCCCTGGCAAGGCTAGAACAATTGTGCCAGCTCGTAGGACTGGAGATCTCGGACCTGGTGCAGAAGATGGCAGAGGGTAGAAAGAAGATCGACCAGCTTACTGTTGAACAGGAGCGCGAGGTAGCGGAAAACGCGAGGCTGCTGCTGGTCGCGATCTGTGTCCTCAATCATTGGACATACGACGAGATTCTCGAAGCTTATGAACTGGACGAATATGAATGTGTGCAACTGCTGGCAAAACTGGATCGGCTTAAGATCATCGAGCTACTGCCACTCAACCGCTTCAGGGTCATTGTGGCAAACGACTTCCGTTGGATTGTAAATGGCCCAATACAGGATTTCTTCGGTCGGGAAGTGCAACAAGACTTTATGCATTCATCTTTTACCGGCGCCGGAGAAAAGCTACTGTTTCGCAATGGCATGCTCTCCCGTGGCTCCAATGCCACTATCATGAAAAAAATGGAACGCTTGATGGCGGAATTTAATGAGCTGCATGAAGACGATACCGGTCTGCCCCTGGACGAGCGCTTTGGCACCAGCATCATTGTGGCCTTGCGCCCCTGGGAGTTCAGTTACTTCCGCAAATTGCGTCGCAATCCGGATAGGAAGGTATTCAACTGATGTGCACCGAAACCGCCACCGTTATCATCGCCAGCCGGAGTATCGATGCGGGGGCTGAGACCGCCGAAAAGATCAATCATGATTGCCGCCCAGAGGCGGGCAGTATTTCTCCAAACCAATGTAGCCGAGCGTGAGCAACTCGAAGCCAGGCTTGATGAGGCCACCGGGGATTTCGGCGATATCGGTATCCTGGTGAACAACGCTACCCCTTATGGTGATGGCCAGCTTCTTCGGCTAGAGTACACGGAAAGTGCGCGCATCGAACAACTCGCCACGGTCAATTACCATGCGCCCTTGTGGGCGATGCAGAAGCTGTTTCCCTCCGTGAATGCCAAAAGCTGCGGCGGTCACTGAACCCTGGGAGAACTATGTCCAGATGGCTCCTGATGCGGCGCAGAAGTGAAGCAAGTGGCCCAAGCCGCTGAGTCGCTGGGTTGCACTGCCGTGGAGGAAAAGCGCCGACTGATGGCGGCGTTTGCCAGAAACTGGATCAGATACTGATGGGCATTCTGGTGATGATTCTTTCAGCTACCCAACTGCCGTCCATTTCAATTTCGGCGTCGTTGACATGCACTGAATCCGGCAGGTAGCGGATAAAGCCCTGGCCAAGCCGTCGTAAAAAGGCGACGGCCAGTGTTTTACCGATACACACATGCCTGGCACCACCGAAGATAATGTGGTTCTGCTGGTTGAGGTCCCGGTTGAAATCGATCGCCAGTGGATTTACCCATTGCGTGGGGTCCAGGTTAGCGCCCGGGAAAAACAGGCACACCGAACTGCCTTCGCCAAGCTCAAACGCTCCGATTTTTACCGTGCCATGGGCGTGCCGCGAGAGCGCCTTGACATGATTGTCGCGCCGCAGAAATTCCAGCAGCACAGTGTCGTTGTCGAGCAGGGCAGGGTTGTCCTGCAGGCGGCGTCTTACGTCCGGGTAGCGGATCAGGTTGCGCAGGAAGAACGCGGATGAGATGCCCATGGTATTGCTGGCAGAGATCAATATGGGACCGATCAAGTTGGCCTTGATCTTGTCATCTTTCAGGCCAATGTCTTTGCAGTTTTGTATATGCTCGTAAATCAGGGTATTCGGGCGCAATTGGCTGTAGTGACGCTCCACGAAGTCACGCAGGAACACTACTGCGGCATCAGCGTCTGCAATGAGTGTTTCTTCCCCAAGATTTTCAAAGGATTTAAGGTAGGTGCACCCGGCGTTATAGACCTCGTTGATCTCATCGTCACTGGCTGACAAGCCGGCGGTCTCCAAAATCACGCGTAAGGGCAGTGTGGAGATTTGCTCGATGTAATTAGTAAGATCGTCACGTTGTGACAGCCTCTGGAAGATGGGCTCCATGTCAGCAAAACTCGCGGACTTCTCGATATTGCCGAGAAAGCGCACTAGCTGCGACTTAAGCTTGATATCCACCTCGCCCATGCTGAAGTTATTGCTCATCTCCCACAGCCGGTCAGGATACTGCTGAGCGTACCTGGCTTCGCGTTGCTGAAACTCAGGGTTGGCCAGCGGGTCGCGACGACACAGCGGCGACTTCAATACCGCGCGGCAGTCGTCATGACGAAACAGGAAATTCATGCCCTCGGAAGAAAAACCCAGGATATCGTCGCGCTGATACAGGTCTTCGAGAAACGAATAGGGATTGAGGGTAAATTCCGCATCGAAAAAAGATACCGGCAGCTCGATGAATTCGCTCACTTTACACACTCCCAAGGCTGGCGTTTCAGTAAATCACCACCCCACAATGATGTCGATATTATTCCTATCTTGCTGGCAGCAAACAGCATAGGTAAGTTCTCGGCCATCGGCTATGCGTGCACAGCGCTCAACGAGGATCAGCACCCTGGCAGAGGCTCCAGCACCTGCTCGCGTGGCCCGATGGGCAGGCTGCAGATATCTGCACCATCCTCAGGCAGGTCGTCCTTGAACAGGCGCTTGAAGGGCGTGGTAATCGGACTGATCGCAAACTTGGTCGCGGTGGTGCCCAGGGACAGCACACCTGTCTTCATGCCGATCCGGAAGTCGTCGAATTTTCCCCGTACCGCCAGGGGCGTCGCCAGGCTGAAAAACTCCGGACGCTTGGCTTTCGGTTTTACCACAAGGTCGAAAGATTCATTCACAAAACTGATCTCGCCCTCGCCACAGATACGAATCCGCGACGTGTCTACGGCCAGTTGCTCCGCCGTCATCAGACCGTTTTCCAGGCGAAAGCGGCTTATGGCGCAGTTTATCTGAGGTTGCTTGTCGTCCTTTATGGCGGAGGAGACCACTGAGGACAGCAGGTTAACCGCCCACAGGTCCACCAGGCTGGAACTCACGTTCTCCAACCTGGCGGTCACGTCCAGGTAGCCATTGGCGCCGCTGAGTATGCTGTGCATGTTGCTGGCCGAAGCAGACACGTCGATATCCACATTCACTGTGCCCCCGGCATCGCTTTCGGGATTCGAAATCCGGGTCAGCACGCCGAAATCAAAGTTGTCGATCAGCAGCCGCAGTGTAGCGTCCGAGGCCCGCCGTCCCGGTTTCAGCGAAGCCTGCAGCTGCAGCGAGGACTTGGGCAGTTGCAAGCGCAACGGGTCGATTTGAATACGCCCGTCCCGCAAGGATATCTTCAATTCCGCATTGCCCAGGCGGTCTTCGCCGGAGAGCACTTCGCCAACCGTAATGCTGAGGCTGGCATTGGCTCTGGCGAGAGCCTCCTGGCTGAGCAGTTTTTGTCGTGCAGCGGGGGAGTCGGCGCCTGTTTCTGACGGCGACTGGGCGGGCTCCCCGGCCGCACTGGCGGCTGCGGTTTCATCCTGTGCGGTCCAGTCCCCGGTATCAAAATCGGTCAGCTGGATTCGCTCTGAGCTCAGATCTAGAGTGGCGAACGGCAATGCTGCGGTCCTGTCGATGAGCATGGTACCTTGCAGGCTGCTGTCCCCAACACCGGTATCCAGGGATCTCAATTCCAGGCGACCCGGTTCGGACCGCAAATCGGCCTTCAGGTAATAATCCTGCAGGGGGGGTAAATCCAGGCGCAGCAGGTTGTTGAGGCTGCTCAGGTCCGGTCCTGTCACAGACAACTTCAGTTCGCTACCGCGGCCACCACGCAGCGCTTCACTGAGGCCGACGAATTCGAACCGGGTTTTCGCGATATCCAGGCGCATACCCAAGCGCGAGCGCGTCATCGCCAGGAAATCGCCCAGTGAGTCCGCCTTGATTTGCAGCGTGAACGGCTCCTCCAGCAGAATGCCCAGCATGGACAGCTCCATGGGCTCACCCAGTGGGGCGCCACCCCGGGCACTCTCCATGGCAAAGACCAGGGGCTCCTTGCCCTGGTCATGAAAACTGATTTGGATGTTCTCGAGCTCTAATGTATTAACCGAGAGGATGTCGGTACGTATGGGTTGATCACGCGGTTTTTCAGCATTGGGATCCGAGGTGACCTCGGCTCCGGGCGCGGACTGCTCAAACACCCAATTCACGGCGCCGTCTGCGCTGCGCACCAGGTCCAGGTTCAAACCGCTGACGTGGAATTCCCGAATCTCAAGCCGACGCTGTAACAGCGGCAGCAAACCGACGCTGACCCTCGCCTTCTCCATCAGGGCGAAATCCCCCTCGGGAAATTCCGATGGGTTGGCTATATGCAGACCCTCGAGTTCGAAGTAGGGCCACAGGGAGGTGGTTACCACGACCTTGCCGTCTATGTTCACACGGCGACCAAGGGCCTCTCTGAGGGTCTCCTCTGCCACTGGTTTATAGCGGGACAGGTCCAGGGGGATACGCAACAGGGTCACCACCAGAAGGGCCAGAATCAACAGCGCCAACAACGCGAAAAGGGCTCGCAGTAAAAAACTCAAAACGCCACCTCGCTGATTCCCGCTCACTGATCCAATCCCCCTTGTTCGGTCGGTGTCAATCTCATGACCTCGGCACCTGTTTTATTAGAATAGCACTTCAAAGGCCAGGCAACACAAAGGGGCATTCGATTCGGTGAGGTGGATTAATGTCGTTCCATACGTTAAATTTATACCACCTCAATGTACTGCCGCACTGTGTAATGCGCGGCACCCCATTCAGCTGTTCTGAGTGTTTATCCACCAGGACCCCGCATTGCCCAATACGAGAGGGATTACCCATCATGCGAACCAAAGCGAAGATGCAAATGTTTTGCCCCCGATTTATGTCGGTTCTACCCATCAGAGGCGTGGTGGTCGTCATCCTGGCGCTGGGCCTTGGCGGTTGTGCCATGAATGAAACTGAGAAACGCACAGGTAGCGGTGCCGCGATAGGTGCCCTGGCTGGCGCGGTCCTGGGTACCAGCCGGGAGAGCGCGGCCATTGGCGCGGCTGTTGGTGCGGCGGGTGGCTATATTTATGACCAGCATGAGAAGCGAAGCGACGCGGACGACGAAAATGCCCGGCTGAGGGCGGAAAATGAACGCCTCAGGCTTGAAGCGGAAAACCAGCGTTTGCGCGAGCAGGCACAACAATGATGGCGGCCAGAGGAGTGAGAACTATGCAGGTTAAAGGCTGGGTTGGAATTCTGGGATTGGTCCTGGCTCTCTGTTTGCTCTCGTCGGCGAGCCTGCGGGCTGCCCCTGGTGACGGCTACTCGATCGAAGATTTGGGCCTGGACACGGCGAGCGATCTTGTCGACGTCTGTACGATCGAGGCGGGACATAATGATTATGAGGTTGCCATCGCGTTTTGCTACGGGTTTTTCGAAGGTGCTGCTAACTATGACGATTCACTGGTTGGGCCTAAATGGCACAGGGGCATATTGTGTGAGCCCCCCGAGGTAACCCGTGGACAGGCTGTGAGTGTCTTTATTCAGTATATCAATGCCAACCCGCAATATGGCTCAGAATCGCCGGTGGATGCGATATTCCGCGCCCTGGTCGACAAGTGGCCGTGCACTGATTAAAGACCCCTGGAATTGAGCACCCCTGCGCACATTGGAGTAGACGGGTGTAAAGCAGGTTGGTTTTATGTGCGAATAGTGGGTGCACATTACACATTCGGTGTGGTACCCACGGTAGAATCTCTGCTGCGTCCATCGCTAAATGCAGAACGGGTATTCATTGATATCCCGATAGGTTTGCGAGACCGGGACGGCATAGCCAGGCAGTGCGATACGGCAGCAAGAAAATTACTGGGACCGTCCCGTCGATCCAGCGTATTTCCGGCACCCATCAGGGCCATCTTGCAGGCCAATAGCTTTGATGATGCCAGAGCGCAGAGCCGGGCGCTGACAGGTAAGTCTCCCAGCAAACAGACATTCTTCATAATGCCCAAGATTCATGAGGTCGATTCGCTCATGAGGACAAATAGCAGGGCGCGGTTGGTGATGAGAGAGGCGCACCCTGAATTGTGCTTTTGCGGGCTCGCCGGCGGGCAGGCAATGACTCACAAGAAGAGCACATTGGCGGGTTTTCAGGAGAGGCTGGATGTCCTCAGGCGATTTTTCCCCGCTGCCGACAGCCTGGTTGAATCGGCGCTATCTTCCTACCTGAGAAAAGAGGTGGCGAAAGACGATATCCTGGACGCGCTGGTCTGCGCAGTAGTAGCTACCATGTCGCAGCAGTGGGTGACAGTGCCAGCAACGCCCGAGCTGGATTCACACGGTATACCCATGGAAATGGTATATGCCGAGGTAAACTGATGTAAGAATCGAGGCTCTGCTGTCTGGATTTCTGGTCAGAGTCCGTTGAAAAATGTGAAACAGGCCGCAGGCCAAAAGCCAGGGGAACAGTACCCTGGCAGTGACACAGAACTATTTATAGTCTCTTATGTGCCAGTAAAGGCCGGTTTTCTTTTTTCGGCAAAGGCTGACAAGGCTTCAACAGTATCGCTGCTGACGAGCATGCATTCCTTTTCCTTTTGGATGCCATAATCCAAAGTTGCTTCCACTGCTTGACGCAGCAAGCGGTTGATCGTCAATTTTGTTCCTTCAATTGCCATGCGTGGCCCGTTGGCCATTCGAGTAGCGACTTCTTGGGCTTGTGTCATGAGCATGTCAGCACTTACCACATGGCGAATAAGACCAATATCTTTTGCTTGCGCGGCGGTTAATCGATCGCCGGTAAGTAAAAACTCCTTGGCGTTATTGATACCCAAAAGTAACGGCCAGATGGCTGCGCCACCATCACCGGCAACATAACCAGCAATTACATGCGTATCGGCGAAAACGGCATTCTCTGAAGCAATTACAAAATCACAAAACAAGGCCAATGTGGAACCTAGCCCCATCGCATAGCCATTTACAGCAGCAATGATTGGTTGTGGGACCTCTAGAATGTCCATGATGATCTTGTGTCCTTCTTCGGTCATGGTATCGATTTGCTCGCGGTTCATACTCAGCCCATGCTTCAGATCTCCCCCCGCACAAAAGGCAGATCCGGCTCCCGTTAAAATGACAGCGCGCGTTTCTTTGTCTTGTGCGATGTCAGCGAATACCCGTGAGAGTTCTTTGTGCAGGTACTGATCAGTGGCATTGCGCGCTTCCGGTCTGTTCAGGGTCACGGTCAACACACCTTCGCTGCGATGAAATTGTATAAAATCGTAGTCTTGATAGTTCATCATTAGGGTATTCCTGGAAAGTCTTTGGTGAAAAATTTGTCGGTGGCTTATACGCTTGTGCTGTCAAGATTACGGGCAGGATGGAGAGAGTCTTTTTGACCCATCACCCCTTCACTGCTCGGGCCAGTAGCGTACTATGAAGTTGCCAAGAGTAACTGCTTGCTCCTCGTTATTTACATGCCAGGTAAAATCGTAATGCACCGCGAAGCCTTCCTCGCGAACCTCTACCCGTGCCACCGTGAACCTGAGGCTTAACTCGTCCCCTGCTTTTACCGGGCGCAGAATTCGAAAGCGATCCGAGCCCAGGAACAGTGCACGCAAGCCCTGCAACTCCACGTTGTCGAAATACACCGAATGGATCAACGACAGGGTGAACATGCCCGGCGCCACGATCGCACCGAAAGGTGAGGCCGCGCAACGCTCCTCGTCGAAGTGAAACCAGTCCAGCTGGTTCACCGAGCGGCAGAACTGCTGGATCATTTCCTTCGACGCTGTCAGGGGCGGGGAGGCGAACAGCAGTTGCCCCTCCCTTGCCTGGAAGTCCTGCAGGCTGCTGATTACAAGTTTATCGGCCATTACTCGAAGTATACCTCGGCCTCGATTTCCACCGACATGCCCATTGGCAGCGAAACCATGCCCACTGCCGCTCGAGAATGGGCTGCCACTTCAGGGGGGAAGACCTGGTTGATAAGCTCGGAGAAGGCATCAATGACCGGTGTTTGTTGGACAAAATCCGGGGCGCAGTTGACCATACCCAGGATCCGACCCCAGGCGGTGATCCGTGCTAGCGAGTCCAGTTCATCTTTCAGGCTGCTGAGTATCGCCAGCCCGGTCAGGCGGGCGGCCTCGGTCGCCTGTTCCAGGTCAAGATCCTGGCCTACCTTGCCGAACAGTTCGGTGGCGAGACTGCCATCGGCGTGGATTGGGCCGTGACCAGAGACCAGGGCGCGATTGCCGATAACGCGCACGAAGGGAAACTTGGGGACGATATGTGGCGGCAGCTGCAGTGGCGCCGGTAATGACATGCCCAGGCTCTCGAGTTTCTCAACGACGGAATCGGTGCTCATGGATTTTTTCCTCAGACTTGTTGGTTGTTCAGGATGCTGTCGCGGGTGACCTGCTCCAGGCTGGCGGCGCCCATAAAGATCATATCCCGCTCGACTTCTGCCCGCAGCAATTGCAGCGCACGTTCTACGCCTTGTTGTCCTGCTGCCGCGAGGCCGTAGCAGTACAGGCGCGAGCCCGTGCAGGCGGTCGCGCCCAGGGCAATGGCTTTCAGGATATCGGTGCCGCGGCGAATACCGGAATCGAAGATGACCTCCACCTGGTCGCCCACAGCATCGACCACAGCCGGTAACATATCCAGCGTGGCGGGGGCTGTATCAAAATGCCGCGCACCCTGGTTGGATAGAATGACCGCAGAGACACCCGCATCCACCGCCGCGCGCATATCTTCGACGGCGACCAGGCCCTTGACGGCGAAGGGGCCATCCCACTGCTCGCGCATCCAGGCCAGGTCGTCCCAGGTGATGTTGGTGATCAGCTGGTTGGCCAGCCAGTTCATGTCGCGCTCGGGCGAGTTCATGTACTTGTCGTAGAGACCGAACCCCGGCATGGGAATGGTGCCGAAAGCCCAGCGCGGCTTGCTGATGATAGATGCCCATGCCCGTGTGGTGAATGCGGGGGGAACGCCAAAACCGCTGCGGGCATCCCTTTCCCGGTTGCCGTGCACCGGGTTGTCCACGGTGACGATCAGGGCGTGGTAGCCCGTATCCTTCGCCAGCTGGATCATGTCCGCCATCACCTCCCGGGAGCGGCAGGGTTGTAGCTGAAAAAAGCGCGGGCCGTCGCTGGCTGCAGTGATATCCTCCGGACGGGTATTGGTCCATCCCGACATCGCAAAGGCGGTACCGTATTTGTGGGACGCGCGGGCCACGCCAATCTCACCGTCACGGTGCAGGTACTTGAGGCCACCGGCGGGTCCGCTGAAATAAGGCCATTCAATACGTTGGCCCAGTACCGTGGTAGAGGCGTCCACGCTCTCCACGCCGCTGCAATAGCGTGGCTTCAGGCAGTAGCGGGAAAACGCTGCCGTATTGGCGCTCAGCGTGGTCTCATCGTCAGAACCGCCGTCCACGTGGTCAAACAATGGAAAGGGCAGCGCCTTTTTCGCCGCCAGGCGCAGATCGGTAATATTGTGGCATCGGCGCAATTTGCGTGGGAAAGCAGCCGTTGCGAGGTCGCTCATGGTCGGTCTCTGTCAGTTCGGTTAGCTCCGTGCAGTATTGCCAATCATCTCGCAGGTTGCCTTGTTAAATTGAGTAAGAAGGCTGTCGACTTGAACTGGGTAAGAAGGCCGTAATCACCGGGGATTCCTTTGACTGCGCATGTTCCCGCATTGACAAAGCCCTGCCGCCTGGAACTGCTAAGCTTGTGTGATTGTCACCCTGGAAAATCGGTAATGCTGGATTCCTACCTGTTCCGCGTATTTATTATTCCCTCCGCCGTATTCCTCTCGGTGGTGTTCGGCGGTTCCTATGGCACCGGCCGTGAAGTGATGGAATTTATCAGCCGCCACGGTCCTGTTGGCGGTTTGATCGCCATAGCCGCGGTCGTCATTACCTATTGTGTGCTGTTGTTCGCCACTTTCGAGCTGGGGCGAAAGTTCCAGCAGTTCGAGTACCGGGGCTTCTTCCAGCGACTGTTGGGGCGGTTCTGGTTCCTCTACGAAGTGGTGATATTGATCGGTATGGTGATTACCCTGGCGGTGTGTACCACGGCCTCAGGAGCTATCGCCGAATCCCGCTTCAGCCTGCCCACCTGGGTAGGCAGCGGGGCCTTGCTGCTAATTGTTTTCGTCCTGACCTACCAGGGCAGGGCCCTGGTGGAAAAGACCATGATCATGGCGGTACTCGCCCTGGCCGCTATTCTTGTGGCGTTGCTGTTCCAGTTGGCGGGTGAGCCGGCCAGGCAGATCAGCCATGCTTTTGCCAGCGAACCGGTGGTCTGGGATGCCTGGCAGGGGGGCGCCCAGTACGCGCTGGTGAACGGCGGTTTCATCCCCCTGTTGCTGTATTGTGCCAGGGGAGTGCAGACGCGGGGGCAGGCCGGTCTGGCAGCGGTCTGTGCAGCGTCGGTGGCGGTGTTGCCGGGCCTGGTATTTCACTACGCGTTTATGAGTGCTTACCCGGCCATCACTGAGGAACAGTTGCCCGCGTATCAGCTGATGAGCACAGTGGGCAGTCCGCTGTTCCTGAATATCTATATTGTGGTGCTGTTCGTCCTTATCGCCCAGACCGGGGTGGGCATGCTGCAGGGTTTCCTGGAGCGGATAGACAGCTGGCACCTACAGCGCTTCGAGCGGCCGCTTAATCACCTGGGGCATGGCTTGGTGGCCGTGGGCATGGTGTGCGCCAGCATGACCCTGGGCAGTATGGGCATTATTGCGCTGATCATCGCCGGCTACAGCATCCTGGCGGCGAGCTTTATCCTGGTGTTTGCGGTGCCCTTGCTCACCCGTGGTTTGTGGTTGATCTTCCGCCAGGACTAAGAGGCACACCCGCTTGTCACACCCCGCCGGATTATGTTCAAATCTTCGACCTCGCATGCCACAAGAAAGATAACGATGCCAGCGGTTGAACACTCCACTATTGGTCCAATAGGGACCGTGATAGCCCAGACTATAGCGGGAGCCGGACAGGACCCTGCGGCGATGTTCGCCGAGGTCGGTCTGGATCTCGATTCCCTGCGCGATCCCAACGTACGCATACCCTCCGCCCAGTTACAGGAGCTACTCCTGCTGGCCCAGGAACGCTGTAATGACCCGATGTTTGGTTTGCACCTGGTGGGGTATGTGCATCCTTCCACGTTTTATTCGCTGGGCATTGCCATGTATTCCAGTGAGACCCTGGGCGACTACCTGGATTGCTTTGTTAAATACTATCGCCTGATTACTACCAACGACTTCCTCAGCGCCAGCCTGGTGGACGGGCTGTACACGATCGAGGCTACCCCGCAACCCGAGATGCGCATGATACCGATTCGGGTGGACGGTTTCGCCGCGCTAACCGTGAGAACTGCGAGAGTGGCAATGCAAAAGGAATTCCATCCGCACGCGGTGGCCCTGGCCAGGCCGCGCCCCGAGGGCCTGGAGAGCGCCTACGAAGCGTTTTTTGGCTGTCCCGTCGAATTCGACGCCGAGGTAACGACCATCGCCTTTAACGAATCCGATTTGGCACAGAGCTTGCCCAGCGCCAATCCGGAAATGGTCCGCCTGTACGAAAAGCTTACGATAGACTACCTGGAGAAAATTGACCGGGCAGACTTTCCCGGGCGGGTACACAGGGAGCTGATCAAACTGCTGCCCACGGGAGTGTCGGGTAAAGAGCAGGTGGCCCAGGTGCTGAATATGAGTACCCGTACCCTGTATAACAAACTCGAGGGTTCCGGAACCACCTATCGAGAGGTGCTGGACGATACCCGCCGCAGCCTGGCTGAAGACTACATCCGCCAGAATCTGCCCATCTACGAAATCGCCTATCTGATTGGTTTTTCAGACACGGCCAATTTCTCCCGCGCCTTTAAGAAGTGGACTGGAAAGTCGCCGATGGAATTTCGGGAGTGTCTGTAGGGCGGGTAGAGACTGCCGAACCCATTCTGACTAAGGCCTTGCCCGATTTAACATTGGGGCCGATTCTTTGCTGCTCTAAAGTGGCAACCCTCACTTGTTTCTTCAAAGAGCAGCATGGCCGACCACCGTTTGTACCAGGGCAGCACTTATTTTGACCTGATTCTGCAGGGCTTGCGCCGCTGGCCGGAACGCGAAGCCATTGTCGACGCCACCGGCCTCGGGCTTTCTTATGCCCAGCTCGAACAACGTATCTGGCAAATAGCCCGGGTGCTGCGCGATGCCGGGCTCAAGCCCGGGGACGGCGTTGCCCAGTTGGCCGCCAACCGGGTGAATACATTCGCCACAATGGCGGCGGTGCTAGCCAATGGTATGCGCTACACACCCTTACATCCGATGGGTTCCCTGGAAGACCAGTTGTTTATTCTCCAGGATGCTGAAATCAGCGCGCTGGTGGTCGATGTGCCTTACTTTGCCGGTCGCGGACAGGAACTCAAGGCGGGTGCTGCGGACGATTTAAAAATCTATTCCCTGGGTCCCTCCGATTTCGGCATGGACCTGCCGGCGCTGGCGGAACAGGCGCAGCCCGAGGTCCTGGTTGATCTGCCGGATTATGAGGACATCGCCTGGGTGAGCTACACCGGCGGTACCACCGGCAGACCCAAGGGGGTAATCATGACCCAGGGCAGTATGGCGGCCAAGAGCCTGATCTCCATGGCCGAGTGGCAATGGCCAAAGGAAATACGTTACCTGGCCTCGTCTCCCATCAGCCACGCTGCGGGTTTCCTGCTGATCCCTACCTTCCTCAACGGCGGCAAGGTCTACCTGACTGCCGGCTTCGATCCCGACCAGATCCTGGACCTGGTGGAGCGGGAGCGGGTCAACACCCTGTTTCTTGTACCCACAATGATCTATGTTTTGATGGATCACCCGCGCACGCGAAAGGCGGATTTATCCAGTATCGAATCCATTATCTACGCCTCTGCCCCGATGTCGCCGACACGCCTTAAAGAGGCCCTGGAGCTGTTCGGGCCCGTTATGCTGCAGTGCTACGGGCAGACTGAATGTATCCACCTGACCATGATGCGCAAGGAAGAGCACCGCCTGGACAAGCCTGCGCGGCTGGCCTCCTGTGGTAAGCCCCCGGCTGGGGTGCGTATGGCGCTGTTGGACGAGGAGGGCGTCCAGGTGCCACCGGGAGAAATCGGCGAGGTCTGTATTCGCAGCGAGGCGGTTATGCGCGGTTACTGGAAACGCCCGCAGCAGACCGCGGAAACGCTGGCCGGAGGCTGGTTGCACACCGGTGACCTGGGTTACCAGGACGAAGAGGGGTTCTACTACCTGGTGGACCGTGCCAAGGATATGATCATCAGTGGCGGTTTCAATGTGTACCCGAGAGAGGTGGAAGATGTGCTTACCGCCCACCCGGGGGTCGCCCTGGCAGCCGTGATTGGCGTGCCGGACGAAAAGTGGGGCGAGAAAGTGGTTGCTGTGGTGGTACCCAAAACCGAAGAGGGCGCGGACGCAGAAGAGCTGATTGCCCTGGTGAAAAACAAGAAGGGCGCGATCCAGGCCCCCAAGCAGATTGACTTCGTGCAGGCACTGCCGCAAACGTCCCTGGGGAAGATAGACAAGAAAGCGTTGCGCGCCCGGTACTGGGACGGCAGTGACAGAATGGTCAATTAGGCATCGCCTGATGACCAGTAAATGACCGGTTTTCACAACAGCAAACGCTTGGTTCCATGAAAAAACATACTGTATAGTAGGTATGTGTTAACGGCATTACACCAAAAGGTACTTACTATGAGCACAATGGAAGCAGTACAAACCAGCCCCGAGCAGGCCGCAGAAGAGGCCCTTCTGGCCCGTATCCAGGCGGGTGAACTGATCGAGGATATGGATGAGTTGACCCCGCGCTACAAGGCGATACTGGAGCGAACGCTTGAAATCGCCGCCCAGAGCGAGGTGACCGTATTGACCTGGGCGTACACGGCGTTTGACGTCGCCCCGGATATCGGCGCCAAAGTGGCGATCTGCGGGACGATCCAGGACGAGGTAGGCCATGCGCATCAGCAGGGCATGCTTTATGAGCGCTTTGGCGTCAATATGCAAAAACTTGCATTCGAGGCCGATCCCAACACCTACTGGTCCCTGCCCATCATGGAATTCCCGGTTCGCAACTATGCGGAGTTCGTAGTGTCCCAGGCCTTCCTGGACCGCGCCGGTCGTTTTACCACCTGGGACCTGGAGCTGCACTGTAGCTTTGCACCCTACCGCCGCACCCTGAAAAAAGTCAATTTCGAGGAGGCCTTCCACTTCCGCCACGGCGCCCTGTGGACCAAGTATTACTTCGAGCAGAACGATGAGACCAAGAAACTGGTGCAGGATGCGGTGAACTGGATT
>Ga0224504_10000773_pt1 | contig 14341 bp, 12 predicted proteins | sample SF_Oct11_sed_USG_3_FD_170160 | JGI IMG/M metagenome (GOLD analysis project Ga0224504, IMG submission 170160) | Sediment microbial communities from San Francisco Bay, California, United States - SF_Oct11_sed_USGS_24 | ecosystem: Environmental > Aquatic > Marine > Sediment | place: USA... | reverse complement strand
CTCCTCGGAATCCTGAACAGCTGTCTCGGCTACAGGCACCGCAGTAACTTCCGGTTCGACGACCGCCGCCACCGGCGCGCCCTCGATAATCAGTGTCCGTGCGGGCAGGCTCGCCACTTTCCATTCGGCCGCCTCGATATCCCACCAGGGCACCTGCAGCGCTGGCAGCTCAATCTCGCCACCAGCCAGCCCGATGATCGCATACTGATCTCGGCGAACGCCCCGCAGACCACCGGCTTCCTGCGTGCGCGACAGTTCAGGCTTATCAGCGTAAACATTGAGGCCATCAATTTCAGGTGGCTCAAGCGTCGGTAATTGTGTCTCGATTTGCCCGAGCGCACTCAATGTCACGTGGCGCGTTACCGGCTCGCCCGCCTCCATCTCCTCGGGGGGCCGCGACCAGTCTTCGCTGAGTTGCACGTCACGCGCCGGCAACCAGGTGGCATCGGGAAATTCAGCTGGCGGTGCCGGAATGGGCAAAACATTGATCGTGTGGCTCTGCGACTCGAATACCTTGCGACCCGTTATGCGCCCGTCGCGCAATATGCGCGCCTCGAAGCGCGCTGGTGAAATTTCAATCTCACCGCTTTCCTGAGGGTACAACGCGATCGCACGTTCGATCACGTTATAGGCTCGGCCGTTGAGCACAGCCTCGTACTGCCGCTCATCACCGGCAAGCTCGGCCAGTGTTTCAGCACCGGAGATTGACGGCTCGCGCAGGGCTGGCTGGCGCGTCTGGACAGCCCGATAGATACGTATTCGATAGAGGATCTGCGACTGTACATAGGTCTCTTCCAGATCCACTTCGCTCGTTATGAACACGTCGGCTTCGCCCGGCGGCGCATTGGTTTGCTCGTTGACAACAATGCGCAACGGATTGCTCTGCTCATTGCCGAGCACGATCGCCGGAATGAACTGCTCACCGGTCACCTTCGGCATCAGCATCACAGTCCAGGTCAGGCTGCGACGAATATCTCCATTGATGATGGACGTATTGCTGAGCTTGCTAACCTGGCCTACGAAGTAGTTCTCCTCCAGTACAGTAAAGTCGGGCTCAAGATCGGTGCTCGAGTCGACGACGATTTCCAGCGTGAATGATTCGTTGATATCAACGGTCGGACGATCGACGCGCGCCGTAACCGTTGCCACGGCAGTCGCTGCATGTAACAGGCACACAAGCAGCATGACTGACTGCCTGACCAGATTGTCAATTCTTACCACGGTTGCACCTCGTCGTCGGGCCACACGTTTCTTCCTTCCTGGTCCTTTCCGTAACGTTGGTACTGATAACGGAACTTGCGTCGCAGCAAGCCACCGGGGTCGTCTGGAATGCGGCGAAGCCACTGCTCCAGTGCCTGTTGCTGCTCCTGCATCTGTCGGAGTTCAGCAAGCTCGGCTTCCGTCAGCTGCTGAGGCTGTTCGCCCCGCTCGGCCTCTTCGGCCGCGCGCTGCAATTCTTCCTGCAACGCCTGCAGATCTTCCTCACTCATTTCTTCTTCGCCACGCTGCGAGGAGTCGCTTTCCTGGGATTGCTGCTCCGATTCAGACGAACCTTCCTGCCCCTGCTGATCCTGATCGCTCTCGCCGTCAGATTCCTGGCCTTCACCACCGGAATTCTCTGTCGATTGCTGATCGTCGCCCTGCGTTTCCTGTTCCTGTTCCTGCTGTTCTTTCAGGCTTTTAACGAGGTCCATGTTGTACTGCGCGTCCTCGTTTTCGGGGTCCCGTTCGAGCACCTGTTCGTAAGCGTCGATTGCTACATCGAACTCACCGAGCTGGGCCATCGCATTACCCAGGTTGTAGAGGTTGCGTGTATCACCGCTCTCCGCGAATTCGGCAGCGCTGCCCGCATAGTCGCCGGCCTGGTAGCGCGCGACACCGCGCCATTCAGTGTCCTCGAACAGGGCCGCCGCGTCCGCGGCACTGCCCTCCTGCAGCGCCCGCTGTGCCTGTTGATCGCTATTGCGCCACAGGTCGTCCCAAAGCGAGGCCTCGGCCGGTTGCGGTAGCGGGACGATGAAGATCACCAACACCAGAACCCACCCCTTGCGAAAAGCGAGAGCCGCGAGCGGCAGCAACAGCAGCACTAACCATGGCCCCTCTTCTCGCCATCGGTCGGTCGCGAGGGAGTTTTCGTCAGCGGCGGCCGCCGCAGCGGCTGAAACTTCGCCCGACAACAGATGATCGAGGTCACTGTTGTCCGTTGCCAGCACGGCAAACTGTCCGCCACCCACGGCAGCGAGATCTCGCAAGCCTCGCTCTTCGAGCCGCGCTACGGCGAGATTCCCGCGATTATCTCTGACGAAGCCTCCGGCCAGGCGTGGAATTGGCGCGCCCTCGCGCGTCCCAACTCCGAGGATCGACAGGGCAAACCCGGCTTCCCTGAGATCGCGCGCCGCCCTGTCGGCCGCCGGCGAAGATCCGCCGTCCGTCACCAGCAGCACCTCACCGATGGCGACACCCGCCTGCTCAAGCAAGGATTGTCCCTTGCGAATGCCAACCTCCGGATAGCTGCCACGGCTTGGCATGATCTCGGTACTGAGGCTGCTGACCAGCGCCGCAATAGTGTCGGTGTCATCAGTCAGCGGCGTCACTGTAAACGCATTGGCCGTGTATACGAGCAACGCTGTCTGCCCACTCTGCCGGCGTTCAAGCAAACCGAAAATTTTCAGTTTGGCACGCTCCAGGCGGCTCGGCGCAATGTCCTGGGCGTCCATGGAACGTGACAGGTCGAGCGCAACGACGAGCGCTTGCTCCGCACGAAATACGGGCTGGTCGACACGCTCCCATGTCGGTCCGGCCAACGCGGCCGACGCGATGATGCCGCCCAGACCTAACAACCACCAACGGTAGTCGCTACCGCGCCCGGGCGTTCGTGACAGCACGTGCGGCATCAGTGCCGGGTCGATGATGTTGCGCCAGTTGCCGGCACCGAGCTGGCGCCTCGCTAGCAGTATGGCGACCACCACCACGAACGGAATCGCGAGTAGCCAGGCAGGTCGCAGCCAGTGAAAGTCAGCCAGCATGTGCCTGCACCTCCGCCCGGTGCCGCAGCACGACGCGTTGCATCAGGCCCGCAAGGCCCAGGAGACCGACCAGCCCGAACGCCATGCCCAGCGGCCAGTAGTAATATGACTTCACCGGTCGAAAGCCCGACTCCGGCTCCTCGACAGGCTCGAGTTCGTCGACGAGCGAATAGATGTCCTGCAGGCTGGCGGTATCGGTGGCGCGGAAATAGCGCCCGCCGGTCAGCTGCGCAATCTGCGTCAGTGTCTCTTCGTCGAGGTCGGCAGACGGGTTGATATTGCGGCGCCCGCCGATCAGCGATGACACGTTCAGAGACTCGGCCCCGATGCCGATCGTATAAACGCGCAAGCCTACCTGCTGGGCAAGCTCGGCGGCCTTGAGCGGCTGCACTTCGCCTGCGGTGTTCGCGCCATCAGTTAACAGCACGAGCACCTGTTCGCCCGCGTCTTCTTGTTGCTCGTGCACGCGCCGTACCGCCAGCGTGATGGCGTCACCAATGGCCGTTTTCTCGCCAGCAAGTCCGATTTCGGCCTCCAGCAGCAAGACCTTCACCGTGTCACGATCCAGGGTCAGCGGCACCTGCAAATAAGCGCGTTCACCAAACAGAATCAAGCCAATGCGATCGCCTTCACGGCGCGTTATGAAATCGCTAGCTACGGCCTTGGTAGCGGTCAGCCGATCAACGCGACGTCCCGCCAGCTCAAAGTCTTTCTGGTCCATACTGCCCGACAGGTCGACAGCCAGCATCAGGTTGCGCCCGGCGACGGGCACATCGAGTTCATCACCAATCCGTTCCGGGCGTGCCGCAGCCAGCACGAGCAGGCACCATGCAAAGACGGCAACCAGGACTCGCCAGTTCAGAAACTGTTCCGCATCCGAGCGATCCTTGAGCGTTTCAAAACCGCGCAGGTTTGGCACGCGCAGACCCGCCTCCGAGAGGCCCCGCGCTTCGGGCAGCAGCTTGCGCACAAGGAACGGCAACGGCAGCAGGATCAGCGCCCAGGGCCACGCGAGAGACCACATCAGGAATTACCTCCGAGCGGCACGCTCAGACGCATGCGCACGGCGGCGAGCAACGCGCTGACATCAATGTCGGATAAATCGCCTTCCGGATCGCGATACGGCAGGTTCATCAGGCTCTTGCCACCTTCGGTGTGGAAGTAAGGCAGCGGCATGCCTCGATCGAGCCAGACCAGCCATTCGCTGCCTGTCAGTCCGGCGACTTCCTCGCGCGGCGCGTAGGCGAGCATGCTGCGGCGCAGCAGTTCGGAGACCTGCTTACCGAGCGTGACCGGGTCGCGATGCACAAGGTACTCGGATTCATAACGTGCCAGTTCGCGCATCGCGTAGCGGCGCGGACCATTGAATCGCCAACGCCGGTAGGTCCGCCAGAGGGTGTAGCCCAGAACAAGGACAAGGATTGCGATGACGCCCCACCATCCGGGCGCGAGCGGCCACCAGCCGATCGCATCGGGGAGGTGAAGGTCACGCAATGGCAGTGTGTTCTCGTCCATAGCTAGTGGGTCCTGCGCCCCAGGGCCGTCTGCAGCGCGCTCACCGGATCGTCATCTGTCGACATTGGCATCAGGTGAACACCGTAGCGCTGGCAGAACTTTTCAAGCGCGTCCAGCCGCTTTTCGTACGCGTGCTCATAGTCGCGTCGCGCCGGTGCCGCATAGGTATCGATAGCCAGTTCGTCGTCCGGCGACACCAGGCGGTAACGTCCCGGTGGCGGCAGCTCACGCTCCAGCGGGTCACTAAGAAAAACAGCCAGCACTTCGTTATGCCTGGCCACGCTTGACAGGTACGACTGGGCAGCCCGGGAAAAACCGGCAAAGTCGCTGATCACGACCACGAGAGAGCCCGGCCGTGCCACACGGCGCAGCGCCGACATCGCCTGTATCAGCGCGTCCTCATTCCTGGCTTGCGAGTCGTCCCGCACCCAGTCCGGATGCTCGACAAGTTCGTGCACAAATCGCAGCGCGGCGCGCCGGCCAAGACGCGGCTTGAGTTCGCGATGTGTGGTATCACCAAATATCAGACCACCCAGCCGATCACCGCGATGATGCGCGGCCCACGACAACAGCGCCGCCGCACGACTCGCGTTCACTGACTTGAAGCAACCCTGGGTAGCAAAGTGCATGCTCGAACGCAGGTCGACCGCGATGAGGACCGGTCGTTCGCGTTCCTCGCGAAAGAGCTTTGTGTAAGCCGTCGTGCTGCGCGCCGTTACGCGCCAGTCGATACTGCGCGGATCATCACCGGGCTGGTATGGCCGCGATTCGTCAAACTCCATACCACGGCCGCGAAAGCGGGAAACATAGGCACCTGTCTGCAACGAGTTGACACGCAGGACGTTGAGTGCGATCGCGCGCGCAGGTCCGGCAAGCCGGATCAGGCCAGCCTGACTGACACTGACCGGCGACGCTCCTTCGTAGATATGATCTAGACGCACCACGATTCCTAGGGGACCCCGACTCCGTCGAGGATGCCCTTGACCACTGATTCGGCATCGACGCCATCTGCCTCTGCCTCGAAGCTCAGCACGAGTCGATGCCGCAGGACATCGGGCGCGACCGCCTGAATGTCTTCGGGGCCCACAAAGTCGCGTCCGGAAAGCCAGGCATGTGCTCGTGCAGCACGGTCAATACCCATGCTCGCGCGCGGACTCGCGCCATAGAGAACCTGTCCCTCGAGTGCGCTGTCCACAGCGCCCGGGTTACGGGTCGCGACAACGACGTTGACGATGTATTCCTCAAGTTCCTTCGCAAGGTGCAGATTCAGAATGTCCTGGCGTGCCTGCATGATCGAGTTGAGAGACAGGAGCTCCGGGGGCTGGAAGGCATCGCGTTCACCCTTTTTTGCCTCGTCGCGGTTCAGCACCAGGATGCGGCGTTCGTCTTCGACAGAGGGGTAACCCACCTGGACGTGCAGCAGGAAGCGATCGAGCTGAGCTTCTGGTAGCGGATACGTGCCCTCCTGTTCGATCGGGTTCTGCGTTGCCATAACCATGAACAGGTCTTCGAGCGGGTAGCTGTTGGCACCCACCGAGATCTGGCGCTCTTCCATGGCTTCAAGCAATGCGGACTGCACCTTGGCCGGTGCTCGGTTGATCTCATCGGCGAGGATCAGGTTATGAAACAGCGGTCCCTTGCGGAATTCGAATGTGCCTTCCTGCGGACGGTAGATATCTGTACCGGTCAGATCGGCCGGCAACAAGTCGGGCGTGAACTGCAAACGGTGGAAGTCACCCTCGATGCTCTCGGCAAGCACCTTGATCGCGCGCGTCTTGGCAAGACCGGGGGCACCTTCAACCAGCAGATGGCCGTCGCACAGCAGCGCAATCAACATGCGGTTGATCAGGTGTGCCTGGCCGATAATCAGCCCGCTCGCATGAGCCTCAAGTTTTTGGAACTTTTCTGCGACGCTCATTGGTTACTCCAGAGATTAAGGCGGCGTGTCATTTTAGTGATGATGCCTGTGCGCGCCAACCGGTCGCGGGCTTTTTTGGTCATTATCTTCACTGTTTGAGTAGTATTAACCCCAATTCCGACAATGGCGGCTCGAATACATTGCATTTGATTGAAAAAAAATCTGGTTTCCGAGCGCTCGTGGTGGCCGTGTTATTGACCATTGGCCCACTCGCTGCCTGTGAGAACGGGCCTGCCGAGGCTGTACCCGCGGCGCTGCCCGACAAGCCTGAGCAGGCCGCATCGACCTGTGCCGGAACAGGCGTACTGCAGGCCATCCTGTCGGGCGCGATCGTCGCCAGGCTGGACTGGCCGGACGAAGCATTGCGCTGCGAAAGCATGCCAAGGCCGGACGCCAACGGTGTGCGCCTGAGGTTTTCGGGCGAGGTCGGCGAAGAACGGCTCTCCATCATTATCGCCCTGCCCGCACTCAGTCCCGGCGAGACGGGCGATGAGTTCGACAGCAATGTCACCATCTCAGTCGAAGGTAGCGGTCGATTTTTCAGTGCTCCAAATCTGAATTCCTGCTGGACTCAGATCGCTGTCAACGAGCCGCTTGAGGAAGGCTCGGAAACCTACCATGTTCTGGGCGGACTGACCTGCATGTCGCCTTTGGGCGAGATTAATGGCGACGGCTTCGTCGACGTTCAATTGTTGAGATTCAGCGGTATTGCCATGTGGAGTACGATATGAGAATAATCGCCGCGCTGCTCAGCCTCGGACTCGCGGCCTGTAGCCCCCAACCGTCGGTAAAAATCGGCACGATGCCGGATCTGGACGGCAGCTTTGATTTTGCGGAACTCGAGATCATCAATGACGCGGGTGACTCTTTGAGGTTTGACATTTACCTTGCCGAAAGCCCCGAGCAGCAGAGACGCGGGTTGATGTTTGTTCGCAGCATGCCCGATACCACGGGAATGTTATTCGTTTACGAAGATGACGACTTTCACTCAATGTGGATGAAGAATACGTTTATTCCTCTCGATATGATTTTTGCGCGCAGCGATGGTTCCGTGTCATCCGTCATCAGCAACACGACTCCGCTCACCCTGAACTCGAACCAGTCGAGGGAGCCTGTCAGCTATGTGCTGGAGCTGAACGCCGGCATCGCTCGGCGCATGGGTATTGGTCAGAGCAGTCGACTCATCTGGGATTGATGCAGCGTCAATGACGCGAGCAACCCGGCAGGTCCTGTTTGCCATACTGCGGCCAGACGACGGACTGGTCGCGCTGGCACTGCTGACCCGCCTTACAGCGTGGCAGCAATCGCGGCAGCGAGGTAGTTGACGTTCTTTGCGGTGATGCCAGCCGTATTAATGCGGCTGGAACCTACCATGTACACCCCGTAGTCGCGCTTCAGGCGATTGACCTGATCCTCGGAGATGCCCAGGAAGCAGAACATGCCGGTCGCACGCACGAGATGCGAGAAATCGTGACCCGGCGCTTTCTCAATAAGCGCTTCGTTGAGCAGTACACGCATTTCGCGCAGGCGGCCTCGCATTTCCGCCAGCTCGACTCGCCAGGCGGCCCTGAGGTCCGGATCGTTAAGAATTGTGCTGACAACAACGGCGCCATGATCAGGCGGCACGGAATAGATAGTGCGTACGATGCTATTGAGCTGGCTGAAGACGATATCGCGCGATGCCTTGTCTGCAGCCAGCATCGACAAACTGCCCACGCGGTCGCGATACAAGCCGAAATTCTTCGAACAGGAACCTGAGACGATCATTTCGGGAACGCGACCAGCAAAATGTCGAACCGCGAACGCATCGTCTGTGAGGCTCCGCGCAAAACCCTGGTATGCGATGTCGATAAACGGCACAAGCTTGCGCTCCACAACAACGTCCGCGATCGCCGTCCACTCTTCCTCCGACGGGTCCATTCCTGACGGGTTGTGGCAGCAGGCGTGCAGCAGAACCACGTCACCAGCATCGGCCTTGCCGAGCGCGTCAAGCATGGCGTCGATCCGGATGACATGCTTATCCGTATCGTAATAAGCATAGGTTTCGAGCGTTACCCCCGCTCCACCGAGTAACGGAATGTGATTTGCCCAGGTTGGGTCGCTGACCCAGACCTTCACGTCAGGGCGCGCCCGCAGGATCAGGCCGGCCGCGACCCGCAAGCTGCCGGATCCACCCGGCGCCTGGATCGTTGCAATGCGATCGGGGTCTACCGAGTCGGAGAAGATGAGGTCCTGCATTGCGGCATTGAAATTCGGGTCCCCGGCCGTGCCGATGTACGCCTTGCTCTCCTGGGTATCTACAAGTCGCTGTTCTGCCAGTTTGACGACGTCCAGAACCGGCGTCTCTCCTTCAGCAGTACGAAAAACGCCGACACCAAGATCGATCTTCTCGGGTCGTGGATCGTTCTTGTGTTCGGTAATAAGACCGAGGATGGCATCGGCCGGTGCGGCTTGCAGCAATTCAAACAACGTGGGTCTCCAGTTCGATCAGAACAGGCTCAGCCTGTACCCGCGCATTGTACAAACAATGCACACCTGCACAAATGAAAACGCCGGCTGGACGCCGGCGTTCTCGAATCGAGCGTGTCGATGGTGTCGTTCAGATCAGGCCTTGGGTGCCCAAACCGAACACCAACCCTTGGCGTTGACGCCTTTGCCCGGGAAGATCTGGCAAGGACGCCATGTATCGCCGTCATTACCCTGTACGAGGGCACAGTTGGCGCAATTTTGGTCAGCAGCGGGGTTTGCGCGTGAAGCCGCATCCACTGTCGACGCATCATGCGTGTATTTCATGGCCACAGCCATCGGATCATCTGTCGCAAGCTGCGGCAGATCGTCCGCGCGCGCTTCACGAGCAGGTTGTACGAAACAGCCGGCAGCCGCGACGGCTGAAAGCTGGAGGAATTTGCGGCGTGCGATTTTGCTCAACGGAGTCTCCTTGGTGCTGTTCAATCTGTTGTTCGAGGCGCGCATCTTACCTAAGTTTCCTGAACGCCCGCATAACGACATACTCAGCTGCCCCCCGCCCATTTTGAGAACGATTCTCATTACGTGCTGGAACCCGCGCCACTACGATATACTGTTCAGCCGTGGTACCGGAAAGCAGGTTAATGACAGTCCGCAGTCAAACAATTGCAATCACAAAAATTCGCGGCAATTTGCGCGAATCAGTGGATGATCGGCTTGCGGTTGAGGAACCGCTGGAAATTCGTCTTGGCTACGAACAGGACGGGCAACGGCATACTCGGAGCATCTCGATTACGATGCGCACACCCGGAGACGACGAGAATCTGGCCGTCGGTTTCTTGTTCTCGGAGGGCATGCTGCGCTCCGCGGATGAGCTTGCCATTGTGAAACCCTGTCGTGGTGATAACACAATTCGCGTCGAACTCGAGGCTGGCGTGGCCGTCAATCTTGATCGCCTGACGCGGCACTTCTATACAAGCTCGAGCTGTGGTGTCTGCGGGAAAGCCTCGCTCGATGCTCTGCGCGTGCAAGGTGTGGACCGTCTGTCGGCCATGGGCGGGCAGTTCTCACGCAGCGCGATCGTCGGGGTTCCCGAGCGGCTGCGGGCGGCTCAGGAGACCTTCGACGAGACCGGCGGTCTGCATGCGGCCGCTGCCTTCGACCCACAGGGTGATCTCATTGTTGTGCGTGAAGATGTTGGCCGACACAATGCGGTCGACAAAGTAATCGGCTTCCTGCTCTCAGAGGGCCGCCTGCCGGCCCAGGATTACGGCCTTATGGTCTCGGGGCGCGCAAGCTTCGAGCTTATGCAGAAAACAGTTGTCGCGGGCATGCCGCTGCTCGCGGCCGTCAGCGCGCCCTCAAGCCTTGCAGTCGAGCTGGCGCGGGAGTTCAATGTAACGCTAGTAGGGTTTTTGCGCGGCGGGAATTTCAATATTTATGCCGGCGAGGAACGGATTGCCTGATGACTGACCAGACCACCGAGTCGATTTCGAACATCGTCCAGCGCTTCGATGCAAAACCGGAGATGCTCGTACAGATCCTGCAGGCGATTGTGCAGGCCCACGGGTGGATATCGGAGGACACGAAGCGACAGCTCGCCAGCGACCTGAACCTGTCGCGCGCCGATGTACACGGAGTGGTCGAGTACTACCACGACTTCCGTACGGAACCGCCGGAGAGGCATATCGTCAAGATTTGCCAGGCAGAGGCCTGCCAGGCAATGGGCAGTCGCGAACTGACACAACATGCCACGGCTGCGGTTGCTGGCGATACAACGGTCGAGCCGGTGTATTGCCTCGGAAACTGCGCCTGCGCACCGGCCGTCATGGTCAACGGCAAAACCATCGGTCGGGTCGACAGCAGCCGCTTCGACGCGCTCGTCGCCGAGCTGCGGGAGATTGTCTGATGAGCGTCACCAGGGTTTATATCCCGCGCGAAACGACATCCATTTCCGTCGGCGCTGACGAGGTCGCACTTGCGCTCGCCCGCGAGGCCAAGCAATCCGGTGCGGCCATTCAGCTCGTCCGCAACGGCTCCTGGGGTGCCTGCTGGCTGGAGCCGCTGGTCGAGGTTGAGGTCGACGGCGTGCGCATCGCGTACAGCAATGTTGAAGCCGATGATGTCCCCGGGCTGTTCGCGGCGGGTTTACTCGAGGGCGGTGACCACGCGAAACGGCTGGGGCCTGTTAGTGAAGTGCCCTACCTGATCAGCCAGGACCGGTGGACGTTCTGGCGTTGCGGCCTGACCGAAGCACTGTCGCTCGACGATTTTTTGCTGCACCAGGGTTTCAAGGCGCTCCAAAAAGCCTGGGACATGGGCGCCGATGCCGTGATTGATGCCGTCACCGCATCCGGCCTGCGTGGCCGCGGCGGCGCTGGCTTCCCTGCGGGCATCAAGTGGCGCACCGTTGCCGACGCCGAGGGCGAACAGAAGTACATCGCCTGCAACGCCGATGAAGGCGACAGCGGTACGTTCTCCGATCGCATGCTCATGGAAGGCGATCCCTTCGGCCTGCTGGAAGCGCTGGCTATTGCCGGCTTCGCCGTCGGCGCCAACAAAGGATATATCTACCTGCGCTCCGAATACCCGCTGACGAATTCCATCCTGTCGCGCGCTATCGATACGGCTCGCGATGCCGGCTGGCTTGGAGCCGACATCCAGGGCAGTGGTTTCGATTTCGACATCGAATTGCACCTCGGTGCGGGCTCTTATGTCTGTGGCGAAGAAACCGCCATGCTGGAAAGTCTGGAAGGCAAGAAGGGCATCGTGCGCTACAAGCCCCCCCTGCCGGCCCATGAGGGGCTATTCGGCAAGCCGACCGTCGTGAACAACGTCGTGACGCTCGCTTCGGTACCCAACATCATCAATCTTGGCGGCGAGCGCTATGCCGGCATGGGCGTCAATCGCTCCAAAGGCACGCTCGCATTCCAGCTCGCTGGCAACATCAAACGCGGCGGGCTCGTTGAAAAATCCTTCGGAATCTCTGTGCGCGAACTGATCGAGGAATATGGCGGCGGCACGGCCTCCGGCCGGCCCGTCAAAGCCGTCCAGGTGGGCGGTCCGCTGGGCGCCTATTTGCCGGAGTCACAACTCGACATACCCCTCGACTACGAGGCCTTTGGCGAAATAGGTGCGATGATTGGTCACGGCGGCATCGTCGTATTCGACGATACTGCAGACATGGCACAGCAGGCGCGATTCGCCATGGAATTCTGTGCGATTGAATCCTGCGGCAAGTGCACGCCCTGCCGCATTGGTTCCACTCGGGGCGTAGAGGTCATCGACCGCATGATCAAGGGCGAAAAACGCGACGAGAATTACGATTTGCTGGTCGAACTCTGCGACACTATGGAGAACGCTTCGTTGTGTGCCATGGGCGGTATGACGCCCTACCCGGTCCGCAGTGTGCTCAAGCACTTCGCGGATGACTTCGCGTCGGGCCCGGAAAAATAGGCAGTAAATTATGAACAAGACACGTCAGGCGGACCTCGGAACACCGGCGAGTGGAACTGAAGAAACCGTCCAGGTAGAAATTGATGGCCTTCCGGCAACCGTTAAAGCCGGCACGAGCATCCTGCGCGCCGCGCGCGAATCGGGTGTCGATATCCCCAAACTGTGCGCCACCGACAGCCTGAAGCCTTTCGGCTCCTGCCGCCTGTGCCTCGTTGAGATTGAAGGTCGCAAGGGCTACCCGGCCTCCTGCACGACGCCCGTGGAAGCCGGCATGAAAATCCGCACCCAGACGGATGCCCTGGCCACGCTGCGGCGCAACGTGATGGAGCTTTACATCTCCGATCACCCGCTCGATTGCCTGACCTGTTCAGCCAACGGCGACTGCGAACTGCAGGACATGGCAGGCGCCGTCGGGCTGCGCGACGTGCGCTACGGCTTCGACGGCGAAAATCACCTCGACGCGCCCGTCGATGCCAGTAATCCCTATTTCCAGTTCGATGCCTCGAAGTGCATCGTCTGCTCGCGCTGTGTGCGTGCCTGTGACGAGGTTCAGGGCACGTTTGCTCTCACCATCGAGGGCCGCGGCTTCAACTCCAAAGTCTCCGCCGGTATCAGCGAGGACTTCCTCGGCTCTGAATGTGTCTCCTGCGGCGCCTGCGTGCAGGCATGCCCGACCGCGACGCTCATGGAGAAGAGCATCGTCGATCACGGCCAGCCGGATCATGCGGTTGTCACAACCTGCGCGTACTGCGGTGTCGGCTGTTCCTTCCAGGCCGAGATGAAGGGCGACCAGGTCGTTCGCATGACGCCGTACAAGGATGGCCAGGCCAATCACGGTCACTCCTGCGTCAAGGGCCGGTTTGCATGGGGCTACGCCTCACACCGCGATCGCGTCCTCAAGCCCATGATTCGCGAGAACACGTCGGATCCATGGCGCGAAGTTGAGTGGGAGGAGGCGATTCAGTACACCGCCAAACGCTTCAAGGCGATCCAGCAGGAGCATGGCCGCAAGTCGATCGGCGGCATCACCTCGTCACGTTGCACGAATGAAGAAGTGTACGTCGTACAAAAACTGGTGCGCACCGCCATGGGCAATAACAACGTCGATACCTGTGCACGCGTGTGCCACTCGCCGACGGGCTATGGACTCAAGACCACGCTGGGAACGTCGGCCGGTACGCAACCGTTCGACAGTGTGATGGATGCCGATGTCATCGTGATCATTGGCGCCAACCCGACCGCCGGCCACCCGGTGTTTGCCTCGCAGATGAAGCGCCGCCTGCGTGAAGGCGCACAACTTATTGTTGTCGACCCGCGTGAGATAGGGCTCGTGCGCTCGCCGCATATTGAAGCCGCGTATCACCTCAACCTGCTGCCAGGCACCAACGTTCCGATCGTTAATGCCCTCGCCCACGTAATTGTGAGCGAAGGACTGACGGACGAGGAGTATGTAAAAGAACGCTGTGACCTCGAGTCCTGGGAATCATGGAAGACCATGATCCTCAGGCACGAGAACTCGCCCGAAGAAGTCGCAAAGGTGTCGGGGGTCGATGCCGAGACGATTCGCGCCGCCGCGCGCCTGTTTGGCAACGCGAACAACGGTGCGATCTATTACGGCCTCGGGGTAACCGAGCACAGCCAGGGTTCGACCATGGTTATGGGCATGGCCAACCTGGCCATGGCGACCGGTAACATCGGTCGCTCCGGCGTGGGCGTAAACCCGCTGCGCGGCCAGAATAACGTGCAGGGCGCCTGTGACATGGGCTCGTTCCCGCATGAGCTTGCCGGTTACCGGCATATCTCGGGCGAAGAAGTGCGAACGCAGTTCGAACAGCACTGGGGCGTCACCATCGACCCCGAGCCCGGCTTTCGCATTCCGAACATGTTCGACGCAGCCTGTGCCGGCGAATTCAAGGGCATGTATATCCAGGGTGAGGATGTTGCACAATCCGACCCCGAC
>Ga0224504_10000769_pt1 | contig 14387 bp, 14 predicted proteins | sample SF_Oct11_sed_USG_3_FD_170160 | JGI IMG/M metagenome (GOLD analysis project Ga0224504, IMG submission 170160) | Sediment microbial communities from San Francisco Bay, California, United States - SF_Oct11_sed_USGS_24 | ecosystem: Environmental > Aquatic > Marine > Sediment | place: USA... | reverse complement strand
AAAAGAAAAAGGCTCCTGCGAAGAAGGTTGCTAAAAAGGTAGAAGCCCCAGTTGAGGAGACTCCTGTCGAGGAAGCACCTGCTGAGGAAGCACCTGCTGAGGAAGCACCTGCTGAGGAAGAAAAAGCAGAGAAGTAGATCGGCAGAACACAAGAATCAAATAGAGAAGGGCGGGATGCTTGCATCCCGCCCTTTTTTGTTGAAGTTGACTTGTCTCTACTTGCTTTCGCCCTTTTTGACTTCAAGAAGTTTGATCTCAAAGGTCAGGTCCTGGTCCGCTAATGGGTGGTTTGCGTCCAGTGTGATCTCTTCTTCAGTAAAATCTTTAACCATGACGTAGAAAACGCTATCATCATGATTTGTGACTTCAAGTTGGCCGCCAACCTGAAGCGCGACATCTTCTCCAATGGTACTGCGGTCGATTTTCTCGAGAAGCTCAGGGTCACTAACACCGTAGGCTTTATCGCAGGGAATGATAACTGTTTTGCTTTCTCCCTGGTACATGCCTTCCACTGCCTCTTCAAAGCCTGGAATGACTTCTTTTCGACCAATGATGAATAGCAGAGGTCGATCGTCCGGTGATGCATCAAAGATTGTCCCATCGCTTAATTTTCCTGTGTACTCAACCTTGACAGTGTCTTGTTCTGCTGCTCGTATCATCTTCTCTCCTTGTAGATAGACAATTTTAAAGGTTGGTTTTTGTCGGGATGTTCTCCGCATATCAACCAAGTTGCGTATGCATATCAATTCGTCACTTTTCGGTCAATCATTTATTGCCGCGCAGCTGTCAGCTGCCTTGCCATTTCTGAGTCTTCATGCTACTTTGTCGCGGTTAATTCAGTAAGGAAATGACATGTATTCCCCATCTCGTGATGAGTTTAAAAATCTGACCCGCCAAGGTAACCTGATTCCCGTCTATCGCGAGATTCTCGCAGACATGGAAACTCCGGTCTCAGCCTTCTGCAAGATCGATGATCGCCAAAGCGCTTTTTTGCTCGAAAGTATCGCCGGCGGTGAGAAATGGGCCCGTTATTCATTTCTAGGCGTTGGTTCAGGGCGTGCATTTCGCTGTCGCGGTCATCACTTTGAAATCCTCGAAAACGGTGACGCGGTCAAGTCCGGTAAAGCTGATGATCCACTTGACGAACTAAAAGCTTTTCTCGCGCCTTATCAACCGGTCTCCCTTCCTGAGTTGCCACGTTTTTTTGGTGGTGCTGTAGGTTACTTGGGCTACGACATGGTCCGCCATATCGAGGAACTTCCTGATCTCAATGAAGCTGAGATAGGTGCTTACGACAGCTGGTTCCTGATTACCGAAACTTTACTTATCTTCGATAACCTGCAGCAGAAAATCAAGGTCTTAAGCAATGTTCACTTGCGTGAAGGCGATGACCCTGGCGTTTCTTATGATGCTGCAGTGCAGCGTATAGACGATATGGTCGCGTTGTTACGCAAGCCTTTGCGTGAGAGGCCTGCGGCTTCCAAGGTTAAGGTTGATGCAGATCTGCTCTCGAATTTCAGCCGTCCAGATTTTGAATCTGCCGTCGAACGCTGTAAAGACTACGTACGCTCAGGCGATGTCATTCAAGTTGTTCTCTCGCAAAGATTCTCCGGAGATCTTGATGCAGACCCTTTTGATGTCTATCGCGCTTTGCGGACGATCAATCCTTCCCCCTACATGTTCTACCTGCAGTTTAACGATACTCGAGTCATTGGTGCTTCTCCGGAGGTCTTGGTGCGCAAGGAGGGGGATCATGTTGAGGTTCGCCCTATAGCCGGAACACGGCCCCGAGGAAAGACTTTCGATGAGGACCAGCGCCTGGAAGAGGAGTTGTTGGCCGATCCGAAAGAGGTTGCTGAGCATATAATGCTGGTTGACCTGGGCCGCAATGATCTTGGCCGTGTTTGTGTGACCGGTTCTGTGCAGGTAGACGAACTGATGGTTGTCGAGCGTTACTCGCACGTTATGCACATCGTTTCCAACGTCAGTGGACGCCTTATGCCAGGACAGGATGCTCTGGATGTCTTCTCTGCAACCTTCCCGGCGGGGACCTTGAGTGGCGCCCCTAAAATTCGTGCCATGGAAATTATTGAGGAGATGGAGCCGGTGCGTCGTGAGATTTACGGTGGTGCTGTCGGTTATATCTCTTTCGATGGTAATATGGATCTTGCCATCGCGATTCGGACTCTGGTTGCTCATAAAAATCGGATTCACCTTCAGGCCGGTGCTGGTATCGTTGCAGACTCTGATCCAAAAGCCGAGTATGAGGAAACCGTCAACAAGGCCATGGGGGTCAAGATGGCCATCGAACTGGCGCGTCAGGGATTAGACTGAAATGCTGCTGATGATCGACAACTACGATTCGTTCACCTATAACCTGGTACAGTATCTGCGCGAACTGGGTGAAGAGGTTGAGGTCTATCGTAACGACAAAATTTCTCTGGCTGAGATTGAAGCTCTCAATCCCACACGGCTTGTGGTGTCCCCGGGGCCCTGTACACCCAATGAAGCCGGTATCTCTGTGGAAGCCATCAAGCATTTTGCAGGTAAACTGCCGATCCTCGGTGTGTGTCTGGGGCACCAGTCGATTGGTCAGGCCTATGGCGGCAAGGTTGTTCGTGCTGACCGCCTGATGCATGGCAAGACCAGCCCGGTTTTTCATGATAACCGTGAGCTCTTCGTTGGCCTCCCTGATCCTTTTGATGCGACCCGATATCACTCCCTGTTGGTAGAACGTTCTTCTCTGCCGGAATGTCTTGAAGTTACTGCATGGACGGCAGAAGGTGAGATCATGGGCATGCGGCATCGTAGCCTGCCAGTCTGGGGTATGCAGTTTCATCCGGAGTCGATTCTGACGGTTGCCGGCATGGACATGCTGAACAACTTTTTGCAGATGACCAAGTAGCCAGGAGCCATCATGATAAAGGACGCAATTAGCAAGGTTGTTCTGCGGCAAGATCTGCTAGAGACCGAAATGATTGAGGTGATGAACCAGATCATGGGTGGTGAGGCGACTCCCGCTCAAGTTGGCGCGTTTATCACCGCGTTACGAATGAAAGGCGAAACTATCGAAGAAATTACCGGCGCTGCCAGGGTTATGCGTGATCACGCCACCCCCATCCGGGTGGGTAAGGCCCTCGATATTGATCGTGAAGAGATTAACCTGGATCGCGAGACGGTCCTGGACACATGCGGTACAGGTGGCAGCGGGACAAAAAGTTTCAATATTTCAACGACAGTCGCATTCGTTGTCTCTGCCTGTGGTGCCAAGGTCGCGAAACATGGCAATCGCAGTATCTCCTCTGCCTGTGGTAGCGCCGATGTTCTGGAGGCTCTTGGAGTTAACCTGAACGTAACGCCAGAGCAGGTTGAATCGTGTATCAATGAGGTCGGGGTTGGCTTTCTCTTTGCCCCCGCCCTGCACGGGGCCATGAAACATGCGATTGGCCCCCGCCGCGAAATTGGTATACGCACAATCTTTAATATCCTTGGGCCTTTGACCAATCCGGCCGGTGCGGATCGCCAGGTCTTGGGCGTTTATGACGAGAAACTGGTTGAAGTTCTGGCCAAGGTTCTGGTCAAGCTCGGCTGTCAGCGTGGCTTTGTTGTCCATGGGCAGGACGGCATGGACGAGATTACCCTGACCGGTCCGACACGCATCGCCGAGATCAACGAAGGGAAAGTCGCCCTCTCGACGATAGAGCCGGAAGACTTTGGTTTGCGGCGCTGCCTGCTGACTGACCTCCAGGGTGGTGACGCCGAGGAGAATGCTGCAATCGTTAAAGATGTTCTGGCCGGGGCTGAAGGACCTAAGCGGGATGTTGTTCTGCTCAATGCGGCCTATGCGCTGATTGCTGCCGGAATCGTAGAGAGCGTGGATGCCGGCTTGCAGAAGGCTCGCAATGTGATCGACGAGGGGTTGGCCAAGGCGAAGCTCGAAGGGCTCGTCAATTTAACCAATGCCTGACCCGCTGATGTACCCCTGACCTTAATCTGAGCTCTGATCAATAATGATACTCGATAAAATAGCTGAACATAAACGTCAAGAAGTTGCTCTGGCCAAAAGCCGTCGTTCTCTTGCCTCATTGCGGCAAGGGATCGATGATCTCGAGGACCAGCCGAGGGGCTTTTTGCGCGCCCTGCGCGCAACTGCGGATTCTGGGTGGACCTCTGTCATTGCTGAAGTCAAGAAAGGTTCACCCAGTAAAGGGGTGATCCGTGAAGACTTCGACCCTTTGACGATTGCGGAGACTTACCAGGCCAATGGTGCGACCTGTTTGTCGGTGTTGACGGATGAGAACTTCTTTATGGGGCATCTCCTGTACCTGGCAAAGATTCGCGAGGTCGTCAGTCTGCCGCTTCTGCGCAAGGATTTTATTTGCGACCCTTACCAGATTTACGAGGCTCGAGCCGCTGGAGCGGACGCCATCCTTCTGATCGCGGCCATGCTTGATGCGGTGCAGCTTGCAGAGTACAATGCCCTGGCGGGCGAGCTTCATCTGGATGTCCTGCTGGAAGTTCATGATGAGGCAGAGCTGGAGTCGGCGCTGACAACAGGCTGCGAGCTGATTGGCATCAACAATCGCAACCTACAGACTTTCGCGACAGATCTGGCAACCACAGAACGCTTGCTGCCATTGATCCCCGCCGGTCATTTCGTGGTTGCTGAAAGTGGTATCTCGTCAAGAGCAGATGTCCTGCGTTTACAGAAGGCTGGTGCCAGGGGCTTTCTGGTCGGCGAATCACTGATGCGCGAGGACGATATCGGCACCAAGCTGAAAGAACTTCAAGGTGAAAATTAATTTCATATATCACAATTTCCTATAATAATTAACGTCAAGGAGATATCTCATGCAGAGTAAAATTCTTCTCAGCGAAGATCAGCTTCCCAAGCAGTGGTACAACATTATCCCGGATATGCCAGGTGAAATGGCTCCGGTTGTTCATCCCGGTACCCTTCAGCCGGTTTCTCCCGATGATCTCCTGCCCCTCTTCCCCATGGGCCTGATTGAACAGGAAGTCTCGCAGGAGCGCTGGATCGATATCCCGGAAGAGGTCCGTGAGATATACAAACTATGGCGTCCGGCCCCGATGTTTCGAGCGCATCAGCTGGAAAAAGCTCTCGGCACCCCGGCCAAGATTTACTACAAGTATGAAGGAGTCTCGCCGGCCGGTTCTCACAAGCCGAATACTGCCGTGCCGCAGGCTTATTACAACAAGGTTGCCGGCACCAAGCGCATCGCATCGGAAACCGGTGCCGGGCAGTGGGGCTCCTCTATCGCCCTTGCTTGTCAGCACTTTGGCCTCGAGTGTACCGTCTACATGGTTAAAGTCTCTTATGGTCAGAAACCTTATCGTAAGAGCATGATGCAGTTGTGGGGCGCTGATGTTTTTCCTTCACCATCAGACAAGACCAACGCTGGTCGCGCGATTCTTGCCAATGATCCGGATAACCAGGGCTCTCTAGGTATTGCCATCAGTGAAGCTGTGGAAGACGCTGCCACCCATGAGGATACCCGTTACGCTCTGGGCAGTGTGCTCAACCATGTCTGCATGCATCAGACGATTATCGGCCTCGAAGCGAAAGAACAACTCAAAATTGCAGGTGATTACCCTGATGTGGTCATCGGTTGCCACGGCGGCGGTTCAAACTTTGCGGGAATTGCCTTCCCTTTCATCTCCGATAAAGCCAACGGCAAGGATGTCCGTCTTCTGGCCATGGAGCCGGCAAGCTGCCCGACCCTGACCAAGGGAGTTTACGCCTTCGATTATGGCGATACGGCAAAAATGGCACCGATCTCGAAAATGTATACCCTCGGCCATGACTTCATGCCTCCCGGTATCCATGCGGGCGGTCTGCGTTATCATGGCGCGTCTCCCCTGGTGTCACAACTGGTTCACGAAGGGGTCGTCGAGGCAAAAGCTGTTCCGCAGACAGCTTGTTTTGAAGCTGCCGTACTCTTCGCACGCACCGAGTCTATTATCCCGGCACCAGAGTCCTCACACGCTATCCGCGGTGCAATTGACGAGGCGTTGCAGGCCAAGGAAGAAGGGAAAGAGAAAACGATTCTCTTTAACCTCTCCGGGCATGGTCATGTCGACATGGCAGCTTACGACGCTTACTTCAGTAATCAGCTGGAAGATTACGAATATCCTGAAGCTGCCATTCAGGAGTCCCTGTCACATCTGCCTAAGGTTGGCTAGTTGATGGAAACCTACAGTGTGCCGCGGGTGAAAATCTGCGGCATTACTAATCTTGATGATGCCCATCACGCTGCTGCATGTGGAGCGGACGCTTTAGGCTTTGTCTTCTATCCGGGCAGTCCACGGTTTGTTGACCCTGATCAGGCCCGGAGAATTATTGCCGAACTGCCTCCCCTGGTGACTGCCGTGGGGCTCTTTGTCAATGAGCCACCGGCTCGTATTCGTGAGATGGTGGAATTCTGTGGGCTAAACACGGTACAATTGCACGGAGACGAAGAGCCGGATCAATGTTGCTATCCTCCTTGCCGGGTGATTAAGGCTTTGCGCCTGAGGGGTGATATGCAAGCTAGCCAGTTTGCTGCTTACACTGTCTCGGCCCTGTTGCTCGATGCCTTTGTCCCCAACACCTTCGGGGGCACCGGTCATCGTTGTGATTGGGTGCAAGCGGCCACCGTTGCGTCGCAGCACAGAGTTATCCTGGCCGGTGGACTTAACCCTGAGAATGTTGCCGAGGCTGTACGCCAGGTGCGTCCTTACGGCGTTGACGTATCGAGTGGCGTTGAAGAAAAGCCCGGGCAGAAAGACCCGGAGAAAGTGGCACGGTTCATCCGTATGGCCAAGGAGGCATTTTAAATGAGCTATCAAGAGCCTGATCCCCGCGGGCATTTCGGCCAGTTCGGCGGTCGCTATGTTGCTGAAACTCTGATGCCAGCATTGCTGGAGTTGGAGGAAAACTATAAGCAATGTCAGTTAGACCCCTCATTTCAGGCCGAGTTTGATTCGTATCTTAAAAATTATGTCGGTCGCCCAAGTCCACTTTATTTCGCTGAGAGGCTCACCGAACATCTCGGTGGTGCAAAGATATACCTCAAGCGCGAAGATCTAAATCATACCGGTGCTCATAAAGTGAATAATACTGTTGGTCAGATTCTCCTGGCCCGCCGTATGGGAAAACGCAAGGTGATTGCTGAAACCGGCGCCGGCCAGCATGGTGTTGCCACCGCGACGGTTGCCGCTCTCTTTGGTCTGCAATGCGATATTTTTATGGGCACCGAGGACATCAGACGTCAGTCTCTCAACGTCTTTCGCATGAAGTTGCTCGGTGCTCGCGTCCATGAAGTGACCAGCGGCACGGCTACACTTAAGGACGCAATGAACGAGGCTCTGCGCTATTGGGTGACTCATGTCCGCGATACCTTCTACGTGATCGGGACTGTCGCCGGACCGCATCCCTATCCGCAAATGGTCCGTGATTTCCAATCAGTTATCGGTCACGAATCCAAGCAACAGCTTATGGAAGCCGAGGGACTCTTGCCCGATGTGGCCGTCGCCTGCATAGGCGGCGGGTCTAATGCGATGGGGCTTTTCTATCCCTTCGTCAATGATGCGTCTGTACGCCTGATAGGAGTCGAAGCGGCTGGTCTTGGTGTGGAGACGGGGAAACATGCAGCGAGTATCTCTGCTGGCCGGGTTGGCGTTCTGCACGGCAATAAAACCTATCTTCTCCAGGATGAGGATGGCCAGATTCAACACGCCCACTCAATTTCGGCGGGGCTGGATTATCCGGGTGTCGGACCGGAACATGCTCTTCTCAAGGATCTTGGCCGCGCTGAATATGTTTCGGTGACCGATGATGAAGCTTTGGCTGCCTTCCGTATGATTACAGAAATGGAAGGGATCATTCCGGCGCTTGAAAGCGCTCACGCAATCGCCTATCTCCTCAAACTTGCTCCCGAGCTTTCTCCCGAGAAGGTTATTCTGGTTTGTCTTTCAGGCCGTGGAGACAAGGATATACATACCGTTGCCGAAGCAATGGGTGTGGACCTCTAATTTAAGGGGCGCTGCGCAAACAGGGAATGGGAAGGAATACGCTTTCCCCTTTCACCCTTTGTGCTGTCGTCATGCTAAATGAAATTCACTGAACTTGATCTTCCCTCTGAGCTGATGCGCGGTATTGAAAAGGTTGGCTTTGCCGATCTGACGCCGGTTCAAGAGGAGTCTATCCCGCTGGCACTGCAAGGCCGTGATGTCGCTGCACAGGCCCAGACCGGCACAGGCAAGACCGCGGCCTTCTTGATCACTCTCTTTACTCGCCTGCAAAAAAACAAGCCGGAGTCAAAGCGTGGCCCAAGGGCTCTTATCCTGGCTCCAACCCGCGAACTGGTTGTGCAGATCTGTTCTGATGCCGAGGGTTTGGGTGCCTTTTGCCCCTTCAAAGTGCAGGCGATCTTCGGCGGTGTCGATTACGAAAAACAACGCAAGGCCCTTCAGGATGGTGTCGATGTCATTGTCGCCACACCCGGTCGGTTAATCGACTATGCCAAGCAGAATGTTTTTTCCCTGAAGCATGTAGAATCATTGGTTATTGATGAGGCCGACCGCATGTTCGACATGGGTTTTATTCAAGACCTGCGTTATATCCTGCGCAAATTACCTCCTTTTGAAAAACGGCAGACGATGCTTTTCTCGGCGACTCTCTCACCTCGTGTTATGGAACTCGCCTACGAGTTCATGAACCTTGCCGAGAAAGTGCGCATAGAACCTGAGCAGGTTACTGCCGAACTGGTTGAGCAGATCGTCTATCATGTTTCGCGGCGAGAAAAGTTCCCGCTCCTGCTTGGCCTGCTTAAAAAGGAGGAAGGGGACGTCCGGGTCCTGCTGTTTGTGAATACCAAAAGGGAGGGCGAACATCTCTCTGGGCGGTTGAAAGTCAACGACTTCAGGGTTGCGGTTCTCTCGGGCGATATCCCGCAGAAGAAACGCCTGCGCATCCTTGAGGATCTCAAGGCGGGCAAGTTGAATTTTCTGGTTGCCACTGATGTTGCCTCACGAGGTTTGCACATCGAAGGTGTGACCCATGTCATCAACTATGATCTTCCGCAGGACGCAGAAGATTATGTCCACCGCATTGGTCGCACAGCTCGAGCGGGAGCCAAAGGTAAGTCGATCAGCTTTGCTGATGAGGACCTGGCCTATTTCCTGCCGGATATAGAAGAATTTATCGGCATGAAGATACCGAGTACTGTTCCTCAAGATGAAGACCTTTGCAATGATTATAAACGCGGCCTTCCCCATAAAAAATCACCGGTCCCAGACAAAAAAGCTGGCGTCAAGCCTCGTCCGCCAAGGCGTCGTCGTCCCGGTGGCAACCAAGGCCGAAATAGGTAGCGGTGCGTGACGAGCCTTTCTCTGAAAGAACTGGGCGGTTGTAGGCGGTGCTCACGGTTGGTCAATTTTATGGCACAGCTTTCGCCGTCCAAAGGACGCACGCGTGCTGATTACCATAACGGGCCAGTTAACGGGTTTGGTGATTTGCAGGCACGTGTTTGCCTGGTTGGCCTGGCCCCGGGAGCCCACGGAGCCAACCGAACCGGGCGACCTTTTACCGGTGACGGTGCCGGTGATTTCATGTACCCGCTACTTCATCTTGCCGGTTTCTCAAATCAGTCGGAAGTTCTCTCTGCTGATGATGGCTTGGAGTTAAATGATCTCTATATCACCAACGCCGTCAAATGTTTGCCTCCAGAGAATAAGCCGAATGCAGCAGAGTTTGCAGCCTGTCGGCCTTACCTCGAGAAGGAGTTGCAGGAGCTGAAAGCCCTGCGCGTGATTATTGCTCTTGGTCACGGTGCGCACAAGAGCTTGCTACGGCTCTTTCAGTCGCAGGGCTTGATCAAGCGTCTTGCGGAAGTGCCCTTCGGGCATGGCAGTACTCACCAGCTGGCCAATGGCCTCACGCTGATCGGTTGTTACCACACGAGTCGCTACAACGTTCAGACAGGTCGGATGAATAACAGAATGTTTCTTGATCTGCTTGATCAGGTCAGTTTGTTGCTGGAATGAAAAAACGGTTGATATCGCCTGCTTCGTTCCGATAAGATTAATCTTTACTTCGTCACGACCTGAAGAACCCGGGTTAACACACTGGAAGACGTATAGCTCATGTCAAGGATTACCTCTACATTAAATACTTTGAAAGCACGTGGCGAAAAAGGCCTGGTTACTTTCATTACTGCCGGAGATCCGGATCTCACAACGAGCGAGCAGTTGGTACACAGCCTTGTCGAGGCCGGCGCCGATCTGATTGAACTCGGCTTCCCCTTCTCTGATCCTATGGCCGACGGACCGACGATTCAGCTCTCTTCGGAGCGTGCTCTGGCCGCGGGGACAACTCTTCGCGGAGTCCTCGACCTGGTTGGCAGGGTCCGTCAGCACAGCAATGTGCCGATTGTTCTGATGGGATATTACAACCCTGTTTTCACTTATGGCCCTGCGCAGTTTGCTCGTGAGGCGGCCGCTGCTGGTGTCGATGGTTTGCTTCTGGTTGATCTGCCTCCTGAAGAGGCCGAAGAGTTGCACCCGCTGCTTACAGATGCCGGAGTAGACTTGATCACGTTATTGTCCCCGACGACCGGTGCAGAGCGAACGGCACAGCTGGCCGCTGCTAGCGAAGGTTTTCTTTACTATGTGTCGATGACCGGTGTGACCGGAAGCCAGCAGGTTGATGCCTCAGCGATTACTTCTGCCGTAGCTGATATTAAGCAGATGAGCCCGGTGCCGGTCGCTGTTGGTTTTGGTGTTTCCACGCCGGAAGACGCCAAGTCTGTTGCTGCGATTGCCGACGCTGTTGTTGTTGGTAGCGCCCTGGTTAAATTGATTGCCGAGTTTAGTGGAACTCCTCGACTTCAGAGCGAAGTGCAGGGTTTGGTCCGACGACTCAAGGCTGCGATCTGAGAAGCACATGTCGTCCGGGGGGGGACTCCACGGGTTGGCTCTCTTGATGTGCGCTGAACTAGGAAAAAGATCCCGCCTTTGCTGCGGGCAACCTTCTGATGAGGGGACAAGCATCAATTTTTTACTCGGGAGATACAATGACTACGGAATCGCTCTGGACTCTTGGCAAATCGGTGCAGGCACTGGCAGCTGTGTTTGTTGAAACCTCTTTCCATGGCCGATTGGAGCCTCTGGCGCATCAGACCGGTCGTCTGACACCGGGAATACTGATTAAAGAACTTGATAAGCTGGACAAATCGGAAGTACCGGTCAAAATATTTCATATGAAGCCGCAGTATCTTGATTAAATCAGTGCGGAACTGGCATCGTGTCAGAGACGCTGCCGGATATTGGATGGCAACGAACGGTTCGTTTTCTAAATAGAGAATCGTCTGAATCGCGAGGTAAATAATGGCCTGGTTTAAAAAGTCAAAGGCGCCTATTGCGCCCGTTGAAAGTAAGAAAGTACAGATGCCCGAGGGTCTCTGGACGAAGTGCAAAAATTGCGAAGAGATCATCTACTCAAAGGAGATCGAACGTAATTTAAATGTTTGTCCCAAGTGTGATTATCACTTCCGCATCAGTGCCCGTGAGAGGATTGACCTGGTGATCGATGAGGGGACCTTCAACGAAACTGACCCTGATATGGCCTCGGTGGATTTCCTGAAATTTAAGGACTCCAAAAAGTACGTAGACCGTATCAAGGCTGCTGTTGCCAAGAATGGTGGCGGTGACGCCGTTGTGACAGGCTCCGGCCTGATGAACGGACAGGAAGTGGTGGTTGCGGTTTTTGATTTCGCTTTTCTCGGCGGTAGTATGGGTTCTGTTGTCGGCGAAAAAATCACCCGAGCGATCGAACTTGGCCTTGAGAAAAAGGCGCCGGTCATGGTTTTCTCCTCCTCAGGTGGGGCCCGTATGCAGGAGAGTATTCTCTCACTGATGCAGATGGCTAAAACGAGCGCTGCACTTGCCAAACTCAAGAAGGCCGGGATACCTTTTATCTCCGTTCTGACTGATCCGACCACGGGTGGTGTTACTGCCAGCTTTGCCATGCTTGGAGACCTCAATGTTGCCGAGCCGAAAGCCTTGATCGGTTTTGCCGGACCCCGCGTCATTGAACAGACAATTCGCCAGCAACTCCCGGAAGGTTTTCAGCGCTCTGAATATCTCCTCGACCATGGCATGGTTGACATGATCGTTTCCCGCCAGGAAATGAAAGCGCGATTGTCGCAGGCTTTACGCATCTTTACCCAGCAGGCTTCTGCTTCTTAGAACCCTGCCGGTTTCTTCATACAGTGCCTTGAGCCCACAGGATTGCGCTAGTGGATTTCACATCCAGCCTCGACTACCTCTATGGGCTGCAACGTTTTGGCGTTAAGCTCGGCCTGGGAAATATGCGGGTTTTAAAGGCCCGTTTGCCTCAACTTCGGGAACCTTTGCCCTGCATTCATGTGGCCGGGACCAACGGCAAAGGCTCTGTCAGTGTCCTGCTGGCCGAGATATTCAAGCAAGCAGGGCTGCATGTAGGGCTGTATACCTCACCACACCTGAACTGTTTCACCGAACGAATCCGTATTGATGGCGTAGCGGCAACCCGCGATGACATTGGTGCTCTCACTGAAATCATTCGCCTGAATTCAGAAGACATCCCTTTAACATTTTTTGAAGCGACAACGGCGATGGCTCTTCTGGCTTTTTGTGGGGCCGGTGTCGATATTGCTGTTATCGAAACAGGTCTTGGCGGTCGTCTGGATGCGACTAATATCGTTGATCCACAACTTTGTATGATTACTCCTGTCAGCCTTGACCACAGTGAACATCTGGGCTCAACGCTCGCTGAAATTGCAGCGGAAAAGGCCGGCATCATCAAGCCCGGTGTGCCTGTCGTCGTCGGTGCACAGGATCCAGTCGCTGAGGAGGTCCTTCTATCTGTTGCTGCTGCTTGTGAGGCTCAGGTTTTCCTGTCTGGCCGCGATTTTTCCTGGCGGGGTGATCACGATAACTTGACGGTTTTTGTCGGTTCTGATCGTTTGCATGATTTAACCTGTACTCTTGCAGGCACCCACCAGTTGGATAACTTTGCTCAGGCTGTTGCTGGGGCAATACAGTTACGTAAACAAGGCTTCAAGATCCCCGATGCTGCCATTGCCGGCGCCGGGAAGAATGTCTTCTGGCCGGGACGCCTGGAATGGTGTCGTGATTCTCGGGTCCTTCTTGATGTCGCTCATAATGCTGCTGGAATAGCTTGTCTAGCTGATTATCTTGAAATGCAGAATGTTAAGCGTATTCATCTGGTCAGTGGCTTGAGTGGTGAGCGTAGCCCAGCAGAAGTCCTCATGCCACTGGTAAAATATGTCGTGGCAGTATATGCTGTACCGGTTTCTTATGGGCAGTCGGTGCCGACCTGTGAGATGGTCGCCTGGGCTGAAAATCAAGGACTGCCAGTTTATGAATATGCTGTGGCTGGTGATGGTTTAGACGCTGCTTGCGAAGGTCTTGGCCGCGACGAACATGTGGTTGTGTGCGGATCTCTTTATCTGGTGGCAGAGTTAAGGCAGGGAGTCTTGGATTCGCACTCTACAATGGAGTTTGTTCCAGAGACTCTTTAATCCTATTTTATGACGGGTCATTTAATGCAACGTTTATCTCTGCGAGCAATCTTTTGCGTATTGCTCTTAGCTGCGCTCTTGTTCCCAGTTTATGTGGTTAATAAAGCTTTTGCTCAGCCTGGAATCACGGTCGGTTTCGCTGTCGATGGATCAGGGCTCGTAATCTCCTCTGAACTGGGTGAAGAGGTTGGTCTCTATCTCAAAGATCGGCTTTTAACTCCGGTTGATGTCCGCTGTTTTACCTCGGAAGACTTCCTTTATAATGGGCTGGTTCGTTATCGTGAAGTAGATTTCGCTTGGTTAAGTAAAGCTTATCTGGGAAGGGTTCCAGAAGGGGCGATCTTTCCGTTGACCGAAAACCTTGACCACTTCCCCGGCCTCTCTAAGGGGAGTATTGTTGCTCGGCAGGGACAGCAGACCGCTTTTCTGCAGCAGGTGAGTAACGTTTTTCTGAGTATGCACGAGAGCCCTGAAGGGCGTGCTTTGTTGCAGAAACTTGAGGTCAGTCGTTTTATCTCATCCTCGCATTGGCAAACTCCTGAGTGGGTAGGTACAGCTCAAGTTCCATCTGATCCCACACCTTCTCCACTAGATAAAGATTCTCTGAAAATCTTCGTTCAAGTTGAAACTCCGAGCTCAAAACTCACGTCCGAACCCTTTGCTGAAGATGAATCTAAGGTCGAGGACAAAACACCTGAAAAAATAGAATCTTCAGATTCAAAACGTGAGTCCACTTCACTTGATGATGAAGAACCTCTGGTTGACGAGGCCCTCCCAAAAATATCTGAGGGTGGGCCAACC
>Ga0224504_10000766_pt1 | contig 14390 bp, 7 predicted proteins | sample SF_Oct11_sed_USG_3_FD_170160 | JGI IMG/M metagenome (GOLD analysis project Ga0224504, IMG submission 170160) | Sediment microbial communities from San Francisco Bay, California, United States - SF_Oct11_sed_USGS_24 | ecosystem: Environmental > Aquatic > Marine > Sediment | place: USA: California... | reverse complement strand
GGTCAGCGACTTTGCGATCAGTTCGGCCGGCACATGAATTCGCTTTTCATTTGCTATGGCAATGTGACTAAAGCCGGTTTGCTCGATCATCTTCAAATAGTCTTCTTTTGGAATCGCCCCCGATACGCATCCTGCATAGGCTTCAGCTATTCCCTTTAACCATTCCGGTAACTGCTGTGACGAAACAACATCGGAAATACAAAAATGTCCACCCGGTTTTAGCACCCTGAAAATCTCTGCGAAGGCACGTTGTTTGTCCGGCACCAGGTTGAGCACGCAGTTTGAAATAACGACGTCGATGCTGTTGGAAGGAACCGGCAGGTGTTCGATTTCACCGAGGCGGAATTCCACGTTGTCAAAACCGGACTGCTCGGCATTTTGCCTTGCTTTGGCTACCATTTCTGCGGTCATGTCTACACCAATCACATGACCGGTTTCGCCTACTTCATTGCGTGCCACAAACACGTCAAGCCCCGCACCGGAGCCAAGGTCAAGCACAGTCTGGCCGGGTTTAAGGCCGGAATGTTCAACCGGTACCCCACAACTGAGACCCAGGTCCGCATCGGCAACATAACCGGCGACCCCGTCATAGGCGTCGCCAATCATGCTGAAACTCTCCTCGTGCTCGTCCCCTGTACCGCAACAGGATGTACTACACCCTGAGAGGGGCATTGTTACGATTTCAGCATATTTCTGCCGAACCATTTCGCGTAATTGATCATTTGATTGCGTCATAACTAATTCCTATTTAACAACAGTTGTCGAGTGAGCCGAACAGGCCCTCAATTTTTTCGCGTAGTACTCGAATGGTCTCGTTGTTGATGCAGTAGCAAGACTTCTGGCCGTCATTTTCCCAGGAGATCAGACCGGCATCTTTTAATACCTTCAGATGCTGGGAAACCGTTGCCTGGGACAGGGGCATAACATCGACGATCTCCCCGCAAATACAGGTGCCGCGAAGTGCCAGGGTTTGCAAAATCTCAAGCCTGGCCGGATGTGAAAGTGCTTTGCAGCTTGCGGCCAGAAATTCAAAACTATTAACATTCGGTACGTTGCTCATACTTATATCGTATATCGACGATAAACGATAAGCAAGCAAAAAATCACGAAAAAGTGTAAAAAAACTAAAAATGATGGGGTCAGAGTAAAGGGACAGAGTAAGTCAGAAATTGGTGGAGGTTTTCTCCTGCTGCAGGACGATGTGATTTAAGGTCGATTGATATGTTTCCATGATTCGGTAAAACAACAATCGGCACTGTATGAAAAGGATTTGGTACCAGGAACGGACTCGTTTCGGAAAACGGTGCTCTGGACTCGCGGCCCGAAATATTGCGATAAGTTTACTCTGTCCCTTTACTTTGACCCCATCACTCGCTGACTCCGTTTTTACTATATGGTCGGTTTGATATTCGCGTTCAGCCTCAGCAGGTTGGTTGGATCATACTTGTTTTTTGCCGCCACCAGACGGTCGTAATTCTGCGCGTAATTCTGGTGTGTCTTCTTTTCACTATCATCATTAAGATTTACATAAAACCCATGTGTGTATGGTGCAACGACAGCCCAATCGGCTCTCACGTCCGCAATCCGCTCCGCTTTTTGCTCTTGTGTTTCAATATCGAACCAGGCGTTCCAGCGCATCATATTGCAATGCGCTGACCGGTACGGAAAAGCGGTTTCTGTTGGCCCTACTCTTGAAACCGCCCCACCGGCCTGCATAAAAAAGAACTTGGACATCGGGTTTGGCCGGTAGATATCGATGATTTCATCTACCAGCGATGCTGAAAAATCGCTGACCATACTCGACTTCATATACTGTCTCACACCGTGACGATTACTGTTATCAAGCCGGGTCTGGAAGGTGGTATAGCGCACAGGTTTCACCGAGTCGACCAGCGGTTTTCCAACACTACGTAGTTTTGCCAGTACCCGGTCAACATCTTTTGGATCACCGCACCAGACCGCCTCTATGGCAATGCGTCGTTCACCCTCTTTGGTTGTCAGAATGGTGAGGTTCATATTGAGTTCGTCCGGCATTTCATTGCCATGCTCTGCATAGAAACCAAGCACATTCCTGGCATCTTTCCAGTCAAAAACCAGGTCACCTGCGATAACCATTGGATCCTGGGTGTGCAACTGATATTCCAGTGCCGTCACAACACCAAAATTGCCGCCACCACCTTTGAGCGCCCACAATAAATCTGCATTTTCATTGGCGTCAACGTGTCTGAACACACCGTCAGCAGTCACAATATCGGCACCGATCAGGTTGTCGCAAGTCATTGCATATTTGCGGCACAGGCGGCCGTATCCACCACCCAGGGTAAGGCCGGCAGCGCCGGTATGGGACACAATGCCGCCGGTTGTTGCCAGCCCATGCAATGATGCCTCGCGATCGATATGTCCCTCAAGACATCCACCATCAGCACGTGCAGTTGTGGCTCTTTTGTCGACCCGTACCGAGTTCATTTGGGACATGTCGATCATCAGGCCACCTTCGCAAACTGATTTACCAGAGATGCTATGACCGCCACCACGAACAGAAACAAGGAGATTGTTGTCACGTGCAAAATTGATCGAATTCACAACGTCCTTTGCCCCTTCACAGCGGGCAATCAATGCAGGGTGCTTGTCGATCATTGCATTCCACACTGCGCGGGCATTGTCGTAACCAACATCACCTTTTAGCAATAAATCACCACGCAGACTATCTTGAAAATCTTTAACTGTTGCCACTCCCAGGATTGATTCGCTGCCATTTGCCGTAATTGCTGAAACACTAGCTGACACACCGGACATGAACGGTAACCCCGCGGCCATCAGGTGTTGGCCCGGTATCGATCCTGCTGCCGCTGCTGCCAGTGTAGATATACAGAATTCGCGTCTCTTCATGTCTTTTTCCTAACCGTGGCTTCAAAGGGGGTTACTTAATACTAGGTCAGAATTGCGAAAACTTCCGAATGGGTAGCCAGATCTGAATACCGGGACAGGGGCCGAAAAGGGGGCTGGATGTCAACGCTTGAGGCCAACCTTTTCAGTTAACTCAATAAACCGCGGCTCATCTTGAAGCGGGTCAAAAAATTGATTGATCGCCACCTGCGTTAACCCGGGGTCGCGATAGCTGTATGCTATGTCCAGGCTGTCGATAGCCTGTTCGATTTTACCGAGCTGCGCATGGATACCAGCCTGTTGTATGAAATTATTTTCTGAAATGCCAATTTCGGCGAGAGAGTCGAAATTGTCTTGTGCTTCTTTTGCCCGGCCGAGGCGATGCAGTATGACGGTGGATGCCGTCCACCGCATCCAGTCAAGCGGTTCCTTTCTTATCTCTTTAAGCGCGGACTCATCATCGCCTAGCCAATAATAGCTCATCGCTATGAAATAATGGGGCTTGGGGTAGTGCGGGTCCAACTCCAGGGTTTGCCGGAAGGCACGAATGGCTGCTTCATACTGCCGGGCAAAGTATAGAGTATGCCCCAGGAAGTGATTGGTATAGACGGAAACCGGATCCAGATCCAGCGCTTTTCTTGCCGCGGCAACACTGGCTTCTCCCTGGCCCAGATTACATTTCAGGCGCCCGTACTCGATCTGTACAAACACGTTACCGGCATTCAATTCCATCGCGGTATTAATGGCCTTTTCTATATTGCGCCGATCCACAAAATCACATTGCAAAGATAGCCCCAGTGCCAGGTGGCCAACCGCAAGATCAGGCGCCAATTCAATTGCTTTTTGGGCCGCTGCATTCATCTGTTCAAGCCCTTCTTTCTGACTTTCATAACCATTCCATACCAGGTCATTCCAGGTAAATGCCAGGTAGGCATAGGCCCTTGCGTAATCAGGGTCTAAATCGATGGCCAGCTGAAATGCTTTCGCTGCGTTATAGACGGTTTTCTTAAGCGCCCCGCGATTACGATAATGCAAGCCCCTAAGATAAGCCTGATAGGCTTCTGTGTTGTGAGTTCCACCAATAACCTGGTGGCCGCTTGCATCTCCCAGTAACTCGACTTTCAGAGCTTTTGTAACAGAAAAGGCAATTTCATCCTGCACTGCAAATATGTCATCGAGCTGCCGCTCAAAGGTCTCCGACCACACGTGGTAACCATCGTTGGTTTTAATCAGCTGGGCGGTAATGCGAACCCGGGCTCCTGCTGTTCTGACCGACCCCTCCAGTACGTGGGTAACACCCAGTGTGTTACCGATCTCCCTTAGATCCTCGTTCTTGTTTTTGAATGCAAATGAGGAGGTACGACCCACCACTTTGAAGCGTTTAACATGGGCCAACATATTGAGTATTTCTTCCGTGATTCCATCGGAGAAGTACTCGTTGTCCGGGTCACTGCTCAAGTTGACAAATGGCAGCACCGCAATCGAATTCTTTTGAATACCAACCGCTGATAAGGGAGTGCTTCTTGAGTCTTGTACCACGGACGGCTCAGCGATCAGACGATAGCCGACTCCGGGTATGGTCTGGATAAATTTCGGTGCTTGTGCACTGTCATCCAGAGCCGTTCGGAGCAGTGATATCGCACGGGACAAGGCTTCTTCGTTGACCACAAGCCCTTGCCACACGGAACTAAAAAACTGCTCTCGGGGAATCACCTGGCCTGCATGCTGAGCCAGGTAAACCAGGGTCTGCATCAAACGATTCTCCAGGTGCCTTTCCTCTTCTCCCTGAAATATCGCATTCCTGCCCGGCTCCACACGCCATGGACCCAGAGAGAATCCTGATGCTAGTGTCTGAGTGCCTGAATTGGACTCAATCATAGGTATCATTTAGTGCTGGTGACTTCATGATTCATCATGCCCGGACAGTAATATCTCTCGTAGACTATTTAGGTAGCTGATATGCGAATCAAATATAGCCCGTAAGGTTTCGTAAGACAACATATGAGTTTCGTCAGGTTTAATCAGTGAGAAGCTCCTAGCCTCATAACAGGGAAAATAAGCAACATGAGGAGAAGGACCAATGAAAAAGCCCCAGAAAGTTTTGTTAAATGCACTGATAATATTACTTTTATTACTCGCTGGCCCAACCCAGGCCCATGACCATAATATCCCGTCTGCAGTCAGCGGTGCTCCAGCGGCTGACATACTGGATTTCTACGCGTTCATGAATCCACCTTGTACAGTAGTTGGCGGTAGCGGTTGCGAGGCTCCACCTGAAGAACTGATATTGGCACTGACAGTAAACCCGTCAGCAACAAAAGACAGCCGGTTTTCCGACTCGGTGGTTTACCATATCTATTTTGAGAATGATGTTGGTCTGCGTAACCAGATAGACTGCTCGATCAACGCTGAGCAGATGATCACCTGCGCTGGATTGAACGGCTTGTCAGTTACCGCTCCGGTCGGCGAAGTTGGAGTTAACGGTGACATCCGGGTGTTTGCCGGCCTCAGGGATGATCCTGCATTTCTGGACACTGCAGCATTAAAGATGTTTGAAACCACGGGGGTAGCGGCATTCAGCCCACCCGGTGTAGACGGTTTCGCCGGAAACAATGTACTGGCCATTGTTGTGGGCATAAAAAACAATTCATTCCCGGCTGGTTCCGGAAGTACGGACACCAACGGTCACCCTATCAATGTACAAAAAAGCTGGGTGGTATCAGAGAATACTGGAGCCGTTTTTAACGCCGGCATCTCGGGTTCATGGTACAACCCCAACCAGGATGGCCAGGGGTGGGTGATCGAGATGATTTCTGCGAACCAATTCCTTTTCTATTTTTACGGTTATGATGATGCGGGCAATCAGCTCTGGCTGCTGGGCCTGACTGACAACATTGACGGCTCCACTGTCACCGTTGATACGCTTCGTTTCAGCGGTATGGGCTTTGGCGGTAACTTTGACCCAACCAGTAAGTCCTATGAAAGCGTAGGTTCCACGATATTTGAGTTCAGCGACTGCAGTACTGCAACTGTCTCATTTACGCCATCCGTCAGTGATCTGGATGGGTTTGTGACAAGCGCAGAGCGGCTCTCAAGCATAGCGACTTTGGATTGCGCCTTTTTAAGCATGGGACAGCTGGACCGGGTTGGTCGGCCAATGACCAGCAGTTTAATCCCGGAAGAGAAAAGGGATGCTTACAAGGCCAATTCTGATCCGAGCACCTGGGACTCCCTTTACAGAGCCGATATCGAGGCGAGCTTGACGGCTATCGACATGGCCGACGGTATCGCTGGCAATTACTTCTATTCCCCGTCTGTACTGGCACCCGTGATGGCCGATGATCGTTTGAGTGTAGATCTCGAATGGTCAGCGTGCCATGGAGTCTGGGGTTTTGAGTTATCAGAACTGGTTCCCCAGCCACATACCAATGATTGTGGTGGTCGCGGGCTTGATGATGATGTACTTGAAGAGTTACTTAGTATGGTGATATCCGGTTTTGATCCAATGTACGATGATTTTGTCAGGGCCAATGACGTACCGTTTCTGACGGAGTTTCCGTTTCTGGCTGCCCCACACTGATACGTTGATACAACCATGGCGGTCGCCTTATTGGCGACCGCTTTTTTTTGTACTCAAGTCAGACACCCGTGGCGAAATGCGCTATTCAAACGCCGCTTAACCCTGACCCCTAATCCCATAGAAACAGTTTTACCTATACTCCGCGCCTTGATAAAACCAGGGGAAATGGGATCGGGTACATTTTTAGGAAAATGTACCCGGTCCCTTTTTATTGCTGGATTTTAAAAATTGGCGCAGGTTTCAGAATTGAATGGATCAAGCGGATCAGGATTAGGATCAACAATACTGGTAACACAAAACTCGAAAGATACCCCGCCCTTCGCCGTATCTGCGGTGTCGATTATCGCTATACCACCGGCATCAGTGCTGGCTGTAGCAGCAGTTTGCGAAATGCTACCAGAGAAATTACCGGTTACCACTGCCCCTGCTACGGGGTCCCCATTGTTGTCTGTGACGGCGACTACGGCACGCTGGCGTTTCTGACCTTTACCCTCACTAACCGTGCTAACGGTAAGCGAACCGAGCAACAGAGCGGTAGGCACTCCAGCTTCCAGCGTGGTGGCGCTAGCTTCATTGCTGGGGTCTGAATCGCCATCATTGTTGAATGCGATTACCCGATACCAGTAGGTACTCAGCGGGTCAAGCCCAAGGTCGGAGTAAGCCGTTACTTCTGCATCGACCGTATCAATCGGTGCGTAAGCTAATGGATTAGTATTAGACGAACGCTCGATTTTGAACGAAGACTCATTGTCTGAATTATCGTTCCAGCTAAGATCGATGCTGCTGCTTGAAACCTCCGTCACAACCAGACCACCAGGCGCCGCCGGAGGGTCGCCCGGCCCAATGACAGCTGGAATATATTCGAAATAGGGGCCGTTGGTCGGATCACCATCACCGTCCGGGAACACAGGTTTTGGTTTACCCCCAAGCACTTGCGCCCAACCCATGGCGCCCTGGTCTTCATGTTCGAGAATATGGCAATGCATAATAGTGCGGCCCCAGTAGGCAGTTTCAGGCGTCAGATCGAATCGAATCGTGCAATTTCCGGCCACCACATCATAATATTCACCGTCCTCGAAGTCGCCGCAGTCACCTTGCACCTGAACATGATAAATGTGCAGGTGGAACGGGTGATTGGTGGCACCCTTGAGCTTGAACTCCTGGACACCGTTAGTCTCCAGCGTGAAGTTGGGCACAGCATGATCCCACTTGCTGCCAGCCACCGTGCGCGCACCCATGTTGATAGTGTCCTGGTGATCCGGTGTTCGATTTCGCAGGTCCTGAAGATAGTTTGGACGCTCAGAAAACCAGGTCGTATCTTCTGCATTGAAGGGGCTAGGACCGGAATCAGCATTTCCTTGATCCACGTTGATGGAAGCCACCTGCAGGCCCCCAACTGAAATATTGGAGTTTGCAGTGCAATTCACAGCCAGGTCTGCCCGAGAGGCGCCCGTCAGGCTGATCGAGTTGGTGGGCAGCAACTTGGGTACTTCAGTACGCCACACCCCATCCCGGGCCATCAATGCAATCTCGCAGCCCGTGCCAACGCTGAATGTCTTTTCCTTGGCATCTCGGTCTGCCAGTAAAACGCGCCAGTGGTGCCAAGTGCCATACGGCACCTCCATTGCCCCGTTAACCTGTCCATTTACGGTCCAGGTAGGGGACAAACTGCCACTTATCAGTGTGTCGCCACCAGTACCCTTTACTGCCGGGTCAAGGTAGGCCACCACCAATTGACGTTCCTCCATATCCGCAACTCGCTGTGGAATTGGTTCAACCTGGTCACCTATCACCATTTTGTCCCCCTGGTCATCTATAACTATCAAGCCAAAAGCACCCGCAGACACCTGCAGGTAGGTCGAACCGTGGTGATGCGCGTGATACCAGAATGTACCGCCCATGTGATTATCCGGGATGTCATATACGAAATCCCCTCCCGTCTGGCCTTCGAAACTGCGGGTTACGTCGTCACCCGGCGACTCGCCCGATATATGCAGGCCATGTGTATGCAGATTGCTGACATTAGGGTCGCGGAACACATTGTGCTCCTCAGATGCTGGTTCGTAAGTCAGCAGGTTTCGAAACTTCATCACGTACTTATTGCCCGGAACCATAGTGACTGTTGGCCCGGGTATGCTGTTACAGCCACCTTCCTGCCGATAGACACGGGTGGTAATCGTTTCCCCATTAATCACAAGATCGGCTTCTGCGATCTCCATCGTCCCAACGAAATGTGGTTCCGGTTCACTGACAGGGGTCCATATGAATGGGTCCGGGTCTTCAATGAGGTCACCCTTGACGCATTGGGCAGCAAAAGAATATGAGGGGAAAAGAAGTGAGGCAAGCAGGATGGTTCGTAGCAGGTAATTCATTTTTTTAAATTCCTTTGGTGGCGACCGGCGGGTATGAAATTGCGAGTATGAAATTATTGTTTGATTTCAGTATAGTCCAAGATCGCACAAAGGGACCGGAATAATGATGGGGTCTGAGTAAAGGAACATAGTAAACTTATCGCAAAATGCGGAGAAAAAGGAAAAACCTGAAGCCTTAGTCTTCGTTCCAGTACACGATCCTTCCTTAACTTGACTATACCCCCACGCTCGGATAGCTTGAACGGTCAATCAACAGGTAAGAATTGATGCGTACGAAATCCCATAGCACTTTTAAATCATCTATAGTCACTCAACCCTGTGAGTGGTAATCGCGCATGAGCGGCTTACTGGCCCTTCTCGATGATGTGGCCGCGATTGCCAAGGTGGCTGCTGCTTCCATTGATGATGTGGCAGCGCAGGCGGCAAAGGCCGGCGCCAAGGCGGCTGGGGCGGTTATTGATGATGCGGCGGTTACGCCCAAGTATGTTCACGGTTTTGAAGCCAGCCGCGAATTGCCGATCATCTGGAAAATCACCAAGGGGTCATTAAAAAACAAGCTGGTGTTCCTGTTACCGGCGGGTTTGCTGTTATCCAATTTTGCGCCCTGGCTGGTTGCACCCCTTTTGATGCTTGGTGGTTGTTACCTGTGTTTTGAAGGTGCAGAGAAAATTTATCATGTCTGGGTTCCCCATGATGAGGACCATTCCCACGATCAGGCCGTAGCCGGTCAACCTACCCTGCTTGAAGAAAAGCGGGCTGCGGGCGCCATCAAAACCGACTTTATCCTTTCGGCGGAGATTATGACCATCGCATTGGCGGCAATACCCGACAGCAATTTCTGGATGGAAGCTGCCACATTGGCAACCGTGGGAGTCGGTATTACCGTTGCGGTTTATGGCACTGTCGCGTTGATAGTCAAAGCCGATGATATTGGCCTGTACATGTCTGAAAACGGTCGTTTCGCCATAACGCGCTGGTTGGGTAGAGGCCTGGTGCACGCAATGCCGGGTTTCATGAAGGTACTGACAACCGTCGGAACAGCCGCCATGTTGTGGGTTGGCGGCTCAATTATTATCCATGGACTTGAGCAACTGGGTATGGGCTGGCTGGGGCATCATATACATGATTGGGCCTTTGCAATGGGTCACATGGTGTCTGAAAGCTGGCGAGGGACCGTCGAATGGTTCAGCAAGGCTGCGATGGATGGTGTGTTCGGACTCACGCTGGGCATGCTGCTGATCCCCCTGATCAAGCAGGTTATCGAGCCGGTTTGGGTTCGAATCAAGGGTAGTTCAAAAAACACAGCATAGTGGCCGGATAAATGGAGAACTTCGTCTGAGATCATCCAGTCTGCGGGATTCGGCATTGTCTCCATCACATCGGATTCTGCCCCCTGATCTCTCAAGAGCCGTGAATTGGTCCGTAGCCAAGTGATCCGCAACAAAAGTAAAAAAGGCCTCTTTTATAGTTAAAACTCTCTCCATTTGCGCATTTTAATTTTTAACGTGTACAATCATTGGAGATTAACGCTTTATTAATTACGAGTTCTAAGTTCAATGCGTAATCAAGTTTCAAAGTAATCGCGGCACAAATGTGGAGTCCATTATCCGCTCTCCACATTAAGAAGGATAAGAACTAAGGATAGTTCCCCAGTCTTGGCACCTCGAAAGTTGGTGGCGGTCTCGCCTTGCCCGGCCCTAGTCATTTATTTCAGGATACAAACATGAAAACCCGAATCAATAAATCTCCCTCTATACTCATATTAATGCTGCTGATGAGCTTTGTTTTGCTTTCAGCCGCAAACGTTAATGCCGATTCCTCAGGCCTCAATGCTGAAGCTGCTGACGAGCTAAGAGCTGCCGGTGTCGACAAGTACCTTGGAACATCAATATCTACCACGAGTGAGCATGGTGTTTGGACTGAACACGCGTTCGACCCCCTGTACACTCCGGATGCAAGCTATCCAATCGGTATTCGCCCGGACGGCCCGGCGTGCATCGCGGGCACGCCATACTCCGTTTTCACCAGGCAGGGGGATCCCAAAAAACTGTTGATCTTCCTGCAGGGTGGTGGCGCTTGCTGGCAGGGTTTCTACAACTGCAACATCCTGGCGGAAGCACAGTCACCACCGGAGCAAGGACCATTCCCGGGTGTATTTGATGCTGACTCACCCGATAATCCCTTTGCTGACCACTCGGTTGTATACATGCCGTATTGCGATGGTTCTACCTTTGGCGGTGACAATGATGTAAACGATGTGGACTTTCCCTATGCGCCGACACGCCACCATCGCGGGCTGCGCAACGCCAGCGCCGGTATGGATGTTGCAGGGGAGATGTTCCCGGATGCCAAGCAAATCACGGTGATGGGGCATAGCGCCGGAGGCGTTGGTGCCGCGGCTTTTGCACCATTCCTGGCGCGTTTTGTCTTCGGTAACGAAAACACAAAACTCACGGTCTACAATGATGCCGGACCGATCGCTGTGAACCTCGGTACACCACCTGCTGCCGGTGGCCCTGATATCCCCTGGTTATCTGTATATGCGCGGCAAAATGATTGGCAGTTCCAGCAGTTCTATCCACAAAGCTGTATCGACGATGGCCGCTGCAACGCATTTGGTCAGCAAACGGGGATCATCGACTGGCGACTGGAAAACGACAGGAGCATCCGCGAAGGGTTCTACGAAACGGATTCCGACCGCACCAACCGCTTCTTCGCCCAGGGTGACGGCAGCTTAATGGATCCGGAGGCTTATCGTGCTCTGATCCTCACCGAACACGGCGCGCTAAACGAAGCCTACCCGAAACGCTACAAACGCTTCATCGTCAGCGGAGACGACACCCATGGTGCTGTGCAGGTAACGGCCCCCACGCCCAACTTTCCATTCCCGCAGCCATTTTCGTTCTACTCCCGCGAAGCGAACGGAACACCGCTAACGACGTGGGCCACCGAGCTTATTCGCATTGGCGGCCGTCAATCACAATTCGGTTGGAAAGATATCGTTGAAGACTACGTACCGGTTGCTATTCCCTGAAGCCGTAATAATGGTAAAAAAGGGGCTGGATAGATTTTTCTAAAAATGTATCCGGCCCTTTTTCTATAAATACAACCAATACCCATTTTTTCGCAAGCTTGAACGGCACAGCCAACCACCCTTATGGTTTGATCAACAATGCGGGTGTTGCTGTTCTATTCGCACTGGCCGAAGCACCGGATAGCGAAGTTGAGTGGTTGATGGACGTCAATCTCTATGGATCTTTTCGGGTAACCAAGGCATTTGCACCATTGATTGTTCAATCTAAAGGCCGCATCAGCACAACCGGTTCCATTTCCGGCATCCTGTCGGGCCCCCTGTTTGGACCCTACAGTATGAGCAAGCACGCGATGGAGGCATTTACCGATTCGCTGGCTCTTGAAATGGCAGATGCTGGCGTACACGTAAGCATCATTGAGCCGGGAAACTACAAATCTGATATCTCAAAAAATGTACTTGCCCGAATGAAGAAGCAAGGTTTTGACGAAAATTCACCCTATAAAGCCAACTATGAACGTATTAGCGGGTGGGTAGCCCAGGCCGAGAAAAATCAGGATGCAAACGGCGACCCGCAGCAAGTCTCACAGGCAGCCTTGCATGCCATGTTCAGTGAAAACCCCAAGCGCCGTTACCTGGTGGTACCCAACCAGGACCAGGCCGGATGGACCATCAAAAAGGCGATACAGGAACTGGCCCAGCTGAACCAGGACCATGCCTACAGCTACAGTCGGGATGAACTGGTCAAAATGCTAGATGAAGCCTTGAAAGAAAATCCCTGAAAAGGGATCCCCCTGATTATTGTATGTGCCGTTATGCCCGTTAATCCTTGCGGCAATCATACCCTTGTGGGGTTTTGCGGCACATGGGCGGCGGGCCCAACGCATCCCAAACCGGAAAAACGTTTCTGGTCATCAGGAATTGTTCAAATTCCGGCAGCGTCCTGGCTTCGGACCAGTAATCTGCCCAGGACGTGAGGATTGATGGACCATCTTCATGATTGCGCATGGCCTCAGCATAAAGTCCCAGCATGAACAATTCCTGGGTGATAAGCCATTCATTAAAGCCTGGTCGTTTGATGTACTCCAGGTATTGTGAGGTTTTAGAAGGATCTTCGATGGCATCAATGAGCAAGGCCAATCGCGTACGGGTTTCTGTGTCGATGTTGTCGGTTTCTGCTGCTGTCTGGCGTGCTTTGTGCAGATCTCCGGTGAGAATATCAACATGAACCAGTCGCGCGTTTAGGGACATGTTGCCCAAACGCGACTGTTCAGCATAATGGAAGCGGGCGCGTTCAAAATCGCCCAGAAGCATCAGCACAAAGCCCAGGTAACCGTTGGCATTGGCATGGTCGGGTTCAAGGTCGACGGCGATTTGCAGTTGCTGCCGGGCTTTTTCCAGGTGGCCGGTTTTTGAGTATTCGATGCCCAGCCAGTGGTGTGGGCGTGGTTCGTTCGGATCCAGTTCAATGGCTTTTTGCAGGTGATGAATGCCGCCAAGGATGTCATTGTTCCTGCTGGCGAGGGAGCCTTGAATCATATGGGCCGCAGGCAAATCAGGGTCCAGTGCAATGGCGCTGGAAGCCAGGGCGCGAACTTCCTCTGTCCCACCTCTGCCATGACGGACTGACTGGGTCAGAATTTCAGCCAGCTGAACCTGGCCCTGTGGAAAGTCAGGTGCTTCAGCAAGTACCTGTCTTGTCAGAGTCTGCGCTTCGTTCATCGCATCATCATTTCGACGACGCATCAGGAAGCGCGCCTTGAGAAACTTCTCATAATTCTCAGGCGATAGATCCTTCGTGGTGGTGAAGCTTTTCTGCTCACCCAGTAGCTGCACTTCCAGCATCTCGGCGATGCTGCCCGCGATTTCGTCCTGGATGGCAAAAATGTTGGTCAGTTCCCGGTCGTAGGTCTGTGACCACAGGTGAAAACCATCATCGGCTTTTATCAATTGCGCGGTGATACGCACCTGGTCACCGGCCTTGCGCACGCTGCCTTCCAACACATGGCTGACACCCAATTCTTTAGCGATTTCTGCAATGCTCTTGTTGCTGCCTTTGAATGCGAAAGCCGAAGTGCGTGCGGCAACTTTTAGTTCTGGCACAGCGGCCAGTGCATTGAGGATTTCTTCGGAAACACCATCCGAAAAGTATTCATTGTTAGTATCGGCGCTCATGTTGACAAAGGGCAGCACGGCTATGGATTGGCCCGATTGAGTTACTGGCTCTTCATTGGCGACCTGTTCAGACACGGTCTGCGTTGCCGCCTCAACCAGGGCAGCTTCACGGTTTGCTGAAAGCACAAACTTGTCATAAGCGAAATAGGCCAGCGCGATAACCAGCACAGCGACGATGGCGCGATCCAGCTTGCGGCCGGTGACATGCGTGGTCGACTGAGCGCGGTCAACCTCGGATTCGCGCTTTATACCATCAGGCGTAACCTCGTATGCCCATGAAAAAAACGCCATCACCGGAAAGCCGAGAACCAGTACCAACATAAGAGTTTTCATCACCCAGTCGGGT
>Ga0224504_10000764_pt1 | contig 14397 bp, 15 predicted proteins | sample SF_Oct11_sed_USG_3_FD_170160 | JGI IMG/M metagenome (GOLD analysis project Ga0224504, IMG submission 170160) | Sediment microbial communities from San Francisco Bay, California, United States - SF_Oct11_sed_USGS_24 | ecosystem: Environmental > Aquatic > Marine > Sediment | place: USA... | reverse complement strand
CGAAAACGGACTTCTAATCCGCAGGTCGCAGGTTCGAATCCTGCCGGGGTCGCCAGATTTCATATGGTCCATACCGGGAAATCCATGCAACACGGATGCAACACCGGCGAACTTCCAATCCACCACTCCGGCCGACGTGTGACCTACGGGTTAGAATTTGCGGGATTCCGGACCGGGGGCGGCTCCGAATTCGAGAGGCGTCCGGGACCTACTCTCTGAGTGTTGGAAAACCCTGCTGAGTGTTGGCAAACCCCTGGGTGGCCTTCGGCTCAGCCCGGTTTGGACAGGAAGCGCGGACGGCCGGCGCTGCGGCCGAGCACGTGTCGGTCGATGGCTACGGCCTTGACCAGAGCGTAGACGCGGGAGCCCACGGTGAGGCCCAGGTCCTGGCGCGACCGGGCCGTGATCCGCGCCCAGAGCGCGGTGCCGCCGAGGTCGAGTAGGATGTCGACCTGCGCGCCCGGCTCGGCGCCGATGTCCCGGATCTCGCCGGGGAATACGTTGAGGATGCTGATGTCCTTGGGCGGCTCGAGGGCCAGGGCGACGTCACGGGCGCGGATCCGGATGCGCAGGTCGGCGCCGGGAGCAAGGTCGAGCCCCGGCACGCGCAAGGTGCCGCCCGGAAAGGCGAGTTCGCTGAGCTCGAACTCCTCGTCGTGCCGGACGACCCGCGCCTCGATCACGGCGCCGGCCTCGTACCGCCCGGTCAAGGGGCGCAGGTCCAGGCGGCTGGTCAGCTCGTCGACCGCTCCGACCGCGACCGTGCGCCCGTCGGAGACCAGGACCAGCGTGTCAGCCAAGCGGATTACTTCCTCCATGGCGTGGCTGACGTAGACGATCGGAATGCCCAGGTCGTCGCGCAGCTGCTCGATAAACGGCAGGACCTCCGCCTTGCGCTGCTGGTCCAGGGCGGCCAGGGGTTCGTCCATGAGAAGAAGCCGTGGGTTCGCCAGCAGAGCCCGGCCGAGCGCGACGCGCTGTTTCTCGCCGCCGGACAGGTCGTGCGGCCGGCGCGCCAGCAGGGCCTCGAGGCCGAGCAGGTCGACGATGTGTTCAAGGCCGATGTGGCGCTCGTCCGGCGGCACGCGCTTCAAGCCATAGCCCAGGTTGCCGCGAACACTCAGGTGCGGAAATAGGCGGCCTTCCTGGAACACGTAGCCGAGTCGGCGACGTTCCGGCGGCACGTCGACGCCGCTCGCCGAGTCGAACAGTGTGCGGCCGCCGACGGCGATCCGGCCGGAATCCGGTCGGAGCAAGCCGGCCAGCATGTTGACCAGCGTGGTCTTGCCGGCCCCGGATCGGCCGAATACGGCTGTAACGCCGGTGCTCTCGCATGAGAAGCTCATGTCGAGATCGAATCCGGCCAGACGTTTTCGGGCGCTGACTTCGAGCATGACGATCAGATGCCTATGTGGCGCCTGATGCGGCGCGCCAGGACCTCCGAAGCGGCCAGGGAGGCGAAGGCCAGCACCACGGCGATCGCGGTCAGGCGCAGCGCCCCGGTTTCGCCGTCCGGCGTCTGGGTCAGGCTGTAGAGCGCCAGCGGCAGGGTCCGTGTCTCGCCCGGGATGTTCGACACGAAGGTGATCGTTGCGCCGAACTCGCCCAGGCTGCGGGCGAAGGCCAGGATCGTGCCGGCCAGGATGCCGGGCGACATCAACGGCAGGGTGACGGTCAGGAAGACCTCGAAGCGTCGGGCGCCCAGCGTGCGCGCCGCCGCCTCGAGGCGGCGGTCGACCGCTTCCAGGGACAGCCGCATGGCCCGTACCATCAGGGGGAAGGCCATGACCGCGGCGGCCAGGGCGGCGCCCTTCCAGGTAAAGGCCACGGTCACGCCGAAAGCATCGTAGAGCCAGGCGCCCAGGGGTCCCCTGCGGCCGAACAGCAGCAGCAGAAGATAGCCGACCACCACCGGCGGCACGACCAGCGGCAGATGGACCAGGCCGTTCAGCAGGGCCTTGCCGTAGAACTCGCGGCGCGCCAAGAGCCAGGCGGTGGCAAGGCCGAGCGGCAGGCTGGCCAGCACGCTCCAGAAGGCGACGGTGAGGCTCAGGCCGAGTGCCTCGCGCTCCAGCGGCGTCAGCTCCAGCATAGGCTCACCTGGTTTCGCCTGGACTGAGAAAGCCGTGCTTGCGGAAGATCGCCTTGGCCTCCGGTCCCCTGAGAAAGCGGTAGAAGCGCTCGACCGCGGGCGAGGTCCTCCCGGCGACCAAAGCGAGCGGATAGGTGATGGGCGGGTGGGAGTCCCGCGGGAACAACCCCGCCACGCGAATCCGTCGGCTGATCGCCGTATCGCTTTGGTAGACGATACCGGCCGCCGCCTCGCCACGATCCACCAGGGCGAGCGCCGCGCGCACGTCGGCCGTCCGGGCGGTCTTGCCGGCTACCGCCGTCCAGACGCCCAGCATCTCCAAGGCAGCTTTCGCGTAGATCCCGGCGGGCACATGGGCTGGGTCGCCGATCGCCAGACGGCTGCCATCCAGCGCGTCGGCCAGCGGGAACCCGGGCTCTATGGTCAGGGCCAAGGGGCGGTCCGCCGGGCTGATCAGGACCAGGCGGTTGCCGAGCAGGTCGATTCGGCTGGCCGGCGCGATCGCCTGTCGCTGCTCGAGATAGTCCATCCACGCGACGCTGGCCGACAGGAAAAGGTCCGCCGGGGCGCCCTGGGCGATCTGCTTGGCCAGGGTCGAGGAGGCGGCAAAGACCGGCCGCACAGCAAGGCCTTTCCCGGCCGGTTCCGCCAGCGTCGCCGCATAGCGCTCGACCACTTCATTGACCGCGTTGGCGGTGCTGGCGGCGGCGAAGATCGTGACGTCCTCGGCCCGCGGCGGCGTGGCCTCGAGGCCGAAGAGCGGGGCGACAAGGCAGACAACACCGAACAGTCGCCCGGACCATGGCAGCGAAGATATCGGCGTTGATCGCATTTGGGTTTCCACAATGAGCCGCGCGTGGGCGGAATCGGTTATATTCAACGGTATACAACGCTTGGCCGGCTTGGTCCAGGCGAGGCGGGACTTGAAGGTCTAGCGAAGCCTCTTCGTGGCCCGGGACGACAGCAATTCGGAGAAGGCCGCCATGTCGGGCTCGAGGCTCGCCACCGCCTTGGCCTCCATGGTGCGGTAGCGCGCCAGCGCCTCGCGTCCCAGCACCGTCAAGCGGGCGCCGCCGCCGCGTCGGCCGCCCCGCGCGGTCTCGACCAGGGGCCTGCGGAAGCATGCGTTCATGGCTTCGACCAGCAACCAGGCCCGGCGGTAGGACATGCCCATGCGCCGCGCCGCGCCGGTGATCGAGCCCTCGGAGTCGATCGCCTCCAGCAAGTCGGCCTTGCCCGGCCCCATGGCGGTCGCCGAGCCGAGCAGGACGCGCAGCCGGGGCCGCGGCACGGCCTATCCTCCGTAGAGGGATTTCGGGTCGCGCTCGACCGGCATCAACTCCTCCAGCCCGCCGTCCCCGAGGGCGCGGTAGAAACAGCTCCTGCGCCCGGTATGGCAGGCCACGCCGGTCTGCTCGACCTCGAGCAGCAGGGTGTCGCCGTCGCAGTCGATACGGAGCTCGACCAGACGCTGGACCTGCCCCGAGGTCTCGCCCTTGCGCCAGAGCCGACCGCGTGAGCGCGACCAGTAGCAGACCCGGCCGGTCGCCAAGGTCTCGGCCAGGGCCGCCCGGTTCATCCAGGCCATCATCAGAACCGCGCCGGTGTCGTGCTGCTGCGCGATCGCGGGGACCAGGCCCTTGTCGTCGAAGGCGAGAGCATCCTCGAGTTGGGCGGGCAGGGCAGGCGTGTTGCTCATCGCTGGCCTCCAGAGCTAGGCGTTCTCGCGAACCGCTCGGTTGAAGCGTTCGAACCCGGCCTCGAGGTCGGCGATCAGGTCCGCGGGGTGCTCGAGCCCGGCGTGGATGCGCAGGGTCCGGCCCGGCGCGTCCCAGGTCGTCGCGCTGCGGGTCCGCTCCGGATAGGCCGCGATCATCAGGCTTTCGAAGCCGCCCCAGCTGGAGCCGAGGCCGAACAGCTCCATGCCCTCGATCATGGCGGCTACGGCAGCGCGGGGGCAGGGCGCGCGCAGGACCACACCGAAGAGACCGCTGGCGCCGCTGAAGTCGCGCCGCCAGAGGTCGTTGCCCGGATCGCCGGGCAGGGCCGGATGGAGAACCCGCTCGACCTCCGGGCGCGCGGCCAGCCAGCGGGCGAGGGCGAGACCGGTCTCTTGGTGGCGGGCGAGGCGCACCGAGAGCGTGCGCAGGCCCCGAAGCGCGAGATAGACGTCGTCGGGCGCCGCGCACTGGCCGAGTTCCTGGACCGCCAGCCGGACCTTTTGCTCGAAAGCCTCGTTCGTCGTGATCAGCCCGAGCATGGCGTCGGAGTGGCCGACGATGTACTTGGTCCCGGCCTGGATCGATATGTCGACGCCGAGCTCGAAGGGCCGGCAGAGCAGCGACGCCGGCCAGGTCGTGTCCATCAGCACGGCGGCACCGGCGGCCTTGGCCGCGGCGGCGATGGCCGGCGCATCCTGGACCTCGAACGTCAGGGATCCGGGGGATTCCAGGAACACCAGCCGCGTGTTCGGGCGCATCAAGGCGGCGATCCCGGCGCCGATCAGGGGGTCGTAGTAGGTGGTCTCCACACCGAGACGCCTGAGCATGTGGTCGCAGAACTTGCGGGTCGGCTGGTAGACGCTGTCGCTCACCAGGATATGGTCGCCGGACTCGACCAGGGCGAGGATGGGGCCGGTGATGGCGGCCAGGCCCGAGGATACGGCGATGCACCCGGACCCGCCTTCCAGCCGCGCCACCGCCTCCTCCAGGGCGAAGGTGGTCGGCGTGCCGAGCAGGCCATAGACGACCTTGCCCTTCTCGAGGTAACGGTGTCTGTCCTCGTAGGCGTCCAGGCTGTCGAACAGGATCGTCGAGGCATGGTAGACCGGCGGATTGACCGCTCCGTGGAAGGCCTTCGGGTCCCGGCCCAGGTGAGCTAGAAGGGTATCGGCCTTGTAGTCCCGTTTCGTCATGACATCGGGTCCTCATCTCACGGAATCGGCGGGCTGGATGGTCGAGAAGCGCCAGACGGGCCGGACCGCGCGCGTCCGTTATGCCAGCGACGAGCGGGGCGCGAAAGGGGCTAGCCGAACGACCCGGACTCTGCTATTCGAGCGCCCGCAGGCGGCGGGGTGCCGCTCGGGCGTGGACCCGAGTGAATGTTCAAGCGTGCCTGTTGCCTTTTCGAGGCATATGTTACATCTTGTCGGACTAGGTAACACAGCGCTAAGGCGCTTTGTCCTTGGACAACAAGAAAGTCAAAAACCAGCAGGGAAGGTTTTTTTCCATGAAACTCACCAAGGTTCTCTTGGCCGCCGCTGCGGCTACGACGTTGTCGACCGCGGCTGTGGCCGGAACGCTCGACGACGTTAGGGGTAAAGGTTTCGTCCAGTGCGGCGTCAGCCAGGGGCTGGCCGGGTTCTCCAACCCCGACGAGCAGGGTAACTGGACCGGAATCGACGTAGACGTGTGTCGTGCCGTGGCCGCTGCCGTTCTCGGCGACGCGGGCAAGGTGAAGTTCACGCCGCTCTCGGCCAAGGAGCGCTTTACGGCGCTGCAGTCCGGCGAGGTCGATGTGCTGTCGCGCAACACGACCTGGACGCTGGTCCGCGATTCGGCGCTCGGCCTCAACTTCGCCGGCGTCAACTACTACGACGGCCAGGGCTTCATGGTCCGCAAGGATCTTGGGGTCAAGAGCGCGCTCGAGCTCGACGGCGCCAGCGTCTGCGTGAATATCGGCACGACCACCGAGCTCAACCTGAGCGACTACTTCCGTGCCAACAGCATGAAATTCAACCCGGTCGTCTTCGAGAAGGCCGACGAAGTGGTGGCGGCCTACGACTCCGGCCGCTGCGATGTCTATACCACGGACCAGTCGGGTCTGGCTGCCCAGCGGATCAAGCTGAAAGAGCCGAACGCCCACATGATCCTGCCCGAGGTGATCTCCAAGGAGCCCCTGGGGCCGGTGGTCCGTCACGGCGACGACAAGTGGCTGGATACGGTGAAGTGGACGCTCTATGCCATGGTCGAAGCCGAGGAGCTCGGCGTCACGTCGAAGAACGTCGACCAGATGAAGGGCTCCAGCAGCCCGAACGTTAGGCGCCTGCTCGGCGTCGAGGGCGATGGCGGCAAGAACCTCGGCCTGTCGGTCGACTGGGCCTACAACGTCGTCAAGCAGGTCGGCAACTACGGCGAGAGCTTCGAGCGCCATGTCGGCGTGAAGACGTCGCTCGGCCTGGAGCGCGGTCAGAACGCCCTGTGGAAGGATGGCGGTCTGCAATACGCCATGCCGGTCCGCTGAGCTGAGCCTGCGCATGTGACATCTCGGGGTGTGTCCGGCCGCGCGCCGGGCACCCCCCGTTCCTCCCCCGGCCCCAAAACATAATACTTGGGAGGCGAACGTGGCCGTGGAGACGAAAATTGCCGTCGCGCCGGCGAAACCGCCGGTGTGGAACGATCCTCGTTATCGCGCCCTCTTCTTCCAGGTGCTCGTGCTCGGCGGCGTCGTGTTGCTGGGCGCGTATCTCGTCAGCAACACGATGGCCAACCTGGAACGGCAGGGCATCGCCTCGGGCTTCGGGTTCCTCGAGACCACCGCGGGATTCAGCATCTCGCAAACCCTGGTCGAATACAGCGAAGAGTCCAGCTACGGCCGGGCCTTTCTGGTCGGCCTGCTGAACACGATGCTGGTCTCGATCATCGGCATCTTCTTCGCCACGATCCTCGGCTTCATCATCGGTGTTGCCCGGTTGTCGAGGAACTGGCTGATCTCGAATCTGGCCGCCGTCTATATCGAGATCTTGCGCAACATTCCGCTGCTGCTGCAGATCTTCTTTTGGTATTTCGCGGTGCTCCGGAACGTGCCCTCGCCGAAAAACAGCCACTCGCTGTTCGATAGCTTTTTCCTCAACATTCGCGGGCTCTACTCGCCGGCGCCGGTCTTCGAGGCGGGTTTCTGGTTGATCCTCGTGGCCCTGGTCGCGGGCATAGTCGGCGTCGTCGTCCTGGCGCGCTGGGCTCGTGTGCGCCAGGAACGGACCGGCGAGAGGTTCCCGGTGTTCTTCACCTCGCTCGGCATCCTGATCGGGCTGCCGCTGCTGGCCGCCATCGTCACGGGGTTCCCGCTGTCCTGGAACTATCCCGAGCTCAAGGGCTTCAACTTCGTCGGCGGTATGGTCGTCATTCCCGAGCTGGTCGCCTTGGCCCTGGCGCTGTCAACCTACACGGCGTCCTTCATCGCCGAGATTGTGCGCGCCGGCATCACGGCGGTCAGCCACGGCCAGACCGAGGCGGCCTACTCGCTCGGCCTGCGGGCCGGGCCGACCTTGAGGCTCGTCGTCATTCCCCAGGCGCTCAGGGTCATCATCCCGCCGCTGACCAGCCAGTACCTGAACCTGATGAAGAACTCGTCCCTGGCCGCCGCCATCGCCTATCCGGACATCGTGCTGGTGTTCGCCGGGACGGTGCTCATGCAGACCGGCCAGGCGGTCGAGATCATCTCGATTACCATGGCGGTCTATCTGACGCTCAGCCTGCTGATCTCGGCCTTCATGAACTGGTACAACAAGAAGATGGCACTGGTGGAGCGATAGGTCATGACCGACGAAACCCGCAGCCACGATCCCGGGAGCCATCCCGATCTGCCGCCGCCGGCGAGCACGGTGGGCGTTGTCGGCTGGGTGCGCCAGAACCTGTTCGCCACCCCGCTCGACGTCGCGCTAACCGTGTTGGCCTTGTACCTGGTCTATCTTCTCGTGCCGCCGGTGATCCAATGGGCGTTCATCGACGCCGACTGGGTCGGCGACACGCGCGACGCCTGCAGCCGCGAGGGCGCCTGCTGGGTCTACATCAGGGTCTGGTTCAAGCAGCTCATGTACGGGCGCTATCCGGACGAGGAGCTGTGGCGGATCAACACGGCCTATGTCCTGCTGGTGGCCGCGGCGATCCCGCTCTTCATCCCGGGCTTCCGTTGGAAGCAATGGATCGGGCTGTTCCTGCTTGTGGGCTACCCGATCATCGCCTTCTTCCTGTTCGTCGGCGACGCCTTCGGACTGGAGCTCGTTGAAACGCCGCTGTGGGGCGGCCTGTTCCTGACCCTGGTGATCGCCCTGGTCGGCATCGTCGCCTCCTTGCCGATCGGCATCGTGCTCGCGCTCGGCCGGCGCTCTGAAATGCCGGTCGTACGGTCGATCTGCGTCGCCTTCATCGAGCTGTGGCGCGGCGTGCCCTTAATCACCGTGCTGTTCATGTCCTCGGTCATGTTCCCGCTGTTCATGCCGGAAGGGGTCAACTTCGACAAGCTGCTGCGGGCCCTGGTCGGCGTCATGCTGTTCTCGGCCGCCTACATGGCCGAGGTCGTGCGCGGCGGCCTGCAGGCGATCCCCAAGGGCCAGTACGAGGCGGCCGAGGCGCTGGGCCTCAGCTTTTGGAAGATGATGGGGCTGATCGTGCTGCCCCAGGCGCTCAAGCTGGTCATCCCCGGGATCGTCAACACCTTCATCGGGCTGTTCAAGGACACCACGCTGGTGCTGATCATCGGGCTGTTCGACTTCCTGGGCATGGTGCAGCTCGCGGGCACCAACCCGGACTGGCTCGGATTTGCCGTCGAGGGCTATGTCTTCGTCGCCGCCGGCTTCTGGGTCTTCTGCTTCAGCATGTCGCGCTATAGCCAGCACCTGGAGAAGAAACTGCACACCGGCCACTAGGTCGAGGATTGGACAAGGTCGAACAGGATACGAGGAGGACGACATGACCACCGAAGGCTTGGCCGCCGAGGACATCCGCCACCCTGTCAAGGAAATGACCGTCTCCGAAGAGGTCATGATCCAGATGAACGGGGTCCACAAGTGGTACGGACAGTTCCACGTGCTCAAGAACATCGACCTCACCATCAACAAGGGCGAGCGGATCGTCATCTGCGGTCCTTCCGGGTCGGGCAAGTCGACCTTGATCCGCTGTATCAACCGCCTCGAGGAGCACCAGCAGGGCCAGATCATCGTCGAGGGAATCGAGCTGACCGGCGACCTCAAGCACATCGAGCAGATCCGCCGCGAGGTCGGCATGGTGTTCCAGCACTTCAACCTGTTCCCGCACCTGACCGTGCTCGACAACCTGACCCTGGCGCCGATCTGGGTGCGCAAGACCCCCAAGGCCGAGGCCCTGGAAGCGGCCATGAAGTATCTCGAGCGGGTCAAGATCCCCGAGCAGGCGGAGAAGTACCCCGGCCAGCTGTCCGGCGGTCAGCAGCAGCGCGTCGCCATCGCCCGCTCGCTGTGCATGAACCCCAAGGTCATGCTGTTCGACGAGCCGACCTCGGCGCTCGATCCGGAGATGATCAAGGAGGTGCTCGACGTCATGGTCGAGCTTGCCGAAGTGGGCATGACCATGCTGGTCGTCACCCACGAGATGGGCTTCGCCAAGACCGTGGCCAACCGGGTCATCTTCATGGACGAAGGCGAGATCATCGAGCAGAACGAGCCGCACCAGTTCTTCGACAACCCGCAGTCCGACCGCACCAAACTGTTCCTGAGCCAGATCCTGCAGCACTAGGGTCTCGGCTCATGAATGGCCGAAGGCCGGACCTGTAGAGCAGGGATCACCTGCAGTCTTTCGCTAGGTCCGTCTCTTCCCATTCGAGAAGACCTGTGTCCACTCGAGAATACGAACGGACTTGCGAAGGCCGGTCGACCAGAATGGGTCGACCCTAACTAGCGTCTCGACGGCCTGCGGGCTATCCGCTTCCACGATCCACAGGCCACCCGCTGGAGCGTCGCTTTCGGTGTCCTTCAGCGGACCCGCGTCGAGAATCCTCGACGCGTTGCTCTCCAGGAAATCGAGGTGATCGGACATGTGCTTGGGCCGCATGTCCGCGCGGCTGGCATCATCCTCGAACAAGACAGCGTACATCATGGTCCAGACTCCCCTCTCTCCGTGCTTGACGGACGAAAGGATATCCCTGCATTTTTCAACACCATAGGCGAAAGTTTGCACACTGGATCTGCAAGAATGCAGAGCTTGAACTGGAACGATTTACGATTCGTCCTGGCGGTGGCGCGGACTCGGTCACTTGCGGGTGCCGCGCGGCGGCTCGGTGTTAACGACACCACGGTGGCGCGCCGCATTGCTCAGGCCGAGCAACGGCTGGGCGCCCATTTGTTCGAGCGAAATCTCGGTATCCTCCATCCCACCGAGGCCGGAGCCGCCGTCGTCGCCGGCGCGGAGCGGGTCGAGCTCGAAGTCCAGGCGCTGGAAAGCGCCGTTTCGGGCGCGGACGGACTGGCGGCCGGCTCGGTTCGCGTAACCTCGGTTCCGATCATGGTGAACCGTGTTCTGGTACCCGCGCTGCCGCGGCTGCTTCGCAATCACCCGCAGCTGCGGGTCGAGCTCATCGCAGAACCCCGCGATCTGAGCTTGACGAAACGGGAAGCCGACATCGCCCTGCGCCTCGCGCGGCCACGCACGGAGGGCCGCGCCATCGCGCGCCGCATAGGCCAACTCGATTTTGCGGTTTATGAGCCTTCGCGGAAGGGGACCGAACCGCTGCCCTGGATCACCTATGACGACACCATGGCGGACCTGCCGCAAGGCCGCTGGATAGCGGAGCGGGCCATTCGCGATCGCCAGGCGCCGCCCCAAGTGATGGTCAATGATGCCGAAGCGATCTTTCAGAGCGTGAAAGCGGGGCTTGGAAGATCCTTGCTGCCGACGTTTGTTGGAGACCGGGAGCCGGGGCTGGCCCGCCATAGCGACGCTCCGGCCCCGCTTTCGCGGGAGCTATGGCTTATGGTCCATCCGGAGCTGCGCGAACTGGCACGGATCCGCGTGGTCATGGATTGGCTGGTGTCGGTGATTGACCAGATCCGAGGGGGACGGATCTAAAGCCATCACGGATGAAACGACCGGCCCGGTCAGCCGGCCACCTTCAGGAAGCTCTCGACCGGCGTGAAGGGGCGGTCCTGCAGGCGGCCGGTTTCTTCCAAAAGGAGCGTGCCACCCGCGCAGGTCAGGCCGCGCGCGAGCCAGGGGTTTCGGCGGCAGGCCTCGATCGGGCCCAGCGTCGCAATCTCGCCGACCAGGGGCAGCAGCGCGCGGGCATAGCCCGCCGAGGCGGTGGCCGGGACCGCGCCCGGAATGTTGTCGACGCAGTAGTGACGGATGCCGTCCACCTCGTAGACCGGGTCGCTCCAGGTGGTGGGCCGGCTGGTCTCGATGGCGCCGGCGGTATCGCATGAGATGTCGACCAGGACCGCAGTCGGCTTCATGGTCTTCAGCAGCGCGCGGGGGATCAGGTGGTCGCTGCGCTGCTTGTCCCAGAGCACGCAGTTGACCACCATGTCGGCCCCGGGCAGCAGCCCGGGCAGGGCCTCGACCGGCGCGGCCGTGAAGTTGCTGCCGGCGAAGGTCAGCTCACTGCGGAACCGCGTCCCGGGGTCCAGGTCGAGGCCGGTCACCGCGCAGCCGAGGCGCGTCAGGGTCCTGAGGGCCCCCTGGCCGACGCCGCCCAGGCCGATCACCACCGCGTTCAGGGCCGGTGCGCCGTAGTGGGCCATGAAGTGCCGTCCCGTACCGCCGAAGGGCGCGAGGCAGAGGCGCACCCCCTCGAAGGCGCCCACCTCGCCGGCGAGCGGCGAGTTGGGCGAGCCGCTGGCGTGCGTCTCCTCGGCCGACAGTCCGATCAGGCCGACCTCGAGCAGCTTGTCGGTGAGCTCGCGGTTGAGCGCGGTGTGCAGATTGGTCAGCACGACGTGTTCGCGGCGCAGACCGCCGTATTCCTCGGGCATGACCTCCTTGACCTTCACGATCAACTCGCAGCCCGCATAGACCTCGGCGCCGGTCGCCGCGATCTCCGCCCCGGCGGCCGCGTAGCCTCCGTCGTCGGCGCCGCTCAGAGCCCCGGCGTCGCGCTCGATCAGGACGCGGTGTCCCGCCGCGGTCAGGCTCTCGACCTGGTCCGGCAGCAGGGCGACCCGGCCTTCCTGCGGCTTGATTTCCCGTGGTACGCCGATGTCCATGGCAGCTCGTCTCCTCGCGTTCAGGTCCGCATCAGACCGGGATCAGCCCGATCAGGCGCGGGTCGTCGATAACCCGGTGTTCCTGCCTATAGGGCCGGAAGCCGCAGCGCTGGTAGAGCGCCAGGGCCGTGGAGTGGTCCAGCGAGTTGGTGTTGACCCAAAGGCGCTCCGGCTCGTAGCTCCAAGCCGTATCGATCGCCCAGGTCAGCAGGTAGCGGCCCAGCCCCTTGCCGATGAAGTCCGGTATCAGGCCGAAGTAGGCCAGCTCGATATCCGGAGGGTCGCGCCTGTCCAGCTCGGCGTAGCCGGCCGGCACGCCGTTCGCGTAGAGCACGTAGATCTCGACCCTGTCGTCCGTGATGATCCGGCCGAGAGCCTCGTCGTCCAGGGCGCGCCGCTCGTACCACAGCCACGGTCCGCCGACCGTATTGTAAAGGAAGCGGTAGAACCCGACCGTCGGCGGGCGTGCGCGCAGCAGGGCCAGCTTCATACCGAGCGGCGGCACCAAGTGGGGGTGCGGCGGACGCTCGGTCATCTCCAGATAGGTGACCGTGGTCTCCAGCTTGCCGTCGTCCCGGTCCGTCTCGATCCCGGGCGCCTCGCGGCCGTCCAGCCAGCGGCGCATGAGGTGGCAGGGATCGGCCTGATAGCCGAGGCTGGCGTAAAACCGCTTCACAGCCAGGTTCCCCGGCCGGACCATCAGCATCACCTTGCCGAGGCCCCGCTCGGCCAGCCAGGCCTCGGCGGCGCGCATGATGGCAGCGCCGGTTCCCCTGGCACGCGAGGCCGGATCGACCGCCAGGTAATAGATCCAGCCCCGGTGGCCGTCGTGTCCGACCATCACCGTCGCGGCGATCTTCTTCCGGACCACGCCGACCAGGATCTCGGCGCTGGATGTCTCGCTGAGCAGCGCGATGTCCTGGTCCGGGTCGTTCCAGGGCCGGGTCAGCTCGCAGGCCTCCCACAGCGCGACCACGGCGTCGCGGTCGCCTTGCCGGTAGGGCCGGATGTCCAGCTTTGCGGCCTTGTTGGACTTGCGCGCCATCCGCCTAGGTGGCCGGGCCGGTGTCCACGGGGGTGTCGCCGGGCAGGCCCCACTCGGCCCAGGAGCCGTCGTAGAGCGCCACGTCCTTGTGCCCCGCGAGGTGCAGCCCCAGGGCCAGGACCGCGGCGGTCACGCCGGAGCCGCAGGTCGTGATCACCGGGCGGGCCATGTCCAGGCCGGCGGCCTCGAAGCAGGCCCGAAGGTCCGCCACCGGCCGCAGGGTCTGGGCCTCGGCGTCCACGAGGTCCGTATAGGGCAGGCTCAGGCTGCCGGGAATGTGGCCCGCGCGGCGGCCCGGCCACAGCTCCGGCTCGCTGGCTTCGAAACGGCCCTGGCTGCGGGCGTCCAGCACCTGCTCGCGCCGGCTCGCCAGGTTGGCCCGTATCTGCTCCTTGTCGCGCAGCATGAAGCTATTCATGCGCGCGGTGAAGTGCCGTTCGACAGCCCGCGCGGGCCCGTCCTCGACCGGCCGGCCCTCGGCCAGCCACTTGGGCAGGCCGCCGTCCAGCACAGCGACGTCGTCGTGACCGAAATAGCGGAAGGTCCACCACACGCGGGGTGCGCTCATCAGACCGCGCTGGTCGTAGATCACCATGCGCACGCCGTCGCCCAGCCCCAGCTTGGTGACCTTGGACGAAAACTTCTCGGGCGACGGCAGCATGTGGGGCAGGGCATCGTCGCCGTCGGCGATCTCGTCGATGTCGAAGAACACCGCGCCGGGGATGTGCTGCAGCTCGAATTCCTGGCGGCCGCTCAGGCCTTCGTCGGGCAGGTAATAACTGGCGTCCACGACATGAACGTCGGGCGCGCTGAGATGCTCGGCCAGCCAGGTGGTGGAGACCACCGCGTCGCTATCGAAATCAGCCATGAGGAAACAGCCCCTCCACCGCTCCTAATCCGCAAACAGGATGTTGACCCGCCGGTTCTGCCGGCCCTTGTTTTCGATCTTGCCGATCCTGACCGGGCCGATCTCGCCCGTCCGGCGCACGTGGGTGCCGCCGCAGGGCTGCAGGTCGACGTTCTCGATCTCCAGCAGGCGGACCTTGCCCGCGCCCTTCGGCGGCTGGACCGACATGGTTCGGACCAATTGCGGGCTGGCCTCCAGCTCCTGGTCGGTGATCCAGCGGGGCCGCACCTCGTGGTCCTCCGCGATCAGCCGGTTGAGCTCGGCGGCGATATGGTCCTTGTCGAGGCTGGTGTCGGGCAGGTTGAAGTCCAGACGGCCCTTGCCGTCGCCGACCGCCCCGCCGGTCACGTCGCCGGTCACCACGGCGCAGAGCAGGTGCAGGCAGCTGTGCATGCGCATCA
>Ga0224504_10000762_pt1 | contig 14399 bp, 10 predicted proteins | sample SF_Oct11_sed_USG_3_FD_170160 | JGI IMG/M metagenome (GOLD analysis project Ga0224504, IMG submission 170160) | Sediment microbial communities from San Francisco Bay, California, United States - SF_Oct11_sed_USGS_24 | ecosystem: Environmental > Aquatic > Marine > Sediment | place: USA... | reverse complement strand
TATATTTTATTGAGCAATTTGAGCAATTTTTCGCCAAACCGAAAGCCGCGTCCGGCAGATGCGCACGGGAGGGCGTTTGCCCCAGCCAATCCACAGAGTTATCCACAGATTCTGTGGAAAAAGAGGCCCTAGCTTTGGGCACCGACACAATTCTCAAGGTGGCGATCAGCGCTCCGCTCAGAAGGCTGTTCGATTACCTGCCGGCAGCCGGCGGTAAGCCGGCCGTACCGGGGGGCCGTGTCAGGGTACCTTTCGGCCGGACCAGCCAGGTTGGCATCGTGGCAGAGCTGGCGAATTCCAGCGAGCTGCCGGTGAGCCGTCTTCGCCGGGTGCAGCAGGTCATCGACACCGCGCCCCTGTTGCAGGAGGCAGACATCGCCCTCTTGCGCTGGGCCGCCCGTTATTACGCTCATCCTGTGGGCGACGTATTTGCAGCCGCCCTGCCCGCCCTGCTCCGCCGCGGTCGCCAGGCGACCTCGACTGTTCGGATGCTTTGCGCAACAGCCGAGGCCGCTGATCTGGACCTCAGCGGCCTGGCTCAACGCGCGCCCCGGCAGGCGGCGATCCTGACACACTTGCTGGACGAACCGATCGACGCCGCGTCTGCGCCAGAACAAATAGGCGCCGGCTGGATCGATCCGTTCCGGCGCCTCGTTGCCCGGGGCCTGGCCGGCGAGAAGATTATCGACCTGGCCACCTCGCCGCGACGCTCGAGGGTCATACAGGCAGGACCGGATCTCACCGCTGCGCAACGCGCAGCCGTTGACGAGGCGCTGGCTGAGGCGACCGATCCGCTCCCCCTGCTGCTCTTCGGCGTCACGGGCAGCGGCAAGACTGAAGTCTATCTGCGGGTCCTGGAAGAGACCCTTGCACGGGGATCGCAGGCACTCGTGCTGGTTCCGGAGATCGGACTGACGCCGCAGATCGTTCGCCGCATCCGGCGTCGATTCGATTGTGAGATCGCCGTACTGCACTCGGGCCTGTCGGAGAAGGAGCGCTTCGAGGCATGGATGTCCGCGCAGTCGGGTCGGGCCTCCCTGGTTGTCGGCACCCGATCCGCCGTGTTTGTGCCGATGCCGGATTGCGGCTTGATAGTCGTAGACGAGGAGCATGATCCCTCGTTCAAGCAACAGGAGGGATTCCGCTACTCAGCGCGTGATCTCGCCGTGGTGAGGGCCCGGCGAGCGGGCATCCCCGTCATCCTCGGATCGGCAACGCCCGCTCTTGAGACCATGAGGAACGCTGAACTCGGCCGCTACCGGCGCGTGGATCTTCCCGAGCGCCCGGGCGCCTCCAGCCACCCGCGCATGCGAGTCGTGGATCTGCGCAGCGTAGCGGCGAGCGACGGCCTGGCCACAACCCTGCTGGCCGCGATGCAGCGACACCTGAAGGCCGGAGATCAGGTGATGCTCTTCCTGAACCGGCGCGGCTACGCCACGGCTATGTTCTGCTCGGCATGCGGCTGGACTGCCGACTGTCCGCGCTGCGATTCCCGGATGACCCTGCACCAGCGCCCCTACAAGCTTCGCTGCCATCATTGCGGCCGGCAGACTGACCCGCCATCCTGTTGCGCCGACTGCGAGACTGAGCTGAAGCCGGTCGGCCAGGGTACCGAGCGGATCGAAGAGACTCTGGAAAAGTATTTCCCCGACATGCCGGTCGCCCGGCTGGATCGGGACAGCGCTCACAACGCCGATTCGCTGAAGGCGCTGCTGGAGGACATGCGCAGCGGCGCCACCCGGATCCTGATAGGAACGCAGATGCTCACCAAGGGTCACGATTTTCCCGGCGTCACCCTGGTGGGCGTTCTCAACGCGGACCAGGGGTTGTTCGGTACCGACTTCCGCAGTGACGAACGCCTCGCACAGACCATTCTCCAGGTCTCCGGCCGGGCTGGACGGCGAGAGCGCCCGGGTGAGGTCCTGCTGCAGACCTCGTACCCGCAACATCCCCTGCTCGAGCGTCTCATCGACGGAGGCTATGCGGATTTCGCGGCCGAGGCCCTGGCCGAGAGGTCGGCTGCGCGCTGGCCTCCCTTCAGCCACCTCGCGCTGCTGCGCGCAGAAGCGCATGACCGGTCCCATCCTGCCGATTTCCTGTCCCGATGCGCGCATGCGGTGGAAAGCTCCAGGGCGCCACACGTTTCTGTACTCGGGCCCGCGCCATCGCCAATGGAACGACGCTCGGGTCGGTATCGGGCCCAGCTCCTCATGCAGAGTCCGGACCGGCGATCGCTACACGTTCTGATCGACAATCTCCTCGAGCGGATAGACGACATGCCAGAGGCGCGTCGCGTCCGCTGGTCGCTTGACGTAGATCCGGTCGAGCTGTTCTGAGCAACAGCGTTTCTTCTGGCCCTGCGGCCACGTTAGAATCCTCACCCCAGTCACCGAGGATTCCCTTGAAGAAGACCATCGCAGACCTGGTCTCCCGTGCAATCGAGAAGCTGGCAGGCAACGAGTTGCCGGCTGATGCGGGAGACTGCCGCCCGCACGTCGAGCGTACCAGGGACGCCCAGCATGGAGATTTCGCCACCAATATCGCGATGAGGATGGCCAAGGCCGCACGTCGCGCTCCCCGGGAGATCGCGCAACTGATCATCGACGCATTGCCCGACTCCGACCGGGTAGCCGCCGTCGAGATCGCCGGACCAGGATTCATCAACTTTTATCTGACGCCGTTGGCGCTACACCAGGAGGTCCGGACCATACATCGTCAGTCAGAGGCCTACGGTAACAACGACTCCGGCGCCGGCCAGTCGGTGATCGTCGAGTTCGTCTCCGCCAATCCCACCGGGCCTCTTCACGTCGGGCACGGCCGTCACGCGGCCTACGGCGCAAGCGTCGCGAATCTGCTGCTAGCCAACGGATATCGCGTCCACAGAGAATATTACGTCAACGATGCCGGGCGGCAGATGGATATCCTCGCCGCCAGTGTCTGGCTGCGGTATCTGGAACTCGGCGGTGAGTCCTTCCCGTTTCCGAGCAACGGCTATCGCGGCGGATATATCCGTGAGATCGCCGCGGACCTCAGGGACCAGCAGGTCTCGCAGCTGCATCATCCGGCAGAGGGCGTATTCGCGGGAGTCTCTCCCGACGGACCGGACGGAGACAAGGAGGCCCATATCGACGGGGTCATCGGCAACATGCGCAAGCTGCTCGGGGAGCAGGGCTATCGGCGTGTTCAGGACGCGGCCCTGCAAGGCATACTGGGCGATATCCGCGAGGACCTGGCCGAGTTCGGGGTCGTCATGGATGAATGGTTCTCGGAACGGAGCCTGACCGAGAGCGGCCTCGTCGAGGAGACGGTAAGTCAGCTGCGGCAAGCGCAACTGGCCTACGAGAAGGACGGCGCGCTCTGGTTCCGGGCAGCGCAATTCGGCGACGAGAAGGATCGGGTACTGGTACGGGAGAACGGGCAGACCACTTACATCGCCTCGGACATCGCCTACCACCTCGGCAAGAGAAAGCGCGGCTTCGACGTCCTGCTGGATGTACTGGGCGCCGATCATCACGGCTATGTCGCGCGGGTCAGGGCCGGGTTGGAGGCGATGGGAGAACCGCCCGATAGCCTCGAAGTAAAGCTGGTCCAGTTTGCCGTACTCTACCGGGGCGGTGAGAAAGCCCAGATGTCTACCCGATCGGGAGACTTCGTGACTCTGCGTGAGCTGCGCGAGGAAGTGGGTGATGATGCAGCCCGGCTCTTCTATGTCCTGAGGTCGAACGACCAACACCTCGACTTCGACCTGGAGTTGGCGAAGTCGAGAACCGCAGAGAATCCCGTGTACTACATCCAGTACGCCCATGCCCGCATTGCCAGCGTATTCCGGCAGCTCCGCGAGCAGGGACTGGACTGGTCTCAGTCTGCCGGCCTGGAATCCCTGCAGCGACTCAGCGAGGACCACGAACTCAAGCTGATGGGTTCGCTGGGCCGATTCCCGGAGATGGTCGAACTCGCCTCGGCCAACCGTGCGCCCCAGAACGTGGTCCATTATCTGCGTGACCTGGCCTACGAGTTCCATACCTACTACAACTCGCACACCTTTCTTGTCGACGACGCAGACTTGCGCAATGCGCGACTGACGCTGATCTCCGCGGCCCAGCAGGTCATCCGCAACGGACTATCACTGGTGGGCGTGTCCTCTCCGGACAGCATGTAGCAGGAATCGATCCAAGTGGCCCGGGACTACAAACACAGAAAGCGTCCAAAGAAAAAGGGGACGTCACCCTCTGCCCAGTTCTATGGCGGACTCGCCGTCGGGCTGGCCATCGCCGTGATAGTGCATCTCTGGCACGGCGGACAGGATCGCAAGTCAGCGAAAGAGAGGGCATCGGAGACCAGGCAGCCTGCGACCATCGCACCGGAGATCGCAGAGGATTCGGGGCCCGAGTTCGACTTCTACGACATCCTGCCGGAATTCGAAGTCGTCGTCCCTGGCGAGATCCCCCGGGAACCTGCTCCAGCCGCGGGCGGCTCCCCCAGGCCCGCGGCCGCTTATTACCTGCAGGCGGGATCCTTCCGGAGCTTCTCAGATGCGGACAGGCGCAAGGCGAGCCTGGCCTTGCTCGGCATCACGTCGGCGATTCGCAAGGTCGAAGTGAAGGGTCGCCTGACGCATCGGGTACAGATCGGCCCGATCGCGGATCCGTCCGAGCTGCAGCGTCTGCAACGAAGGCTCTCGGAGAGCGGAATCGAGTATCTTGCGCTAAAAGCGAAGGAGCCCGTGACATGACAGCCAGGTGCGTAGTAATTCTCTTCTGCCTAGCGGGTTTCGCGACCGCTCTGGCTGAGGGCCCAACCCAGCCCACGCAGGCGGCACTGACCGTGGCCGCCGCCGGAGACATCATGCTGGGGACCGACTTTCCACATGACCGGTTGGCAGACGACGATGGTGTTTCGCTGCTGGCTGACGTCACGCCGTTTCTTGAGGCGGCAGATATTGGCTTCGGCAACCTGGAAGGAGTCCTGATGGACGGTGGAGAGCCCGTCAAGAAGTGCTCCGACCCGGGCGCCTGCTACCTCTTCCGATCGCCGACGCGTTACGCGGGACACCTGGCCGAGGCCGGCTTTACCGTGATGAGTCTGGCCAACAACCATGCCCGGGACTTCGGCGAAGAAGGTCGGGACGCCAGCATGGCTGCGCTGGAGTCTGCCGGGATTCATCACTCCGGGCGCGATGGAGATGTCGCCTCGTGGCAGGACGGTGATCTCAAGATCGCGATGATTGCGTTCGCACCATTCAAGGGCGCTCACGATCTTCTGAGCGTTCCGGCGGCGGCTGCCCGAATCAGCGCGCTGGCTGCCGGTCACGACATTGTCATCGTCTCTATGCACGCAGGCGGTGAGGCCGGGGAGGTACTCCATGTCCCGTTTGAATCGGAGACCTACCGGGGCGAGAACCGGGGCGATGTCGCGCTGTTTGCCCGCACCGCGGTGGAGGCCGGCGCTGATCTGGTCGTCGGTCATGGCCCGCACGTTCCTCGCGGGATCGAGATACACAATGGCCGGCTGATCGCATACAGCCTCGGTAATTTCGCCACCTACTACGGCATCAGGGTAACCGGCAACAACGGCCTCGCACCGTTGCTCGTCGCGGAACTCGATTCCGACGGAAGCTTTGTCGGCGGCCGCATCCACTCTTTCAGACAGAGACGCCCGAGAGGGCCGGTCTCCGACCCGTCCGCAGAGGCAATGAAGCTCATGCGCGATCTCAGCCTGGCCGACTTCCCTGACAGCGCCCCTGTCTTCCACGATGACGGCCGGATCTCGCCGCGCTTGTCACCGCCGACTCAGTCCTCTGTGGCGGACTGACGGAAGTCGATCCCGAGGGACCGCAACTTCCGGTACAGATGGGTTCTTTCCATGCCGACGCGCGTGGCCAGCTTGCCGACTTTCCCACGGCACAGTATCAACTGCTGCTGTAGATAGGCGCGTTCGAACTGCTCTCTGGCTTCGCGCAATGGCAGCGCCAGCAGATCCTGCTTGACGAGCGGGCCGTCAGGAGGGCTTTCCGCCGCCAGCAGATCTTCGATCTCCTCGAGACTGATTTCCTCTTCATTGCCCATGATCAGAAGGCGATGCACAAGGTTCTTGAGTTCCCTGACATTGCCCGGCCATGGGTAGTTTCTTAGCCGGTTCTGCGAGGCGACGCTGAAGCGCCGGAAATCCAGGTGCTCCGCATCGACGAGTCGATCGACGTAGTAGCGAAGCAGCTCCGGGACATCCTCCGCGTAGTCACGCAGCGGCGGGATCCTGAGGGTGATGATATTCAGCAGGGACAGAAGATCCCGGCGAAATGCACTGGCAGGAGTCTTGTCGAACCCGGTCTGGGCCGAGCTTACAATCCGGACGTTCAGATCCCTGGGTCCGCCGTCACCGACGGCTGTGTACTCTCCCGCTTCCAAGGCTGACAACAGCGCTTTCTGCGCAGTGGTCGACAAGTCTCCCAGCTCGTTGACGAACAAGGTGCCGCCGCGCGCCTCGTCTAACAACCCGCCGACGTGCTCGCCATCGCTGTCCTTGCCGAACAACCTGGAGGCGGCGTCCTCATCACCGAGCATTCCGGCGACCGCCACCACGAAAGGACCGTCGGCGCGTGTGCTCAGTGAATGCAAGTAGCGTGCGAAAGCCTCTCTACCGGTGCCCGGCTCTCCCAGAAACAATACGGAAGTGTCGTGACTGGCGACACGCTCGACCCGATCACGCAGGGCCTGCATCGCCCGACTTCTGCCGATCGGGGCTACGAAACTCGGCAGTAGATTGCGGACCTTCGCCTGTTGCGGTGAGCCACCCGACTCCAGCGCAAGTTCCACGACCCGGAGTAGTTTCGCCAGCGAAACGGGCTTCTCGATAAAGTCGAAGGCTCCCAGACGGGTCGCTTCCACCGCGGTTTCGACCGTGCCGTGACCCGACATCATCACTACCGGACATGCGGACAGTACCTCGTCCGCACACCACTCCCGCAACAGGGAGATGCCGTCAGTATCCGGCATCCAGATGTCGAGCAGTACGAGATCGGGCTCGTGGCGGGCCCGCGACGCTCGAGCCTGCGCCGCGTCAGCGGCCGCATCCACATCGTAGCCCTCTTCGGAAAGGATCTCCCTCAGGAGCCCGCGGATATCCGCCTCATCATCCACCACAAGAATGCGCGCTGCGCTCATGCTCTCTCACCTTTGTAGTCAGTCGAGTGGGCCTCTTTTCGAAGCAACGCAGTTCTCGCCTCGTCGTCGACGGGCATCACAATAGACATTCTGGCTCCCCCTTCATCCCGGTTTGCGGCGTCGACGCGCCCACCATGTTCTTCCACCAATTTCTTTACAATCGCCAGACCCAATCCCGTCCCTTTGGGTTTGCTGGTGACATATGGATCGAAAATGTGTTCGATGGCGTCCAGTGAGAATCCCGGCCCGTTGTCCTCGACTACGATGCTGAGCAACCTGATCTCCCCATCGGTCTCCAGCGCGGTCCGGACCCATAGCCGCCCACCCTTCTTGTGGTTGAGTGCCTCGATCGCATTGCCAATGAGATTGTGCAGAATCTGGCGGACTCTGCCCGGGTCTATCTCCACGCTGCCGAGTTCCGAGTCAAGATCCAGATCTATGGTGACGTCGATCTCCCGGGCGCGGTAGAGATCCGCCACCTCCAGCACGAGGTGGTTGAGGTCGATCTGAATCAGGTCCATGTCCGGCGCTCTCGCATAGTCGCTGAATGCGTTGACCATCTCCTTCATCGCCTCTACCTGCTGGACGATGGTCCGCGTCGCTCTCTCTACGACCTGGGCATCCTTCTCCTCGATCCGGTCGAGGAGCCGTCGCCGCATCCGCTCGGCCGACAACTGGATGGGTGTCAAGGGGTTCTTGATCTCGTGGGCCAGGCGTCTTGCAACTTCGCCCCAGGCTGCGTCGCGCTGGGCTTGCATCAGGGCGGTGATGTCATCGAAGACCATGACGTAACCCGCGAGCTCTCCGGACTCCGAATTCAGTCCTGAGCAGGCGCACATCAGCACGCGTCGTCCTCCCTCGGCCTTCAGCACTATCTGCTCGCGCCACTCTGAATCACCCGCCATGATGTGCCGCCTGGCTATGTCTACGAACTGCTCCAGCAGCGAGCTCTCCCTCGCGATCTCCAGCAGAGGGCGGCCGATACCGGACTCGAGGTCGAAGCCGAGAATCGACCCCGCCGCCTGGTTGGCGGTGCGCACCCGCCAGTCGGTCTCGAGTGAGATCACGCCGGTCGAAAGCCGACCGAGGATGATCGCCAGGTAGGCCCGTTCATTCTCGATCGTCGCCTGGCTGGCGCTGGCCTGTCTGCGTGCCTCTGAAAGCCGGCGTGTCATCTCGTTGAACGAGCGGACAAGAAAACCCATGTCGTCGTTGCCAGGCAGGGGTAGCTGGGTGTCATAGTCTCCCTGCGCCACCGCCCGCGTGCCGGCGATGAGATTCTGTATCGGAGCGACCAGCTTGCGCGAGAAAAAGAACGCACCCCAGACCGCGGTCAGCAACGACAGCAGCAGGACGAGCGTCAGGGTCAGGGTCAGGCTGTATTTGAGGAGCCGGCGCAGATAAGACAGTTCCCCATAGTCGGAGTAGGCATGCTGCACGGCATCCGCCAGGGAGCTGAGCCGCTCCGATACGGGGAATATCGCCAGCAGCATTCGCTGTTCCGAGAACGGGCTCACCATGGGAATCATCGCGGCGGTCCTGATCTGGTAGCCGGAGTTTGCTAACGGGTCCAGTCCCACGTAGCTCAGGCCCTGGGCCAGTTGCACAAGTATCTCCTCGGTCGGAGTGGCGATGACGTCCAGCTCCTCGCGATCTGATATGGACGCCACAATGCGGCTGTTGCTGCCAATGACCGTGAGCTCCAGGGCGCCGCTCTGCCGCTGCAACCGGGCGAGCTCACCGGCCAGTCCGACCGGGATCCACTCCTGCAGCCTGACCGCCATTTCCTCGGTGGCGGACAAGTAGTCGCGCATCTGGATCTCCAGGGTCGCGCGGCTGAGGTTCAGCGCGTCGCTCAGTCCTTTCTCCACATCCACGCTGAACCAGCTATCGATACCGCGATTAAGGAACTGCACCGAGAAATAGAAGACGATGACCAGCGGCAGGACGGAAAGGATGACGAAGGTGGCTACCATCCGCGACTTCAATCGTGATCCCGGCATCCGGCTCCGATAGTCCCGCACCAGTCGCACCAGGTTGACGGCGATCAACACGATCAGCGTAACGACACCGATGGCATTCAGCAGAAACAAAGAACCGTAGAGCCGACCGAATTCATCGGCGCCTTCGGTCGCCCGGCCGAGCAACAACATTGAACCGAACCAGAAGCTGAAGCCCAGTATCCCGAGACCTATTGCTGCTGCCCGTTTCATCGTTCCAACCGCCACGAGTAGCGCTCGCTGGCGATCCGCCAGTCGCCCCAGAAACGTGACAACAGATTCAGCGGCCCTGGCAGCTCCTTGACATCGAGTACTGCGCGGATCGATACGTCATAGCGGCTATCATCATCCAGCAGCGGCGCGTCGATCAGCGGCAACCGATCGATTCGCCCCAACCAGCTCAACGCGGTGGCGAGATCTGAAAAAGATTCCACGTCGCCGCTGTTCAGATTGGAGACGACGTAACGCTCCGATAGCGCGTGGTAGCTCAACCGATAGCGCTGCCTCAATTCGGCAACAGCAGGGTCCCATATCAGGCGACGCCTGCGGCGCACGTCGATGTCGAGTTCCACATTAAGGCGAACGCCGTTCTCCAGGGCATCGAGGGCCGATTGGTTGAGCCTGTAATCGATCCTGGCGTTGACGTAAAAAACGTCGTCGCGGATCTCGGTATAAGCGGACCGGATCTCCACCACGCCCTTTGCGGAGTCGCTGTCTGCAAGAGGCGCCGCCCATGGAAATAGCGCGAGCAGCAGCGCAGCAAGCCTGCTGCCCCTTACCCGATCACGACACGAAGTCGCAGCTGTCGATGCGCCCATTTCCACGGATTCACTGCAATTTGGTCAGACAAGCATAATAAAAGCCGTCCATGCCTGCCTCACCAGGCAATATCTGGCGTCCGCAACCCGCTACGCGCCCCCAGTCGCCCGGTCCGCCCAGTGGCAAGCATCGGGCATCCGGTGTGCGCTCGAGGAAAGTGCGGGTCTGGGTTTCATTCTCGACCATAAAGACGGAACAGGTCGCGTAGATCATTCGTCCGCCGGGCCGGAGCGTCGGCCACAAGCCGTCCAGGATCCGTCTCTGCTTTGCCGCCGCCGTCTCGAGATCGCCCTTCCTGCGCAGCAGCTTGATGTCCGGATGACGGCGGATGACGCCGCTTGCTGTGCAGGGAGCGTCCACCAGCAGGCGGTCATACGGCTCACCGTCCCACCAGGATTCCGGATCGGCGGCATCGCCCCCGAGGATCCGGGCACTCAGTTTGAGCCGGCTCAGATTGGATTCGATGAGTGACACCCTGGCCGGATCCACTTCGAGCGCGTGGAGGTTGACGCCCGGAGTCAGTTCAAGGATATGCGCTGTCTTACCGCCGGGCGCGGCACAGGCATCCAGGACTCGCATGCCCTCCCTGGCGTCCAGCAGATGGGCAGCCAGTTGCGCGGCGCCATCCTGAACCGACACCAGGCCCACGTCGAATCCGTCGATGGCATCGACGTCGAGGGGCGAGTCGAGCAGCAATGACTCGGGCACAAACCTGCCGATCTGAGCCCCGGGGGGCGCATGGTCGCTAATGTACTTGTCAGGCGAGATCAGGGAACGGTTCACTCTCAGCCACATGGGCGGATGTGAATTATTGGCATCGAGGATGTCTTCCCAGTTGGATGGCCAGTCGCTCCTGAGCCGCTCGATCAGCCAGTCCGGATGCGCCCACCGACCCGCCTGCGACTGGATGGCGTGCGCATCGATGGTTTCCCTTTCCCGTAAGTAGCGACGCATGACCGCATTGACCAGGCCCCGCGCGCGCGGCCGGCCGATGGCGACGGTGGCGGAGACGGTGGCGTCCACGGCGGCATGCGCCGGGGTATTCATACCGTTGATCTGGTAGAGGCCGGCGAGTAACAGGCTGCGCAGACGAGTCTCACCACGCTTCATGGGTCGATCGAGCAACTGGTCGAGCACCTGCTCCAGCCGCGGATAGAAGCGCATAACGCCATAGGCTATGGCGCGGACCATGGCGCGGTCGCGGGGATCGCAGACGTCGTCGAGATACTCCGCAAATGCGCTGTCCAGCGTGCGGCCACGATCAGTAACCGCTGCGATCACCATGGCCGCCGCGGCACGCGAATCCAGACCAGGCTTCATGTGCTGACGGTACCGAGCCGGTCGCCGAGGATCGGATGGCCATTGAGGAAGACGGCAGCGGACATCGGCCGCCCACCCGGAAGTTGTAACTCGAGCAGGCGGAGCGATCCGTCACCGGTGGCCACGTCGATACCATCCGGCCCGGCACGGACCACGGTGCCCGCGGGAACATCGAGAGGTCCCGGGATCGGCTCCGCATCGAGCACCTTCAGCCGCGAACCGCGGTAGTCCGTATACGCCCCGGGCCGAGGATTGAACGCCCGCACGCGATGCCCGAGATCCTGTGCCGGCAAGTGCCAGCCAAGCTCCGCCTCTTTTGTGCTCAGTTTGGGCGCATAGCAGGCTCGTGAATCGTCCTGGTGAACAGGGTGTAGAAGACCGTCGGCCAGCCCATTCAGAGCGCAGGTCAGAGCCTCGGCACAGACTTGCGCCAGCCTCTCGCGCAGGTCGCCAGCCGACTCTCTACCGTCGATCGCGATACGCCGGACGAGAAGGATGTCCCCGGTATCCAGTCCCTCGTCCATCTGCATGACAGTAATGCCGGTCTCCTTGTCCCCCGCCAGTACTGCCCTCTCGATGGGGGCGGCTCCACGCCAACGCGGTAATAGTGAGGCATGGCCGTTTATGCACCCCCGCGGCGGAATTGCCAGCACGCCGGGCGGAATCAATAACCCGTAGTCGACGACGATCATGATATCTGGCTGCAGCAATGCCAGCCGGTCCTCAATTTCCGCTGACTTCAGGCTCACGGGCTCCAGCACGTCCAATCCAGTCTCGGACGCATACTTTTTGATCGGCGTTGGCGTCAGTCGGCGTTTACGCCCTGCGGGACGATCAGGCTGGGTCAGCACCGCTCGCACCCGGTGCCCCGCGGACCGGATCATTGCAAGACTCGGGACCGCGAACTCCGAGCTACCGGCAAATATGACGTCCATGCCCGCCGGTCCTGTGATCGCCGGCGTCAGATCGCCGGAGTACCGACGGATGGAGTTGGCGATTCCGGGTGGCGGCGTCCCTTCTCCAGCTTCTTGCGTATCCTCTGACGTTTCAGATCGGACAGATAATCCACGAAGAGCTTCCCATCGAGATGATCGATCTCGTGCTGGATGCACACGGCCAACAGGCCTTCGGCGTCACGTTCGAATGGGTCACCGTCCAGACCGAGCGCTCTGACCCGAATGTGCTGTGCCCGCTCGACGGCCTCGTAGAAGCCGGGCACGGAAAGACAACCCTCCTCCATCACTTCGACGCCATCTCTCTCGATGATCTGAGGGTTCACGAACACCAGGGGGTCACTGTGATCTTCAGACACATCCACGACCAAAACGCGCTGGTGCACATTGACCTGGGTGGCCGCCAGGCCGATACCAGGCGCGGAGTACATCGTCTCCAGCATGTCCGCCGCCAGCTCGCGTAGGGCATCATCCACGCTTTCTACAGGCTTGGCTCGCGTCCTGAGACGCGGATCCGGATATTCGAGAATCTCGAGAATGGGCATGTTCACACCGTCAATTCGTGTACTGCGTCACGAACCGCCGCTAAAATTATGACAATATTAACAATACGTGCTAATGTCCGACGCAGCTTGATCGGGCTACCAACGGCGACCTTGGGGGGAATGCCCCGGCTACCTGATTAGCAACAGACATTTGATGAAAAATTATACCAGCCAACAGCCTGCCCTAGCCGGCGACTGGAGACTTCGGATGGACCGACATTCGATCAATTCCCCTCTCACATTGTTTCCCTTGGTGCGTGCCCTCGCGATCAGCCTGTTCGTGGCGTCACTGACCGTTGCATGCTCGTCGTCGCCACCCGCGGACGAACAGCCCGCAATGGAACAGTCGAAGCCTGAACCGGCTCCGGTCGCAGAACCGGCGCCGCCACCATTGGCACAGCCGGCGCCCGTATATCGGGAAGCCCCGGCAGAACCCGCGGTAAGACTCAATCCGCGGCATCCGGACCGCTATGTGGTGAAGAAGGGTGACACCCTCTGGGATATCTCGGAGATGTTCCTGAAAGATCCGTGGTTCTGGCCGGAGATCTGGTTCGTCAATCCGCAGATCAGCAACCCTCATCTGATTTATCCGGGCGACGTGATCACGCTCGTATATATCGACGGTAAGCCGCGCCTTATCCTTGAGCGAGGTAACGTGGCCCGACTGTCTCCGAGAGTCAGGGAGGAGCCCCTGACGGACGCGATCGTCACGATCCCCTACGAGATGATCAAGGCCTTCCTGTCTAAGCCCCAGGTGCTCGATAAGGACACGGTTGAGAATTCACCCTACATCTTCACGACCCAGGACGGCCACCTCGTCCATGGGGCAGGCGCCGAAGTCTATGTACGTGGTACCGACTTCGCGGAGACGGACGTCTATAACGTCATGCACGTTGGCGAGAAACTGCATGACCCGGACGATGGCGACTTTCTCGGCTACGAGGGAATCTACGTGGGCGAGGGCACCATCAAGCGGGAAGGCGATCCTGCCACGATGCTGCTGAATGCCACGGAGCGGGAAGCCCTCAACGGAAATATCCTGCTCGAACCGACGCAAGACTTCCCTCTTTACTTCACCCCCAGGTCTCCCGATGAGCAGGTCGAAGGCAGGATCATATCTGTGTTCGATGGTGTCAGCGTCATCGGCAACTACCAGATCGTCACCTTGAACAGGGGCTCGTCACACGGTCTCGAGCCCGGCCACGTGCTGGCCGTGTATCAGGCTGGTCGCCTGGAGCGGGATCGCTTCGCAGGTGGGTGGCGCGGGGAGAAAGTCCAGCTGCCCGACGAATATGCGGGGCTCTCCATGGTTTTCCGCACCTTCGATCGGATCAGCTATGCGCTTATAGTGAGGGCCGAGAGCGATATGCACGTTCTGGACGTCGTGCGTAATCCCTGACAGACGGCCGCCGGGCCTGAGTAATCGAAGCGCCGGCCGCTGGCCGGCGCTTCTTTTTTTGGGCGACAAAGTATCCATGGAACACACGGCTGCATGGCTTCGACTCTGCGCGAGTCCAGGAATCGGCGCACGCCGGGTGCATCAACTCCTGGGGCACTTTGAGGAACCCGCGGAGATCCTGAGCGCCAGGCCCGGCGTGCTGC
>Ga0224504_10000761_pt1 | contig 14399 bp, 10 predicted proteins | sample SF_Oct11_sed_USG_3_FD_170160 | JGI IMG/M metagenome (GOLD analysis project Ga0224504, IMG submission 170160) | Sediment microbial communities from San Francisco Bay, California, United States - SF_Oct11_sed_USGS_24 | ecosystem: Environmental > Aquatic > Marine > Sediment | place: USA... | reverse complement strand
CTGCTGATCGCCGACGAGGTGCAAAGCGGCATGGGGCGCTGCGGAGATTACTTCGCGATCCAGGCGCATGACATCGAGCCCGACCTGCTTACGAGTGCGAAGTCCCTGGGAGGGGGCGTGCCATGCGCAGCCGTCCTCAGTCGCAGTGACATCGCTGCGCGTTTCGGCCCCGGCGATCTCGGCACCACCTTCGGCGGCGGGCCGCTCGCGGCTGCCGCGATCAACGCGGTCATCGACGCCATCGAGGACGAGGGCCTGCTGGCAAACGTGCGCGAGCGAGAAGCGCAGATACGGGATCGTTGCCTGACCGGCCCGGTTACGCGCATCCAGGGGAAAGGCCTGTTGCTCGGACTCGTTTGCGACCGGCCCGCTGTGGAAGTGCGCAACGCGCTGCTCGAGCGGGATATTCTTACCGGCACGAGTGCAGACCCGCATGTACTGCGCATCCTCGCACCGCTTGTCATCTCCGACGAACACGTAGACCATCTCGCCCGGGCGCTGACCGCTATCCCGGGCGGGAACACCTGACACCTGCAAGGAAATCCGATGAAGACGTTCAACGACCTGGCCGAACTCAGTAACGAGGAAATCAGCGCTTTGCTGGAGCTCGCCGACCGCCTCGACAAGCACCCGGAACCGCAGGCGCTGCAGGGAAAGGTGCTGTCGCTGCTGTTCCTCAGTCCATCGCTCAGGACGCTGGCCTCGTTCCAGGCCGCGATGACCCGCCTCGGCGGCGGCTCATTCGTGATCTCCCCCGACATGTCCATCCACGGGCTCGAGACGCGTCCCGGTATCGTCATGGACGGCACCGCGGCCGAGCACATCAACGAGGCCGTACCGGTCATCGCGTCGTACGGTGACGCGATCGGCATCCGCGCCTTCGCAGAACGCAAGAACATCGAGCACGACATGGCGGAAACGGAATTCAGTGCGCTCACCAGTCTGATCGACACGCCGTGGATCAACAGGGAAGCGGCGATGAACCATCCCTGTCAGAACCTCGCCGACTGGAAGACACTGGACGACCTTGACGTTCCGGCCAACGGCGGCAAGTTCGTGCTGAGCTGGGCGTATCACCCGAAGGCGCTGCCGCTCGCGGTGCCGGCCTCGACCCTGTACACGGCAGCGCGCCGCGGCATGGACGTGACGGTATTGCGGCCCGAGGGCTTCGAGCTTCCAGAGCCAGTGGTGCAGCGCGCGAAAACCGCGGCGGAAGCGGCCGGCGGGTCCGTGCAGGAAACCGACAACCGGAATGAAGCGATGCAGGATGCGCACATCATCTATGCCAAGTCCTGGTCGTCGACGCGTCACTATGGCGACCGCATCAACGATCAGAAGCTCCGCAACGAACTCATCGAATGGTGCGTCGACGAGCCGTGGTTCGACAACGCCCGGGACGACTGCCGCTTCATGCACTGCCTGCCTGTACGACGCGGCGTCGTGGTCAGCGATGCCGTCCTCGACGGGCCGCGCAGCGTCGTGATTCACGAAGCACGCAACCGCATGCTGGCGCAGATGGCCGTACTGCATCGCATGCTCGGAGGCAGCCAATGACATCCAAACGCGAACTCGCGATCGTCGTATCGGCACTCAAGCATGCGGCGCCTTATATCCGCCTTTTCAAAGGCAAGGTCTTCGTGCTGAAAGCAGGCGGCGAGATTTTCGTGGACAAGGCTGCGACAACCGCGCTCATGGAGCAGGTGGGTATTCTTCACCAGGTCGGCATCCGCGTCGTTCTGATACATGGCGGCGGGCCGCAGTCCACGCAGCTCGCGACGGCACTGGGTGTCGACACGACGTTCGTGGACGGACGCCGCATCACCGATGGCGCCTCGCTCGACGTCGCGACAATGGTGCTGAACGGGCAAATCAATACGCGCGTTCTGGCCGCCTGCCGCGACCTGCAGATCCCGGCGGTCGGTATCAGTGGCGTGGACGCAGGGCTCATTCGTGCACACAGGCGGCCGCCCGTCGAGCGTGAGGGCGAATCGGCCATCGACTACGGTTTCGTCGGCGACATCGACTCCGTCGACGCGGACATCCTCCGCAAGCAGCTCGACAACGGCCTCATGCCGGTCGTGAGCCCGTTATCCTGCGACGAGTCCGGCACGCTGCTCAATATCAACGCGGACACCGTCGCGGCGGCCATCGCCGCGGAACTCGGCGCCGAGAAACTGATCCTGCTGACGGGCGCGCCCGGGGTGCTGGAGGATGCCTCCGATCCGCATTCGCTGATCAGCTACATAGACCGCGCTCAGCTCGACAAGCTCCGCGATGAGGGCAAGCTCGCGGACGGCATGCTGCCCAAGGCGGCCGCCATCGACGCTGCGCTCGCGAACGGCGTGCAGCGCGTCCACGTCATTTCCTACAACTTCCCGGACAGCCTTTTGCTGGAAGTGTTTACCAACGAGGGGACCGGCACGCTGGTCGTCAACGACATCGGCGCATTGACGCCCGAGGAACAGGCCGGTGGCGCGTCATGACGCGCCTTTGGGACAAGGGCCTGCCGCTCAGCGAACGAGTCCTGCGCTATACGGCGGGAGAGGATCACCTGCTGGACGCACGGCTCGTGCCCTACGACGTCCGGGGTTCTATCGCGCATGCGGAGATGCTCGCGGCCACCGGCCTCATCAGCGATGAAGACTGCAACGCAATACGCGGTGGCCTGAAGCAACTCGAGGGGTCGTTCGAGGCCGGGGACTGGAGCATTACGCTGCAGGACGAAGACGTCCACACGGCGCTCGAGAGCCGGCTCACCCGGGCAATTGGAGATGCCGGTGCACGCCTCCATCTCGGCCGGTCACGCAACGACCAGGTATTAACGGCATTGCGCCTTTACCTGCTGGAAGCGGCCGACGATCTCGTCACGCGGATCGATGCCTTGCGTAAGTCCGTGGCGAAACTGACGGAACGACAGGGCGACATACCGCTGCCCGGCTACACGCACATGCAGCAGGCCATGCCGTCCTCGGTCACGCTGTGGTGCGGGGGTTTCGACGAAGCCTTCGCCGACGCCCGCGACGGTATCGGGGCGGCGAAACGGCGCATGGACAAGAACCCCCTCGGTTCTGCGGCGGGCTACGGCACGCCCGGTCTGCCGCTGGATCGCGAGATGACCACGGCGTCGCTCGGATTCGCGGCGACACAAACTCCGGTGACGGCCGCCCAGCTGTCGCGCGGCAAGGCGGAGAGCGGCCTGCTGTTCGAGATCACGTTGCTGCTGCAGGACGTGGGACGCATGGCAGCCGACCTGCTCATTTTCTACATGCAGGAATTCGGTTACGTGGCGCTGGCTGCCGACGTGACCACGGGCTCGTCGATCATGCCGCAGAAACGCAATCCCGACGTGCTAGAGTTGCTGCGCGGCGCCTCCGCGACGGCCCAGGCCTGTCTCGACGAGTCGCTGATGATCACCGCCAAGCTGCCGTCCGGTTACCACCGCGACCTGCAGCGCCTCAAGAGCCCGCTGTTTCGCGGCATCGATCTCGCCGTCGACAGCGTCGACATCCTGGCACACGTACTCGACGGCATCGCATTCGTTCCCAGCCACGTCCAGCTTGACGAGGGCGTCTATGCGACCGAGGAGGCCTACCGGCTCGTCCGGGAGGAAGGCATCCCGTTCCGCGACGCGTACCGCCAGGTCGCAAAGCGGTATGCCGGGCGCTGAGGGCGCTCTATAATCGACCGATCGCTTCCGGGGGTCGATCACCATGACACGCCTTACACTTCTGCTCGTCGCATTGTTCGGATTCCTGCTCGCCGGCTGTGGCCAGTCGGGCCCGTTATATCTCCCGGGCGATCCGAGCGAGATCCAGCAACCACCCAGACCCGCCGGGACCGATAGCGAAGATGAGGAAGAAGAGTCCGACGAGGACGGCTGACACGAGCATCCCGATATGTCCGATGCCGACCTGGTCCTGATCGACGGTTCGTCGTACCTGTATCGCGCCTATCACGCGCTGCCCAAACTCAGTAACTCGGCGGGCGATCCCACCGGCGCGCTGCACGGCGTACTCAACATGATCAACAAGCTCGTCCGCGAGGAACCGGCGGAGCATATCGCCGTGGTTTTCGACGCGCCGGGCAAGACCTTCCGTGATGACATGTACGCGCAATACAAGGCGAACCGGCCACCGATGCCGGACGACCTCCGGCCGCAGGTCCGGCCGTTGATCGACGCGGTCCGCGCAATGGGCTTACCGCTGTTGCAGATCGAAGGTGTCGAGGCTGATGACGTCATCGGTACCTTGTGCCGCCAGGGGACCGAAAAAGACCTCAGCATCCTGGTGTCGACCGGCGACAAGGACATGGCACAACTCGTGAGTGACAAGGTGACGCTCGTGAACACGATGTCAGGCCAGGTGCTCGACCGCGACGGTGTGAAATCCAGGTTCGATGTCTATCCCGAGCAGATCATCGACTACCTCGCGCTCGTCGGCGACAGTTCCGACAATATTCCGGGCGTCCCGCGCGTCGGCGCAAAAACAGCCGCCAAGTGGCTCAATCAGTACCCGACCGCCGATGACATCGTGGAGAACGCTGAGGACATCAAGGGCAAGGTGGGCGAGAGCCTGCGTGACAACCTAGAGCAGTTGCGGCTCTCGCAGGCGCTTGCAACCATTCGCCAGGACGTCGACTTGCCAGTGACAATCGACGACTTGCAACCTGCCGGGCCCGACGCCGCAACGCTGCGCGGGATCTACGCAAAGTTCGAGTTACGCTCTCTGTTGCGACAGCTCGATGGCGACGCCGCCGAACCCACTCCCGAGGCACCGGAGGCACCGGAGGCCAAAGGCGACTACGAGACGGTTCTCGACTGGTCGGCGTTCGACCGCTGGCACAAGGCCGTCGAGGACGCGAAACTCGTGGCATTCGATACGGAGACGACGAGTCTCGACTACATGGAGGCGGAACTCGTCGGCATGTCGCTGTCCGTCGAGGCCGGCAAGGCCGCGTACATCCCGGTGGCACACGACTACCCGGGCGCTCCGGAGCAGCTGCCGCGTGACGAGGTGCTCGAGAAGCTCAAGCCCTGGCTCGAAGATGCGACGAAGAGAAAGGTCGGCCACCACCTGAAGTACGACGCCCATATCCTGGCGCGCTACGGCATCGGTCTCGAGGGCATGGCGTTCGTCTCGATGCTCGAGTCTTACGTGCTGAACAGCGTCGCAACCCGCCACGACATGGACTCCGTTGCGCGACATTACCTGGGGCGTGAAACGATCCATTATGAAGACGTGGCCGGGAAAGGCGCGAAGCAGCTCACTTTCAACCAGGTCGACCTCGAGACGGCGGCGCCCTATGCCGCAGAAGATGCCGACATCACCATGCAGCTGCACGAGAAACTCTGGTCCGAGCTCGGCAAGATCGATTCGCTGAAGACCGTCTACACCGAGATCGAACAGCCGCTGGTGCCGATCCTGCTCGCGATGGAGGAGACCGGCGTCCTCATCGACAAACAGATGCTCGCCGACCAGAGTCACGAACTGACCGGGCGCATGGCGGAACTCGAGAGAGAGGCGCACGAACTCGCGGGCGGGCCGTTCAACCTGGGCTCACCCAAGCAGCTGCAGCAGATCCTGTTCGAGAAACTCGAGCTGCCGGTCATCCGCAAGACACCGAAAGGCCAGCCGTCGACGGCCGAAGACGTGCTTGCCGAACTCGCCAGCGACTACGAGCTGCCGCGCGTGATCATCGACTACCGTGGCGTGAGCAAACTCAAGAGCACCTACACGGACAAGTTGCCGCTGCAGATTTCCGCGAGCACGGGCCGCGTGCATACCTCGTATCACCAGGCGGTCGCGGCGACCGGGCGCCTGTCGTCGACCGACCCCAACCTGCAGAACATCCCGATCCGCACCCCCGAAGGCAGGCGCATCCGGCAGGCTTTCGTGGCGCCGGATGGGCACGTGCTGCTCGCCGCGGATTACTCGCAGATCGAGCTGCGCATCATGGCGCACCTGTCGGGTGATGAAGGCCTGCAGTCCGCATTTGCCGCCGAGCAGGACATCCATCGCGCGACGGCGGCCGAAGTATTCGAGACCGAGTTCGACGAGGTGACCGCCGATCAACGGCGGTCGGCCAAGGCCGTGAATTTTGGCCTCATGTACGGCATGTCGGCCTTCGGGCTCGCGAAACAACTGAACGTCCCCAGGGGCGAGGCGCAGGAGTACATCGACCTGTATTTCGACCGCTACCCGGGCGTGAAGGTATTCATGGACGACATTCGCGACAGGGCGAAGAAGCAGGGTTTCGTCGAGACGGTTTTCGGGCGGCGACTGTACCTGCCCGAGATCAATGCCCGCAACGGGCAACGGCGACAGTACGCCGAGCGCACGGCGATCAACGCGCCGATGCAGGGCACCGCAGCGGACATCATCAAGCGCGCGATGATCACCGTGCAGGAATGGCTGCTGTCATCGAAGCCGGGTGCGCGCATGATCATGCAGGTGCACGACGAACTCGTGTTCGAGGTCGAAAACGATGCCGTCGACAGCGTGCGCGACAAGGTCGTGACGCTCATGGAGGACGCCGCGGACCTCGACGTCGCCCTGAAAGTCGACACCGGCATCGGCAAGAACTGGGACGAGGCGCACTGACCCGGCAGCCAGCCGGCGTCCAAGACTCAGTCTAAACTATTTTTAGTTGTTTTTCAGAGATTTACGGGCGGCAAGGAACTAATAATTACCGGCACACTCTAATTTTAAGAGTGCGTAAGTACTCGCCTGTTTACCTCCCTAGACAGGCGCGCAACACGGTAACCCCAAGCCTGTTGCTTCTTCTTGCCCCGGATGTCATTCCGGGGCTTTTTTTGTTCTCGTCTACCCTGACCGGATCGCGCTTCGGGAAACGCCCCTGCGGCACGACCGTACTAACCGGGGCGCGGCGGCGCATGCGCGAACCGATCCGGGCAGGCGAGAAACCGCTCCAGCACCTCGCGCGCCTCCTGTTCGCCGTGGCGTTTCAGCGCGGAGAATTGCTGCACGGTCACACGGTCGCCGAGTTCCTTCCTGACTTCGAGCACCGCCGCGGCGGCCTGACCCTTTTTCAACTTGTCTGCCTTTGTCAGCAGGATGTGAACCGGCAACTCGACCGACTCCGCAAAGGCGATCATCCGGCGGTCGAAATCCGTGAGCCTGCGGCGGATATCGACGATCAGTATCAGGCCCGCAAGGCTCTGTCGCGACTCGAAATAGTCGGTCAGCAGTTCCCCCCAGTGACGGCGCATCGACTCAGATACCCTCGCGAATCCGTAGCCCGGCAGATCCACGAGCCGCTGCCCCTCGCGCAGCTCGAAAAAGTTGACCAGCTGCGTGCGCCCGGGCGTCTTGCTGGTCCGCGCGAACTGGCGCCGGTTGACGATCACGTTGATCGCACTGGACTTGCCGGCGTTCGAGCGGCCCGCGACGGCGACCTCGGTTCCCGAGTCCTCCACGAACTGGCTGCGGGCGTTGGCACTCTTCAGAAATCGGGCATCCGGGTATTGCGACATGGGGGTATGGCCAGTGGTTTCCGTGTATAATTCTGGGCCGCAGAATTCATGGTCCCCCGGCCAGGCGGGCCTAAATTATACACACGTCAAGAATGACAACGATGGCAACGGCCACCGTGAAGAAGTAACGGTTACATAACATGAAAAAAACGTTCGCTTATGTCTTTGCAGTCGCCGGCATCACGCTGGCCGCTTTCCAGGTACAGGCCGAGAGCCTGGTCGACGGCTCGGCCGAGACCGGCAAATCCAAGTCCGTCACCTGCGCAGCCTGCCACGGTGCCGCCGGCATCAGTGCCAATCCCCTTTGGCCGAATATCGCGGGGCAGGGCGCCTCTTACCTGGTCGCGCAGCTCAAGGCGTTCAAGGACGGTACGCGCAAGAATCCGCTCATGACCAGCCAGGCGATAATGCTGTCGGATCAGGACATGGCGGACCTGGCCGTCTATTTCGAGAGCCTGCCCGGACCGGCACAGGCAGTCGCCGACCCGGACCTCATCGGCAAGGGCGAGGCACTTTATCGCGGCGGCGAGGTCTCAAATGAGGTCGCTGCATGCATGGCCTGCCATGGGCCCGGTGGGACCGGCAACCCGGCCGCCAGGTACCCGGCGCTCAAGGGTCAGCACGCGGCTTATACAGCAAAACAGCTGCGCGACTATGCGTCCGGCGAACGCGTGTCGGATGGCAAGACCCGCATCATGCGCGAGATAGCAGGGAAGCTCAGCGAGGATGAAATCGTCGCGCTGGCTTCATATGTTCAGGGCTTGAAATAGCAGCCAGATTCAGGACGGTAGTGACGCAATGAAAAATTCGTTGATGAGTGGGCCGCTGGCCCTGTTGATTCTGGTCGCCCTTGCTGCATGCGGCAGCGGCGAAAAGGAAACGGAGACCGCTGTCGAGGCGACGCCGGCGGAACAGGCTCCGGGTGAAGAGCAGGTCGTGGCTGAAGAGGAATCGGCGATTGAGGAGGACAGCACCCAGGTCGTCGTGGAGGAATCCGCCGCCGAGCCGGAAGACGACGAAAAGCCGATCATGCTGGCCCGTGCCGATAGCACCGACACGGCCGCGCGAGATTGGAAGTTCAAGGAAGGACAGCACTACATCCGCATGGTGCCGAGCCAGCCGACCATGGGCGGCGCGGACAAGATCGAGGTTGCCGAATTCTTCTGGTACGGCTGCCCGCATTGCTTCAGTTTCGAGCCGACCATCAATGCATGGGCCGCCGAAATCCCGGCGAACGCCCGATTCGTGCGCATTCCGGTCGTGTGGAACAACGTGCACGAACTCCATGCGCGCCTGTTCTATACGATGGAAGTGCTGGACCGCAACGGTACGCTTGCGGATGGTGAAACATTCCACAACACCGTGTTCCAGGAAATTCAGACCCGCGGCAACCGCCTGACCAGCGAGGATTCGATCAGGCGCCTGTTCGAGCGCTTCGGCGTCGACGCCGACGCCTTTAACAGCACCTGGAAATCGTTCGAGGTAGACCAGAAACTTCGTGTCGCCAAAGACCTCGGTCGCCGTTACAGCATCCAGGGCGTTCCGGCCGTCGTAGTCAATGGCAAGTATCGAACGGGCGGTGCAGAAGCCGGCAGCTACGACGCCGTTCCGGACGTTATCGACGAACTCATCACGCGCGAAAGTCAACGCTAGCCTGGGCCGCTACGTCGCGGGACTATCGTGAGGAAATCCCTGGTTATCGCAGGACTCGCGGCCATCCACGCCGTCGCATCCGCCGCGCCGGGCGCGGACGAGTCATTTTCGCAGCTCGCAAACCGATACCTTGACGAAGTCGCCGAACGTTCGCCCGTCGCCGCCACGGCACTGGGTGATCATCGGGCGGATGACCGTCTCGATGACGTAGACGCGGCCGCGCGGGCGCAAACAACAGACACTTTTCTCGAGTACCGCGAAGCGCTGGCCGCCATCGATCGTGACGAATTGTCGCGCGCCAATCAGGTCGACGCCGCGATCCTGCATAACAGGATAGAGGCCACGCTGTTCGAGCTCGACAGGTTCGAGGAATGGGCGTGGAATCCACTCTACTATGTGCGCCTGTCTGGCAACGCCGTCTACGGACTTCTGTCCCGCGATTTCGCACCAATCGAACAACGTCTCGACAATGTGGCATCGCGCCTGACGCAATTCCCACGCTTTTTCGAACAGGCACGGGAATCGCTGCAGCCCGAGCGCGTGCCGAAAATCCATGCCGAGACCGCCATTCAACAGAACCGTGGTCTCGAGACGATCATCGACTCGATGGTCATCCCGGTAATGGAGGAGCTGCCGGCGGAAACCAGGGAGCGGCTTGCGGCAGCGATCGAGACCGCTCGTGCGGCGATCACCGAACACCAGGCGTGGCTCGAGGCTGAATTGCTGCCGCGCGCGAACGGCGACTTCCGTGTCGGCGCCGAACTCTACGACCGGAAACTGGCGTTCGCACTGAATTCTTCATTGTCCCGCAGAGAAATCCGCACGCTCGCCGAGAGCGAGTATGAGCTCGTACGCAACGAGATGTACGAGATCGCGAAGCAGGTCTACCTGCGCCTCCATCCGTATACGGCATTCCCCGACAACCCCGACGAAGCTTACAAGCAAGTGATCATCCGGGCGGCTCTCGAGGAGGCCTACCGGCAGCTGCCGCCGCGCGACCAGATCGTCGAGATCACGAGACAATACCTGCAGCAGGCCAGCGATTTCGTCGTCGAAAAGAACATCGTCACAATGCCCGAGGAACCGGTCGAAATCGTCGTGATGCCAGAGTTTCAGCGCGGCTTGTTTCTGGCCTATCTCAGTCCGCCCGGGCCGCTCGACAAAGACCAGAAGGCTTTTTTCGCGGTCGCCCCGCTACCGGTTGAGTGGACCGACGCCCAGGTCGAGTCGTTCCTGCGCGAATACAACCTGTATTCGATGCAGAACCTCACGATACATGAGGCGGTGCCGGGTCATTACCTGCAGTTCGCCCTGAGTAACCGGCATCCATCGGCGCTGCGCAGCGCGCTGTGGTCCGGACCTTTCGTCGAGGGCTGGGCCGTGTACGCAGAAAGCGTGATGATCGACCAAGGCTATCTCGATCATGATCCGCTGATGCGCCTGATCAATCGCAAGTGGTACCTCAGGGCCGTCACGAATGCGATTATCGATTCAGCCATTCATGTCGACGGCATGACGCAGGACGAGGCCATGAAGCTCATGATCGAGGGCGGCTTCCAGGAGGAACGCGAGGCGGCCGGCAAGTGGGTGCGCGCGCAACTCTCATCTGGGCAACTATCGACCTACTTCGTCGGCTACCAGGAACACAAGGCCCTGCGTGCGGCCGTCGAAGCGGCCTGGAGCGGTGAATTCACGTTGCGGCGTTATCACGACCAGGTACTGTCGTACGGCTCCCCGCCCGTCAGGTTCGTTCGCGCCCTCATGCTGAACGAGCCGGTTCCCGACAATCGGGAACCGGACATCGACAAGACGCCCTAGCCCTGTCTTTCCGCTGCAACGTTATCCCGCTTCGCCGCATCTAAGTAACACCTTGTCGGCAAACACGCTCGCTTATTCCAATCGGTAATGAGGACGGCCGCCTGCGCGGTGAACCCGCCGTCGGCCATCGGGTCAGACCGACATACAATAAAGAGGGGTCGGGATGAATCTAACGGATCTGAGTACCAGGCAATGGCCGTCCGTGGCCGTCGCCGTCGCGCTCGTTGCCCTGTTCGGCCTTATCTCGATCGCCAAACTGCCGATCCAGTTATTGCCGAACATAGAGCAGCCGCAGGTCTCGATACAGAACTTCTGGCGCGCTGCTGCACCGGAAGAGATGGAATCGAGCATCGTGGAACCGCAGGAGAGCGTCCTGCGAAACACGCCCGGCGTCACGGATATCAACGCCTTTATCAGCCGGGGCGCCGGCTTCGTCACGCTGACCTTCGACGTCGGCACCGACATCCAGGAAGCGAAGCTCGACGTCATCAATAATCTCAACCAGGCGCCGCCACGCCCGGCCGATGCCGCCGAGCCGAGGGTATTCGCGGGTGGCGGCCAACAGGCGCCGCCGGCGGCTTCCCTGTTGATTCGCGTGCTGCCGCACAACCCCGACAAAGAGCTCGCGAGCTACCAGAAACTCATCGAAGAGCACGTAGAGCCGCGGCTTGCGAGCATCCCCGGGGTTTCCCAGGTCAACCTCATAGGCGAGCAGCCACGGGAGATGCAGATCGCGTTCGACGCCTATCGCGCGGCTGCGCTCGGCATCAGCGTCAGCGACATCATTGCCACGCTGTCGCGCGCGACCGATTCATCGGGCGGTTTTGCGGACGTGGGACGGCGTCAATACACCGTGCGTTTTGTCGGCCAGTTCGAGCCCCAGGACCTCAGTGACCTGATCGTCGGGTGGAGCAACGAACGTCCCATCTATCTCAGCGAAGTCGCCGATATCGACATCGTGCCGAGAAAGCAGGACGGCTTCACGCTCAGGAACGGCTACCCGGCGTACTACATCACGGTGCAACGTTCTTTCGATGCCAACACCGTCAGTATCCTCGACGAAGTCAACGAAGCAATCACCGAGCTCAACGCCGGGCCGCTGGCCGAGGCCGGCCTCGAGATGGATCTCAGTTTCGACGCTTCTGTGCACATCCGGCGCGCGATCGCGCTGGTGCAGGGCAACCTCGGAATTGGCCTGCTCCTGGCCATCGGCGTCCTGTATTTCCTGATGCGCAGCCGCCGGGCAACCTTCCTCGTGACCGCAACGGTGCCGTTGTCCCTGCTCGTAGCGTTCGTCGCGCTGCGTATGTTCGACAAATCGCTCAACGTGATTTCGCTTGCCGGGCTCGCTTTCTCGGTCGGCCTGGTCATGGATGCGGCGATCGTAACGCTCGAGAATATCGTCCGATGCCGGCAGTCGGGCCTGAGTCTCAAGGAGGCGGTTGCAGAAGGTACCCGGCAGATCACAGGAGCACTGTTCGCCTCGACGGTAACGAGCGTTGCGATTTTTGCACCAGTGCTGTTCATGGGCGGTATCGAGGGGCAGCTGTTCCAGGATCTCGCCCTGACGATAGCGGTCGCGGTTTCGGCATCGTTCCTGATCGCAATAACGGTCCTGCCGGTCGCCGCATCTTTCCTGCTCAAGCAGGAAGACAGGGATCCCTGCCGCCACTGGTGGGTCCGGATTACCGACCTGGTCATGCACCTGACGCGCACGCCCGCGCTTTGCCGCACGTGGATCGTGGCGATACTCGGCGGCTCGATCATTGCGATCGTGACCCTGATGCCGAAGGCAAACCTGTTGCCGCAGGCTCCTTCGGACTCACTGAATGCATTCTTTATTACACCGCCCGGCGGCACGATCGAGGTACTGCGGGACGAAATTGCGGGCACGATCGTGGAACGCATGCGCCCCTACATGGAGCGCGAGAAGCAGCCCTATATACGCGGCTACAACCTGTCGGCGTTCGGCGCCTTCAACGGCATGTTCGTCTATCCCGAAGATCCGTCCCGCATCGAGGAGATGATCGCCATTGTGCGTAACGAAGTCCTTGTCGATCTGCCCGATACGCGGTCCTTCGTGCAGCGTTCCTCGTTACTGAACTTCGGTTTCGACGGCGGACGCGCGATCAACGTCGACCTGCAGGGGCCCGACATCAATGTGCTTTCGCAGGTCGCCATGCAGGCGATGCCGATCGTCAGCCAGGCGGTCCCCGGCGCCCAGGTCCGCCCCATTCCCGGACTCGCGATCGCCGAACCCGAACTCCAGCTGGCACCGAAAGACCGCCGTATAACGGCCGCGGGGCTCGACCGGGCGACCGTTGCGACCATCGTCAGGGCAGTCACCAGCGGCACATTCGTCGGGGAATACTTTGACGGCAATGACCGTATGGACATGATCCTGAAGGGTCCGATCTGGACGTCGCCGGAGCAGCTGGCGTCGATCCCGGTCGCGACGCCGCTGGCCGGGCTGCAGACGCTGGGCGAACTGACGGACATCAAGCGAACTGTCGGTCCGACCCAGCTGCTGCGCGTGAACGGCCAACGCACGTTGACGCTCTCCGTGACGCCGCCGGCCGACATGACGGTACAGGAAGCACTGGACAGCCTTCGCGACGTAGCCGGCCCGCAGATCCAGGAGCTCATGCCAGCCGATGTCACCCTGGCATACCGGGGTACAGCGGACAGGCTCGAGGCGGCATTTTCCAGCATGGCCGTGAACCTGGCGACGGCGGCTGTCGTGCTGTTCCTCATCATGGCGGCAATGTTCCGATCGCTGCGCGATGCGGCCCTCGTCATGCTTTCGATGCCCCTCGCGATTGCGGGCGGTGTCGGCGCATTGCGCGTGCTCAATCTCTTCTCTATCCAGGCCATGGACTTGCTGACGATGATCGGCTTCCTGATCCTGCTCGGACTCGTCGTCAACAATGCAATCCTGCTGGTCATGCAGGCCCGCAAAGGCCTTCGCAATGGACTCGAACGCAGCGCGGCCGTTGCGGACGCCGTGCGCATCCGTGCCCGCCCGATCTACCTCAGCACGTTGACGAGCATCTTCGGCATGCTGCCGCTAATGGTCGTGCCGGGTGTCGGGTCCCAGATTTATCGCGGACTCGCCACCGTCATCATCGGCGGCATGCTGGTCAGCGCCCTGTTCACCCTGATCCTGATGCCAAGCATCCTTCGCCTGGCGCCGCTCGAACTGCCACGGGCACTGCGGCGCAAACAGGACATCATTACCGGAGTACCCGCCGATGCCTGAATCCAGACTAGCCGTTTCGTGTGCCCTGCTCATGGCCGCTTCGCTCTCGTTTGCCCAGCAGATGCCTGCTCCGGTCGTGCAGATTTCGACGGTGTCGCGCACCGAGGTTGCGCCGACGGTTGCCGTACCGGGGACCGTCTACGCGCGCAACGAGGTACAGATCACCGCCGGTGTCGC
>Ga0224504_10000758_pt1 | contig 14430 bp, 16 predicted proteins | sample SF_Oct11_sed_USG_3_FD_170160 | JGI IMG/M metagenome (GOLD analysis project Ga0224504, IMG submission 170160) | Sediment microbial communities from San Francisco Bay, California, United States - SF_Oct11_sed_USGS_24 | ecosystem: Environmental > Aquatic > Marine > Sediment | place: USA... | reverse complement strand
CGGTCCGGGCTCGAGGTGACTTTACTCGCGTGGTGACGGGTGTCTTGTAACGTGCGGATTTCCGGGAGCGGACGCCTGTGGTTGTCGGCGGCCGCCACATGCTATGATTCTGCCGGGCCGATTCGCCGCCGCCGGCCGGCTCGGGGGCGGACCTGGCTCGGCACCGGCAACAGCCGCGGTTTGGTTCGCGCGATCAAAGGCTTGGCGGGAGAAAGGCTGGGTGAAGCCATGGGACGGGTCATACGGTGACGGCCTCTATGCCATCCAAGCGGTACCGCCGCCTGCTCGCTTCGCGGCAATTCGCCCTGCGGGAGCCCGATGAAAAGATGACCGTGGCAAGCCAAGGCAACGCGCCGGCGCCTGGAGAAACCCAGGCTTTCAAGCTGCGCGGCGGTTCCTATACCCTGCTGGTCCTGCAGCTCGTCGACCTCAAGAACCCGAACTTCTTCCAGTGGCTGCTGGACAAGATCGCCCAGGCGCCGAATTTTTACCGGCACGCGCCGGTCGTGCTCGACCTGGAAGGCCTGGCGGGGTCGGGGCCCTTCAACTTCGCCGAACTCGGCCGGCGTCTGCGCCAGCATAAGCTGGTACCGGTCGGCGTCCAGAACGGCACCGAGGAGCAGAACCAGGGCGCCATCAACGCGGGCATGAGCGTTTTCCCCATGTGGCGCGCGGCCCAGCCCCTGGAGGAGCCCGCCGTCGCCAAGCCGTCGGCCGAGCCCCCCGCCAAGCCGTCTGCCGAACCGCCCGCCAAGCCATCCGCAAACCAGTCCGTCAAACCCTCCGAACCGCCCGTGCAGGCGGACGGCGGAACCACGCTGGTCACCAAGCCGATCCGCTCCGGGCGCCAGGTTTACGCCCAGCAGGGCGACCTGGTCGTGCTCAGTACGGTGAGCGCCGGGGCCGAACTGCTCGCCGACGGGCATGTCCACGTCTATGGCGCCCTGCGCGGCCGCGCGCTGGCCGGCGTCTCGGGCGATACCTCGGCCCGCATCTTCTGCCGCAGCCTGCAGGCGGAACTCGTTTCGATCGCCGGACACTGGCTGGTCAGGGAGGATATGGACGACCACCTGATCGGCCGGACCGTCCAGATCTATCTGAAGGGCGACCTGTTGGTGATCGAGCCGATGTCCTGAACCGTCCAATCAACCCAGCAACCCTCGGAGAACTTCGTGTCCAAGATAATCGTCATGACGTCCGGCAAAGGCGGTGTCGGCAAGACCACCTCCGCCGCGTCCTTCGCCGCCGGTCTCGCGCTCAGGGGCCACAAGACCGTGGTGGTGGATTTCGACGTGGGCCTGCGCAACCTCGATCTCGTGATGGGTTGCGAGCGCCGCGTCGTGTTCGATTTCATCAACGTCATCAACGGCGACGCGCGGCTGAAGCAGGCGCTGATCCGGGACAAGCGGGTCGAGAACCTGTGGATCCTGCCGACCTCGCAGACGCGCGACAAGAACGCCCTTACGAAGCCGGGGGTCGAAAGGGTTCTGGGGGCGCTCCGCCAGGAGTTCGATTTCATCATCTGCGACAGCCCGGCGGGCATCGAGAAGGGCGCCCTCATGGCGCTCTACTTCTCCGACGAGGCGGTCATCGTGACCAACCCGGAGATCTCCTCGGTACGCGACAGCGACCGCATCCTGGGCGTGCTGGCGAGCCGCTCGCGCCGCGCCGAGCTGGAGATGGAGCCGGTCAAGGAGCACCTGCTGCTGACCCGCTACGACCTGAACCGCGTTGAGACCGGCGAGATGCTGACCGTCGACGACGTGATGGAGATCCTGGCGATCCCGCTTTTGGGCGTGGTTCCGGAAAGCCAGTCGGTGCTGCGCGCCTCCAACCTCGGGTCGCCGGTCATTCTCGATTCGGCGTCGCAGCCGGGCCAGGCCTACGCCGACGCGGTCGGCCGCTTCCTCGGCGATTCGCTCGAGCATCGCTTCCTGACCGCCGAACGGCGCGGGATCTTCCAAAGGCTGCTGCGGAGGTCGGCATGAGCCTTCTCGATCTGTTCAGAAGGCAGCCGCCCTCGGCGCCCGCGGCGCGTGAGCGGCTGCAGATCCTGATGGCGCACGAGCGGGCCGGCGTGAGGGGGCCGGACTACCTGCCCAAGCTGCACAAGGACCTGCTGCGCGTGTGCAAGAAGTACATGCAGATCTCGGACGACAAGGTCTCGGTCCGCGTCGAGGAGCTGGGCAACGTCTCCATGCTCGAGGTCAACATCGAGCTGCCGGGCGGCGGCGCCTACGCCAGATAGGTGGCGGCCCGGGGCGGCCGAAAATGGCCCGGGTCGCTTCGGCGCGGTCAGCTCGGGCCGCGCGAGGGCGCTCTGCGGTAGACGAGGTACCAGAAGGTCAGGGCCGAGAGCGCGCCGACGAGCGCCGCGAGGCCAGTGCCTCGTGAAAAGACCCGTTCGGGAAGGCTCCCCGCTTCGGTCGACGCGAGATAGCCGAGACCCACGCCCGCCGCCACGCCGACGAACACGCCGCCGGCGACAAAACACCACCAGAGTTCCAGGCTCAGCCGTCTGAGGGTCAGCACGATCGGCAGTCCGATCGCTATCGCGGAAACGCCGCTGATCGCCGTATAGACAAAATACATCTGCCCGAAGAGGCCCAACGCGTCCCCCCAGGCACCGACAAGGGTGGGGGCCTCAGCATCGACGATCCGGCCGACCAGGGCCGGGCTCATGAAGACCACGGCCAGCACGAAGGGCACGTGTACGGCTACGCAGAGACCCACGAAGACCCGGCGCCTATAGGCATAATCGACGAATTCCATGTGACACCGACTTATACCAAAGGTCACTGATAATGACGCATTTCATGGGAGCGAATCGGGTCGCCGGGCAGGCGCGGTGCGCAGCGCGATGCGTGCATCGGGCAAGCGCCGCAACGCCCCCGGCGCCCCGATCCGCCCCACCCGCAGGGCCGGGCGCTTTTGGCCGCCAGCCGCGTTGTGCGCTGCTTGTTGTACCCGCACAACCGCGCAGCGCGCGCCTTGCTGGCGGACAAAATCGCCTCGGTGAAATGAGTCATTATCAGTGACCTTTGGTATTACCAGACGCTGCTACCACCCGGGAATATCGATCTCGAGCCGAGGCAGAGGTACCGCTGCGGGCGGATCAGCCGTCCGCTGGCGCGGCGTTTCGGCTCAGACCGCACTGCCGAGATCCGCGAGCGCCTGCAGGCGGATCGCCCGGCCGGGGCGCGCGCCGGTGGTCTCGCCGTCCCGCCAGACCGCGCGGCCGTTGACCAGCACCAGGTCGATCCCGGCGGCCGGCGTCTTCGGCGCCTCGAAGGTGGCCGTGTCGATCACCGTTTCCGGGTCGAACAGCACCAGGTCGGCAAAAGCGCCGGGCCTAAGGGCGCCGCGTTTGGCAAGGCCGAAACGACGGGCCGGCAGGCCGGTCATCCGGTGCACGGCCTCTTCGAGCGGGAACAGCCCGACGTCGCGCGCGTAGTGGCCCAGGACGCGCGGGAAGGTGCCCCAGAGGCGTGGGTGCGGGAACGCGTCGTGCGGCAGGCCGTCGGAGCCGATCATGGTCCCGGGGTAGGCCAGAATGCGCCGCACGTCGGCCTCGTCCATGGTGAAGAAGATGCCGCCGGCGGGCTGCAGCGCCTCGGCCGCTTCCTGGAGCCCGAGGCCCATCTCCCGTGCGATCCCGGCGAGGTCGCGGCCGGCGACCTCGGGCCGCGCCTTCGACCAAGTGACGATGACTCGGCTCGCCTTCTCAATGAAGCTCCGCTCGAGCACGGTCGAGGCCGCGTTATAGGGATAGGCGTCGAGGCCGACCGCCTGGCCCTGCCGGGCCCGGTGGATCAGGGCCAGGGTCTCGGCCGAGCGCCCGTGGTTCGCCTCGCCGGCGCACTTGTGGTGCGAGATCACGACCGGCACCCGGGCCGCGCGGCCGATCGCGAAGGTCTCCTCCAGCGAGTCCATGACCCGGTCGGCCTCGTTGCGCATATGCGTGCTGTGGAGGCCGCCCGCGACGCCCACCGCCTCGGCGAGCGCGATCACCTCGCCGGTCGGCGCGGCCGCCGCCGGCGCGTAGTCGAGCCCGGTCGAAAGCCCGATCGCGCCGGCCTCCAGCGCCCGCTCGAGCGCTCCGCGCATGGCCGCGATTTCGGCGCCGCTAGCCGGACGGTCGAGATCCTCCATGGCGCCCGCGCGCAAGCTGGAATGGCCGACCTGGCAGAGTGCGTTGACCGCGGCGGGCGTGCCGTCCAGGCGATCGAGATAGGGCCCGAAGTCGGCGAAGAAGCCCTCGGCGCTGTCGCAGACGAGGTCGAGCGGCGCGGGCGGCGGCCGGCGAAGCGCGAGCGGCGCCAGGCTGACGCCGCAGTTGCCGGCGACCACGGTCGTGACCCCCTGGCTCACCTTGCAGGTCATCGCGGGGTCGATGAGGAGGGCGCGGTCGTCGTGGGTGTGCACGTCGATGAAGCCGGGCGCCACGGCCCGGCCGCCCGCCTCGATCTCGACCGCGCCCTTGATGCGGCCGAGGTCGCCGAGCGCCGCGATGCGGTCGTCCGTGACCGCGATATCGCCCTGGAGCGAAGGCCCGCCGGTGCCGTCGATCAGCCGCGCGCCCCGGATCACCAGATCGGCCTTGTCGGAGTCTGCCATGTTCATAATCGAGCTCCCCCCCGTAGGCCCTCGAGCAATTGGAAGGCACGCATCATAACGGCGGCTTGCAGGCTCTCCCAGGGCGAAACCATCCGGCGCTTCCGCCGTTAGCGGACACTGGGTTCATTGCGGCGCACCCAATCGCCTGGACGTCTCAAGATCGCGTAGCGCATTCGCTTCCTTGCCGAGGTCCATGAAGATCCGGCCACGGAGTTCGTAGGCAGGTCCCGACATCGGATCAAATCGGATAGCGCGGTTGATGTCGGAAAGTGCCTTCTGCAGGTCGCCGAGCGTCCGCCACGCCTTTGCGCGCGAGATGAGCGCACTAATGTGAGACGGTTTGGCATCGAGTATGCGGGAGTACGCTTGAACTGCGGATAGAGCCTCGCCCAACGCGGAATGAGCCAGGCCCTGGTTGTAGACCGCGTCCAAGTCCTTAGGATCGATTCGCGCTGCTTCGGAGTAGTCTGCCAAGGCGTTCCTATAGGATCCCATCCGATAGTGTGCGTTGCCGCGCGCCTTATGGGCCGGCGTGAAGGCGGGGGCCAGCTGGATCGCTCGAGACAAGTCCGCGATGGCGTCGCCTGGGCGCTCGAGCTTCATCAGAGTGAGCGCCCGGTTATAGATGACCGGCGCTACGTCGGGAGAGAGGCCGAGAGCACGATCGTGGTCGATCATGGCAGAGTCGAGCTGGCCTTTCCGACGATGGACAGCAGCTCGATTGTGCAGGGCCGGCACGAAATCGGGGTTCCGTTCCAAGATGGTGGTGTAGTCGGCAAGCGCTCCGTCGAGATCGGACACCTCGGCAAAGGCCACGGCGCGGTTGAAGAGCGCAGATGTGTTCTGCGGGTCAAGAGCCAACGCCTGGCTATAGAGCTCGATGGCTTTGCCCGTCTCGCCCGCCTCGAAGTGGCGGTTGCCCCGCGCAATGAGCGTTTCGATCGCGTCGGAGCGGGTGGCCGGCCCCGATCCGGTCGCGGAACCGATCCGATCCGATTTCAATGCCCTCGGGGGTGACAAGACGGGCCCATCAGGCGCCTGCACGCCGCTCCCCGTCTGAAGCGCAACCACAAGAGCTGCGGCAATGAGAAGGCCCTGCAGCATACCAGGGTCATCCGTCCACGACGGGCCGACGCTTGATGAAACTGTTCATGGCTTTCGCGCGGTCATGGTCCAGGATTCCGCCTTGTTGCACCGAACGGGCATGACAAGAAGCACGCTCGCCTTTTCCGATCTTTCGATTGCCGCCGGCGTCAGATCACTCACGAAGAGCTTCCTAGGCCAAGGTCGCATTCCGTCTCGCAATCATCTGCACCGGTGCGATGCGGCCGCGCTCGATATTGCTCAGGGTGTTCCTGAACTTCTCGCGGGCGGTCGCGCCCATGACGATATGGATCCCAAGGGGCGGCGGCCCATCCGAGGCGGCGCCCAGGCTCTGCGCAAAGAAGTCGAGAGCAAAATCCGTCCGGTCTTCGACCTCGCGAACCTCGAACCCCGCGCGTTCGAGCAGCGTGCGCATATCTTCCGGCGTGACCAGGTGGCTTGTTTCCGGGGTTTGCGCCCAGGGCACCGGAAAGGTGAGATCTTCGCCACTCTTTCTCATTACGTCATAGATGCAGAGCGTGGCGTCAGGCTTCATCACGCGTGCGATTTCGGAATAGAGCGTTGTGCGATCAGCGATATTCATGGCGGCATGAAGTGTGATCGCGGCGTCGAAGATTTCGCGCTTGAACGGTATGGCAAGAGCGCTTGCGACCTTGAACGATACCTTGTCGCTGAGGTCGGTTCGGTCGGTCAGCATCCTTGCGACATCGATATACTCGGGCGTCAGGTCGATGCCGGAGACGCGGCACCCGATATTTTCGGCCAGGTATCGTACCGCGCCGCCGATGCCGCATCCGACGTCAAGAACATGGCTTTCCTTGCTCAAGGCCAATTTCGATAGGGCATGGGCTGTCGCCTTGCGCCCGCCTATGTGGAACTCTTCGACCGGTGCCAAATCATCCGGCTGCAAGCGATCGATGTTGGCACCGGAGGCTTCGAGTCCCTCGAGGATTCGCCCCAGCAATTCCGCATCGCCGTAATGCTCCGCAACTGCCCTTTCGATATTTCTCACACTCTTTCCCCTCGTGAACATTCAGAAAGCCGACGGTATAGAGATGTCTCAACTAAAGATGCCCATTCCAATTTCTGTCTAGGTTCTCTGTTCTATTGAGCTCCAGGACTGATCAATTCGACGTCAGGCGGCATGAACGAACAGTGCAACGATGCACACCACCCCAGAGGCCCACGCGAATGTTCGCAGTAAGGCGAGGTTTGCGATGTAAAAAGCAGCATGGAGGATGCGCGTGCCGACAAATGTTAGCGCCAGCGTATCCGTTGTCCCTTGTGGCACATTAGCCAGATGCGCGATAATGACTGCTGCTGCAAAACCAGGAATAATCTCCAACCCATTCAGGTGGGTGGAATTGGCCCGTGCCTTCCATCCGGCAAGATCAGGCCACCTGCGGCGTGGTTCCTTGAAGCCCTCATAGGTGAGGCCAGGCAGTTGGCCCATAGGCGCGAAAATATAGGGCATCATAATCACAGCCAGAATACACCAGTAGGCTGTTGTCATTTGTCGAACTCCCCATGTTGTGCCCGTCGCGGCAACAGCTGCTACGAAGCTTCAGTGACCAGGCTCAATGGATAGCCACGAACCGTCTCCGATGGCGCCGCGCACGCCAGACCAAGCAGTGGACACCTATATAGTCTCACCAGGTCTGGCTTTTCGATGGCGCATAGAGTATTTTTTGTGGCGCATAGTACAAAGATGTGAGACTTCCCACCATGGACGTCTTGAGCGATGTTTTGCGTGCCGAAAGACTGGGCACAACGGCGTTGATCGATCGCCTGGGTGGAGTGTTGTTCATCCAAGTCATCCGAAGCTGTGTCGAATCGCTGCGACCAGATCAAGCGGGACGGCTGGGCGCCATGGTCATCGCTTTCTTGGTTTCGCTTCTTTGAAATCCGCTGCTCGGTGCCGCGCACGAGTGATTTGCCGACGGTGCCGGGACCTTCCAATGGCGCATTTCGCGTCCACTCAGTGCTCCCTACGCTTGCTCTTCACAAACGTGCGAAAGACAGGCGTGTAGCCGTTCATCTGGACTGTCGCTGTGCCTATTTCGGCAAATGCAGCCTCGGGAAGCGCCTTGAAACCAAGACTGTTGGCGAGGATGCTGTAGACTTTGAGTATGGCCACAAGCCCAGCCACGTCTTCCACAGTCTGGTCGCTCCAGCCTGCATCGCGTACGGGCTGGATATCGGCTTCCGTGATCGAGCTCGAGTCCTCATTGAGCTTGCGCGCGAAGGCCAAAATGGGGCGAAGCTTTTCGGCACGGTCTTCTTCCTGGTCGGCGCCGAGAGCTTCGATCATGCCGGAGCGGATGCCGGCGCAGAATTCCGAGCGGTTCTGCTTGCCGAGTTCCAGTCCGATCTGTTCGCACTCCCCCCAAGTAAGCTCCGAGGCGTCTTTGATAATCGCGTCAAGAAACTCGACGATCGGCAGATAGCGTTGGTGGTCCCGCAGAAGGGCCTCGAGAAAATTGTCCATGTGCCTGTTTTGTTTGAGATAGGGCATGTGCCTCACTCCTTCGCTTAGAACCCGATCTTTCCGGTCGTAGCTGCGCCCAAAGCCACGTCTTCAAGAATGGCGTTATGGCTTGAGGCAGCGCTTGGATCACGCCAGCGCGTGAACGACGACGTGGAAGGCCAAGTACAACGTTGCGGCAAGACCGACGAACCAAATGGCCGTGCGGAAAATCGGGACGCTGAAATAGTAGAGCGGCGCGTAGATCAGGCGGGCCCAGAAATAGATCGCGCTGGCAATCGCCGTCATCTCGGTTCCGGTGCCCGTGGCCTGAACGGCAAGCACCGCGGGCGCAAACATGGCAATGCCCTCGAAGGCGTTCATATGGGCACGGTAGGCTCTGTGCGCCCACTCATCGGCGAAGGGACTGTCCCCGGGCAAGGGGCGCAGGAATGCCTGCCAGAGACCCCCGAGTCTCCTGACCCTGTAAACGGCGTAGGGTATGACCATTGCCGCCGCCAAGATCACGGTCCAGGAGAGCCAATAGATTTCCGCCGATACTGTATTCGTCATTGCCTTCAGCATTCCTTTCTTGGACAGGTCGGTCTCATTGCGCCTGCTGCTGCTCGGTATCCCGTAAACAGAAGCCCCGCGACTGAAGACCGATATAAGTTCGGCAAATTTAGAGCGGAACTGTTGAAATTTGCGTCAGACCTGTCCATAAACGGACATATGGCGAATTGGGACGATCGACGTTTCCTTCTGGCCGTCGCCCGCGAGGCGTCCGTCAGAAAGGCGGCAGACAAGCTGGGCACCAGCCGCTCGACGGTGTTGCGCAGAATCACGGCTTTGGAGGGCGAGCTGGGCGTGCGGCTTTTCGAACGGATGCCGAACGGCTATTTCACGACACCCGCCGGGGAAGAGATGCTGCGCGCAGCCGAGCGGATGGAGGCCGAAGCAAACGCCGCGGATCGCCGCCTTGCCGGGCGTGACGCCGAACTCAGCGGAACGATTCGTGTCTCCTTGTCCGGAGCGCTCGCAACCTATGTCCTGATGCCGGATTTTGCGGCTTTCGGCCAGGCTCATCCGGAGATCCGGCTCGAAATCCTGTCAACCTATGACATGCCCGATCTCGCCCGCCGGGAAGCGGATGTGGCCATTCGAATTTCCAACGATCCGCCCGAGGATCTGGTCGGACGCCGGATCCTGAAGATCGCCCGGGCCGCCTATGTGTGTGCGAGGCACCTGCCAGATTCAGACAACCCGAGCGCACTGCACCAACTAAGTTGGATCGGCTGGTCGCTTGATCCGTCCTCCCGGCAATGGGTCACGGACAGCGGCTATCCGAACTTGCCCGTCAGTACGATCATCACCGACCCCTACGCGACGGTTCAGGCGGTTCGCGCCGGCATGGGTATGTCGATCCTGCCTTGTTTCATGGGAGACGTTGAGCCGGATCTTCATCGGATGCCGCCGGGCAATCTGTAACGCGAGACCGACCTTTGGATTCTGACGCACGAAGACCTGCGCAACACGGCCCGTATACGCATGTTCACGAGCTTCATAGGCGATGCGCTCCTGCGTTACCGCGATCTGCTCGAAGGAAAGGCCCAGGGGACCGCAGCCACACCGCGAGGTCACAGATCTCGCCAAGACTAAAACCAAACGCCGAACAGGTCGCATGCCGGTTCGCTATGGATATGGGAAGCCGAAACGGAACTCCGTAAGCAGTCCCTGTTCGAAGTGGTATGTCCCCACGTAGCTTGGCATGGAGAAATTGCTTAGGATTGCGGCGTGGCCTTCGGCGCGACACTCGATACTAGACCGGATTTCCGCTGTCGGCGGTCCCAGAATCTCCAAGACTTGAGCGCGCGACAGGCCGAGCTTGATCCCCTTGCCGCTGACAAAATCCCGCACGCCATTCGGGAATGCCGGTAGAACGTCGTCGGCGCGGCGCCGCGATATCTGAACCTCGGCAATGCTGAACCGAATATCGCCTGGGTGTCCGATAAGTGTTATGGCCTGCGAACCGGTCGCGTTCCTGTACCGATAATACGAAAATCCGAGTGCTTCATGATCGAGGTGCGGGGCCGCACCCAGCCTCCTCGTCGTGCTGGCAGGCTCAAGCAGCGCGATCCTGGCAATCGACAGATCCAAGAACTGTGGAAATGGCGTTTGAACGCCGGTCGAGGTTCCAGAGGCGAACCCAATGCCGAAGATGAACACCAGACCTGCTATGCAGAGTCGCCGCATCATCTCTTGCACTCCCCTCTACTCCATGACCTGGGCGCTTCAATCTATCGGAGCCCCTCACGTCGGGGCCGGTTGGGCGAGGCCGTCCTGGCCCCGACACAGGCGCACGCCGGGGCGAGCCGCAGGCCGCATGGGGGCCGTGCCGATCTCTCTTGATGTCCCACGGCATGACTGCCGATCATGGCGACGGCCCGCCGGTGCCGCCGATTAGCCGCGCGCCCCGGATCACCAGATCCGCCTTGTCGAACCCCGCCTCGCTCATTGGCTTGCCGCTCCCCGCAATTCCCGACTCCGGGTCTAGGCCCGCACATTCCCGGGCGGGGTTACAGGATTTCCCGGAGCGCTGCCATACTCCGCAGCCTCTTTTGGTCGGGCACGATGGTCCGGTCTTCGGGCTCGGCTAGGGGGCTGCTGGAAACAAGCCGGTCGGCGGGGACGGGATCGCCGGGGCCGGACCCGCCCGAAACCCAGGGATATTGCCGCCGGCACCGGTGGCCCGGCTCACTTCTTGAGAAGACGGTTGCGCACCAAATAGGACAGGCCGCGAGACCATGACTTGTCGGTATTGCCGCGAATGTCCACGCTCATTCCGCCAAGGGGTTCACCGCTGTTCGCATCGCGCAGGTATATGTTGATGTTGAGGATCAGGTTGCTGACCTTCTGGACGGTTCCGATGATCGCCACCTCGGCGCCCAGCGCGCGGGCGATGTCGGCCTCGCAGCCGTTGCAACCGTAAAGATAGCCCGCCTGGGCGATCGCGTCGGCCGCGGGCGCCTTATCCACCACTAGGTAGCGCCCGGATTCGCCGAGCTGGCGGCGCAGCTCGTCGCTGATCATCTTAAGACGCCGCTGCTCGTCGGCGCGCTTGCCGGCCATTTCGCCCTCGAGGCTCGTGTCGATCAGCTCGAAGTCGAACACGGCGGCCTGAACCGCCGGTTCCGCCACGACAGGCTGCCAGAGGCCGACGCAGAGCGCGAGCGTGGTCGCGATTGTCTTGGCCCAGAAGGCAGTCCGCGCTCGGTCCATAGTCCCTCTCCCCGCTCCGCCGGCACGCCTTGGACACGCTAGCCAATCCGCGCTGGCACCGCAATCTTCCGCGTGGGCGCAGGGTACGATCGCCGGTGAATTCACCGGATGGTTCGATCCGGCATCGATTGACATATCGACCGAAATTTCAAGAATGGGAACCTGACAAGAAAGCCAGTGAAACAAGCTTCGGGCTTCTCGGTCGCCGCTCTGTTCGCCGAAATCGGCAATCCGGGGGACGACCGGCCGGAACATGCGAGTGGGGAGGATACACGTGAGAGAGTTCGTGTACTGGGTGCTTGGGCTTGTCCTGAGCGCGGCGATGCCAAGCCAGGCCGCGGCGCTCACGGTCTATGTCTCCAACGAGAAGGACAACTCTATCAGCGTGATCGATGCCGACACGATGGTGGTCACCGCCACGGTGCCGGTCGGAAAGCGGCCCCGCGGCATCATCCTGAGCGCGGACAAGACGAAGCTCTTCATCTGCGCCAGCGACGACGACCGCATCGAGGTTCTCGACCTCGAGACGCTGAAGGTGATCGGCACCCTGCCGAGCGGGCCGGACCCGGAGCTGTTCGTCCTGCACCCTTCCGGCAACCCCCTCTATGTGGCCAACGAGGACGACAACCTGGTCACGGTCGTGGACGTCCTCAAAGGGTCCGTCGTGGCCGAGGTGCCGGTGGGGGTGGAGCCCGAGGGCATGGGCATAAGCCCGGACGGCAAGGTGCTGGTGAACACCTCGGAAACCACGAACATGGCGCACTTCATCGATACGGCGAGCTATGAGACCACCGACAACGTGTTGGTCGACAGCCGCCCGCGGGTTGCCGAGTTCACGACTGACGGCAGGCAGGTCTGGGTGACCTCGGAGATCGGCGGCACGGTCAGCGTCGTCGACGCCAAGACGCGCCGGATCGTCCACAAGATCGGCTTTGAGATCCCCGGGGTGCGGGCGGAGGCGATCCAGCCGGTAGGCGTGCGGATCACCCGGGACGGCAAGCTGGCCTTCGTCGCGCTCGGACCCGCCAACCGGGTGGCGGTGATCGACGCCCAGAGCTTCGAAGTGACGAAGTACGTTCTGGTCGGCCAGCGGGTCTGGCAGCTCGCCTTCAGCCCGGACGAGAAACAGCTGTTCACGACCAATGGCGTGTCGAACGACGTGTCCGTGATCGACGTTGCCAAGCTGAAGGCCATCAAGTCGATTTCCGTCGGACGCTTTCCCTGGGGTATCGTGACGAAGGAGTGAGAAAGGGGCCTAGGGACGGTGCTCAGGATTTCTATGTGTTCCCTCTGCGCGGTGGCCGGGCTCCTGCTCGGGCCCGGGATCCTTTGGGCTGCCGCTTCGGAGGATCCCGACTGGCCCTGTATCCAGCGCAAGGTACCGGAGATCTCCGCCGGCATGGTCTGGGAAGGACCGGCGGTCGAGGGCCTTGAACCGGAGTGGCGCGCAGAGGCCGAAGTGGCCGCGCTCGCGCAGCGCATTGCCGCTCGCAGCACCTCGGTTGAAGACGGCAAGAAGGCGATCCAGGCCTTGGCCGCGCGCCAAGCCTCCGGCAAGGACCACAAGCTGACTCTCCTGTTCGCCGCGACTCTCGCGGCGGTCAATACCGAACGCAACTCGATCATCGAAGGAATCAAGCGCTATGCCCGCCGGCAGGCCAAGCTGGCGGAAAAGATCCAGCTCCAGATCGAAGAGCTGAACGGACTTCCCCACGACGGCAGCGACGACCAGAAGGCAAGGCGGCGGGAGTTGCAGGAAAGAAACCTGTGGGACACGCGCATCTATGAGGAACGCGAGCGATCGCTCAGCTACATTTGCGAGCAGCCGGTGATCCTCGAGCAACGGATCTTCGCCCTGGCCCGAGAAATCATGATGCACCTCGACTGACGGGCTGCGACCTGGCGCCGAGATCTCAGTCCGGGTTCCAGCCAGGCTCCGGCTCGCTCCTGTCGGTCGGCAGGCCCAGGGCGGTCCAGGCGTCGGTTCCCTCCGGGAACCAATAGACGCTCCGGTAGCCATAGCTGATCGCACGCTTGGCGGCGTTCCACGACATCCAGCAGTCGGCAAGACAGTAGAACAGGATCTTCCGGCTCTTGTCGTTCTCGGTCAGGCGCTCGAGGGAATTGCGAAAATAGCGCTCAACGTGGTCCGACAACGCGCCGAAGCCGGTGTTCGGCAGCCAGATGCTGCGGGGAATGTTGTAACGGGGCGTCGGCCGCCAGATGGTTCCTTCCGGCAGGCCTTTGGGCCTGGGCGGCCGCGGCAGCACATCGATCAGCACGACCTTTCCGCCCTCGATCAGCTCTCTGGCAGTCTCGACCGAAACAACCGTTCCGCCGGCGAGCGTGTTCGGAACCGGAGCGCGGAAATCTTCCATGCGATAGTCCGGCGGCTCGGGCGTCTCGGCGGCCGCCAGACCGCAGGCAACGGTGCTGGTCAGCACGGCGCTCAAGGCAAGCAGGCAGACTGGAAAGAAGCCGGAGATCCTGCGCATCGCTATCCAGCCTTTGCGAGGCTCCAACGCCGCAGCCTCTACGGTGTGAGCTGTCTGCCCTGATTGTCCAGCATGGGTACGCCGTATGCGGACAGGATAGCGTTGATCTCCGGCTGCTTATTCTTGATCAGGCCGTTGATCTCGTGCTTCCACTCCGGTTCGTTGAAGCGGACGCCCATGGTGATGCGGTAGTCCATCTTGACGTCGCCTGGATTGCTTCGGAGCGGGACGACCAGGAGCTTCGGGTTGTGGCTCTTGGCATAATACCCGGCGATTGGTCCCCAAAGCACACCGACATCGACCTCGCCCGCCGCCACGTCATCGATCATCTGCTTGGCCGGATGGTCAAAGCGGGTATCGGCGACAAGCTGATACGGCCGGACCCGTCCCAACAGGCCATGCTTGGCCATCAGGCTGGCCGGCGGCGTTCCGGCGACCACGCCCAGGCGCAAGGTCTTGAGCCCGGGATCG